>Ga0209239_1001076_pt1 | contig 16051 bp, 24 predicted proteins | sample GraSoi013_2_20cm_FD_185824 | JGI IMG/M metagenome (GOLD analysis project Ga0209239, IMG submission 185824) | Grasslands soil microbial communities from the Angelo Coastal Reserve, California, USA - Sample 10_02_2013_2_20cm (SPAdes) (version 2) | ecosystem: Environmental > Terrestrial > Soil >...
CGCGCGGAGCTCGGCTTCGGTGCGAAGAAAGCGAACCGCACACCCAAGGCGCTCGCGGGCCACGTGAAGAAGGGGGGCGTGGAGATCGCTCCGCGCCTCATCCGCCGCTTCACGGTCACGGGCGAAGCGCCGGCGGCCGGCAGCGCCGTCACGGTCGCGATTTTCGCCGCAGGCGACCGCGTGAAGGTGCGCGGCGTGTCGAAGGGCCGCGGTTTCCAGGGCGTCGTCCATCGTCATCACTTCGGCGGTGGGCCCGAGACGCACGGCAATACGCGCCATCGCAAGCCGGGATCGATCGCGCCGGGCACGGATCCCTCCCGCATTATCAAAGGCAAGCGGATGCCCGGGCATATGGGCGCCCGCAACTTCACCGAGATCGGCCTGCGCGTCGTCAGAGTCGACGCCGAGCGGAATCTGTTGTTCGTGCGCGGCTCGGTGCCGGGTCCGATGAACGGCCTCGTCACCGTCCGCAAGCAGGGAGGACCGAGCCGCCATGATTGAGGCTCCTCACTACTCGGCCGCGGGCGCGAGCAAGAAGGTGGTCTCGCTCCCCGAGGCGCTGTTTGACGGCACGGTGAACGAGGACGTGCTGCATCGCGCGGTCATCACGTTCCTGTCGAATCAGCGCCAGGGCACGAGCAACACGTTGACGCGCAGTGAAGTCTCGGGTGGGAATCAGAAGCCGTGGCGACAGAAGGGAACCGGCCGGGCCCGGCAAGGCTCGACCCGCGCTCCACACTGGCGGCACGGTGGCATCGCGCACGGCCCGCATCCGCGCAGCTACCGGCTGGCGATTCCGAAAAAGATGCGCCAGCTCGCGAAGAAGTCGGCGTTCAACGCGCGCGCGCGCGAAGGGTCGCTCGTGATCGTAGACGCCCTCGCGTACGAGAAGCCGAAGACGAAGGATCTGGCCGCGCTGCTCGGGAAGCTGGGCGCAACGGGCAAGAAGGTTTTGGTGCTCACTGCAGGTGATTCGCACAACGTCTATCTCTCGGGCCGCAACATCCCGGACGTGCACGTGATGCGCTTCGCCGATGCGACGGCGTACGAGATTCTCTGGGCGCAGACGGTCGTCGTGGAAATCGGCGCGCTGGACGAAGGCGCCGGTGAGAAGGAGGCGGACAATGCCTGATCTGCATAGCACCATCGTCCGTCCGGTCGTGACCGAGAAGTCGTCAGCGGCGTACGGTGCGCGCAAGGAATACGCGTTCCGCGTCCATTCGGACGCAAGCAAGCCGCAGATCAAGGCGGCCATCGAGTCGCTGTTCAAGGTGTCCGTCACCGGCGTGCGCACCATGATCGTGCGCGCCAAACGCCGCACGTACGGGCGGTACGCCGGCCGGCGGCCGTCCTGGAAGAAAGCGATCGTCACCCTCAAAGAGGGCGACGCCATCGAGGTATTCGAGGGCTGATATGGGCATCCGACAGTTTCGGCCGATGACGCCGGCCACACGGTTTCGCTCGGTCTCCGACTTCACTGAAGTCACTAGACATGCGCCGGAGAAATCGCTGCTCGAGCCGCTCAAACGAACCGGCGGGCGCAACAACAAGGGCCACATCACCACCCGCTGGCAGGGCGGCGGCCACAAGCGGCAGTACCGGCGTATCGATTTCCGGCGCGACAAGTTCGCGATTCCCGCGCGCGTGGCGGCAGTCGAGTACGATCCCAACCGGACGGCCCGCATCGCGCTGCTGCATTACAGCGATGGCGAGAAGCGCTACATCATCGCGCCCAAGGGTCTCAACGTGGGCGACAGCGTCGTCTCCGGTCCGGGTTCCGACATCCGCACCGGCAATGCGATGCCGCTGTTCGAGATTCCGCTGGGCACCGCGGTGCACAACGTCGAGTTGAAGATCGGCCGCGGCGGCCAGCTGTGCCGCGGCGCGGGCACGAGCGCGCAGGTCGTTGCGAAAGAGGGCAACTACGTCACGCTCCGGCTCCGCTCGACGGAGATGCGCATGGTGCGCGGCGAGTGCCTCGCGACGATCGGCGAAGTGGGGAACGCGGAGCACGAGCTGCTGTCGATTGGTAAAGCGGGGAAGAGCCGCTGGCTGGGACGCAACCCCAGAGTGCGCGGCGTAGCCATGAATCCGGTGGACCATCCGCTCGGCGGCGGCGAGGGCAAGTCCTCGGGCGGTCGTCCGCCGACCAATCCCTGGGGCAAGGTCGAAGGGAAGAAGACGCGGCACAAGAAGAAACGGTCCACGAAACTCATCGTGCGCGGTCGCAAGCGCGGGAGAGCAACACAATAATGCGAAATGCGAAATGGGAAAGGCGAAATACTCTCCCAGCGATTTCGCATTTCGAATTCGGCATTTCGAATTGGGGTTTCCAACATGGGTCGTAGCGTAAAGAAGGGTCCGTACGTCGAGGAGTCGTTGATGGTGAAGATTCGCGCCCTCAACGAGCGGAACGAGAAGAAGGTCTTCAAGACGTGGTCGCGCCGCAGCACGATCACGCCGGACTTCGTGGGACACACGCTCGCGGTGCACAACGGGAACAAGTTCATCCCCGTCTACATCACCGAGAACATGGTGGGCCACAAGCTGGGCGAATTCGCCGCGACGCGGCTATTCCGTGGCCACGGCGCCAAGGGTTCGGCGGCGGAGCGCGAAGCCGAGGCGGCAGCGGCCGAGGCCGGCGAAGCTGCGGCCAAGGGCAAGGAGTAGCGGGTGGAGGCTCGAGCGATCCAACGCGGCGTCCGGCAATCGGCGCGCAAGATGCGCCTCGTGATCGATTTGATCCGCGACTGCGCTGTGCCTGAAGCAGACGCGATCCTGCGCTTCTCCAAGAAGCGGGCCGCGCGTCAGATCCATAAGGTGCTGAAGTCCGCCGTGGCGAATGCGCAGCAGGCGGCGCAGCGGCAGAACACGCCGTTCGATGCCGATACGCTGCGCGTGAGTTACGCGGTGGTGAATGAAGGGCAGACGCTGAAGCGCTTCACGGCCGCGGCGATGGGACGGGGCACACCGATTCTCAAGCGGACGAGCCACGTCGAGATTCGCGTCGCCGGCACCGACGCCCCGGTTGCGCCTCCGCCGGCAGCGCCGAAAGCGGAAGTGAAAGAAGCAAAGAAGCCGCGTGCGAAGGCAAAGAAGAAAGCGCCGGCCAAGAAGAAGACGACAAAGAAAGCGAGCAAGTAAGTGGGACAGAAAACACATCCGTATGGGTTCCGGCTGGGCATCGTCAAACAATGGCGGTCCCGCTACTTCGCGCGCCATGACTTCCCGGAGCTGCTCAAGGAAGACGAGCTGATCCGGAAGTATCTCAAGACGCGCCTCAGCCATGCCGCGATCGCCGACGTGCACATCGAGCGCAAGCCGGGGAAGGTGACCGTCACGGTCCACACCGGCCGGCCAGGCGTCGTGATCGGCAAACGCGGCGCGGAAGTGGACAAGCTGCGCGATGAGCTGGCGCAACTGACGGGGAAGGAAGTCGGCATCAACGTCGAGGAGATCAAGCGGCCCGAGCTCGACGCGCAGCTGGTGGGCGACAGCGTCGCGCATCAGCTGACGCAGCGCATCTCGTTCCGCCGCGCGATGAAGCGTGCGGTGCAGAGCGCGATGCGGATGGGGGCGCAGGGGATCAAAATCAAGACGGCGGGCCGGTTGGGTGGCGCGGAAATCGCCCGCACCGAGGGTTACCACGAAGGTCGCGTGCCGCTGCATACGCTGCGCGCGGACATCGACTACGCGACGTCGACGGCGAAGACGACGTTCGGGACGATCGGCGTGAAGGTGTGGATCTTCAAAGGCGAGCGGACCGAGGATCTCCACGGCCGCACCTATTCAACGGGCGTCTAAACCATGCTGGCACCGAAGCGCGTCAAGTTTCGCAAGCAGTTCAAAGGCCGCACGTCCGGGATGGCTACGCGCGGCAACACCGTCGCGTTCGGCCACTACGGGTTGATGTCGCTCGAGCCGGGCTGGGTCTCGAATCGGCAGATCGAGGCCGCGCGCGTCGCGCTGACGCGCGAGATGAAGCGCGGCGGCAAGGTGTGGATCCGCCTGTTCCCCGACAAGCCGATCACCAAGAAGCCCGCGGAAACGCGGATGGGTAAGGGCAAGGGCAATCCGGAAGGGTGGGTGGCGGTCGTGAAGCCGGGCCGGATCATGTTCGAGCTCGAAGGCATCGAGGAGTCTTCGGCGCGCGCGGCGCTCGATCTCGCGGCCGCGAAGCTGCCGGTCAGATCAAAGTTCGTGAAGCGGGAGGAGCGGTAAGATGCCGGCGGCCAATCGACCCGAGGAGCTCCGCGGGCTCAAGACCGACGAGCTGCAGCAGAAGCTCGCCGTGCTGACTGAAGAGCGGTTTCGCCTGGAGTTTCGCCGGGCGACGGAGTCGCTCACCAATCCGCTCCAGCTGCGCTCGATTCGACGGGATATTGCGCGCATACAGACGATCTTGAAGGAGAGGGCCTCAGCATGACGGAGCGCGGCCGGAGGAAGGTTCGGACAGGCACGGTGGTGAGCGACAAGATGCAGAAGACGGTGACCGTCTCGATGCAGCGTCGCTTCGCGCACGGCTTTTACGGCAAGCAGATCAACCGCACCAAGACGGTCGCCGCGCATGACGAGCACGGTGCGAAGCTGGGCGACACGGTGCGCATCGTGGAAACGCGGCCGCTCTCCAAGCGCAAGCGCTGGCGCGTGGTCGAGATCATCGAGCGCGCGAAGTAAGCGGAGAGAGCTATGGTGCAGCAAGAATCGCAGATCAAGATCGCGGACAACTCGGGCGCGCGCCGCGCGCTCGTGATCCGCGTGCTCGGCGGCTCCAAGCGCCGCTACGCGGGACTGGGCGACGTCGTCGTGGTCACGATCAAAGACGCCATCCCCACCGGCCAGGTGAAAAAGGGCGAGGTGGTGAAGGCGGTCATCGTGCGCACGGCCAAGGAGACGAAGCGCAAGGACGGCTCCTACATCCGCTTCGACGAGAACGCCGCGGTGTTGATCAACGACGAAGGCGAGCCCCGCGCCACCCGCATCTTCGGCCCGGTCGGCCGCGAGCTGCGCGAGAAACGGTTCATGAAGATCGTGTCGCTGGCGCCGGAGGTGATCTGATATGAAGCCGCTCGTTTACAAGAAGTCCCGGCGCGAGCGGCGGCGCACCGCGCCGATCCGGCACAAGATGCACGTCGCCAAAGGCGATGTCGTGCGCGTCATCAGCGGCGAGCACCGGGGCAAGGAAGGCAAGATCCTCCACGTCTATCCGAAGAAGTTCCGCGTCGTGGTGGAAGGGGTGAATCTGGTGAAGAAGCACAAACGGGCGACGACGCCGCAGGGCGAGAGCGGGATCATCGAATTCGCGGCGCCGATCGCGGCGTCCAACGTGATGCTGCTCGACCCGAAGTCGGGAGCGCCGACGCGCGTGCGCCGCCGCCTGGACAAGGACGGGACCCTGGAACGGATCGCGGTGAAATCCGGCCAGCCGATCCCGCGCGTGAGGTAGGTATGGCGGACGAGAAAGAGAAACAGGAGAAGAAGCCGAAGCCGCAGCAGCAGCCGAAGCAGCCCAAGCAGGAGAAAAAGGGCAAGCCGGCGGCGGAAGCGGCGGCGGCCGAGGCAGCAGCGCCCGCCGAGCCGGTCGAGCCGGCGCCGCGGGCGCGCTTGTGGGACTTCTACGAGCAGCAGGTGCGCGGCAAGCTGCAGCAGCAGTTTGCGTTCGAGAATCTGCATGAGATTCCGAAGCTCAAGAAGATCGTGCTGAACGTGGGCATGGGCGACGCGCCGAAGAACCCGAAAGGACTCGAGGCCGCGGTCGCCGAGCTCGCCGCCATCACCGGTCAGCACCCGGTGGTCACGCGCGCCAAGAAGGCGATCGCGAATTTCAACCTGCGCGAAGGGCAGGCGATCGGCTGCGCCGTGACGCTGCGCGGCGGCCGCATGTACGAGTTCCTCGATCGCTTCATTTCGATCGCGGTGCCGCGCATGCGCGACTTCCGTGGGCTGCCGTCGAAGAGCTTCGACGGGCGCGGCAACTACACGCTGGGCATCAAGGAGCAGATGATTTTCCCCGAGATCGACTACGACAAAGTCGAGCGCATTCACGGGATGGATATCACGTTCGTGACGAGCGCCGGGCGCGACGACACCGCGCTGGCCCTCCTGCGAGAGCTGGGCATGCCGTTCCGGGTCGAAACCGCCGGCGCGGCAGCTTAGGAGACCTCATGGCGAAGAAGGCGTGGTTGGAGAGAGTGAAGCGGGGCCCGAAGTTCAAGGTGCGGGGCTACTACCGCTGCCAGCGCTGCGGCCGGAGCCGTGGCACGCTGCGCAAGTTCAAGTTGTGCCGCATCTGTTTCCGTGAGCTTGCGCTGCGCGGGGAAATCCCCGGCGTGCGCAAGGCCAGCTGGTAAGAGGGGGCGGAGGGACACGAATGAGCGTTATTGATCCCGTCGCCGATATGCTGACCCGGGTGCGCAACGCGTGTCTCGCGGGCCACCGCCGGGTCGACATGCCGGTGTCGAAGCTGAAGGTCGCGATCGCCACGATTCTCCGCGACAACCATTACGTCCAGGACTTCAAGGTGCTGGACGATGGTCAACACGGATTGTTGCGGCTGTACTTGAAGTACCACAACGACGCGCCCGTCATCCGCGAGCTGCAGCGGGTGTCGTCGCCCGGGCTGCGACGCTACGTCAAGGCGCGCGAGATTCCGCGCGTCAAGAACGGCCTTGGCATGGCGATTCTCAGCACGCCGCAGGGTCTCATGACCGACCGCGAAGCCCGTACCGCCCGCGTGGGCGGCGAAGTGCTCGCGGTCGTCTGGTAGGAGAAACAGATGTCGCGCATCGGAAGAAAGCCGGTCACGCTGCCCCAAGGGGTGACGGCACAGATCGACGGGGGGGGCCACCGCATCACGGTCAAGGGCCCGAAGGGCGAGATCAGCCGGACGTTGCACGAGGATATGGCGATCGCGCTCGAGGACGGTACCGTCGTCGTGAAGCGGCCATCCGACGAGGCGCAGCACAAGGCGCTGCACGGCCTCACGCGCACGCTGGTCGCCAACATGGTCCAGGGTGTGACCGAAGGGTTCGCGAAGTCGCTCGAGATCCAGGGCGTCGGCTACAAGGCCGAGATGAAGCCGTTCGGCGTCCAGCTCGTGGTGGGGTTCTCGCATCCCGTTCCCTATCATGCGCCGAAGGGCATCAAGATTACGGTGACCAATAATGTGCTCGTGAAGATCGAGGGCGTCGACAAGGAACTGGTGGGGCAGGTGGCCGCGGAGCTGCGCAACGTCCGTCCACCGGAGCCCTATAAGGGCAAGGGCATCCGCTACGCCGGCGAGCAGGTCCGCCGCAAGGCGGGCAAGACGGCCCAGGCGGCGAAATAATCATGCGATCGATTCACAAGATCAAAACAGCGGCCGACAACCGGTATCGCCGGCACCTCCGCGTTCGCAAGAAAGTGGAAGGGACGGCCGAGCGGCCGCGCCTCGTCGTGTTCCGTTCGTCGAAGCACATCTACGCGCAGCTCGTCGACGATCAGCGCAACATCACGCTCGCCGGCGCCGCCGATACGTCCGAAGGCGTCCAGGTAGAGGGCAAGGGCAAGGTCGCGCGGAGCTTCGCGCTCGGCCGGCTGATCGCGGCGAAAGCAAAAGAAAAAGGGATCGCGAAAGTGGTGTTCGATCGCGGCGGCTATCAGTACCACGGACGCGTGAAAGCCGTGGCCGATGGCGCGCGCAAAGGAGGACTGGAGTTTTAATGGAAGACCAAAAGCAAGAAACGGGAACTGCGACCAACGTCCCCGCCGCCGAGGTTCCACCGGCGCCCGAAGAACACCGCCCGGCGCGCGGGCCTCGCGGCGGTGGCGGAGGACGTGGTGGTCGCGGCAGGGGCCGGGGTGGTGACCGGCGCGACGGCGGCGACCGCCAGCGCGACAGCGACGGAATTGTCGAGAACGTCGTCGCGATCAACCGCGTGGCGAAAGTCGTGAAGGGCGGCCGGCGCTTCAGCTTCAACGCGCTGGTCGCGGTCGGCGACGGCAAAGGCCAGGTAGGGATCGCGACGGGCAAGGCAAACGAGGTCAGCGAAGCCGTGCGCAAGGCGGTCGAGGCGGCGCGCCGCAGCATGTCGGAAGTGCCCCTCACCGGCGGCACGATCCCGCATGAAATCATCGGGAAGCACGGTGCCGGTCGGGTGCTGCTCAAGCCGGCGGCGTCGGGAACCGGCGTGATCGCCGGAGGTCCGGTGCGCGCGGTCCTCGAGTGCGCCGGCATTCGTGACATTCTCACGAAGAGCCTGGGCTCGACGAACCCGCACAACATGGTGCGCGCGACGATGGACGGCCTGAAGCGTCTCACGACCGCGCGGCGAGTCGCGCGGGAACGGGGCATCGAGGTGGAGGCGATTCCGTACCGCGCGAGGCAGGAATCGGTGGTGACGCGTGGGTAGGCTGCCCCCGACACGCAAATACCGTAAGCGGAAACCGGGCCGCGATCGGGTACTGCCGCCCGCGGGAAAGGGAAACCTGCGGATCAAGCAGGTGCGCTCCGGCAGCGGCCACTCCTACCGGATGAAGCGCACGCTGATCGCACTGGGTCTCAAACATCACCAGGATGAAGTCGTGCACCCCGATCACCCGGCGCTGCGCGGCATGCTCCAACAGGTGCGTCACCTCGTGCAGGTGACCACAGAGAAAGAAGGAAAGAAGTAGATGCCGGTCACCAAAACGAAGAGAAAACGGAAAGCGAAGGCCGAGTTGCCCGCAACGCGGCTCTCGCTCCACGACCTGCGGCCGCCCGAGGGTTCGCATCGGGCGCGCATCCGCAAGGGACGCGGCCCCGGGTCAGGCATCGGGAAGACAGCGGGCCGCGGCGGGAAAGGTCAGACGGCGCGGCAGGGCGGCAAGGTACGTCCTGGATTCGAGGGCGGGCAGATGCCGCTCATCCGGCGCATTCCCAAGCGCGGCTTCACCAATCCGTTCAAGCAGCCGGCGCAGGTCGTCAACGTGCGGCACCTCGTGCTGCTGGCCGAAGGGGTCGAGGTGACGCCGGAGACGCTGTTCGGCGCCGGGCTGGTTCGCCGGCCCGATCACCCGATCAAGCTGTTGGGAACGGGAGACGTGTCGGGACGGAAGTTCGTGGTGAAAGGTGTGGCGGTTTCAGCGAGCGCCAAGACGAAGATCGAAGAGGCCGGCGGAACGATCGCGTGAGTAATCCGATCCCCAATCTGTTCAAGGTCCCGGAGCTCAAGGAAAAGCTCCTGTTCACCTTTCTGTGCCTCGCGATCTACCGGATCGGGGCACATATCGCGACGCCCGGCGTCAACGTCGACGCGCTGGCCGACTTTCTGAGGAACGCGGGACAGGGCACCCTCTTCCAGCTCTACGACCTCTTCGCGGGCGGCGGGTTCTCGCGCGCGACCGTGTTTGCGCTCGGCATCATGCCCTACATCTCCGCGAGCATCGTCTTCCAGCTCGCCGGACCGGTATTCCCCATCATCGAGAAGATGCAGCGCGATGATGATGGGAAACGGAAGCTGACGCAGTGGACGCGCTATCTCACCGTCGTGCTGTGCATCTTCCAGGCGTACGGCTTCGCGATCTTCTCCGAGCAGCTGCCCAACGCGGTCGCTCATCCGGGGTTGGGATTCCGGATGACGACGGTGCTCACGCTCACCACCGGCGGCGTCTTCGTCATGTGGCTCGGCGAGCAGATCACCGAGCGGGGGATCGGCAACGGCATGAGCTTGCTGATCTTTTTCTCGATCATCGAGCGCATCCTGCCGGAGACGCTGCGCACGGTCGAAGCGCTACGCACGGGCACGCTCAGCTTCCCGGTGTTGCTCATCGTCCTGCTGATGATGATCCTCATCGTCGCGGGGACGGTGGCCATCACGGTGGCGGCACGGCGCATCCCGGTACAGATCCCACGCAAAGTCCTGGGCCGAGGACGCATGACCGAGGCTCAGAAAACGTTCATTCCCCTGCGCATCAATAGCGCCGGCGTAATGCCGATTATTTTTGCCCAATCGTTGATTATTGTGCCAGGCACCGTGGCGACGTTCAGCGGCGTGGCATGGCTGAAGCAGTTCGCCGAGTATTTCAACACCACCTCTGTCTGGTACGTCGTTTCCAGCGCCGCTCTGATCGTGTTCTTCGCCTACTTCTACACGTCCATCATTTTCAACCCGGTGGATCTGGCGGAGAATCTCAAGAAGCAGGGCGCCTTCATCCCCGGCGTGAAGCCCGGTGCGGCGACGGCGGATTACATCGACACCGTGCTCACGCGCATCACGCTGCCGGGCGCGATCTTCCTGACGTTCGTGGCGTTGCTGCCGATGGTTGTGTCCAACACGCTGAACATGCCGTTCGGGTTTGGTGGCACGGCGCTGCTAATCGTCGTCGGCGTAGCGCTCGATACCGTGCAGCAGATCCAGCAACACCTATTGCTGCGGCAATATGACGGCTTTATGAAGGGTGGCGGCGCGGGCGCCGGCACCTCGCGGGTTCGCTTCCGCCGCTAGTGTATATCCTCATCCTGGGGGCGCCGGGCTCGGGGAAGGGGACTCAAGGTAACATCCTCGCCGAGCGTCTCGGCCTTCCCAAGATCACCACCGGCGATTTGATCCGCACGGCCATGCAGGACGGGACGCCGTTCGGCGTGGAAGCCAAGAAGTACTATGACGACGGGAAGCTCGTGCCCGACAGCGTGATTCTCAGTTTGATCAAGGACCAGCTCGCGCGCCCGGAGGCGAAGCAGGGCGCCATCCTGGATGGCTTCCCGCGCACCGCCGCGCAGGCCGAGCTCGTGGATAAAACGCTGGCCGAGCGCGGGCAGCGGCTGAATCACATTCTGTTGCTCGACGTCACCGAGGATGAGCTGGTGCGTCGCATGGCGGACCGTGGCCGCACCGATGACACGCCCGCGGCCATCGCGAATCGCCAGAACATCTATCAGCGCGACACCGCTCCCCTCATCGCGCATTATACCCAGCGCGGCATCGTACACCGTGTCCCCGGCACCGGGACGGTCGATCAGATCAGCGAGGACATCAAGCGGATCATCGGCCGATGATCACGATCAAATCGCCGCGCGAGATCGAGACGATGGCCGCAGCCGGCCGGATCGTCGCCGAGACGCTGGGGCTGGTGGGCCGTAACATCCAGCCCGATGTGACGACCGAAGAGCTCGATCGCCTCGCCGAGACGTTCATTCGCAGTCATCCGGGCGCACAGCCCTCGTTCAAGGGGCTGTACGACTTTCCCGCCACCTTGTGCACGTCGATCAATCAGGAAATCGTGCACGGCATCCCGTCGCACAAACGCGTGCTGCACGACGGCGATATCCTCAGCGTGGACGTCGGTGTCTGGCTCGAAGGGCTGCACGCCGACTCGGCGGCGACGTTTCCGGTTGGCGACGTCACGCCGGCCGTGGCGCGGTTGCTCCAGGTCACACAGGACGCGCTGGCAGCGGGCGTCGCGCAAGCGCGGGCCGGTAATCACGTCGGCGACATCGGGCACGCCGTGCAGGAAGTGGCGGAAGCTGCCGGGTATTCGGTCGTGCGGGAGCTCGTAGGGCACGGCATCGGCGCGGCGTTTCACGAGGAGCCACAGGTCCCGAACTACGGCAAACCCAAGCGCGGTCCACGGCTCATGCCCGGCATGACGATCGCGATCGAGCCGATGATCAATCAGGGCGGATCGGCGATCCGCACGCTCGATGACAAGTGGACGGTGGTGACGCAGGACGGATCGTTATCGGCGCATTTCGAGCATACCGTGGCGATCGGGGAGAACGGACCTAGGATCCTGACAGCAATTCCCGCCCTTTAGTTGGATCTGACATCGCCGCCAGGTTTACTCTGACATTTTCCTCGGCGCCCGCAATCGCGGCGACCGCCAGTCCATCGGCCACCTCGGCATCCGAGCGCGCGTTCCTGTTGCCGATCTTTTGCAGCTCCTCAGCCACCTCCAGTACCCGCGACGCGCGCCTGGCGACCTCCGCGGGAACGCGGGCCGCAGCGAGCAGCGCGTCGTCTATGGCGCGCGTGCGCTGGGGATCGTCTTTGGCGATCTTATAGGCCCGGCTGACGGCAGCATAAGCCGCGGCATCCTCATCCACCAGCCGGCGCAGCTCTCCTCGGAGTGCCTCCGCCTCGACAAGAATTTCCCGGGCGCGCTTATCGACCGCGGCGTACGCCTTGCGTCCGATCGTAAGTCGCGCGACCATCGCGACGAGTGCGGCAGCCAAAGTGCCGGCAAGCGCCGCGGCGCTCCCACCACCGGGTGTCGCTGCACCGCTGGCCAGCTCGTCGATCCAGCCGTCCAGCGTCGGGCCCCCCCCCTGTGCTTCGCGAATCTTTGCCTCGAGGATGTGATCCGCCGCGTCAGGAAGCTGCAGCGCTGCTCCAGCGGCGCCGATGACCGCGCGCTCCGGAATCAGGCCCACGATCTCACTCTTCATGACATTCAGGCCGCGCTTCTCCGCCAATCCCTTGATCGCGCCGAATACCGTCGCGGGCGGCGTGATGTCGATGTCGAGCAGGTTCATGGACACCTGGGCGAGGCCATTGACCTCGAAGCCACTCGCCTGCACCGCAGGAAGGCCGCCGCTCGACGTTCGGATCTGCTTGGCGATTTCCTTCGCGATCGCCACGTCCTTCGTGTCGAGATAGACGTTGTACGCGACGAGAAATGGTCTGGCACCGATGGCCGTGGCCCCAGCTGTAGGGTGGACGCGGTTAGGTCCGAAATCCGGCTCGAGCGCTGTGCCCTGCATTCCTTCGAACTCACCCTTGCGCACGTCGGGCAGCAGCACGCGCTCGGGACGGGTGGCGGCTCGGGCGTAGAGCAAGACCGGAATCTGTAGCTCCTTGCCCACGCGCCCGCCTAACGCCCTGGCGAGCGCGACGCAGTCATCCATCGTGATCCCCGAGACCGGCACGAACGGTACGACGTCCGTCGCGCCCATGCGCGGGTGCTCACCTTTGTGTTTCGTCAGATCGATCCGCTGGGTCGCGACGCACATCGCTGCGAACGCCGCCTCGAGTGCCGCCGCGGGCGGGGCAACGAACGTGAACACCGATCGATTGTGCGAAGCATCCGTTTGCACGTCGAGGAGACTAACGCCCGGGACCGCCTTCAGCGCGTTGCGCAGCGCCTCGATCGTGCGCGGATCTCGGCCCTCAGAGAAATTCGGGACGCATTCAACGAACGGTGATTGCACTCAAACGCTCCCGAGCGTTTTCAGCAGCCACGCGTGCATGGCCGGGTTGCCGGCGGCAATGTTGTCGTGATTCAACACGTCCTCGTTGCCGTCGAACCGCGTGACCAGGCCACCCGCTTCGCGGATCAGCACGACGCCCGCGGCAATGTCCCACGGCGCGAGGCCCAGCTCCCAGAACGCATCGAAATTGCCGGCGGCGACATGTGCGAGATCGAGCGCCGCCGAACCCGCGCGGCGGATCCCGCTGACATCGCGCGTGATGGCAGCGAACTGTCGCAAATAGGTCTCGAGCGTCCCGAGCTGTCGAAATGGGAACCCTGTCGCGATCAGCGCGCGTTTCGGCTCCGTCACCGTCGATACCTTCAGGCGCGCCTTGTCGATCCACGCTCCACCGCCGGTCCACGCGCGGTAGACCGTATCTCTCGTGACGTCGTGGATCACCCCCGCGCACAGCGCACCGCCGACCGCGCACCCGATCGATACCGCGTATTCCGGATAACCGTGCAGGAAGTTGGTCGTGCCGTCGAGCGGATCGACGATCCAGACGACCTCGGCCTGCGCGACAAGAGCCGGCGTCAGCTCCTCGCCGACGACGAGCGATCCGGGCACGTTGCGCTGTAACTGCTCGGCGATCAGCGCTTCGGATCCGCGATCGATGTCGGTCACGAAGTCGTGCTGGCTTTTCTCCGTCCAGGCTTGCCAGCCGGGGCGAACGGCGGCGCGCAGATACTCCGCTGCGCACCCTCCGCGACCTTGACTAAGTCCTTGTAATCTCGCACTTTGCAACGCCAATGGCGCGTGTCTTCAGCGGCATCCAGCCCTCCGGCGAGCTCCACATCGGCAATTACCTCGGCGCAGTGCAGAACTGGGTGCGATTGCAGACCCAGCACGACTGCCTGTTCTCGATCGTCGATCTTCACGCCATCACGCAGCCGTACGACGCCGCCACGCTCGCCTCATTGACGCTCGACATGGCGGTCAGCTTGTACGCCGTCGGGCTGGACCCAGAGCAGTGCATCGTCTTCGTCCAGTCCCACGTCGCCGAACATACCGATCTGAACTGGCTGCTCACGAGCGTCACGCCGCTCGGCGAGCTCGAGCGGCAGACGCAATTCAAGGACAAGGCGCAGCGTCAGGAAAGCGTCCCCGCCGGCCTGCTCGCCTATCCGATATTGCAGGCAGCCGACGTGCTGCTCTACAAAGCTAGCCTCGTGCCGGTAGGAGAAGATCAGGTGCAGCATCTCGAGCTGATGCGCGAGATCGCGCGGCGCTGGAACGCGCGCCACGGCACGGGCTACTTCCCCGAGCCCCAACCGCTGCTGACGAAAACCAGGCGCGTTCTGGGCCTCGACGGCAAGGCCAAGATGTCGAAGAGCCTCGGCAACACGATCGGCCTGTTCGAATCGCCGGAGGCCATTTGGGAAAAGTTGCGCCCGGCGGCGACCGATCCGGCTCGCAAGACCCGCAAGGATCCCGGCACGCCCGAGATCTGCAACATCTTCACCGTGCACGAGGGCTTCTCGCCACCCGACACCGTCACCGAGGTCGCGCACAACTGCCGGACCGCCGGCTGGGGTTGTCTCGACTGCAAGCGGGTGCTCGCGGACAACATGATAGCGACGCTCGCGCCCATGCGCGAACGCGCGAATGCGTTGCGGCGCGAGCCCGCGACGGTCCTGGAGCGGTTGCGCGCGGGAGCCGGCAGGGCACGTGCGCTGGCGCGCAAGACCATGGCCGAGGTGCGGGACCGGATGGGATTCCTCAAGGCGGGAGAAGACTGATATGGGCGAGATGATGCGCCGGATGGCCGAGATACTCCGTCTCGCGCTCGTCGCACAGGTGGGATTGGCAACGCTGCTTGGGGGCGCGATCGGGTTGGAGCGGGAGCTCGGCGGTAAGCCGGCGGGGCTGCGCACCAACATTCTCATCTGTATCGGCTCGGTGCTGTACACGCATGTGTCCATCGCCATGGTTGGAGCCGCCGCCGATCCGACGCGCGTGGCCGGACAGATCGTCACCGGCGTCGGGTTCATCGGGGCGGGGACGATTCTCCACGCGCGCGGCGCCGTCGTGGGACTCACCAGCGCGGCGACGATCTGGGTGGTGGCAGCGATCGGGGTCGCATTGGGAAGCGGCTATTACGCCGAGGCACTGGCAACGACGCTGGTCGTCCTGGTTGTGCTGCAGGGGCTCGGGCGCGTGGAAATCGTCGTCGAGCGCCAATCCACGAGGTCGAAAATCTCGATTCACGCCCGCCCGGGGCGGACGGTCCTCGAAGACTTGGAGACGCTGGTGCGCCGCACCGGCCTCGAGATCCTGACGGTCGCGAGCCGGCAGGAGAACGTCGATCTGGTCATCGATCTCGAGATGCGCGGCTCCAAGCGGTTGCACGATCAGGCAATGATCACGCTGCTCCACCACGATCACGTGCGGACGGTCTCGACAGGGGAGTGAGCGCGCGTCGTCTGGTGATCGATCTGGCCTCGCCCCGCGGCGTTTGGCGGATTCCCAACGCCCGCGTGGTCGAGATCAGGAATGCGCTGGGCGCAGGGTGGGACGTCATCGAGGTAAAAGCGCCCGCGGTGTCCGACGGCGACGGCGGGTCGGGGTCACCGGAAGCGATCGCTGCGGCGCGCGGGGCCGAGATCTACTTGGGGTTCGGCGTACCCCCTGCCGTCGTGAAGGCGGGACGGGGAACCCTCCGGTGGGCGCACACTGCGGCGGCGGGCGTCACGTCCAGCATCCCTCACGTTGCGGGCACCGGCATCATGCTGACGAACTCGGCCGGTGTGCACGCAGAACCGATGGCCGACTGGGTGATCGTGGCGATCGGGTACTTCGCACGCGGGTTCGACCGGATCGTGGCGGCGCAGTCGGGGCGGCGCG
>Ga0209239_1001079_pt1 | contig 16008 bp, 14 predicted proteins | sample GraSoi013_2_20cm_FD_185824 | JGI IMG/M metagenome (GOLD analysis project Ga0209239, IMG submission 185824) | Grasslands soil microbial communities from the Angelo Coastal Reserve, California, USA - Sample 10_02_2013_2_20cm (SPAdes) (version 2) | ecosystem: Environmental > Terrestrial > Soil >...
GTCGTACGACTGGCCGATCGTGGTCGGCGGCAAGCCGATCGGGTCGATCCCACCGTACGTGGTGATCATGTTCGAGATGACGATCCTGTTCGGCGCGCTCTCGACGATCCTTGGCATCGCTTTCAACGCGCTGTTCGCCGCCCGGCGTCTCGGGACCGTCGCCTACGATCCGCGGTTCACGAACGACAAGTTCGGGATCTTCGTGCCGTCCGAGCCGGCGCGGGCCGGGCAGGTCGAATCCTTGCTGCGCGGCGCGGGAGCGGAGGAGGTGCGGCGTGCCTAAGTCGAGTGCCGCGCTTGCCGCCCTTGCCGCCCTTGCCGCCCTTGCCTGCAATCCCGACGATGTCGTGCACCGCGTCGGTTGGTTCGCGACCATGCGGCATCAGCGCAGCATCAAACCGTACGCGCGACCCATCCCGCCCGCCCCCGGCACCGTGCCGGTGACCGGCGGCGAGCCACTCATGAGCCTGCAGACGGCCGACCGGCTGGCCAATCCGCGAACCCGCACCTCGGAGTCGATCAACCGCGGGCGGTTCCTGTACGAGACGTATTGTCTCGTCTGCCACGGGGCGACGGGTCGGGGGGACGGCCCGATCTCGTCGGCAGCGGGGGGGCCCTTCTTCGGCGTGCGCTCGCTCGTGAACGACACGATCGCCCGGCGCACCGACGGCTACCTCTACGCCGTGATCGTCAGCGGCCAGGTGATGGGCCGGGGGCTGATGCCCATCTACGGAGACAAGGTGCGCGGGACCGATCGCTGGGACGTCGTGAATTACGTGCGCACGTTGCAGGCCGGAGCACAGAGCCCGCGGGGGAGACGATGACCGCGATCGCGGCCGTCCCACGGTCCGAGCTGGTCCAGAAGTCGCGGCTGTTTCCCGCGCGGGCGTTCACGCTGTGGGGGGCGCTCCTGGCCGTGGCCGGAGCGGCCGCGTTCCTGTGGGTGCTGACGGCCGGCGGAGCGCCGCGCGCGTGGCAGGCCTGGCACGTCAACTTCATGTTCTGGACCGGGCTGGCGCAGGCACTGGTGGTCTTCGCCGCGACCCAGAAGCTCGCCAAGGGACACTGGTCCGGGCTCGTCATCCGGCTCGCCGAGGCGGCGGCCCCATTCCTGTGGGTCTCGCTGCTCTTGTACGTGGGCGTGATCGTGGGCCGGGCGCACATCTTCAGCTGGCTGCACGAGCCGCGTCCCGAGCTGGGCGCCTGGCTCACGTCGAAGTTTTTCTTCCTGCGGAACGGCCTGATCTACCTGCTCCTCGCCTGGCTGTCGTGGCGGTTCGTGCGGCACGACCTGGCGCCCGATATCCGGGAGCTCGCCGACGGCCGACCCGCCGACCGGCTCGAAGGCCGGGACGCGATCGCGCGCGAGGCGGCGTGGCTCGTGGTCGCCTACGCCTTCGGGTACAGCCTGCTGGCGTTCGAGCTCGTGATGTCGCTCGCCCACAAATGGGTGAGCAACCTGTACGGTGCGTTCTACTTCATGGGGAGCTTCCTCGCGGCGTTGATGGCGCTCGCGGTGCTGGTCCTCGCCGTGCGGCGGCGGATGGGCCTCCACGCACTGTTTTCCGCGAAGCAGCAGCACGATCTCGGAAAGCTGTGCTTCGGGTTCAGCGTGTTCTGGGCCTATCTCATGTGGTCGCAGTTCCTGGTGATCTGGTACGGCAACCTGCCCGAGGAGACGTTCTTCATCTTCTACCGGCTGTTCGGCCCGTGGAAGCCGATCGGGGTGGCCGTGTTCCTGTTGGTGTTCGTCGTGCCGTTCATCGGCCTGCTCGGCGTCAGGCCCAAGAAGTATCCCCCCGCGCTTGTGACGCTCGCGCTGGCGACCCTGACCGGCATCTGGCTCGAGCGCTATCTCGAGATCGTTCCCTCGATCAACGGTGGCGCCGGCCCGGCGATCGGCCTGCCCGAGCTCGGCGTCACGTTGCTGTTCGGTGGATTGTTCCTGCTTTCCTTCGGCTGGTTCGGGGCGCGTTACCCGATGCTCTCGCCGCGTCTCGCGGCCGACACGCTGGAACGCGAGCGCCACTAGATCCTGGCCGGGGCGCTTCATCATTCTCTGACAACCGGGGCGACCCCTCGCGTGTTTCTAAGGGTAGTAAGCACGCGTCATAGAGCTGGTCACCGTCCCACGCACCACCCCGGGGGTTCAATGCGGTCGAGCGTAATCACTCAGGCATTAGGAGCAGCGGGAGTCGTGCTGTTCGCCGCGTGCGGCGGTTCGACGTCTCCTTACGGTGGGGGGGGTGGTGGCGGCACACCTCCGGCGAGTTGCGCAGGCTCCGGGGCCAGTGCGACCATCACCGCGACTGGCTCATTCACGTTCAGCCCGAGCACCGCGACGATCACGGCAGGGCAGTCGGTCTGTTGGGTGAACAACAGCGGGATCGCGCACACCGTCACATCGGACGACGCGAGGTTCACCGGCGGTAGCCTGCCGAACGGCAGCACCCTGGTCGTGACCTTTGCCGCGGCGGGGTCCTACGCTTTCCACTGCAGTATCCATCCACCACCGACGTACAACATGACGGGCACGATCACGGTACAGCCGTAGCTAGGGCTTCACCGCCTGGACAAGCTGCAGCAGCTTCCGCAGGGAGTCGCTCGGCAGCGGGCCCGAGATCTGAATCTCCAGGTCGCCGAGGTGTCGCAGTAGTCGGTTCTGCGTTTCGACAGGTGCGAGTCGAGTGACCGCCTTTGCGGCCGGAGCCGCGGCTAAGGAATCGGCCACGCGCGCGCGGCCGAGGCGCACGCGCTCAGCCGAGCTCGCGCTGTCGGGTCGCGCTGTCGCTGCCCCTGCCCCCGTGACAACGAACTGGTCGAGAGCCAACGGGGAGGGGCGCCGGTTCACCACCTTGATCACCGTGCTCGAATCGAGCATCTGCTCGACGATCACGACGGTGGAATAGCCCATTTCGCGTGCTCGGTAGATCGTGCGGATCGGCGCACCGGGGACGGCGAGGGGATCGGTCCGGAGCAGCGCACGCGCGCTGTCGAGGCTGATAGTCGTTCCCTTCTCCACGAGCGCACCATCGGCCATTACGAACGCCGCCTGCGGTGCAGGGGCTTGGTTTGCGGCGCTCCGCGCCCCGACTCGCGGGACGGCGGCCATCCGCTCTTCGCGCTCCTGCGCGGTGGCCTCCGCTTCGTCGCGAGCTGCCGGGGCGGGCGCGGCCGGGTGAGCCGCTGGCGGCGTGCGGGCCGCGCGGCGCGCCTCGCCGCGAGATTCGCGCTGTGCGCGCTCGGAGCTGATCGGAGCTTCGAGGGCGCGGGGCGTGGCGGGTTCGGCGTCGGATGCCGTCTGCGCTTGCGGGACCGGCTTACTCTCCCTGCCGAAGTAGGTCCCGATCCCCAGCGCCAGAACGATTGTCGCCGCCCAGGCGAGAGGGAGACGGACCTGCCACCACAAGCGTTCGAGCGGCTTCGCGTCGCCCGGGCGCCACGGCGGCAGCTCCCGGTCCGGGGGTGCAGCCAGGGCAAGCAGCTCCCCGGCGCGCGCGATCAGCGCGCGCTCTTCCTCGAGGCGCCCACGGCAGCCGGGACACTGGGCGAGGTGTGCCTCGACGCCCTGCGCCTCCGGCGGCGACAGCTCGCCGTCGAGGTAGGCGTGCAGAGTGCCGTCATCCACGTGCGACATGCTCACCTGGCTTTCCGGCCTCGTAGGCCTGCACCAGCCGCCGGCGTGCCCGCGACAGTGTCGTCCCGATCGCGCCGCGCGCCAGTCCTGTCTGCGCGGCGATCTCCTCGTACGATAATCCCGAATCCCACAGCAGCAGCACCTCCCGGTCGCGGGGCGAGAGCTCGTCGAGCGCGACCCGGACGCGCGCCCGGTCGCTCTCGACCTCCACCGCCTCATCCGAGGCGAGCGCGCTCTCTTGCGGCTCGGCCGTGAGCAACGTCAGGTGCCGTCGCTCCCGGGCCGCGCGCCGCGCGTCGTCCCGCGCCATGTTCGCTGCCACGATGAACAGCCACCCCCTCGCGTTGTCGGGTTTGTGTACCACGGCCCGCGCAAAGGCTTCCTGCGCCAGGTCCTCCGCGCGCTCGGCGTTCCATACCTTGCGGTACAGGAACCGCACGAGCGCGCGGTAGGTGGTGCGGTAGATCTCCGCGAGATCCTGAGGCACTGGGCTAAGTCATCACCTGAAGTCGCTCACGAGGTTCGCGAGCTCGCCTGACGCCCATTCGGTCTTGCCGCCTGCCCCAATCTTGACGCTCGCGCGGCGTCCGGCCACGAGCACCGCGGGCTCGAGGGTAGCGGCGTGCACCAGCTCGGGGAGGGCCCGGAGCAGCGCGAAGTAGGCGTCGCTGAAAGCCGCGACTTTCACCACGCGCAGCGAGTCGCCATGCGCGATATCAGTCCATGTACTGTCGCGCCACACGAACATGCGGCTGCCGATCTGCTGCGTCCTGTTCTCCGTCGCGGTGCCTCGCGCGCCCGCGGAATCCGCCGCGGCGGTGACGACCACGCCGTCGAGGTGAAGTGAGCCCGAGAGTGCCTTTTCCGCTCGGGACCGCCGCACCGCGTCGGCTCCGGCCTGATCTTGCGGCGCCGGCGCCCGGTATTGCATGAGACGGTTATTCACCACTTGATTCGGCTCCTGGACCAAATAGGACGTGTACTCGGTCAGAATGCCGTATCTCAAGGCGAGTCGCTTCAGCTCGCTCACGATTTCCGGATTCGGTCCGTGGAGTCGGAGCTCGCTCGAGAGCGCCCCCGCCTTCCGGGCCGCCCACAGCTGCTGGACGTAGTCGGCGCTCGACTGGTCGCTGCCGAACGGTCCGCCCGTAGAGAAGCGCTCCTCGCGCCTGTTCCTTCGTCCAGTCACCGTTACGAGCCGCGCCCCGCTCCCTGCTCCCCGATAGCGCCCAAACACCACCAGCTCATCTCCCCCGAACAGATCGGGCATGCTGTGCGGTTGGAGGTCGTACAGCTCGACCCCGTCCGCCCGCAATGCCAGGTCCGTGAGGACGGGGGACGCAATCTTGGACGCGAGCGAGGCCACGGTCTGCTCGATGTCGCCGCCGGGCCGGATGTACTCGGTGACGCCCTTGGCGCGCTCGGTCAGCCGGTCGAGCAGATACGTGTTGACGTCATACCCGATCCCGAACGCGAAGACGCGAAACGGCCCGCGGCCACGCTCGGCCTGGTCGGCGATGCGCTCGGGGTCGGTCTCGCCCACCGTCGCCATCCCGTCCGTCAGGAACACGACGACGCCCAACCGGCCCTCGGCCGGCGACTCGGCGAAGGCTTCCGCGAGCGCGCCTGCGATGTTGGTGCCGCCGTCGGTGTCGAGGCGGCGGACCCACTCCTGAGCGGCGCGCACGTTGTCTCCCGATACGTCGGTCCACCCGGCCGCGTAGCGACGCACGCCACTTCCGAAGGTGACCACCCGGAACCGGTCCCCCGATCGGAGCGTGCCGAGCAGCTGCGCCAGCGCCGTCTTCGCTTGATCGAGCTTGTCGCCCGACATCGAGCCCGAGACGTCGAGTACGGCAACGAGATCACGCTGCACCGATGGTGTCTCGGCGCGGCCCGGCGCGAGCAGCAGCATGAAGAAGCCGTCCTCCCCCACCGGCTGGCTCGTGACGAGCGACATCCCCACCAAGCTGCGGGCGAGCGGCAGGAACAGCTCGAGGTCGCCGCGCGTGGTGGCATCGGCGAGCGTGAGCTCGATGTGGTTGTCGGTGCGGTTCGTGTTGAGTCGATGCGTCGGCGAATAGGGATCGCCGAACCGGGCGGCGCTGTCCACCTGCATCCGGAAGCTCGAGGACGCCGCCGCACCGGCGCCTGTACCGGCGGTGTACCGGAAGCGCCACGCGTCGCCCACGCGATCGAGCATCTGGGTGTAGCGCAGCGTGATCTTGCGGGTCTCGCCCGGGCCGATGGGAAACACCCGCGCGCGCAACAGCCCGTGTCCCGCGAGCTCGATCAACGCGGGATCGCGCTTTCGGCGCACGATCTCCTCGTAGATGGCGCGCGCCTGCGCGGCGTCCATCGGCTCGCCCTTGAGCTCGCGGTCGCCCTGCCAGAGAGAGAAATCGCTGAACACCGCTTCACCCGGCAGCGGATAGAGGTAGTTGCCCTCGTCGAGCATCGCGCCGGCGTTCCGGAACCACTCCTCCACCGCGACCCGCGCGACGCGTCCCGTGACGGTGACCTGCACGGCGCTGCGCACCTTTTCGATCGCGCCGCGCGGGTGCTCGATCCAGCCCTGAGCCGCCGCGGGGGCGATCGTCAGGGCGACGGCCCAGACACTTGCGAAGAGGCGACGTGCGGTCAACATGACAACGGTTCCTGTGAAGAGACGCCAGGAGAGACGCTTGGCACCCGATGGCTTGCACAGGCGGCCCGGCGTGCCCATTTTTGGGGCGCCGCAGCGCCCTCCGCGTAAGGCTGCAGCGCCCTACAGGATGGGGAATCGTGCCGCGCTACACATATCGCCGCCTCGCGAAGTTGCCCAGCACCGCAGACCAGCTGCGTCGCCACACCGTTCTCAATCTCCCGGGCATGTTGGACGGCCTGAGCTTCGAGCACACGGTCATGGAGCCGGGGGCCGCCGTGCCCATCTCAGCGGAAGACGACACCGGGCTGCTCATCTTCACACTCGCAGGCCGGGGCGTGATGGTTCTGGACGGGGATCGGATCGAGGTGTCAGCGAACGATCTCGTGCACATTCCGGCGGGCGTGCCGTACGGAATGCATACGCTGGGCGGAACGGACTGGGTCTACGTGGTGCTGCAAGCGCCGGGGGCATAGGAGGGAGCGGGGAGCCGGGAGCAGGGAGCAGTAGCTGACTGTGCGCCGGAGCGTTCTGCTCCCTGCTCCCCGCTCCCTGCTCCCTTTTAGCCCACCGCGCACACATTTGGCCCGAATTCCAGGGCCTCCGCCTCGGCGTCGGGGACGTCTACGAGTCCCAGATTCGCAAGCTTGATCGTGCGATAGGCTTCAGGCGGCGTGGTGGTGTGCGCGGTCACCCACGCGCGGAAGGCGCGCGGGTCCTGGATGGCGAGCGCCTGGTTCGTCGCCGCGATCACATCGAACCGTGCAGCGACGCTCCGGTCCGCGCGCCGCTCGGTTTCGCCCCCATAGTGCGCCGGCAGAACCAGCAGGTCCCCCGGCCATTCGCGCCGCACGCGCTCCAGGCTATCCCACAGCCGCTCCGTCCAGGAGTCGCGCTGGCCTCCCAGATCGGGGCGCCCTACCGACTGCACGAACAGAAAGTCGCCCGTCAGCGCCAGCGCCGCGTCGGCGATGAGCGCAGTGCTGCCCAGGGTGTGTCCTGGAACGTGAGCGGCGACGAGCGTCGCGCGCCCGAACGCGATCGTGTCCCCCTCGGTGAGCGGCTGGTGGGCGAATCGGCCTTCGGCGCCGTCGTACGGCGAACGGGCGTCGTCGGGGTGCACGAAGTATGGGACCTGCCAGCGGGCGGCGGCGGCGCGCGCCCCGCTCAGATAGTCGGCGTGCATGTGCGTGTCGATGACCGCCGCGGCCGTGGCCCCGAGGTCCTCGAGCAGCGCCTCGTACGGCCGCAGGTGGCGGCCCGGGTCCACGACGACGGCGTCGCCATCGCTCACCAGCACGTAAGACAGCGCGCCCTTGCCCACCCGATCGAGCTGGATCACGTGCTCGAGCGCGGGCGTCGGTGACAGGCGCCGGGGCAGGTAGACCGTTTCCCACGCCGCCATCCCGCCCGCCACGGAGTACGCTTCGAATCCCTGATCGCGCAAGAAACGGGTGGCCCGAGCGCTCGAGTTGCCGTGTCCGCAGATCACCGCAACCGGAGCCGCGGGGTCGAGCCGCAGCGAATCGAGCGTCGCGAGCTGGTACAAGTGCGACGCCGCGAGGGCGCGGAAATCGAGCGTGGCGCCGAGCGTGACGCGTCCCTGCGCGACCCGCTCCGCCGAGCGGACATCGAGCAGCTGCACGCGCTCGCCCTGATCGAGGCGACGGGCGAGATCGGGCGCGGGGATGAGCGGTACCGGTGACTCCGGCATGCGCATCAGTGTCGTCGGGGTGGTGCGAAAATGCAACGGTCCCGTGTTTCGAGGACTCCCGTTTTGAGAGCCCGCGGATATATTGTGAACGCGTTCACAAGCGCCTGTTCTCGTCATTCGTCCCGGAGGGAGTCAGCAATGCGCTTCACCCTGTTCCCCACGCTCGTTGCGTTCGCGCTCGTCGCCTGCGGCGGCGACAAGAAGTCGGCAGCGTCCCAGGCCGAGGCTGCGACACCGACGCCGGCTGCCGTGCCGGCTGCCGCGCCCACGGCCGCGCCCGCTGGCGTGGTGGTCGAAGTGAAGATGACCGGCAACGGCACGAGCGTCGCCGCGTTCGAGCCCAGCAAGCTTACCGTCAAGACCGGCACGACGGTGCGGTTCATCAATGTGTCCGGCGGTCCCCACGACGTCGCTTTCTTCGCCGATTCGATCCCGAAGGGCGCTGCGGACGCCCTGAAGAAAGGGATGCCGAATCCGATGGGCGACCTGACCGGACCGTTCCTGACGCAGCCGAACGAGAAGTACGACGTATCGTTTGCGGGGGCGCCGGCGGGAGTGTACAAGGCCTACTGCCTGCCGCACGTCGCTCTGGGTATGAAGATCGCGATCACCGTGCAGTAGCCTGCGATGATGGTGCCGTAGGGAAACGGCCCCGGCCCTCCCGGGGCCGTTTGACCTTGAGGTTCTGCGCCGTCAGGTCACGGGCGTCGCTTGACACAGCCGCTGGACCTCGGGCTGCACGACCTGGTCCACGTAGCCCATCAGCGTCTCGAACGATCGGCAGGCGCGCGGGGCGATGGTGCCGTCTCGGTGGGCCACTGCGACGCGCGCCATGTCGAGCCGCAGCGGCCAGAGCGACGCGACGAGCTCGAGCGGCACGTTGAGAACGGCGTACCGCCGCGTCGCGCCATCCCACAGCCGCAGCGCCCGAATCGTATCACGGCGTGCCAGGGCGTCGCGCGCGTCAAGATCCGCGGCGAGGCTGGCGGGGAGAGGGCCCCGCGTCCCGGCAGCGAGCCGGACCAGCGCGGCGGCGTGGCGGGAGCGCTCGACCCCCAGGCGGGCGAGCAGCCAGTGGGCGACGGCGTCGGTATCGGGGGCCACGCCGAGACGCCCGCGCACGCGCTCTGCCGCGCCGTGCCAGTCGCCTAACACCGGCAGCCCGGTCGCGTGCGCGAGCAGGACCCACAGGTCGCGCTCCCGTGCGGCCGAGCCTCCGGTCGCCCGCGCGAGCCGCAGGCGGGCACTGTCTGCCCACCCCGCCGCGAGATCGGCGGCGACGCCCATGCGGAGGATCCTGGCCCGCTCCGCGTCCGTGGCACCGCGCTGCTCGAGGCAGCGCAACACCACGCGCGCCGGTCCGGTCCGCTGTACCGGCGTTCCGAATTCCGCCGCCTGAAACGCGAGGTACTGCAGCGCCAGGAAGCTGTGGCGGCACACCGTCCGGAGCAACGCGAGCTGGGCCGGCGCCGAGCCCAGGATGAGTGTGTCGGCGATGCCGACCGCCTCCGCCACCACCGAAGTCGAGTCGATGCGCAGATAGCGGTGAATCAGGTCCGCCGTCTCGCGACGATCGCCCGCTTGATGCGCCAGCGAGATCAGGTGTCCGATGGCCGGCGAGAACCGCGGATCGAGATCGAGGACGCGGTTGAACGCGACCCCGGCCTCACCGACCGTTTCGTCGAACAGGCCGGCGAAGTGATAGTAGAACTCCCCGAGGACGTACCACGCCTGGGAGTAGCTCGGTGCCTGCTCGGTGGCGCGCTTGAATCGATCGAGCGCTGCCAACCCGTCGCCCTCGGCGAGCAGCCGGGTGAAGCCGTCGAGCAGCAGGCTGTCCGCCGGCGAGAGTCCTCCCTGATGCACCAGCGCCCCCCGCAGCGCGGCGCCGAACCCCTGTTCTGTCGGGTCCACCTGCGCGGCGACGAGCGCGAGCCGCAGCCGCCCGATTGCGAATCCGGAGTCCGCACGAATGACACGGGTGTACTCGTCGCGCGCGGTGCGGTAGTCGCCGCGGCGAAACGCGGCTTCGGCGTTCAAGTACGCGGCCAGCGCCTCGGGGCCACCGTTCGGGAGCGTCGCGTCCGCGCCGGGCGTGAACTCCGGGTACAGCCCGGCCCACACGCGATCCATCACCTCCGACTCCTCGGCGCCGACTCGTCCCTCCGCCTTCGCGCTGCGTCGGGCCCGGCCGCCCTCGTAGAGGGTCGCCTGGAGGGTGACGGTCGGCCCCGCGTAGGCCACGCTCCCCTGCACGAAGAACTTCGCCCCGAGGCGACAGGCGAGCGCCTGGGCCTCCTCGTTCGAGGGGTGCTCGCTCGCGATCTGCGCGGCCACCCGGCCGAACGCGACGACCTCGCTGAGGCGCTCCACGGGGCGGAATCGGGAAATGAAGTACTCCGGGAGCTGCGTCGCCGGATAGGGTGGCGTGCCCAAGACCGCGAACGGCATCACTGCGAGGCGTGCCGGCGCGTCGCGCGGCAACCGGCAGGCCCCGTGAGAGCCGAGCAGGAGACGCAGGGCGACGGCGCCCACTACGGTGAGGACCCCCGCCGCCGCCCACGGACGCCACGGCCGCACCTCTGCGCGGTCGAGCGCGCCGAGCCATGCCGCGGCCGTGGCCGGTCGATCATCCGGCTGCTCCGCGAGCGGCGCCACGAGCGCGGTGGCGAGACGAGCCGGGAGGTCCGGGCGCGCGGTGCGCAAGGCGCGCACCAACCCGGCCCGATCCGCTTTGAACGCCGGCGCCCCGCCGCCGAGCGCTTCGAACGCGACCGCGGCGAGACTGTGCAGATCGGCGCGCCCGTCCACCCGGCCGCTCGCCGCCTGCTCGGGCGCCATGTAACCGGGCGTGCCGATCGCGGCCCCGGGCTGTGTGAGCGACGACTCCCCGGCGCCTTCCACTCGGGCGATGCCGAAATCGGCGAGCAGGGCCCGGCCGCTGTCCTCGTCGAGCAGGATGTTGGAGGGCTTCACGTCGCGGTGCACGATGCCGCGCCGGTGGGCGTACCCGAGCGCGTCGGCGATCTCGCGCACCACCCGGAGGATGTGGTCGGTCGGGACGCGGGCGTCGCCCCGGAGGCGCTCCTCGAAGGTGTCGCCCCGCACGAACGTCATGATGAGGAAGCTGATCCCCTCCCGCGTGTCGAAGTCGTACACGCGCACGATGTTCGGGTGGTCGAGCGACGCGCCGAGCGTCGCCTCGCGGCGGAAGCGCTCATGGCGCATGGTGCTGGCGGCGACGTCGGGCGGCAACACCTTCACAGCCACGATGTGACCGAGTGTGCGGTGGCGGGCGCGGAACACCGCGCCCATGCCGCCGACGCCGGCGAGGCTGAGCACTTCGTACCGGTCGCCGACTGCGTGCTGCACGGCGTCGAGGTCGGGCGTCTGCATTGGAGCAGGAGAATGTACCTGCGCTTGCCCGCGGCCGCTGCGTGCCCGATACTCGGGGGCGCCATGCCTTCCCTCTACTGTCGCGTGCTCGGTCCCGTGCGTGTCACCGTCGCCGGTGCGGACGCGCCCGCGGAGCTGCTGTGGCGCAAACACATCGCCCTGCTCGTATACCTGGCGCGGAGTCCCCGGAAGAGCCGCACCCGCGAGCACTTGATCGGCCTGCTGTGGAGCGACCGCGACCAGCGCCAGGCCCGCCACTCGTTGAGCGAGGCGCTCCGCGTCCTGCGCCGCGCCCTCGGGGACGAGCGGCTGCTGGCCGACGTCGATCAGATCCGGTTGGCGGCGGATGCCGTGACGCTCGACTGCGACCGGTTCGCCGAGCTGTGCGAACGCAGTGAGTGGGCGACCGCGGCCGGGCTGGTCGATGGCGAGTTCCTCGAGGGACTCGCGATCCCGGAGGCGAACGATTTCGAGAGCTGGCTCGCGGCCGAGCGGGCGCTGTGGCGGGCGCAGGCGCTCGAGGCCCTGGTGCAGGGGATTGCCGCGGACCTGGCGCGAGGCGACGCGGCCGCGGGGGCCCGAGTGGGACTCCGCGCGGTGGCGCTCGACCGCACGTCCGAGCCGGCGGCCCGCGCCGCGATGCGCGCGCTGACGCTGGCGGGCGATCGCGCCGCCGCGCTGCGCGTCGCCGACGAGCTGGCGCAGGCCCTGCACGAGACCCTCGGGGCGGAGGTGAGCGACGAGACCGCGCGCCTGGTCGCGCGGATCCGGGATGCTCGCGTGGGGCGCCGGGTGGTGGCTGCCCCACCCGACGCCCGTCCGCGACCGCCGCTGGTGAGCCGCCGCGTCGAGCTGGCGCTGCTCACGGCGGCGTGGCAGCGGGCGCGCGGCGGGCGGGGGCAGGTGGTGATCGTCGAGGGCGAGCCCGGGGAGGGGAAGACCCGGCTCATCGAAGAGCTGGTGGCCCACGCCCGGCTCGATGACGCAAGCGTCGCCACGGCCCGCGCCGTTCCCGCGGAACAGCAGGTGGAGTGGAGCGCACTGTCGGGGCTGCTCGCCGGAGGGTTGGGCGACGCTCCGGGGCTTGCGGGAGCACCGCCGGGAGCGCTCGCCGGGCTCGCGGTGCTTGATGGAGACCTGCGAACGCGGTTCCGCGCCGCGGCGCCGGCTGCTCCCGTCGGCGACGCGCTCGGGGCCGCGGTGCGCGCCGTCGCGACGGAGCGGCCACTCCTCATCGCGCTCGATGACGTCCAGTGGTCCGATGCCGCCACCCTTGCAGCGCTCCCCGCGCTGGCCCGCGACACGGCGGCGCGACGCGTGCTCCTGCTGCTCGGGGTGTCCCGCGGCTCACCCGAGAGCGAGCGGCTGAATGAGCTGCGGGCGCGCCTGGGCCGCGATCTCGAAGGCGCGGTCGTCCGCGTGGGGCGGTTGGACGCGGCGGCGCTGGGGGAGCTCGTGCGCTGGGCGCTCCCCCAGTACGCGGCGGATGACGCGGAGCGCCTGACCCGCCGGGTGGAGCGCGACACCGGAGGCCTCCCGCTGCTCGCGGTCGCGATGCTCGAGGCCGTAGCCGCCGGATTCGCGCCCGCGCCCGATGCGCCCGCCTGGCCCTCCCCGAATCGGACACTCGTCGACTCCCTCCCGGGCGATCTGCCGCCGACCATCGTCGGCGTCGTGTGCCGGCGGTACCGCGCGCTCTCCGAGGCCGCGCAGCTCACACTCGGGGCGGCGGCCGCGCTGGAAGAGCGCGTGGACGCGGGCCGCCTGGCCCGTGCCACCGGGCTTGACCGGCCCTCTCTGGAGCAGGCACTCGATACGCTCGAGTGGGAGCGTTGGCTGGTCGCGGACGCGCGGGGATACGTGTTCACCGCCCCGATCGAGCGGGCCGTTCTGTTGCAGGAGATGATCACCCCCGGTCAGGCGCGCCGGTACCGCGCCAACGCTGGCGCTTGAGATCGGCTTGACGCCCTACGCCCAACGTGTCTCCGGACTTTCGACCGGGAGACACCATGCAGTTCGGGCATCTTGGTATCGCACTCGCGATCGCATCGCTCGATCCCCGCCCAGAGACGTTCCTGGTGGTCGGGGCGGCGCAATTCCTTCCAAACGCTGATTCACTCATCATCCGGGCCGGGTGGGCCCAGCCCGACTTCCACGGCACGTGGAGTCACAGTCTGCTGTGCTGCGGCGTGGTGGGAGCGCTCGCCGTCGCGCTGTTCGGACCCTGGCTCGGGGGACTGGCCCTTGCGAGCGTCGTCGCGCACGTACTCGCCGACCTGCCGACCGACACCGGTCTGCCGTTGCTGCTGCCGCTCAGCCGGCGGCGCTATTCGCTCAACCTCTGGAAGAACACGGGATACTGGGGGCGCGCGATGTACGTCGGCTACTACCGGCAGCCGTGGGCGTGGATCCTGGAGGGTGCGGTGTTCGCCGTGGTGGCGTGGCGCTACACCGGGCTCCTGGTGTGAAGCTCGTCACGTTCTTCGCGCTCGCGCTGCTGGTGCACGGACCCCTGTCGCCGTTCCTGCCGACGGCGTTCGAGGCGACCCTGCTCTATTACGCGCGAATGTATCCGGCCTGGCTGCTCGCGCTGGTCGGTACGCTCGGCGCGTCGGTCGCGGAAAGCGTCAACTATCGACTGGTGGACTGGGCCGCGGAGCTCCCGAAGCTGGCGCGGCTGGCGGAGCGGCGCGGCGTGCGCTGGAGCGTCGCGGCATTTCGACGCGCCCCTTTCTGGACCACCGTGCTCGTGATTTTTTCGCCCATCCCCGATTCGGCAGTGCGCGTGCTGGCCCCGTTGGCGCGATATCCGCTGCCCCAATTCCTCGGCGCGGTCGCCCTGGGGCGCTTCCCGCGTCTGCTCCTGATCGTCGGCGTGGGCCGACTCGTTCCCGTGCCCACCTGGGCGCTGGTGGGCGGCGGGGTCGCCCTCGTCGGGCTCGCCGTGTGGCGCCAGCCCGTGGCGTCCGCGTTCCGGTGGTTGCGGGGGCGATACCGCGATCTCTATGCCGCGTCCATGGCAGGATTCCGTCTCTAACCGGAGTGAACCATGTGGCTGCTCGCTCTCGCCTTGGTCGCGGACACGGTGCATACGTTCTCCCTGGCGCTTTCGCCGGCCGAGTCGGTCGCGGTCACCGTGACGGGAACGGGACAGCCGGTGGTCCTCGTACCAGGCTTGTTTGGCTCGGCGTTCGGGTACCGCGCGGTGATCCCGCTGCTCACCGACGCCGGGTACCGGGCGATCGTCGTGGAGCCGCTCGGCATCGGCAGTTCGGCGCGACCCGAGCATGCGGACTACTCGCTCACCGCCCAGGCCGACCGGATCGCGGCGACGCTCGATCGGCTGGGCGTGCGGCAAGCGATCGTTGTGGCGCACTCACTGGGTGCGTCGATGGCGTTTCGCCTCGCCTACCGGCGACCCGACCTCGTCGCCGGTATCGTTTCGCTCGACGGCGGGCCGGCCGAGGGTGCTGCCACGCGTGCGTTTCGGCGGGCCATGAAGCTCGCCCCCTGGATCCGGCTGTTCGGCGGAGTGAAACTGGTGCGCAAGAAGATCCGCGGACAGCTCATGAGAGCATCGGGAGACGCATCATGGGTGAGCGAGCGGGTGGTCGACGAGTACACGGCGGGCGCGGCGCACGACCTGGACGGAACGCTCAAAGCGTTTCTTGCCATGGCCGAGCGGCGCGAGCCGGAGCGATTGCGGCCGCATCTCCGCGAGGTGCGGTGCCCGGTCCGTCTGCTCCTCGGGACGGCGACCCACGAGGGCGGAGTCAGCGCGGAGGAAGTCGCCGTGTTGGCCGCCGCGCTCCCGGTGTTCGTTGTGGACAGTGTTCCCGGGGCAGGGCACTTCATCCATGAGGAGCAGCCTGCCGTGGTACTCGCGGCCGTGCGACGGTTCCCGGGGTGGTAGGGTCCGTTGCCCCGGACCTCGGAGGGTGGTTACAATTCCCCGCGCCATGACCAATCGCCTGCTGAGCCTGATCCTCATTGTCGCGACGGGCGACCTGCCCGTGACCAAGTCTGCGGCGGACGCGAACGGCGCCCGCATCTTCCTCGACGGCCGAGCGGGCACACTCGTTCTCGACCTTGCGCCGATGGAGCTGCCTGCGAACACGCCACACCATGGACTGGCGCAGCCTCCGGTCGCGACGCTCGAGATCCCGGAGACCGGATCCATCTACGGGTTCCGCGTGCAGGTCGTGGACAGCGCCGGGCACGCACTTCCCGACGAGATGATCCATCACTTCAATCTCATCGACCCGGACCACCGCGAGCTGTTTCTTCCAATCTCGCGCCGCCTGCTCGCGGCCGGTCACGAGACCGGCGCCATCCGCCTGCCGCGCCTGCTGTTCGGCTTGCCACTCAAGCGCGGAGAGCACGTCGTCGCGAGCGCCATGGTCGAGAACCTCACTCCTGTTGCCTACCATGGGGCCCGCGTTCGGCTGGTGATGAGTTTCACGCCTGCGAAGCGACCCTGGCCGTTGTTCTCCGCCTCGCCGTGGCAGATGGATGTGGCTTTTCCGGTGGGAGACAAGTCATTCACGCTTCCCCCGGGGCGCTCGTCGCGCTCCTACGAGGGCAGCCCCGCCGTGCCCGGCCAGATCGTCGGTCTGG
>Ga0209239_1001080_pt1 | contig 15995 bp, 16 predicted proteins | sample GraSoi013_2_20cm_FD_185824 | JGI IMG/M metagenome (GOLD analysis project Ga0209239, IMG submission 185824) | Grasslands soil microbial communities from the Angelo Coastal Reserve, California, USA - Sample 10_02_2013_2_20cm (SPAdes) (version 2) | ecosystem: Environmental > Terrestrial > Soil >...
GCGCATGCCTACACGCGCGATCTTATTCGCGCTCTTCCAGTGGTACCGCGTTTCGCAGCGGCTGCGGGAAGTAAGTAGGTCCTACTTCCGCCCGGGGTGGAATTCCCCTTTTTCAGAAAACTGCGAATAGGGCCACTCATTCTTCTTGGCGGGAGCGGCTTCCACCACTGCAACCGCAACTTTTGGTTTGCTTCCCCAGTCCGCCGGTTCGGGATGGATACACCAGACGTTTCCCGGCTGATCGAGGGCCAGACCCACCAGCCAATACTTGCCCTCCGTGCCCAGTTGGACACAATTCGCAACCCGGGCCGTAACACTTTTCCCGCCCGGCAGCTCGTCCAGTTGAACTGGCACTCCCGGCTCCAATGGTTTTGAGAGCCGTACTCCGCAGCCTTGCGGATTCACCACTAAAGTATGGCAACGTTCAGAGGTTTGACCGGCAGTATCCAGGCGAGTAAGACGCAGCGGAATCTGCGCCCGGATTCGGGTGCTGCGCTGCCCGGTGTGCTGGGAACTCACTGTCGATTCCATATTTGTGGTTATCTAAAATTCTACGTCCGAAGTCAGCCAGTGTTTACTTCTCCGCCTGATCAAAGCGCACCAAAGTAACCAATGTAAGGATGAAATTGGAATTTTGCCGGAATCTCGATGCACCAGGTCACGCGGCAAATGGCTGGATCTGAATCAGCGGCCCATGAGAATGGGCATGAGCTTTTCGCAGCATGTTCGCGGAGAGAATTCCCGTCCGCTGAAACGACTTCTCACAATCCGCGGTCGAAGGCCCACGCATGCTGCCCTCCAGGTATGCCAAGCCGGGACAGCGAGTGCACGTTCCCACATGGCTGCATGTCGAGCAGACTGGCAGATCCTTTGCTCGGATGGAGCGAACTTCATTCAGTTCCGGCGAATTGCGCCAGATATACATAAACTTCTGCCGCCGCACATTGCCACTCGGCAGCGGGAATTGCACACAGGGGAAAACATCGCCATACGGAGTGATGTAAGCCGCCGTATGTCCGGCGCTGCAAGGATAACCTTCCATGACGTCTTCGCCCGGCTTTGGCGGAGGCGCACAAAACTCTTCGACATTTCCCACCAAATCTTTGTTGTGGAAGACCGCCTTCAGCTCCGAACCCGGAATTCGCAAATTCAAGATGGAAGTATCGCCATCGATCTTCGGAGTGATCGTCGGATCCAGGGTGTAGACCACGCCCAGTTCCTGAGCCAACGCCTGTACTCCCGCATGCTCGCCCATGTTCACCGTCATCAGCACATTCGCGATTGCAACTTTCAGCCCTTGCGATTTCAGCAACCGAATTGCTTCAATGCTGCGTTTCAAGGAGCCGGGCAATTTGGTGATCGCATCATGGATCTCAGGACGACGCGAATAAATACTGACTTGCACCTGCTCCACGCCCAAATCGCGCATCCGCCGGGCTTCCGATTTGCGGATCATCACCCCATTGGTCTTGATTCTGACATTGAATTTGAGGTCACGCGCGTGTTCCAGAATCTCGAAAAAGTCGCGACGCATCAGAACCTCGCCGCCGCTGAGAGTGAGGAAAAAAGTCCCAGCCTCGGCCAGTTGTTGCAGAATATCTTTGATCTCGACAGTGGTCAGCTCGCCGTGATCATCGTGATCCAGATAGCAATGAACGCAGCGTTCGTTACACCGATACGTGACGTCGAGATGGACACCAAGGGGAACTCCCAGTTCAAGGGCCCGCTCATTCATCTCCTGCATCAGGCTCATGCCGCCTCCACGGGGCCAGGAGAGATATCGAAGGGACAATCGGAGACCAGCAGAATTCCGTGATGGGAAAGTTCATTCACGAACTGTTCGGCATCGCGCCGCGCAATGTCAATATCCACTTCAAATTCATCGCAAACGTTTCGGGCGACGATTTCCGCAAGCGGAGTGTGTCCGTCCGCCGCCTGCCAAATCACCGTAGCCACTTCATTCAGGGTGAAGAATGTGGAATCCACCGAGGACATCACCATCATCTCCCCGCCCAGCATGCGCGCTGCTATCTGCGAGCTTCTCGCGATGTATTTCTCACTCATCGGATAAGGTCCCAAACCCGCGCATCGGGGACGAAGGTTAGCCGCCGCACTGGCACGCGGTCCACAAAATCACAGGTGGAACGAAAAATCATTTCGACCAGCTCCGCATCTTCCGCGAAGAACAGAATATTGCGCAGCAGGCATCGCACAGCTTCCGCCGTGCTTACAACCTCAATCTTGTTCTCGGACCCTTTCTCCAGCAGAAACAAGGTTGCGACCGGCGCCGAACAGTTCGTGCCCACACGGGCAAGTTCACCAGCAAACGGAGTCCCGCAGGCATGATAACCCTTAGCCTCGCGGCGCACGTAGGAAACCTCATCCGTCAACAGGATCACATCGAAAGGCGCCAGTCGCGAAATCGTTGTCTTGCCCGCTCCCGAGATTCCCGAAAACAAAAACGCTTGATCATCTCGGATGGCGCTGGCGGCATGCAGCAGGAATCCACCTTCCCGCGCCAGAATTAATGTGTGCACGATGCGCAATACGGAATCAATAGAATAAGGATTCGCCGACTGCCGTATACGTCCGCGTCCAGCCCGCGGATCCCACTGTGCTCGAAAATCTCCGCGCCGCAGATGCCATAGTCCATCCTGCATTTCAACCTGCGCGTCTTCCTCAGATTCCGTTTCTGCGGAAGGCGTAACCAGCTCTACTTCAAACTCGAATTTAGGATTGGGCAGGGAACTCATGAAGCCCGTGTAGCGATTTTCCAGCAACTCGCGGAAAGAAGAATCACGAGTACGAAACAGAATCGGCATGCCGCCAATCTCGACCGCAATCTCGTGCCTTTGAGTCAACTTTTTATCCGCCCTCTTTTTTGCGTGGCCCAACCATTACGCTCTTGATCTATCAAACGACCATTCGAAATTTGCGTATACCCGCAGCGTGGCCCGGAGCAAAAGGTTCCAATGGCACAGCAGCCAGGCGGTGAGCAGCCGTGCAGGGGATACCTTCCGCCCAGGCACGATCCGAATGTGGTGCCGATGGATCGCGGTAATCTTCCCCAACAGGTCTCTCTCCTGGACCGGCGGATCATCTTCGGTCATGCAGTCGCCGCGCGTGATCAGAATTTTTCCTTCGCCCAGGCGGCACTTGCGCATGACGCGATGAATAAAAAAACGCCCACTACGAACGTAGAGCACGAGATCGCCCGGCTGTGCTTGCTCAAAATTATAAGATTGAATGGTAGTGCAATCGCCCGGCCACAAGGTCGGCAGCATGCTGAGTCCGCTGGCTCGCAGTTGCAGCATTCCCGTGGACCGCAGCACCTCTGCCGCCAGACTGCATTTGCACTCTTCCTGGGATGAGGCAACCATGGAACTGCTGCTAGGACCTCTTTTTGTTAAAGCGGCACTGCCCTTGGTTGGCGTGCATTTTCCCGCAAGCCAATGCCAAAGTTTCAAACACTCGCTCGTATCGAAATTCCGGCTTGGCATATGGCTTCTTGCCTGCACTCTGGGTGGGTGCGCTCGTGTGCTCGCTAGAAGGCCGGTTCTTCTGATTCATAGAAGGCTCAAATGCGGTGGCTGGTCTCCTGCAGCTTGCCTCGAAGCTTCACAGGATATCGCAGTGTACAACAGACCAGAAGACAATTGCTAACCCAGTTGCGCTCGGTCAGATGCCGAACTTTCCGCGAGTTCCGCTTCAGCCTCGAACCAAATGAAATCTAATAAAACGAAAGCGTTCCCTCCAGCCTGGCACGCCGCAGCGTATAAGAAAAGAGCAAGAAACTCATTGGCAGCAGAATACAGGAAAAGAATGCAAGGATGGCAATTTCAGGTAGCAATAAGGAGAAACCTGCTCCCTGTAGCAAAGCCAAACGCATTCCGCTCAGGGAGTGCGTGACCGGAATGAGTTCCGCCAGAACGCGCAGTGGCTTGGGCAAAGTACTTACCGGAAACAACGTCCCGGTCATGAACCATATTCCGGATCCCAACAGCCAGACCAGTGCGGATCCCTTTTGAATGGCCAATTGCAATGCAGCCGCCAGAATTCCAATCGCCACCGCAATCACCACCGACAGTGCAAAGATCACAATGCATCCAGGAATGTTCGGACTTTGCGGCAGCGAACCTGCCAGCAGCAGCCCTGCCCCGACATAGAACAGCAGTTGCACAGTGTTTCCCGCAAAAGCCGACATTGCGCTGAGGAAAATTAATACCGGCGCTGGAGTCGAAGTTGTCATCAGGATCTCCAGCGTTCCCGTCTGCTGCGCTTCCTGTACGATGTGGAGAAAAGCGCTGATTCCCATTACCAGAAATGTGTAGAAACCAGTTCCCACTATCAGGAAAGGAAAATATTCCACCCCGTCAGGATGGAAACCCGGACCCACCGCTCGCGAAAGATAATAAAAAGCGGCCAACTCCGCCATCGCGCCGGCCGCGGTAATCAGGAAGCCTGTCCGATAACGAATTGCGGTCAGAAGATCGCGCCGCGCAATCGTCCACATTTTGTCCAGCAGAGCGGCGAGTTTCATTGCCACCCTCGCGCCACCAATTCTCTCGCGTCATCCACTTCGCCCGTGGCTTGAAAATAGAACGAACGTAGCTCTTCCACACTTCCACTCATCGTCCGTGAAGCGGCGGTCCTGCCTCGGTGGAGAACAGCCACGCTGTCACCCACAGCAGCAGCCTCGCTGAAACTGTGAGTGGCGAGCATTACAGTAGATCCGTGAGCGGGCAATTCACGAACCAGATTCCAGAAGTGCGTGGCGGCCACGGGATCAAGGCTGCGGGTGGGCTCATCCAGAAGCAGAATCGACGGTTGTTTGATGAGCGCGCGAGCAATTCCGAGCCTCTGGTACATCCCGCTTGAAAATTTCATCACCAGCGTATCCGCAGCTTCCACCAGGCCGGTGCGCTCTAACAGGGCTTGAATTCGGGGCGCGCGCCATCTGCGCGGGACATCATCGAGAGCGGCGAAGAAGTCGAGATTTTCACGCGCCGAGAGCCGAGGAAAAAACGATCTCTCGGTCGCAACCGCAAAGCCCACATGTTTCCGAACCTGATCGGGCTGAGTGCGAGTGTCCGCCCCTTTGACCAAGACCCGGCCCCCATCGGGCAGTAGCATCGTCGAAACCAATTTCAAGGTTGTGGTCTTTCCGCTGCCATTTGGACCTAAAAGAACCAAAACCTTTCCGCAAGCGACGCTCAACGAAACTTCATCCAGAGCGCGGGTCTCTCCACTCCTCTCCTTTCCCATCCAGTTAAACAGGGCGGGACGATGGCGGAAGATCTTGCTGACGGATTCAAGTACGATGCTGTTTATTGCCACGATTGATTTCTTTCGTATGCGGAGGATTACTCCGCGCAAAAATGATGGCTGGAAGCCTTGTATTATAGTGGGGACAATCGGCATTGTGGCGCCAATCCACATATTTAAGGATTCGACAGAACATAGGTTTTTCTCGTATGCCTCTCGCTGCACCGCGGCAACCGGTCCCGCATGTAATGCCTGAGATCCAGCGTAGGGCAAGTTCAGTTTTCAATCCGGAATTCGACTTCCTGCTGGACTGTTGTGCGAACAGTTCGCGAATCGAACGTGCTGAACGAATCCGTGACATTCGTCCGCTGGATTGGCGACGCCTCATTGATCTTGCGGAGCATCATGGTGTCATTCCACAGGTATATCGCTCGCTCTCCGTTCTCCCGGATGTAGCACTCCCAAATTCATTGCGCCAGTCTCAGGAGCGCAATGCACGCCACACCCTTTGGCTCACTCGTGAATTGCTCCGCATTCTCAAAAAACTCGATTCGTACGGCATTTTTGCTTTGCCTTATAAAGGTGCGGTCCTGGCCGAGATTCTCTACGGCAATGTTACGCTGCGCCAATTCTCCGACCTGGATCTGCTGATTCATTCCTCCGACCTGCCACGAATCAAATCTGCTTTCGCGGAATTAGGCTACCAGCGTGGGATTGAGCTTGCACCACGGGAAGAGCGCGATTATCTAAAGTCAGGGTATGAGTATACGTTCGATAGCGTGCAGGGTAGGAATCTGGTGGAAGTGCAATGGCGGATTCTGCCGCGGTTTTATTCGGTGGACTTCGATGTCGAGGGCTTTTTTACGAGGGCGGTTCCATTCACTCTCGGCGGAATGACATTACGAACATTGTGTGCAGAGGATCTGATACTGGTGCTCTGTGTTCATGCTGCGAAGCACGCCTGGCAGCAACTTTCGTGGCTGTGCGATATTGGGGAACTGGCGCGGTCTACGCAGGTTGATTGGAATGCGGTACACCAGCAAGCTAAACATCTCGGTATTCAGCGGATGGTGGCTGTGAGTTTCTTTCTCGCGCACAAGCTGCTTCAAAAACCTTTGCCACACATTGTTCAGGCGCAATTGAAGAAAGACGTATCGATCGAAAATCTTGCCAGCGAAATTATTCCCATGCTTGTTCGTGGAGACGATTACGACACGGAATCGATTTCTTATTTTCGATTGATGATTAGTGTACGAGAGCGCTGGCGGGATCGAGTTAAGTTTCTCTGGCGTCTCTCCACCACTCCGAGTGTTGGAGAATGGTCCGCGATTCGATTACCAGGCCCGCTTTTTCCTCTCTACCGCGTGGTCCGCGTTTTTCGGCTGCTGTCGAGAATGTTCTCCTAAAGTGGTTTCCTCCCGTGAAACAAGTAGATCAGGTCGATGATCAGGATTATCACGACCATCAATTCCAGCACAAAGGCACGACTCTGGTGGAACTGATCGACCATGAATCGATAGAGTTCTTCGGCCGTCTGCAATTTTTGTGTTACCAGATTTTTGTAGTCCGGAACGCCGACTTTGGCAGCGGCCAGCTTGTAAAGACGGGCAGAGAACATGTCGCTGAGAAACTTGATGGCATTGTCCGCATGCTCGGTAAGTTCAGTCACGTCGAGCAAAACCGTGTGTAATTTGGTGGCGGCCCGGGCCAGGCGCCAACGGGCCAGGATGCCGGTGCCTCTGTCCAGCGAGTCGTAGACACCTTCTAGCTCGCGAGTCAGTAACTCATCGTAATGACGGAACTCGAGCAACTGCGAATTAGCGTATTCCAGCAACTGGATCGCAGTCTCCGCCCCCACTGCGCTGTCATATAGAAACGCTGCATTCCAACTAATCACCGCCAGGTCATTTGGATAATAAGAAATCCGTGATTGCAGGATCTCGTTGCGCTCGCCATCGGACAGCACCGCAGTTTCTCCGCGAACAATCTGCGCAATACGCTCTCCCTGCGTAGCCACGAGATCGTTGGCGCTGGGCGAGCCCGTGATTTCGCGCACATGAAAAATAAAATAGTCTTCACTCAACCACTCGGGATAGGGTTTCACCAGCGCCGGCTTGGCACGCTCCAGTTTCTGGTGAGCAATTTTGGAGGCGTGGCGTTCGAAATCGATGTCCCAAACCCAGCGGCTGCCCAGGCGAACCAGCGTGTCCCAGTCCCCAGAAAATGGCAGTTCGAAGACTACGCTGAGCACGCCGTAATCGTAGTACTTGATTTGTCCTTCCAGCCGCTCGCCGGTTTCTAAAATCAGAGGTTCAATTGGCTCGACGACCGGCGGTCGCTGATAGCGAACGTATCCAGGCGTTGGATGTTTGAAGCTGGGCTGCTCGAGGGTGCGCGCGCCGAAAATCTGGCGGAGCTGGTCGAGCTTGATTTCCTCACAAACGTCGAACTGGATAAGGACCAGGACAGAGCCGCGCAGGGCAAGAGCTTGGGTTTCTAGTTTCGGGTTTCTAGTTTCCGGTTCCGGCTCCCGTCGGTCGGTGACCGCCAGGGAAGGTTCGTTTTCCCGGATCATGGTGCTATCCATTGTTTCAGATTCCTTCGTCCGTGACGAGGTGGGAGGTTGGTGGCTTTAGAATCAGCGAGATAGAGGCAACGCTTTAGACTCACACAATCAGCACTGACCCGCGCGAAGCTGCCATTGCGGCGGCCACGGTGCTGACAATCTGAAGTTACAGAGGTAATTAGCCGTATGCGATTTTTGCCCCTACGATAGCCGAATCGAATCATGGCTGCTGTTTGAAACAGCGGCCTGCAGGGGGCATGGATGGCTTCTCCAACGATGGCGTACGGGGAACGCCGCTTCGGCGCGGCATACACGATACGAGTTTTTGCGGCTTTGGCAATACTAGGCTTACTCATAGGACTTTGGGCGGATGACCCGAATACCGCTTCACATCCCGAACTGATGTGGGTTTCCATCGGACTGGTGGCTGCAGTCGCCGCCATGTGGATTGTCCTGGGCAAAACCATTCTGATCATCAACGATTCGGGCGTGCGTCGCGAGTCCGTGTTGGGGCAGCAGGAAATGGCGTGGAGCCAGATCGCGGAAACACGATATCGCGTGGTTCCCATCAACATATACGGACATTTCGGACTGATTGGCGCCCTGCTCGCAATGTCAAACAAGTCGGGGCGCGTCCAACTCACCCTGACATTGATCGGCAGCGACGGCAAAAAGCTTAAGGTGACGTCAAATTTCCGCAATGCCAGCGAGGCTATCGGGATGATCCTTGGGAAGATTCTTCCTCCGAAGGTGCAGAGCGTGAAAGTCAGGTTGCAACGCGGCGAGACGGTTCGGTTCGGCGGCATCGGACTTTCGGCGACTGCTGTTAGCTGGAAAAACAATTCCCTCCCGGTATCGGAGATCACCAAGGCCGAACTAGTGCGCGGCAATCTGCAAATCAAGCGCCAGGGAAAATGGTTGAGCGCAATTAGCGTCAGGTCAGATAAAGTGCCGGACGTGCTTGCTTTCTTTGAAGTCCTGGAATCGCTGGCTCCTCAAGTGAAGTCAACGGGAATCGACCCGCTGGCCCGTGTCCGCATGTAAGTCAAGAGCCACGTAGGGACAGGCGACTCGCCTGTCCAGCGGAGCGAAGCTCCGCAGTGGTTGGCGCGACGCCAGTCCGGAAGTCCATGCCGAATGATGAGGTTGATGGATTTGAGCGGCGCTTCCGCGCCGGACAGGCGAGTCGCCTGTCGCTACGTGGGTTGGGGGCTCCCATGGCTTGGATTTCCAGGTGGCCGTTTTCTGCTTCTTCGTTCTCTTCTTCGTCAGTTTCTTCTGAGTTTTCGAAGTCTTCGTTTTGCCATTGGGGGTCGCCCAGGGCGGTTTCGTCTACTCGGGTGGGGTCGATTACGATTTTGGTTTTGACTACGGGCTCGAAATCGGTGCGGTGCAGGTTGAAAGACGCGGTTTGCAGGGCGTAGAGCAGGAGGCCGGCGGTTTTGTGGTCGATCTGGTGGGAGATCAGCAGGCGCATGACCTGCATGAGGGCGACCTGGATAGAGTTGGCGTCTTCGAGGACGGGCAGGTCGAGGGTGGGAGGGGACTGGCGAGCCTGCGCGGAATTGATCACGATGCGTTGGTCGTGCCACTTTTTATGAAAGAAACAGAAGCGGCGATCGCGAACGGCGGGCGATCCGCACTGCGTCCCATTGACCTTGATGTGCTGGCAGCGAGGGATGTTGGAGCTATACATGGGTATCCCCTCTCCCCCCTCGATCTTTGGAATCATCGGGATAGCGTGATGCTTGGACTAGTCTCTGGCGCCCCTTCGGGGCTTGTCCGGCGGTGCATCCGTACCCACGGCTGACGCCGTGGGCTGTATTCTTGTGCGCCGCTTCGCGGCTGGGGGCGGGGCGGAGCTTTGCTCCGGTGGACAGGCGAGTCGCCTCTCGCTACGTGGGCTGTGCTGGCGGTTGCTGCTTCCCCTCACCCAACCTTTCGAGTGCGCGAAAACGATGGAGCAGCCAGGGCTCAGAGTTTCTAGTTTCAGGTTTCTGGTTTCCGGCCATCCGTCACCCACCCTGTCGCTAAGTGCGCGACAAGGATGGGGCAGCCGGGTCAGAGCTTTTGGATCTCTGGTCCAAGCGACAATAAAAAGGGACACCGCGCTTCCACTGAGGATGGGCGGTGTCCGTTACAACTTAGTTCACATAGCCGGCGGCTACCGTTGAACCGGGACGTCTTGATTGGCGGGTGGTTTCTCCGGAGACTGTTTGGGTGCGGCTGCTGCGGCGGCTTTGGGCTTCCAGAAATCTGGGTCGGCTTTGATCCACTCATCCTGAACATAGCTGATTCGCGGATTGAATATGAACAGGTTGGTTTGGCTGGACTCGATGGTGGCGGCCGACAAGTCTGCGGCCTTCTTGCCGCCCTCTGCGCCCATGGCGGCCTCGACTTGTTTGCCGGTGACGAATGACTTGTCGATTTCGGAGGCGGATTTCATGGGAGTGAATACCAGGTAGGTGTTGCCCTCGGGACCGTAGACCCCCTGAAAGGTGGCCCAGTGAACGTCGGGGATTTTGTCATAGGCGGCAACGTACATTTTGGCCAGCTCGTCAAAGTCCTTGTCGTGGCCGGGCCTCACCTGGAAGCGGGTGATCTCGAAATAGCGCATGTGCGGGATATCAACCGGCACGTGCAGGCTGTATTCCTCTTTGAGGGTAAAGACGCCGGCGTCGTAGTCGGTTAGCAGTTCACCGTCGGCGGCGGCGGCACGCTCGAGCGCGGCGGAAAGGGCGGCATTTTTCTGAGTTGCCTGGTTGTCTTTTTCCCAGGCGTCGAAGGAATCGTATCCGGTGATGAAAAGCGAGCGTGGTTTGCCGGAGAGGGAATCGACAGCTAGATAGTGCGTTGGCCACTTGGCGCGAGTGAAGGCTTGAACAAAGGCGCTTTCCGATTTCTCATGCGTGGATCCGGCTTTGCCCGGTTTCAGGAACTCGCGGAAAATTACCAACACCTTGGGTGGTGGAGGCATTCCCGCTGGCTTGTCCTGGGCCGTGGCAAAGCCCATCCAACCGAATAGAAGAGCTGAACCTAACAAGAGCCCGGTGAATTTTTTCATGGATACTGCCTCCTTGTTGAATGCCGGATGAATGGAAACGGAGATCCTAGGACAGCGGAAAAAACCAGGGCCTGAGGTCGGGCGGAGAGTATCTGAGAGACAGTGCGAAGTCAAGTTACGTGCCTCCGTGTGTCGTTAGCACATGATATGTCCGGTTGAGATAGCACGTGATGTGTCCGCTTTTCGGGCGGTGAGGATAAGAGACCATGCGAAGCATGGTTTCTTACTCGAAGGCCGCGATGGAGCGGGCAATGAGAGTACAGGAAGTAATCTTGCGGGCGATGGCGAAACGGATCACGTGGTGGCAGGCAGCGGAGATCATCGGCATTAGCGACCGGCACATGCGTCGCTGGCGCGAGCGCTATGAAGAGTTCGGCTATGACGGGCTGTTCGATCGACGGCGGGGGAAGCCCTCTCCCAAGCGAGTCCCCCTGGCCCTGGTGGAGCAGATTCTGGGACTCTATCGGGAGAAGTATTTCGATCTGAACGTGCGGCATTTTCATGAGAAGCTGCGCGCAGAGCACCAGATTGAACTCAGCTACACCTGGGTGAAACTGGCCTTGCAGGGAGCCGGGTTGGTAGAAGGGGGGCGCAAACGCGGGGTGCATCGCAAACGCCGACCGCGGCGTCCGCTGCCGGGTATGCTGCTGCACATCGATGGCAGCCGGCATCGCTGGTTCCAGGATGAGCGCTGGTATGACCTGATCGTCATTCTGGATGATGCCAGCAGCGAGATCTATTACGCGCAGTTGGTGGAAGAAGAATCGACGGTCACGGTGATGGCGGGACTCAAAGAAGTGATCCAGAGGAAGGGCGTATTTTGCGCCTTGTATAGCGACCGAGGCAGCCATTTTTGGTTGACGCCCAAGGTGGGTGGACGCGTCGATCCTCACCGCTTGACGCAAGTGGGACGGGCGCTACGCGAGTTGGGGGTACAGATGATTCCGGCCTACTCGCCGCAGGCCCGCGGGCGCAGTGACGTAACTTTGGCACCTGGCAGGGGCGGCTGCCGCAAGAACTGCGGCTGCATGGGATCCGCACTCTGGAAGGGGCCAATGCTTTTCTCCGAGAACACTACATCGCCGAGTTCAATCGCCGCTTTCAGGTGCGGGCGCCGCAATCGGGCAGCGCGTTTGTACCCCGGCGCAGCCGGGATCTGGATCTCATCTTCTCGCTGCAGTTCGAGCGCACGGTGAACCGGGACAACACGGTCAGCTTTCAGAACCTCAGCTTGCAGATCGAAGCGGTGCGTTGGCGAGCCAGCCTGGCTGGCTGCACGGTGACTGTGCATCAGCATTTGGATGGATCGATCAGCCTGACCCACGGACCGCATCGGCTGGGCCGATACAGCGCACAAGGCGAGACCTGGGCTGCAGATAAAAAGCCGGCGCGACGGGCTGTGGAAAAGACGCGGGCTGGAAAAGTCAAAAACCCGACTTTCCCACCCCGCTTGGAAATCCCGCAAAAACCGCGGGATTCCCACTTTCCCACAGCCCCGGCGACTGCTGGATTAACTCAAACCGGACAAGTCACGTGCTAAGAAAACCGGACATTTTAACTTGCTAACGACAGCGCGCGCAAGCCGCAAGAGACAACTTCAAGCTTCTTCCTGTTCTTGCAATCGGGCGATCACACTCAGGTCTTCGAGCGTGGTGGTATCGCCTTTCACTTCGCCGTTGTTGGCCAACTCGCGCAGCAGGCGGCGCATGATTTTTCCGCTCCGGGTTTTGGGGAGCGTATCGGTGAAACGAATGTCATCCGGTCGTGCGAGTGCGCCGATTTCTTTTGCGACCCAGCGGCGGAGCTCTTCCTTTAACTCGGGAGTAGGCTTTCTTCCCTGCTCCAAAGTTACGAACGCAGAGATCGCCTGGCCTTTCAATTCGTCGGGACGGCCGACCACGGCCGCTTCCGCGACAGCTTCGTGAGCAACCAGCGCGGACTCGACTTCCATGGTGCTCAGGCGATGTCCGGAAACGTTGATGACGTCGTCGACGCGTCCCATGATCCAGAAATAGCCGTCTTTATCTTTGCGCGCGCCGTCGCCGGTGAAGTAGACCCCGGGAATCTGCGACCAGTATTGCTTCACGTAGCGGTCGGGATCGCCATAGATGGTGCGCAGCATTCCCGGCCAGGGTTGCTTGAGGATCAGGAATCCGCCCGAGCCGAGAGGGACGGGCTTGCCGTCCATGGTGACGACTTCGGGAACGATGCCGGGAAATGGTCGCGTGGCCGAGCCCGGCTTGGCGGCAATTGCGCCGGGCAGCGGAGTGATCATGATCTGTCCGGTCTCGGTTTGCCACCATGTGTCCACGATCGGGCAACGGTTGTGGCCAATGACTTCGCGATACCACATCCAAGCTTCTGGATTGATCGGTTCGCCGACTGTGCCCAGCACTCGCAGACTGTCGAGTTTATGTTTCTTCGGCCACTCGTCGCCCCATTTAATGAATGCGCGAATGGCGGTGGGCGCGGTGTACAAGACATTTACCTGGTGGCGATCGATAATGCTCCAGAAGCGGTCGGGTTCAGGAAAGTTGGGCGCGCCTTCGTACATTAAAGTGGTAGCGCCATTTTGCAGCGGTCCATAGACGATGTAGCTGTGGCCGGTGACCCAACCGATGTCGGCGGTGCACCAGTACGTGTCTTCTTCTTTGAGATCGAATACCCACTTGGTGGTGAGATAGGTGGCGACCGAATATCCGCCGGTAGTGTGAACTACACCTTTGGGTTTGCCAGTGGTGCCTGACGTGTAGAGGATATAAAGAGGATGTTCGGCGTCGAGCGGCTCGGCGGGACAATCATCCGAAGCTTTGGCCATCAGCTCGTGCCACCAGTGGTCGCGGCCTGACTGCATGTTGATGGGAGTGCCGGTGCGTTTGTAGACGACAACATGTTTCACCGTTGGGCATGACTTCAGCGCTTCTTCCACTGCTGGAAAAAGTTTTACCTCGGAACCGCGACGATAGGAACCATCTTGCGTGATGACGGCCACAGCCTCGGAATCGTGAATGCGATCAATTAACGCGTTGGAGGAGAATCCACCGAACACCACAGTGTGAGGCGCGCCTATGCGGGCGCAGGCGAGCATAGCGATTGGTAACTCGGGCGTCATTCCCATGTAGATAGCGACGCGGTCGCCTTTCTTCACCCCCAGCGACTCGAGCACATTCGCGAACTTTTTTACTTCGCGATGCAGTTGCTGGTAGGTGAGAGTGCGAACCTCTCCGGGCTCACTTTCCCAGATGATGGCGGCTTTGTTCTTGCGCCAGGTCTGCACGTGACGATCGAGGCAGTTGTACGAAAGATTAATCTGGCCACCCACGAACCATTTGGCCCAGGGATTATTCCACTCTAGAACTTTGTCCCATTTTTTGAACCAGTGCAGTTCTTCCGCGATGCGTCCCCAGAACTTTTCCGGCTGCTCGACCGATTCGCGATAGATGCGCTCGTATTCTTCGAGACTCTGGATGTGCGCCTGCTGGCGGAAATGATCCGGACACTCGAATTTTCGCTGCTCATTGAGAGTGGAATCGATGTTGACGGAGGCCGTCTCTGCCATGCGGTTCTCCCGGGTTGGGCGTGCTGCAACTTGCAGATTGTACCGTGGAATGCGGTGGGGTTCGCGAAAGAAGATCTTTAGAGGTCGAGGAACTTGCTGCGGTATCTTTCGTCTGGAATCTGGCAGGTCTGGAATTTGCCAAAAAGCTGATAACGGTTGCGCGCGATCAGGTTGTAGGCTTTGTCTCGGAACCAGCGCGGCAACAGTTGCACGATCGAGGCGATAGCGCGCCAGATTCCGCCCAGTTCTGTGAGTATCTGAACCGCAGCGTCGGAGCGGGCTGCCAGACGTTCGTCGGGCTGCGAATAGTTCAGCAGCAGGTACATCGTATCCAAAGCCTCTGGGTTGACTCCGTGTCTTTGGAGGACATTGCCCGCGAATTCACTCTGCAAAGCGGCAAACCGGAAGCGGTCGGTCTTGTTGCGCTTGAGGACAAACTGATTGAGGCGATTGCAGAGTCCGCAAATACCGTCATAGAGGATGATCGGATTGGATATCGTCAGCAAACTCGGCACCCAGCAGCGAGTCTAATGCATGTGAAAGAATTCAGCGGACGGCTACCAGGTGTGATTGATGTCCGGCACAAACTCTTCGACCTTGCCTCTCTCCAAGAGGTAGGTTCCCGGTCCCTGTTTCCCGCGAATTGTTCGGCAGAACTCGGCCACGAAGAATCCGGCTTTCAGAGCTTCGGTGAAGGCCCAGCGGGTCGCCAGTCGCCATTCTCGAGCCAGTTCCGGATCTTTCTGTTCGATGGAATGGATATCACTCGGAATCTCAATTGCAATCCTTTGTCGGGTAAGGGCGGCGGAAAGATCGGTTCTCGCGGGCTTGCCGTCTCCGTTAAAACGGATTAGCGGCAGCAGCCGGGGAAGCACGTCCAGAATCTCAGCCCGCTTGTCCTTTCCCTGCAGGCGGTCCTGCACGCGGCGGCTGGCCATTGGCCACTTCACCCATAAACGATCGGTGCTGTTGCGATGGAGAACGCTGGAAGTTTCGGGCCCGTAGAAATCGATCTTGTAGATATCGGAAACCACGCCTAGTTTGCCGAAGTTCAGGTGAGCGTTTCTGCTTTGCAAGGGATCGAACGTCCAGGTCATCGCGGAGATGCGCATGCTCAAAGCACGTTCCCGTTGTGCGAGCTTAAGTTTGTAGCCTAAATCCAGATTGCGATATTGGTCGCGCACCGCCAACATGTGAGAATGCACCATCAGTTGACCGTGTTCCATTCCTAAAAAACCGAAAGCGAAACCAACTAAGTGGGGTCCGTCAAATGCTCCCAGCCAAATGCTGCCTGCTTCTTTCGCGGCCACAGTCATGGTCAGAGGCAGCACATCCCGGTCGGAGAGACCCCAAACTTCCTGTTCAAGGGTTTCGACCTGGCGCAAATCCTCCAGACTTTGTAGATCGCGGATGACGACGGCGGGTTTGGGCTTCGGCTCGGGCATGTGCGTGGCGGATCAGTAAGGGCGTTCAATATACGCGACCCGGGGGGAAGCGCGCCAGCGGAGGGTTACGATGTGCGCGTCAACGTGAGGGGCAAC
>Ga0209239_1001081_pt1 | contig 15987 bp, 19 predicted proteins | sample GraSoi013_2_20cm_FD_185824 | JGI IMG/M metagenome (GOLD analysis project Ga0209239, IMG submission 185824) | Grasslands soil microbial communities from the Angelo Coastal Reserve, California, USA - Sample 10_02_2013_2_20cm (SPAdes) (version 2) | ecosystem: Environmental > Terrestrial > Soil >...
GGACCTTTTCGCGCGAACTCAAACTTCACAATGAACGCGTACCCATGAGGGTCCACGCGTCCGCAAAAACCGTCGGCCTAAGGATAAGTGGCTCGCGTAATTACTCGGTAACGAACGATTGAACGCCGAAAAGTTTTGACAATCGTTCGAAGCGGGTCCGGATGGATGTACCTTTTGGGTGCGGGGAACTACGAGCGCGGGTTATGGAAGTGTTCAATTCAATGGCCACAATGGAATGTCTTGCGGGCGGGTCCGCAGGAAGCATCTTCGCAACAGGTCCTCAAAAGAGCAATGAGTTTGAATTTTACCCCTTTCATCTGGGATTGCTGAGAAACCAGGTAAGGGGTATGCCTAACGTCAGTTACGCTTACCGGTCACGACTCTTCTGGTGACGATTCCACCAGATTTGAGCGAGGAAGCCGTAGATGAAGGCTAGACCAAGATACCATGTTAAGTTATGAATGTCGTGACCAGGAAGGAATGGCGGAACGCGGAATATCGCCAAGGGTGTTATCGCAATATACCAGACAGCGAGAAGAACAAAGATGCCCGAATTCCCACGGATTCGGAAGTATAGCATGAAGATGCTGTAGACCCAAAGTAGTCGTTTGACGAGCCTGTTACTCGCCATTTGGTTCCTGAGGATTAGATGTGTCCGAGAAAAAAAGGGTTGCTGGAACGGTTCGTTTTCTCTCGGATTCGTCACGGTTGTGTGGAACTCTTTTTCTGGGGCAGATGGTAGAGATTCAGATAGGCGAATTGAATTACCGCTAAGGAGAAGACACGAAAAACAATCGACAGATTATTCCAAGAACTGAGACCCAACCAGAATAGGATGAGTATCCCTATCCAGACCGCCAGATTAATCGTTGCGAGGATTTGATAGACACGCCAACTCCCAGTTCGAGGCTTCAAGTCTTTGCCTACATGAAAACTGGAAAACTCGGAAAAAAGAATTACTGGTCAGTAGCTCCGTACCAAAAGAACGATGAGATCAGCGAACATGACTATCGCTGACCCCACGACAATAGAGAGAAGGAGATTGCTGAGAGACATCTCCTACACCTTTTGCTTCCTGAGCAAGACGTATCCGTCCGGTGACTGGAGCACGATCATGTTAATCCTCTCTGGTCCTCGAATGATAAGTCAGCCGTCTGCGACCTCATTTCCATGCTAAATTCTGCGGACCCAAGAAATCTAGAAAATTAGGTATGCGTGCTAGTCTCGCGGCACAGATCCGGAGTTTCATATTTCCGGGTCTAAGCTAACAAGCGTCCGGAGATTTGTTTTTCGCCAAAATTTTATTTTCAGTGACTGCACGAAATCTTTTCGACCCCCCCGGGCCTACTCAGATCTCCAGCGACAGCGCCAGGGTCCATCTTCAACAGCTGGGACCCGGCAAGGGTCCTGGGAAACGCTACGCCTTCGGCTTCGGTTCGGGCTTCGCAGCCGGTCTGGCTTCTTTCGCAGCTACTGGCTTGTCTTCCTTCTTAGCTGGAGGCTTCGCTTCTTTTGCTGGAGCAGGTTTTGCTTCCTTCGCAGGCGCGGCTTTGGCGTCTTCCTTCTTCTCAGCAGGCTTTGGTTCGGCCTTCTTCTCGGCGGCCGGTTTCGGTGCCTTGGCAGCTGGGGCGGCAGGCTTCTCCTCCTCAGTCTTCTTCTTTGCGACTCTCTGGTCCTTCGGAAGCATCCTGTTCTTCAAGTACGCAGGAACGATATCTGCAGATTTAGCGTCCTGATAAATCTCAACCATGCAAGTAGCGGAGGATCCTCCAGTCCGCGTCGCAATACTCTTCACAAAGACTCTGTCGACTGGTGCCTTGAAATGTTCAGACGCCAGCTTCCGCACCGTCAACCTATCAGGCGTTCCTGCTCCCTCGTGGTGAACAACTAGCTTTGCTTCGCGGCGTCCCAGCAGGTTGTTCGTATGCTCTTCGACTACTTCGAAGCTCAACTCTTAACAGCCTCCGCACTCGCTTCAGCACCGCTCACAATTACGCTGTTAATCTGCAATGTCTCTTCCGAGATGACTCGTCCTCTAATGAGCTTTCTCTGCCGCTCGCCATCATCAGCCGGCCTGTATCCTACTCCGGCTGAGAGTAGAGCCCTCTTCCGAGCCGCGCCCTGAATATCGAACCGCATCGGCACACCATCCTTATCCGTCCCACCAGTAATCCGCAACTTCACGTTCCCCAGCCCGAGAAGTTTACCATCAACCTCTTCCCCAATGCTCTTCCCCACAAGAGCTTGCGCCTTGGTCCCCTCCAGGGAGGCGGCCTTGGAAGTCTTGCTCTTCGGGTCTGAGACTATGAGTTGGAACTTTGCCAAGTAGTTCTACTCTTACGGGAGTGCCGGCGGGCTTTCCGCTTAATAAACGTCCTTTGCAAGACAAGGTCGATCTGACTCTGGCAAGATGCACCTAACGAGTTATGTGAAGAATTCAGTCCGCTGCTCCACGTCTAACGGCAGAGACTACTTCACTATCCAGGAGATCGGGATGTTGAAAGGGGCGTACCAGGGCAGAGGAATAATCTATTCTCGAATGGGCAGATTAGAAGGAGACGTAAGAATCGGCTCTGACTTCGACATGTCCCAAGTGAATCCGGCAACATATGTCTCGGATGAATCGGGCAGCATCACCGTGGAAAGGGAAGCTCAATCCGAATTTCCATGTTCAGGAATAGTTACTTCCACTGGAGAAGGTTATGTCATCGGCCCGGCCTTCGAGCTCGACCCGGTCAAGGGGCAAAACATCGTCCTAATGTTTCTCGCGGCCAAAACAACTCCCTACAGTGTATCCGTCGAGAAGCCGGTTCTCGCGATCTCAAACCAAGAGTCGGTGGTGACGTTGTCCTCGCTCGGTGGGGAGGTGCGTTGCTTGGGGAAGATCTCGGGCGGTTCGAAAGTGGCTCGGATCACCCTGAGCCGAAACCCGAGACTCCAGGCATTAGGGGAGGGGTTCAATGAGACTCTTTCCGAGCTCAGAGGCGGAGGGATGTTCAGCTTCACTTGGAAACCGGTCACCCGGACGTTTGAAGAACTTGTCTTAGCGTTCTATCCATCCAGAATGTTCTCTGATGATCTCTATTCTTGGGGATTAGACAGAATAGCAAGCAACCTTGGAGCCCCCGACCAAGAGGATGGCGAAAAACCAAGCGATTATGTGATAGGCGACGGCTTTGAAGTGGATTACAGGCTTCGTCTAACGATAGATCGTGGTCTAGGAAGACATGACTCTGATGAAACAAGACTTACAGTTATTTAGAATCGGTAGTCTCCTTGGTTTCGAGAGAGACCTTCAGTCTGTCTGACACTCGACCCGCTGTTTCTCTGAAGAAATCAATGTCCAATACGGTGGAGGTTGCTTCTATCCCGTGTTCCCAGTAGTTGCAAACTATGGCTTCTACGCTGTTTAGAAGGTCAAAGTCAAAGCCGCCGGCAGCGAGGGTTGCTTTGAGTCGCTCGGGCCAGTCGCTAATCTTCACTCGTGAAATCAAGAAGAAGTGCTGTCCTACTTCGTAGCTGTGGTCCTCGAACACCGTTCCGATGTGTTCCCTCCGAAGTTCAACAATGAGAGTCTCTCCCTTCTCCTTTCTCCGACAGAACAAGAGATTGGAGTCCTGAGGCCTCCAAGCTCTTCCGAAGCTCGTCGAAACCCCCCATGACCGTTGGGCTGAGAATCGCGTATGCAAGGCCACCTTCCGGCAAACAGAGTGTGATGAAGTCTGTATACAACTGTGGTATCCATTTCGGCTGTCGATAGTATCGGACTTTTAGTAGACCAAAAAATCGTTTACGGGAACCCCAGTCTTCCGCATCAAGAGCCCAATGTAGCTTAGCCCATTTTATGGGAACGGTTGGTCGGCCCAAGATTCTGATCGGCATCTTGTCGCCGTTTATTCCAGGCCGAAATACGAGTTTCATTTCGGATTCAGTTGCTCATGCAACTGCCCCGGACGTTCCGCCCGTTGTCAGTGTTGCCATCTCGCTGAGCAGCGCAAGCTCGCGGGGAGTCAGATAGTCCTTGAACTTGGAAGAAAGCACTCGGGCATGTTGTACAGGCACATCGACGTAGAGAACGTCGCCTTCGTTGATCTGTCTTCCAACCATCGGCTTGTCAATAGACACCGCAACCTGCTTCCCGGCACCAGCCTCTCCCACATCTTTTCCTTGGTCCTGGATCCGGACGACCTGTCCAATCCGCTGTCCTCGAATATTGATGAGTGGATACTTCGGCTTGATGATCCCATCGACCACTTCGACACCGACAATCGCAGGATCGCTACGCCGGAACACGAAGCCCTTCAACAATTTGATCTTTCCAGGTCGTATGAGAAGGTCCATCTCGGCCTTTGCACCAGCCAGTCTCTGAGCTTCCACCCAACGAGAATACTCCTCCAGAACATGGTAGAGGACGTCGCCCTTGAAGACGGGAATCTTCGATAATGCGATCTCCTCCTCCGCGTCAGGCAACAGCTTCACACCAAAGGCTAGGACAACACCCAGGTATGGGTCCTTGGCATGCACAGCTTTCGCTTCAACAACATCCCTCCTTGAAACATCACCGACATCAGCCAGCCTGACAGGGATCTTCGACGCCTCCAGCGAGGTCGTCAGTGCCTCAAGCGAGCCGAGAGCGTCCGACTTTACGACGACGCCGCTGAGGTCTTTCTTGACTCGCACCTCCTCAACTTCACTGAGAATCCTCTCCTTGATCGCCTTCCTACTCGACGCGTCCTTTACCCCGTAAAGAGACGAGCCCGCAATCGCATCCTCCAACCCAGCGGCAGCGATCTTTATGCCCGCCGCCGCGTCCACGGACTTCGCGTTTGAGAACTTGTCCCTCGGATCACGGATCTCATCCAGAGGCTTCGGAAGAAGCAACGCCCGGACCCGCGTACCGATAACCCCATTCCGTCCCGCAACCATGATCTGGTCATCCACTTCCAACCGTCCATTGTAGATCATCGCGTCAATAGTCACACCCAACCCCGGCTCCTCCTTGACCTCGAGAACCGTCCCCTCAGCAGGACCACTAGTAACGCTCAGCTCTCCCTTCATGTAGACCTGGGTCAGTCCAACGAGAACCGCCATCAACTCAGGGATTCCCTCCCCTGTCTTCGCGCTCGCCGGGACCAATGCGACTGTCTTGGCGAATTCCGTTATACGGTCGAACCTGTCCGCCCTGATACCGTATCTCGACAGGGTCCCCATCATCGAATAGAGCCGATTGTCCAAGTCTGTCAACACTTCGGGCCGCTGGCTAGCCATGTTTTCCAGAAACGATCCTGCGCCCGAGCTCTTCCATCCCGGAACAGCGTCAATCTTGTTACAACATATCAGAAACGGGGTCTTCCGCGCTTTCAGAATCGTCAGCGACTCGACCGTCTGAGGCTCAATCCCTTTCGTGACATCAATGACCAATACGGCAACATCTGCTGCTGAACCTCCTCTCTTGCGAAGATTGCTAAAAGTCTCGTGACCCGGAGTATCGATGAATAGGATTCCTGGAACTTCTATTGTCAGCTTGAATCGTGCAAGTAAGGGTCCGATAATCTCCGTCAATGTTTTGGCCGGGATGAGGCTGGCGCCAATCCATTGCGTTATCTGGCCCGGCTCACGAGCCGCGACGGAAGTCCCCCTAAGCTGATCTAGAAGTGTAGTCTTTCCATGGTCGACATGGCCTAGAACCACTGCGATAGGTTGACGAATCGGCATCTCTGCGAGACTCCATTTGAACTCCCCTAGTGGAGCTGGGGAATATTAAACCCTAAACCTCATACTTAGACGCCGTTGCCGATAGAGAACCGAAAGTTAGGCACAATGCTTATACTAGGCAGGGAGTCATTATTCTTCCGGGGAACAGTCAATGTATGTGAGGGTCAAGAAGATCGGCTCGAAACGATACGCCTACCTTGTCGAAGGCGTGTCAAAGAAAGGTAAGGTCAGACAGAAGACTCTAGCCTATCTCGGCCCACTAGTGAAGATAGCGACAGGCGTTCCAGACGAGATCAGCAGAAGAGTTGACAGTAAAGTCAGGAACGTTGACTGGAACAAGATAAACATGGACATACGAAGGATTCCATTAGATTTCGACGAGTTGCAAGAAATCAAGCGAAACATGCTGCCGAGAGTTCTCATTAGGAGACAGAATCGTTCGCAAGACATCGGTCGCGGGAACAGGCCTAGGGTGGAAGGGGAACTAGCTGCTCTTACCATAATAGCACGAAGAGGTTTCAACGAAATGTTTCGGACCCTGAAAGATGGAACGCTCGTCATGCGATGAGCGTCAAGCGATCCCTTTCGAAAACCTACTCTGGGGACCTCACTTCAAAATCCTTCATTTCCAAGCTTCGGAAAGAGCCTAACCAACTAAGAAAGAAGATGCTCCTGCTAGGCTACGTGACCAGCCAGCTTGAAAAGAAGAAGCAGTCAATATTCCTCGTAGGTGGACAGGCGGTCGAGACCTACACAGCTGGACAGTTTCTGACGGGCGACATTGATGTTACAACAAGCGATTCAGCTATGACTCAGAAGGTCTTGAAGAGTCTCGGATTCGAAGAAATCGGAATGATATGGCTCAACAAACCGCTCGGCATAGCATTCCATATCGTCGGACATTTTGCCCCTGAAAGGCCTCGTACAATCCGCATCGGTCCGTACAAAGCGAGAATAGTCGGAGTCGAAGAGTTGATACTGGATAGGTTGTCCGCAGCAAAGTTCTGGAACATACAAGCCGACTATGAAAGGGCCAAGGTTCTCTATGACAATTTCGAGAAACAGATCGACAAGGACTATCTACGAAAGATCGCGAAAAAGAAAGTTGATGATTTACTTCTCAGAATCACCGAAACGCCGTCACCCAAACTCGGAAGATAGACGTTCAGCTTATCGAAAAAAATGGATTGAGTTACTGGATCGAATGTAGAATCACGACGTGTCGAGGCCGAAGATTGAGGATTCCATCTTCGCATTCTCCACGCTGTCTGAAGCATGAATTACGTTCGCAGTAATAGAGACAGATAGGTCCCCACGGATCGTCCCCGGATCGGCGGTCAAGGGATTTGTTGCTCCAATGATCTTCCGAAGAGTCTCGACAACGTTAGGCCCCTGAAGAACCATAAGCACCACGGGACCCGAAGTCACATGGTCGACTAGTTCTTGGAAGAACGGTTTCCCCTTGTGGACGCCGTAGAGAGACTGTGCCTCCTTGTGTGTGATCTGGTGCAGCCTCAATTGTTTGAACGTGAAGCCTTTCCGTTCTAGTCGGGATAGGACCTCGCCCACGAGACGGTTCTTGACGGTGTCAGGTTTGAGGAATGCGAAGGTTCTCTGGCTAGTCTCGGTCAGCGTCCTTTCTCTCTCTTTCCGTAATACGCTGTCCACTTTAGTTTTCTAGAGTCGCGGTCGAAAGATAGGTTGCTTACGCGACATCTTCTGGAACAGAAGTAGAGGATCGTTCCGTCGTTCTTGATGTGCATTAGTCCTGTGGAGTTTGAAAAGTTCTTTCCACAGAAGGAGCACTTGAATGTCTTTGGCGTGGCAGTCGACTCCCTACCTGATCTTCTTGGCTTCTCGCTCCGTCTCTCGGAGCATCAGAATATCATTCAGTCGGATCGGTCCTTTAATGTTTCGAGTAATAATCCTCCCCTTGTCCCGTCCCTCTAGGACCCGCACTCTGACCTGTATGACTTCGCCTGTGACTCCGGTACGGCCGATTACTTGAGTTACTTCAGCTGGGATTAGCGGTTCTTCAGCGCTGTCTCTTGACCTACTCACTTAGCGGCACCGGTTTTCCTCAGAGTCTCAACAATCTTCAGGACTTCCTTTAGAGACTGCGCGGCATCACCGGGCTCGACGACAGAGATGGCGGCGGACCCGACATCTAGGCCAGCGGATTTTCCGAGCTCAAGCTTGCTCGGGACGTACAAGTATGGAATCTTCCTCTCCTCGCACAGAATCGGCAGATGAGCAACGACTTGGGGAGGCTCGACATCCTCAGCTATAACGACCAGTTTCGCGATCCCTCGTTCGATCGCCTTGGTCGATTCGTTTGTGCCTTTTCTCAGCTTGCCAGTGTCTTTGGCGACTTGAAGTATTTGGTAGGTTTTGTCAACGGCCTCTTTGGGAACCTGGAATCTTACATAAACAGATTTTTGAGCCATCTAGCCTCATCTCATCAGCTTGAAGAAGCCAAGGCGGCTGCGGGGTTCTAATAAAGTTTCAATGAACCACGCGAGAAGCTTCTGATAGTCACTTCTTCCGGGTTTTCTTCCTAATCGCCTTGGCCTTGACGGCCTTCTTTCCCGGAGCGACTTGCTCTTTCCGATTGGGCTGTCCTTTACCTTTAGTGATCAAGTTCCACAGACTGCTGTTAACATATCCGCCCCACGCGTTTGAACAGGCATCGTAACACTCAACCTCGGGAGTTAAGCCAAGGTGGTCAAAGCGGACTTCGGTTTTGTCACCTTTTTTACCGATGTCAAATGTGATTTTTGTGCCGTTCCACTCAGTCTTGTCCTCAATAAAATTGAGGTAGCTGTCTAACACAAGCCAAACGACTTTCTTGCCAGGAATTAGTTCTGTTATCTTCTGTTTGGAATAATGGATGTCTTTGTAACGATACGTCCACTCATCGCCGAGTTTGTTGGTACTGCCTTCAATGTTTCCTGACCACCAATCACGAACGTTGTTGATGGCAGCGAAGGCCTCTTCCGGAGTTTGGTCTACGGTAAATTTAGTGGAGTAGTTTTGGGACTTCATTATAGTTGCCCCGGTACCTACATGGTTCGCTAGCTTTTCTTAAGTATTCTCGCGCCCGCGGCGCGGGACGAACCGAACAGTTGGTTGTGGCTGACGGCGGTTAGCCAACCGGACGTCTCTCAGATGAAGCCAAGTCGCCGGAACGAGTGAGAATCAACACTAAATACGCGCGTAGACAGAAAGACCACATTCCATGTCGCAAGCAGCAACGACCCAGCAACAGAAGCAAGCAGCTAAAGAGACACAAAAGCCAAAGGCGAAGAAGCATCGGATGAGGGGCGACCTCTACGATCTTTCAGGGGCTGTAGCTAAGTTGAAGAATCGGAAATGCCCCCGTTGCGGTTCTGTCATGGCTTTCCATGGTGGGACTGCGCAGAGATGGGTCTGCGGCTCGTGCAGTTTTACTGATTACGGACAGAAATAGACCGGGACTCTCCGGTCAGCAGTCTCGTCCTATCTGACTCTGACGGCGAACCGGCCGGGCACTTTTATTCCCATCAAGCGTGCCACCTCAGAGTTGGCAGGGTCAATCACAACGACCAACCCGGTCCAGTCGTCGCTAAAGATGGTCTGCTTGCAGTTGGGGCAGACAGGACCTGCGCTTATCATGCGGCAGGTCTTACACGCTCTGTCGGTCAGCTTTTCTTCTCCGCCTTCTCAGCCCTTGCGGGCTTAGCCTCTGCCTTCTCTGCCTTTGACGGCTTTACTTTCAGATCTTCCTGAATCCATTCGATTCTGCCTAGGAATGGCTGTCTGAGGGTTATGCCAATCTTGCCTCCAGAGCCGCCTCTTGGGAAGCTGACTGCGATTATCCTCCCTCTAACGAGATTCCCTTTTCCGAGGTTTCTGTGACTCTCCCGGCCTGCCAAGACTCCATGTTTCTCGTCATAGGTGATGAAGTCATCCATGATCTGCGACACGTGCAGTAGAGCATCTTCAGGACCTATCCTGACAAACGCGCCAAAGTCAGTTACCTCGACAATCTCCCCCTCCACAACCTCGTGCAATTCGGGGAAGAAGGTTAACAGTTTGAAAACCGCGCGATGGTGAGTCGAGCCGTCACCAGGAAGAATCTTCCCGGTATTCTCAACATCTACTCCGGTTACGAGGATGACGTATCCTAGCGTTTCGTCGACGTAGTTTTCGTACTTTAGCTTGATCTGCTCTTTGGCAACATCATCGATAGGGTCGCCAAACTTCTGTGGAGGAATGCGGACCACATCTTCCACAGTTACTATCCTGAACATATGATCACGGGGGTTTTGGCGTTATTTTAGGTCTCTTATGAGTCCTAACCCGATCCCTGCCGGTCTACGAGTGGTTATACCACTTTGCAAATTTTAGGAATGCTTTAGCTCGATGAGAGTGTTTGTTCTTGAACTCGGCCTTGGTCTGACCGAATGTTTCCCTGAAACCTTCTGGAATGAAAATTGGATCATAGCCAAAGCCGGCCGAGCCTGCTATCTTTTGTGATATTGAGCCTCTAACTATTCCAGTGAAGACTCGGGGTCGAATAGAGGCTGAGCCAACGGCTATCGAGGACTGAAAATATGCGCTCCTTCTCCGACCCTCCATGAGGCCAAGGATGGCTTTCAGACCGATCGTCTTGTAGACGTATGATGAGAAAGGGCCTGGGAATCCGTTCAGTGCGTCGATGAACAATCCCGAATCCTCCACCAACATGAGTCCTCTGCGATAGGTTGAAGCCCTCTTGACCGCGAACTCGGCTATCCTCTCTAGACTCGAGTCCTGAACCTCGACCTTTGCTCGTTTAAGTCGTCGAATCTTGATACCCCGCGTAGTGAGGATCGATTTCGCTTCCCGAAACTTGTCCAGGTTCTCTGTCATGAACCAGACAGTCTTCTCATCTGATGGCAAAGTAGCGGCCTCTTCTAGCAATCTCGCGAGCTTTCCGCCAGGTCGAACCAGCGGCTTTCTTACCCGCGGTCTGTTCGTATCCACGAATCATTGAATTCATCATAGATGACGAATCTTTGTTATGACTAGCGACTATCGATCTTTGAAGGAGATGGAGGTCGACGCCTCGATCCTCGGGCTCAGTCGAGCGACGTGACATTCCAAAGTCGACGATGAAAGGCTCACCGGATGGGGACACGATCACGTTTGAGGTTGTGAGATCCCCGTGAACAATGCCTGCGGTGTGTAAAAGCCCAATTTGTTCCCCAATGGATCGAAGAAGCTTCCGAGCATCATTGATGCTCATATCGTCTAGACGCTCCCTGGCAACCGTCCCATCTAGGTGAGTCATTACAATAGCATTGTTCTCAACGTCTACTCCAACAATGCTGGGAACTTTTGCCCCCGCAGTTTTTGCTTCGTGAATTCTTGATGCCTCTGAAATTGTCCTGTCATGTCTGATCTGTTCGTCCAAGGACGGGGTCCTGTATTCTTTTCTGACCCTGCGCTTTATGACAACTCTCCAAGGTCCGATTGTTGCGAGCGAGAGATCTGCTTCTGCTCCTCTGTGGAGGGGCGTCGATGTCAGTTTCGAGGTATCCATGGAACATCGACCTCATCCATGCGCCATCTTGGAATGACAAAGCTGTCTGAAGTGCTGACCGTGATCCCGGATTCGAACGCGAGACGACCCGAGCATGCGATCTGAGCTCCACAATCACCAGAATACTCAACGGGAACCGGATGGAAAGATGCCCCATGATCTTCCGCTATTGAACCTATCATCTCTCTCAGCCTCGAGCTGGCCGCAACACCTCCGGCGAGTAGGACTTCGCTCCGTCGCGTCTGTACTAGACTTCGCTCGACTGCTTCACTTAGCATCGCGAACGCCGTCTCTTGGAGTGAGAAGCAGAGATCGGCAAGATTTCCCTGTCGGTGCAACGAGCTGGTAGCGGCCGTCAGAAGGCCAGAATATGCGACGTCGTTACCTTTCACGGTGTACGGTAGTTTGATCAGTTTTTCTCCCTTCATGGCTTCCTTTGAGACTGAGAGTCCACCCGGAGATGGAAGTTTGGCTTCGCGGGCGAACATATCCAGAAGGTTTCCAAGAGTAATATCTTGGGTCTCACCATACACCCTCCATCTCTTCCCGATGTGAACGAGAATCGAGGTGTGGCCACCCGAGACAAGGACTGCGAGTGGGTCGTGGGCTTTCGCGATCGACATAGCGATGTCGAGATGGGCCACACCGTGATGTACAGCGACAAGCGGTTTCTTGAGAAATGACGACAGAGCTCGTCCGACGGTGGCGCCTATTCGGAGACATGGTCCCAGTCCTGGCCCCGCAGCATAGGCGATCACGTCGGGGTCAATTGAACTACCATCCTGAGTCGACAGCGCGGTCTTGACTATGCTATCCGCGACGCTAGCGAGATGCTCTGAGGCTTTTCTAGGATGAATACCAACTCCCACCGGAGGACGGTAAGTGGAGTTGACATTGGTGACAATTCTATCGTGATCATCAACGAGGCTTGCGCCAAAGGTATGGGCGGTAGACTCGATGCCAAGACACATCACTGATGATCACGTTTAGACGGACGAGTGTCTCTCGAAAGGTTAAACTTTCCCCGATAGACCTAATCCGAGTCTACCAGTTGGAAGTGTCAAGAGATCCAGCCTGAGATTAACATCGGCACCTTGGGACACGTGGACAATGGAAAAAGCACCATCGTTCAATCCCTGACCGGAGTCTGGACTTCTAGACACTCTGAAGAACTGCGTAGAGGAATCACTATCCGAATAGGCTACGCCGACGCGTCATTTTACGAATGCCCCACCTGCGAGCCGCCAGCCAACTATTCAGCGAGTAAGACATGTCCAAACGGTCACGGTCCGACCAAGTTTCTGCGAACTGTAAGCTTCGTTGACTGCCCGGGCCATCACAGTCTCATGGTCACGATGCTCTCAGGCGCAGCAATAATGGATGGCTCTATGTTCGTCGTCTCGGCGAACGTGAAGACCCCGCAGGCGCAAGACCGGGAGCACATGCTCGCGGCCCAGATGATCGGTCTTCGCAATATGATCGTAGTTCAGAACAAGATAGACGTTGTCGATAGGCAGAGAGCGAAAGCAAACTACGAGGAGATCAAGAATTTCACCAAAAGAACCGTCGCGGAGGATTCTCCGGTAATACCAGTCTCCGCCCAACACAAACTCAACATGGACGCCCTCATCTGGGCGATCCAAGAGAAGATTCCAACCCCCAAGAGAGACCACTCGGTCGATTCGAGAATGTCCATCCTCCGGTCATTCGACGTTAACAAACCCGGAACAGAAGCTGAACAACTAGTCGGAGGAGTCGTAGGAGGCTCAATAGTGCAAGGAGTCTTCAAGAGAGGCGACGATATCGAAATCAGACCCGGCATGAAGACCGAGTCGACAAACAAGACTGTCTACGAGCCACTAATCGCAAAGGTCGGAGCACTACAGGCCGGAGGTGGAGAAGTAAAAACCGCCACCCCGGGAGGATTGGTCGCGGTAGGAACCGACCTAGACCCGTCACTTACGAAATCCGATGGCCTGGTAGGGAATGTTCTTGGTCGAGCCGGAACGCTTCCTCCAATTCTAGAAAAGGTCAGCTTGAGCGTGGACCTCTTCGAGAAAGCCGTTGGAACGGAACAGCTCATGCCAGTTCAGAAAATCAAGACCAACGAACCGCTCGTTCTCAACGCCGGAACAGCGGTAACATCTGGCATCGTAGTTTCCGCACGAGAAGATCTTGCTGACGTTTCGTTGAAGAAGCCAATCTGCGCTGAAGCAAACTCGAAGGTGGCTCTAAGTCGTCGGATCGGGGATAGCTGGAGGCTCATCGGGTTCGGAACAATCCGGGGGTGAAAACTAGACCCTCCGTTCAGATCTTGCTAGACACGAGTTTTCTACTTACGATGCTCAAGCAGCATCGAGATCCCGAGGAAGAGATCAGGGCAGAGTTGCCGGGGAATTCGAAAATTCTGGTCCTTGACATAGTCGTCTTTGAACTAGAACGTCTTGCCAGAAAGGCCTCCGCATCAACTCATGCCTTTGCGAGTGCCAGCCTCGATTTTCTCGAAAAGAGAAGGATTCCAGTCGTGGAGCATAAGGCAGGTCCTACTGACGTGGATGCAGCCCTAATTGGATGCGCGTTGACCGAGAAGACGCCGACAGGTATCGCAACCGTCGACAGAGCACTCCGCTCGGCGCTCGCTTCCCAAGATGTTCCAGTGATCTACCCGAGAACGCGACGAGGCCTCGTTGCCGAAAGGTTTCACTTCTAGTTCGACTTAAATAAAGCGGGACATCGTCCCACGTTCAGAAACGGCGGAAAGGACAAGTCAAACACCATGGCTCGCATGTACTCTGGAAAGAGAGGAAGCTCAGGCTCAACCCGACCGGTCAGTAGACGTCCGCCCGCCTGGTTCAAGTATCAACCCGAAGAGGTTGAGGATTTGGTTCTCAAGCTCTCCAAAGAAGGAAATCCGCCCAGCATCATAGGTCAAATCCTCCGCGACAGATACGGCATCCCACTAGTGTCACAGGTTGCTGGGAAACGCCTTGAGCATTTAATCCCCCAAGAGAACAAGCCAAAGATCCCTGAAGACTTGGAGCTCTTGGTAAGGAGAGCAACTAATGTGACAAGGCATCTAGAGAGGAACCGGAAGGACTATCCCAACAAACGGGACCTTGCTCTCTTAGAGTCGAAAATTCACAGGTTGGCCAGCTATTACCGAAGTGTAGGGAGAATCCCCAAGGAATGGGAGCACAAGCCGGTTGCAGCCTCGCTCAAGTAGCGATGGAGACAAGCTCGCCCGTCTGCACAAACAAGCATCTGAAACAGCCTCTCTAATACGACAAAAAGCCTCGGACGACACTGTCTTACTTACTAGCCACTTCGACGCTGATGGCATCAGCGCCGGCAGCATCATGCTGAGCGCAGTCAATCGCTTATCATCATTCCCGCACTTGAGGGTCATCGATAGTGTCAACGAGAGAATACTCGACCAGATTGAAGCTGTAGAATCTGACCTAGTAATTTTCACGGACATTGGTAGTGGCTATCTGGAGATTATCTCAAAGATTCTCAGAAACCGAGACATTGTCATCGCTGACCATCATCAGCCCCTCGGAGAACCCGGACCTAACTTGCACCACTTCAACACGCACATTCTGGGATTCGACGGATCCGAGGAGGTTAGTGGTGCCGGCACAGCTTACCTGCTGGCGAAAGCGCTGGATTCTCGAAACACGGATCTCTCAGCGATGGCCATCGTCGGCGCTCTGGGAGATCAGCAGGACAAGGGACCAGAGCGACGATTCAAGGGTCTGAACGCGGACATCTTGAAGGACGCTCTAGATTCAAAGGTGATCGAGGTCATAAAGGACCTCATCTTCTTCGGACGACAAACGCGCCCCATCCATCGCGCAATTGCCTCGACCACGGACCCCTTTCTTCCCGGTCTCAGCGGCGAGGAAGATCGCTGCCTCGCGTTGCTTGACGCTGCTGGAATCCCCACTAAGGTTGACGATCGATGGCGAACCATCTCTGATCTCTCCCTGGATGAGAAGCGCAGAATTGTCGACAAGATCATAGAACATACGCTCTCGTCAAAATTCAAAGGCGAGACTGTCCTGAACCTCATTGGATCAGTTTACACATTAACAAGAGAAGAATCTGGCACATCACTCAGGGACGCTAGAGAGTTCGCAACACTCCTAAACGCCTGCGGAAGAATGAACCGAGCGGGACTGGGAATCGCCATCGGAATAGGCGACCGTGGAGAATCATATCAGCAAGCCCAACAACTCTACTCAGAATACAAGACACAGCTCTCAAAATACATGAACTGGGTTGCAACAGCCCCCAACGCAACAAGAACGGGAAAGAATGTCGTCATTGTCAATGGACATGGAGTGATCGACGAGAGCATGACCGGGGCCGTCTCCTCCCTCCTATCCTCGTCAAAACTGTTCGGCGAATCCAAAGTGACTATCGTCGCAACTCTGACAAGGTCCGGAGAAGCAAAAATCTCGACGAGAGCGACAGAGCAGCTCGTCCAGAAGGCAGTAAACTTGGGAAAGATTCTCCAAGACCTATCACCAAAATATGGTGGAATCGGAGGAGGCCACGCTATCGCTGCAGGAGCAACAATCCCCGCCGGTGTACTGGACAAATTCCTGGCAGATCTTGAAAAGTCCGTAGATGATGTGGTGGCTTGATCAGGGCGAGAATCCGCATAAGTGTCACCGGTAAAGACATGGCAGAATCCATCGTTC
>Ga0209239_1001086_pt1 | contig 15960 bp, 17 predicted proteins | sample GraSoi013_2_20cm_FD_185824 | JGI IMG/M metagenome (GOLD analysis project Ga0209239, IMG submission 185824) | Grasslands soil microbial communities from the Angelo Coastal Reserve, California, USA - Sample 10_02_2013_2_20cm (SPAdes) (version 2) | ecosystem: Environmental > Terrestrial > Soil >...
CGGATCGAGGGCGAGCGCGATCTCGTGTTCGTGCCGCTCGGGATCAACTACGACCGCGTCCTCGAGGACCGCAGCCTGCTGCGCTCGATCGATCCGGGCGCGCCGAGCGTAGGCCGCCCCAGGACGCTGTGGAACACCGTGTCGTTCGTTGCGCGCAATCTCAGGCTCATGTTGAAGAGCGAATGGCATCGCTTCGGCTACGCCTGCGTGAATTTCGGCGCGCCGGTCTCGATGCGCGCCTACTGCGGCTCGCGCGGCGTGGATTTCCAGCGGCTCTCGGGCGAGGAACGCAGGCGCGCGACCGCGGCCCTGGGTGGGCACCTCATGCGCTCGGTCGGCCGGATCGTGCCGATCGTGCCGGTGCCGCTGATGGCGACCGTGTTCGTGCACAACCCCGAGCGCAGGCTCTCGTCGCTCGAGCTGAAGGCCGAGGTCGAGCGGCTCATCGAGCGGCTCGAGCGCTCCGCTGCGCACGTCTACGTGCCGCGGCGCGATCTCGACTATGCGCTCGAGGTGGGCCTGCGGATGCTGCTCATGCGGCACCTCGTCGACGAGAACGAAGGGATCTACCTCGCGCGGGAGAAGGAGCTGCCCCTCCTGCGCTATTATGCGAATTCCATCGCGCACCTGCTGGATTGATTCCCGGGCCCGCGCGTTGATATGTTCGGTCCAGACGATTAGGATTGTCCCACCTGCACAGCTGACGGAGGGCGTCATGGCCGCCGCAAAGAAGAAAGCCAAAGTCAAACGCAAGAAGGCGCCGGCGAGAAAGCCGGCGATCCGCAAGACCCTGGCACCGAAGAAAAAGGCCCCCGCGCGGAAGGCGGCGCCGCGGCGCGCGGCGCCCAAGAGAGAGCCCGCAGCACGCCCGGCGCCCGTGCCGCGCCCGGCCGCCCCTCCGGCGGCCCCGCGCGGTCCTCTACCGGGCGAAGAGCGGGTGGGTTTCGTGACCCACTACTACGGCCATCTTTCCGTCGCGGCGATACGCCTCGAATCGGGGTCTCTGCGCGTCGGCGACACGATCCGCATCCTCGGACATACGAGCGACTTCCGCCAGCGGGTCGACTCCATGCAGATCGAGCACCAGCCGGTCACCGAAGCCGGCAAGAGGCAGGAGATCGGCCTGAAGGTGAGCGAGCACGCCCGCGAGGGCGATGAGGTTTACAAGGTGACCGGGTAGGTCCGCCTGTGAAATCACGCTCGGCCAGTGTCGTTGCGCTCGCCCTGGTTGCAGGCCTTGGCGCCAACGGCGCGTTCGCACAGCTTAAAAGGGACTTCGAGGCGGAGATCCGGGACGCGCTGCAGTCGGCGAAGACCGCGTCGGAATTCGAGTTTCTGGGCACCCTGGTCAGGACATGCCTGCTGCCTCAGAGCGGCGGCGAGGACACACGCGACAACGTGCCGGGCTATGTCGCGAATCCCGCCAGTGCACCGCCGCGCGACACTTGGTACGCCGAACCCGCCAGGGTCTTTGACAATCTCTACTTCGTCGGCGGCAAGATTCACTCGTCCTGGGCCTTGACGACAAGGGAGGGGATCATCCTGATCGACACGATCTATCCCTACAACTCGGAGGAACTGATCATCGGCGGGATGCGGAAGCTCGGGCTCGATCCGAAGAACATCAGATATGTTCTCATCTCGCACGCCCATGGCGATCACATCGGCGGCGCCGCGATGCTGCAGACTCGGTACGGGGTCAGGGTCGTCATGGGTGGGCCCGATTGGGACTGGGTTGCGAAGTATCCGAACCGGTACAAGACCATGGCGCCCAAGCGCGACATCGTCGCCAGCGACGGCATGAAGATAACGCTCGGCGATACGACCGTGACGATCTGGCTCACTCCCGGCCACACGCCGGGCACGCTGTCCTATACTTTTGCCGTCTTGGATCGCGGCAAGCCGGTCAACGTGGCGTATTCGGGCGGCACCGCTTTCAATTTCGTGAACAACACGCCGGATCCGGGCATCAAGAATTTCCAGACCTATATCGAGTCGCAGAAGCACATAGCGGCGAAAGCCGCCTCCACCGGCGCGACCGTCCTTCTCTCGAACCACTCGGAGTTCGACAACGCGTTCAACAAGAACAGAATGCTCGCCGGACGCGGCAACGGTCGACATCCCTACGAAATCGGCGCCGATTGGGTCCAGCGCTATTTCCAGGTCATGCAGGGATGCGCGCGGGCGGCGCAACTGAGACTGGAGCAGCAATCGGCTGAAACGGCCATGCGGTAGAGAGAGGTCATGTGCGCCATGAGGCTCACCGTACGCCCCCTCACCCGCGGGCGCTGGCCCGATTTGGAGGCCTTGTTCAACGCCAAGGGATGTTCCGTCGCTCGCGGCTGTTGGTGCATGTACTACCGCCGCAGCGGGTCGCGCGGACCCTTGCGGGCAGGAACCACGCGGGCACAGGCGAACCGCGCCGAGCTGAAGGCATTGCTCGACTCGGGCGAACCCCCGGGTCTCATCGGGTATCGAGGCAAAGTTCCCGTGGGCTGGGTGTCGCTCGGTCCGAGAGATGACTACGCGAAGCTGCGGCGCTCGCCGGTGATGAAGGCGGTCGATGAGCGGCCGGTGTGGTCGATCGTCTGCTTCGTCGTGCCGTCACGGTATCGCGGCCAAGGCGTGGCGCGGGCGCTTCTCGACGGAGCGATCGGCTATGCCAAGAAGCGCGGCGTCGCCCTCCTGGAGGCGTACCCGGTGGACAAGCCCGGCCGATCCAATGACGATTCCATGTGGTTCGGTGCGAAATCGATGTACGACGCGGCCGGGTTCGAAGAGGTGGCCCGCCGAAAGCCGACTCGGCCGATTGTTCGAATCTGCGCCGCCGCAGGAAGAATCTAGCCCTGAGGTAAGATAATCCCCGCTGAGCGGATAGGTCCCCGCTTGGTCGTCGCGATCAGTATTCGCTAGGGAGAGAGAAACAACATGGACAAGGCCCCGCAAGTCAAGCTTCACTCGACCGCGCACTATTTTCTGGAAGGCCTCAACGACATCGGCGTCGAGTATCTGTTCTCCAACTTCGGCACCGACCACGCGCCGCTGATCGAGGAGATGGCGCGCTGGAAGAAAGACGGGCGGCGTTATCCGAAGGTGCTCAATTGCCCGCACGAGAACACCGCCATGCACATGGCGGCGGGCTTCGCCATGGCAACGGGCCGCGGGCAGGCGGTGATGGTTCACGTCGACGCGGGCACGGCGAATTCCGCGATGGCGATGCACAACGCGCGCCGCGGGCGGCTGCCGCTCGTGCTCATGGCGGGCAAGGCGCCTTATACGGTGCGCGGAGAATTGCCGGGCTCCCGCGACAACTACGTGCACTTCATCCAGGAGCCGTTCGACCAGTCGGGGATCGTGCGCCCCTACGCGAAGTGGGAATGGACGCTGCCCTCGGGCGTGATGACGAAGGAGACGTTGAGGCGCGCGCACACGGTCGCGCACAGCGATCCCAAGGGCCCCGTGTATCTCATGCTGCCGCGCGAGACGCTCACGCAGACCTGGGACGAAGCCGCGATGCGACCGTTCCCCGGAGAGCGTTACGGCGCGGTGTCCGCGGGAGCGGCCGATGCGGCCGCGATCACGCAGATCGCAGACGAGCTGCTTTCCGCGAAGCACCCGGTCTTGGTCGCTTCCTACGCCGGCCGCAACCTCGAGGCGCCGGCGCTGATCGAGGAGCTCGCGCGCGCGGCCGGCATCCGCGTGTTCGAAGCGAGCCCGCTCTATCTCAACATCTCGCGCGCCTCGCCGTGCTTCGCCGGCATGATGCCCGCTATCGCCGAGGCCGACGTCGGGCTGCTCGTCGACGTGGACGTGCCGTGGATTCCGAAGCACACGAAAGAAAATCCGCAGACCTGGTGGGCGCATATCGACGTCGACGTCGTGAAGGAATGCTTCCCCATCTGGGGCTTCGCGTCGAACGCGCGCGTCCAGGGCGACAGCGTCTTGATCCTGAGGCAGCTGCTCGAGGCGCTGCGCGCGAGAGCGACGCCGGCGTTCCGCGAAGCGGCGGCGAAGCGCGTCGAAACGATGCAGGCCGAGGGCAACGGGCGGCGCGCGAATCTCGCCCAGCAGGCCGCGGACAAGGGCAACCGTGGCGCGATCAACCCGCATTACCTCTGCGCCGAAATTTCCAAGGCGATCGGCGATGATGCCATCGTGGTCAACGAAGGCATACGCAACGGCCCCGTCGTCAACAACCAGATCATGCGTACCGCGCCGGGCTCAGCGATCGGTTTCGCGGGCGGGGGCCTGGGCAGCTCGTCCGGAACGGCGCTGGGGATCAAGCTCGCGAAACCCCACGCGACCGTGGTGCAGATGGTCGGCGACGGCGGCTTCTATTTCGGCAATCCCTCCTCCGCCTATGCCGTGTCCAAGCAATACAAGCTGCCCATCTTCACGGTTCTCTTCGACAACTCGGGCTGGTCTGCGGTGAAGGAAGCGACGCTGCGCGTGTATCCGGAGGGCGACGCCAAGGCGACCAACGAGTTCAACGCGCTCCTCGCGCCCGACGTCGAGTTCACCAAGATCTGCGAAGCGGCGGGCGGCTACGGCGAGCGGGTCGACGATCCCGAAGCGGTGCCCGCGGCGATCCAGCGCTGCCTGAAGGAAGTGCGCGGCGGTCGCTCGGCGCTGATGCACGTCAGGATTCCGGTGCTCTAGGCGCTTCCTGCTCAAAGGGGATGCCGTTGAAAAAAACCGCATTGCTGCTCGCCGCTCTCGCCGCCGTCGCAACGACGACGACCGGTTGCGCCATCAACCGCGCGACCGCGACGATCGATCCATCGGTCAATCTCGGCAGCCTCAAGGCCATGCATGTCGCTAAACAGCCCAAGGACGACAACGACATCGACGTGCTGATCGCCGAGAAACTGCGCTCGCGCGGATACAACGTCACAACCGGGGGCGAAGAGCCGTCGGCCGTGGACGCCGTCGTCACCTACATCGACAGGTGGAGGTGGGACATTACGATGTACATGCTCGAGCTGACGATCACGATCCGCGATCCCAAGAACGACTATCCGCTGGCGAGCGGTAAGGCGTATCACACCTCGCTTGCGCGCAAGTCGCCGGCCGAGATGGTCGACGAGGTCCTGGACAACATATTCAAAGAGGCGGGAAGATAACATGAGGACGACCCTTTACGGACGCGTCACCGCATTTCTGATCGTCACTGCCCTCGTCGGCTTGACGGGCTGCGCATCGCCGCCGACCCGCGAGGCCATGTTGGTCGGCGCTCCCGCGACAAAGAATTATCCTTACAGCGTTTCGGTGCAGACGCGGGGCGGCACGGAAACCAGCGCGATGACAGGAGCGAATGTTTCGAACGAGGAGCTCAAGGCGGCGGTCGAGAGCTCGATCGTCGCATCGAAGCTTTTCAAGAGCGTAGTGCAGGACAGGAATGGCGACTACGAGATCACGATCATCATCACGCAACTCACCAAGCCGGTTTTCGGAGCGAGCTTCACGGTCGAGATGGAAGCCGGCTGGGCGCTGACCAAGGTATCCGACAAGACCGTCGTCCTACGCAAGGTGATCAAGTCCGCTCACACGGCCACCCTGGACGACGCCATCGTGGGTGCGACGCGGATGCGCCTGGCTATCGAAGGCGCCGCGCGCAAGAATATCGCGCAGGGGTTGCAGGCGATCGCCGAACTCGGCGCCTTGGAGGCGGATAGTCGCGCCGAACGCGGGCTGACGGCGGCTGCGGTTCCTGGCCTGGCGGCGGTGACCTACCCGCGGACGCTTTCCGGGCAGGACATTGCCGCTCACTTTGCGAGCTACCCGTCGATCGAAGCGAGACGGGGCGAAGCCAAACCCACCAGACAGGCGCCTTTCACCTTGCGGATCAGGGGGGACGGGACGGTGGAGCGCTCGTGCCCCAGATGCTTCACGCCATCTGCCAGCGGCTCCATGGTCGTGAAGCGGGACGACGCCCAGGTGTGTTTCGATTGGCGCCGCGTTCCCTATCCGGCCAGCGGCTGTTTCAAACTGGTTCAGACAAGTGCGACTGATTTCGAGATGCGCGGTGTCGGCTTCGAGACCGTGATCAATTACTCCGTGGCGCCGTAGTCGGAAAAATTCCCGCCACACTCATCTAGGGGAGGCGCGAGCCGCCTTTCGTACGTTCTGCCGCAAAGTCAACGGTGCTGCGGTGCTTGGCGTTGTTCATGGCAACAGCTCCCGCCATGCCGCGCCTCGCCTGCCCCGAAGAAGCCCACGCCACACTGCACGTCGTGCAGCGCGCTCGCGAACGCCGCGCCTGCTTTTCCTGCGCAGGAGACCGCGCCGCCTATCTCGAGGCGCTGGGCGAATGCGCGACGCGTGCCGGATGCGCTGTTCACGCCTACGCCCTGATGGGAAACCACGTGCACCTGCTCGTGACCTTTGCGTGCACCGCAGGCCCGGCGCGCCTGATGCCCGCGATCGCCGCTGGCTACGCGTGCCACCTCGCGGCGGCCTACGGTCACGAAGACTCGGTGTGGGAGGAAACCTACGACGCCTCGCCCGTGCACGCGCGCAGGCACCTCCTCGCGTGCATGCGTTACATCGAAGAGAACCCGGTGCGCGCGGGGCTCGCCGCGCATCCGGGCGAATATCCCTGGTCGAGCTACCGCGCCAACGCGCTCGGCGAGTACGACGCACTCGTCACGCCGCACCCGCACTACTATTCGCTGGGGCGCTCCCCCGACGAGCGCCGCGCGGCCTACGCAGCCCTCTTCGCGCGGACCGGAGAAAGGATCACTCCAGTTTCACGCCCGCGGTCCGGATCACTTTCGTCCAGAGCTCGTAGTCGCTCCTGATCCGCACGGAGAGTTCCTCGGGGCTGCTGCCCGACGCGACGCAGCCCTGGGCGAGCAGGCTCTCCTTCATTTCCGGCGTCGTGAGGATGGCCGCGGCATCGCGCTGGATGCGCGCGACCAGCGGCGCCGGCATCCCGGCCGGCCCGAGCAGCGCGTACCAGAAGTCGATTTCGTAGCCGGCGAGGCCCGCCTCCGCGGCCGTCGGCACCTCGGGCAGCGCGGGGTAGCGGCTGCGGCCGGCCACCGCGAGGGGACTCAACTTGCCCGCCTTGAAATGCTGCAGGCCCGTGAGCACCGCCACATAGGTGATCTCGATCTCCCCGGCGAGAATGGCGGTCATCGCCGGCGCGATCCCCTTGTAGGGTACGTGGATCATCTTGATTCCGGTGAGCTGCATCATCAGCTCGCCGGCGAGGTGCACAGGGGTGCCGATTCCCGAGGAGCCGAACTTCACCGCGCCGGGGTGCGAGCGGGCGTACTCGATCAGTCCGCCGAGGGTCTTTGCGGGGAACGCGGGGCTCGCGATCACCACCATGGGCGCGGTCGCGACCATGGTGATGGAGCTGAAGTCCTTGTTGATGTCGAACGGCAGCTTGCCGTAGAGCGCGGGGTTGCTCGCGTGGGAGGAAAACGCCATCAACAGCGTATGGCCGTCGGGCGCGCTCCTCGCCACCAGGTCGGTCCCGATATTGCCAGAGGCGCCGGCGCGGTTCTCCACCACCACCGGCTGGCCCCATCGCTCGGTGAGCTTCTGCGCGAGAAGCCGCGCGATGATGTCGGTCCCGCCTCCGGGCGTGAAGGCCACCACCATTCGAACCGGTCTCGTGGGAAAGCTCGAGCTGCCGGCTTGAGGCCAGCACGCCGCGGTCCAGATCGCGAGCGTCGCGCCCGCAAGCAAGCGCACGAGATTTCGCATGGACGATTCCTCCGGGCAGTCGCGGCTATTCTCTCAGTTTTCAAGCGACGCGGACCCTGGCTCCGTCCCGCGCCGACTCCAGGATCGCCTCGAGCACCGCGACGCCGTGCACTTCGTCCCCGCCCGCGTGTGTTTCGCCACGTTCACTCGGCCCGGATTCCGCGTTCCCTGATCAGCTTTCCCCACTCCTTCATCGACGGGCGCGTCAATCGATGCGCGCACCACTTTCCTTGGCGACCTTCGCCCACCGCGCGATGTCGGCCTTCACGAACTCGCCGAACTCCTCGGGCGAGTTGCCGACCGGCTCGAAGCCGAAGCCCGCAATGCGTTCCCGGACCTCCGGCGTCCGCAGCGTGCGGGTGATTTCGCCGTGCAGTTTCGCGATCACGGGCTTGGGCGTCCCGGCCGGCGCGAGCAGCCCGTTCCAGCCGAACACCTCGAAGCCCGCGAGCCCCGCTTCGGCGACGGTGGGAAGCTCGTGCGCGAAGGCCGAGCGCTTCGCGGTCGATACCGCGAGCCCGCGGATCCGGCCTGCGCGTATCTGGGGCAGGCCCGCCGGCCCGACGGTGAACATCACCTGCAGCTGCCCGGCGACGAGATCGGTGATCGCCGCGGCGACCGTCTTGTACGGAACGTGGACGATGTTCACGCCCGCCATGGTCTTGAAGAGCTCGGTCGCGAGATGCGGAGGCGTGCCGCTGCCGCCCGAGCCGTAGTTGAGCTTTCCGGGGTTCGTTTTCGCGAGCGCGATCAGCTCGCGGACGGAATTCGCGGGCACCGACGGGTGCACCGCGAGGATGAACGGGGTCGATGCGAGCAGCGTCACCGGAGCAAAATCGCGCACCATGTCGTAGGAGACCTTGTACAGGCTCGGATTGATCGTGTGCGTTCCGGTCGCGAGGAGCAGCGTGTAGCCGTCGGGCACCGCTTTCGCCACCGCCTCGGCCGAGATCGTCCCGCCGCCGCCGCCGCGCTGGTCGATGATGACGGGCTGTCCCCAGGCGGCGCTGAGCTTCTGCCCGATCACGCGCGCGAGCGCATCGGGACCGGGGCCGACGATGAAGCGGACGGGTTTCGCGGGATAAGTCTGGGGGACGGCATTTCCCGCGAAGACCAGCCCGGCGAGGATCACGTGAGCCGTTTTCATCGCCCGCGCCTGCCGAAATCTCGCGCACGCAGAAGCTCGCCTGCGGCAGTGGTCACGTAAAGGCTCGCGAAGTCCGCGTCGCCGAAGGCGCAGTTCATCGGCTGATCCGAGGGAACCGGATGCGACTCGAGAATTGCGCCGGCCGCGGAAAAGACGTGCACGAGCGGTCCGGGCCCGCTTTTTTTCCAACCTGAGCAGGCGACGATATTGCCTTCGCTGTCGGTGCACAGTCCCTCGATGCCGCGGTGCTCGCCCCGGTGATCGCGCCCGAATGCGTGCAGCACGGTGTGCGGCCCGAGCGTATCGTCCGGGAGGATCGGGTAGGCGCGCAGCTCGCGAAGGCCCTGAGGCGAGTTGTCCGTTTCGGCGACATACAGGGTGGACTCGTCGGGCGAGAGCGCGACCGCGCGCGGAGCCACGGTGTCGTAGGTCATGCGCCGGATGCTCCACAGCTTGCGGAACGAATCGAGCTCCAGGCGCAGCACCGAGGCGTGCTCGAGCGCCGGGAAGATCTGCGGGCCGGAGGCGCGCAGCTCGCTCCATGGGTCGCTGAACCAGATGCGGCCCTGCGAATCGATTGCGAGGTTGTTCGGCTGGTTGTGATAGCGACCATCGAGCAGAAGGGCCGTGGTCGCGGTCGAACCGTCCTCGGCGAAGCGGATCACGCGCCGCGAGCTTTCCTGGCAGCCGTACAGCGCGCCGCCGGGGGCGAAGGCGAGACCGTTGGTGCGGTTGGTATATTTGCGGAATTCGCTCGTTTTTCCGCTCGCCGGGTCGTAGCGCAGGATGCGGCCCTCGGCGACCGCGGAAAAGAGCATGCCGCTCCCGTCCCAGGCGAGGCCGCCTGTCGGCCCTTCGAACGGGCCGGCGATTTTTTCGAACGTCCAGGCCGCGCCCACAGTGCCCGAATCTTACGTGAGTCGCAGTGAGGTGTCCCTGGGACCGATTCAGCTCATGCGGCTCTTTTGAAACCGCGCTCGATCTCGGCGAGCACGCTGCGGATGTTTTTCAACGCCCACTCGAGCTGCGTGCGGTTGATCACCAGGGGCGGAGCGACGCGCACGACGGTTTGGTGGGTATCCCTGCTGAGGATTCCGCGCGCAAGCAGCCGCATGACCACCTCGCGCGCGCTTGCCCAAGCCGGGTCGATATCGATGCCGCTGAATAGGCCCAGGCCACGGACCTCGCGCACCAAGGGGCTGTCGATTGCGCGCAAGCCCGAGAGCAGGACCTTGCCCAGTTCAGCCGAGCGCTCGACCAGGCGCTCCTCCACCAGAACGTCGAGCGCCTCGAGCGCAACCGCAGCTGCGAGCGGATTGCCGCCGAAGGTGCTGCCGTGATCGCCCGGCTCGAACACGCCCATCACCTCGCGGCGGCCGAGAAACGCCGATACCGGCAGCAGTCCGCCGCCCAGGGCTTTGCCGAGAATCAGTCCGTCGGGCTTCACGCCCTCGTGGTCGCACGCGAGCAGCCGACCGGTGCGCCCGAGCCCGGTCTGGACTTCGTCGGCGATGAGCAGCACGTTGTGCCTGCGGCAGATGCGTTCGCATTCGGCGAGATAGCCGCGCGGAGGGACGATGATGCCCTGCTCGCCCTGAATCGGCTCAACCAGAAACGCCGCGGTGTTCGCCGTGATCGCGCGCTCGAGCGCCTTCGCGTCGCCGAAGGGCACAAGCTTGAATCCCCGCGGAAACGGCCCAAACCCGTCGCGGTACTGCCGCTCGGTGGACATCGCGATGATCGCGATCGAGCGACCGTGGAAGTTTCCGCTGCAGGCGATGATCTCCGCCGAGTCTTCAGGGACGCCCTTCACCTTGTGCGCCCATTTGCGCGCCGCTTTGAGCGCGGTTTCGACGGCTTCGAGACCCGTGTTCGTGGGCAGCGCCTGATCCTGTCCGGTGAGCCGGCACAGGCGTTCGAGAAACAGCGGCAAACGCGTGTTGTAGTACGCCCGCGAAGTAACGGCGAGCGTCCGAGCCTGGCGCGAGAGCGCCGCGACGAGCCGCGGATGGCAGTGGCCGTGGCTCACCGCGGAATACGCGGACATCAAGTCGAGATAACGCCGCCCATGGTCGTCCCATAGGTGAGCCCCTCGCCCGCGCACCAGCACTACCGGGAGCGAATCGTAATTGCGCGCGCCAAACGAGCGCTCGAGTTCCTCCGGCGAACGCGCCGACGCAGCCGGCGCCCCAAGCACCGCAGCGAGAATCTCTTCAACGATCACTGCGGTCTTGCGCCCGCGATCGAGATGCGGGTTGTATTCGACGACTTCGAGCGCGAGCAAAGAGCGGTCGGCGGAAAAACTGCGCAACGCCGCGATGAGGCCCACTGCGGGGATGCCGCCTTCGACCGGCGTGCCCACGCCGGGCGCATCGCTCGGCTCGAGCGCGTCCAAATCGATCGAGATTCCGTAGCCGGCGGTGCCGGTGCTCGCGATGCGGACCGCGTCGTCGAGCACCGCGTCGATGCCGCGCTCCTCGATTTCCGTCATCGGGAAGATCTTCACGCCGAGCTCGGCGAGGAGAGCGGCCTCCTCGGACTCATAGCTGCGGACGCCTACGAGGCACAGGTGCTGGGGCGCGAGCGGCCCTTCGGCGCCTCGGGCGAGCTCCGGATCCGCGCCGTGCCCGAGCAGCGCGGCGAGCGGCATTCCGTGCCGCATGCCGCTGGGGCTGGTCGACGGCGTGTGGCTATCCATGTGGGCGTCGATCCAGACCAGCCCCAGAGGACCGCGGGCGGACACAGCCTTGGCCGCGCCGCTCCAGGTTCCGATCGCGCAGCTGTGGTCGCCACCGAGCACGATCGGAAATTCCCCTGCGCCGACGACCGCGCTCACCTCGCGCGCCAGGCGCGCGCAGAAATCGACGATCGCGCCATCCCGGGATTTGCCGCGGCGAAGCTGCGGCTGCAGCGTGACGCGCCAGAGCACATCGGCGCCTTGAGCGGAAAGGTGCGTGAGCAGCCCACCGGCAAGCAGTTGATGCGGACCCCGGCTGCAGCGCGGATCGCGCGCGCCCAGCCCTAAGGCAGCGCCGATGAGCACCGCAGGCCGGGTGAGCCGTTCATACTTTCCGATTGCGCGCATGGTGGTTTTCGGTCCGAACACTGGGTAGTTGGAACATTCTAGACCGATATGGAAAGACAGGGGACAGGGTTCGTGTGCGCGCCGCGACTTTTCTCACCATCCACGCCGCCCTACCAAACTGGGACGCCCGGTTCGTTCACGCGAGTGCGGAACACCGAGCAGTAAGTCGTGATGTAGAGCGAGCGCCAATCCGCGTCGCCCCAGGCCATGTTGGTGCAGTGGTCCGGGATGCGGATGCGGCCGAGCAGCTTTCCATCGGGGCCGATCACGTGAATTCCGCCGGGGCCGGTGCAGTAGACGTTGCCTTCGCGGTCCACCTTCATGCCGTCGGCGATTCCGGGCTCGCTCCCGGTGAGCTTGTGGAAGAGGCGCTTTTGCCCGCAGCTGCCGTCCGGCCGCATGTCGTAGGCGCGGATCTCGCCGAGGCGCGTGTCGTTCACGTAGAGCACCGACTCGTCGGGCGTGAACGCGAGCCCGTTCGGATACACCGTATCGGTGATCACCGCGTCGAGCTTTGCGCCGTCCGCGGAGATGCGGAACACGCCCTGGAAGTCGAGGTACTGCTGCAGGTCCTCGGAGGCCATGCCGACGTTGTAGAGCGCGCCGGGGGAGTCGGTGAAATAGATCGCGCCGTCCGAGCGCACCACGATGTCGTTCGGGCTGTTGATGCGCTTTCCCCGGTAGTGCGAGGCGAGCGTCGTGACGCTGCCGTCGCGCTCGACCCGCCACACCGAGCGCGAAGCCCAGCCCGCCACGCAAAGGCGGCCTTCCTTGTCGAAAGTGAGCCCGTTCGCCTTGGTCGAAGGCCGGATGAAAACCTCCGCGCCCACGCCGGGCTTCCAGCGGTAAATGGTGTCGCCGACGATGTCCACCCAGAGGAACGTCCCGTCGCGCCGGTTCCACAGCGGTCCCTCGCCGAAGGAGAGGCCGTGGTAGATACGGTCGAGAGGCGCGTCGGGGGAAACGAGGCGCGCGAATGCGCCCGTCGACTTGTCGATCTCGAGCATCCTGGTCTCTAGTAGGTCGCGTCGTGCGAGGATATCGCGAGAACGCATGGAGCATCCGACCGGTTGCTCCACGCGTGGCGGGTGCCGCGCTGGACGACGGTATCGCCCGCCTTCAGGTGCACCTCCTCGGTGTCGAGCACGAGCGTGATCTCGCCTTCGAGGATCAGGCAGAAATCCAGGGTGCGGGTTTTCCGCATCCCGCGATGCGCGCGTTCCGGCGGAAAGGTCAGGACGCGGCAAAGCGAACCGCCCGGCGGTGGAGTGAGCACGTGCGCAGGCTCGCTCGCCGTGTCGATGCTCGCCGGCGTCGAGTCGGTCGCCCAGACGAAAGTCGACGAAAACCCGGGGCGCGCGGGATCGGTGCGCACGGGTGCTGGTCCGTCCTCGATCGCCTTCGATTTTCCGTCCCGCCCGTCGACGCAGACGATCCTGCGAACCGGCTTCATTCTCATTTTCCGAACTTCGCGCCCATCATGACGAAGGCCATGAGGCTGCCGCTCCTCGGATTGGTCCAGCCGTGCCAGTTGCCGAGCTGCACCACGACATCGCCGGGCTTCATGACGCGCTCGCCGTCATCGAGGAGCAGCACGCGCTCGCCTTCGAGAAGGATGCCGTAGTCCACCGTCGCCGACTTGTGGACGGGCGAGCTGTAGGCGTTCTGTCCGCCGCGGTCCCAGGTCCCGCCGGGCCTTTGCCGCGGCGCGTGCAGCGGCACGGCCGAAGCATCCCGGGCGGGATCGTAGTTCGGCGGCCGTCCCGCAGACTGGACGATGCGCAGGTGGCCGCCTCTTTCCGGGGGCTCGAAGTGAAAAGGCAGCTTGCCGTCGTCGCGCTCGCCGGAAATGACCGCGGGACAGCTGTGAAAAACCCAGATGTCCGTCATTGCGGCGCTCGCGCTCACCGCGCCCGGGTTGACGTTGGGGGCCGCGCTGTCGAAGAGCACGCGCGACCTTCCCTGCCCGTCATTTCCGGTGACCACGCGCCGGATGGGCCGCAGCTTTTCCGTCATGTGGTTCTATTCAATCCAGCTTCAGGCCCGCCTGCTTCACGATCGAGGCGTACCGGTCGTTCTGCCGTTTGAGGAACTCGGCATATTCCTCCGGCGTGTTGCCCGCCGGGTCCAGGCCGAGCGCAATGAAGCGGCTCCTGATGTCCGGGTCCTGGAGAATCTTCCGGGTTTCGGCCGAAAGGCGCGCGCGCAATTCGTTCGGCATTCCCGCGGGCGCCATCAAGCCGATCCAGCCGGACATCTCGTAGCCGGGCAGGTCGTCGGCGATGGTCCCGATCTCGGGTATGGCCGCCGAGCGCTTCGCGGTCGACACGGCGAGCGCCCTCAGGCGTCCCGATTTGACGAAGCTGATGATGCTGGGCACCGTCTCGATGGTGTAAGCGACCTGGCCGCTCACGAGGTCCGTTACCGATGGCGAGCTGCCCTTGTAGGGCACGTGCACCGCGCTGACGTTCGCCATCGAATTGAACAGCACCGACGCCAGATGGCTGGACGCGCCGGACCCGGAGGAGGAGAACGAATATTTTCCGGGATTCGCGCGCAGCAGGGCGATCAGCTCGGGCACGTTCTTCGCCGGAACCGAGGAATTGACGACCAGCACGTACGGATTGACCGCGAGCAGGCAGATGGTCGCGAAGTCCTTCAACGGGTCGTAGGGAACTTTTTGCACGTTGGGGCTGATCGAGATCGGCCCACTTGAGCCCGCGAGCAGGGTGTATCCGTCCGCGGGCTGTTTGGATGCGAACTCCGAGCCTATCGTCCCGCCCGCGCCGGGCTTGTTGTCCATCACGAGCGGCTGGCCGAGCACGGGTACGAGCTTTTCCGAAACCATCCGCGCGGCGAGGTCGGTCGCCTGTCCCGGCGGCCAGGGGATGATGACCCTGATCGGGTGGTTGGGATAGCTCTGCGCAAAAGCACTGCTCATGCAGGCGAACGCAAACAACATGGCGAGGCGAACGGAATTTTTCATTGGAGTTCCTGCTCGGGGTCCGGTGCAGGCTGGAATGGTAGCGTAACCGGACGGCTTGGTGCCCTGCAACCGGATATCATTCGTCCGGAGCGATGACCGAGCGCAAACACATTCTCATCGTAGGCGCGGGCGCGATAGGCGGCCTTTACGCTGCCTACCTGGCGAAAGTCGCCGACGTCGCGGTGCTCGACACGAACCGGGCGCACGTCGAGGCGATCCGGCAGAACGGCTTGAAGCTCGCGGGCTGCACCGAATCGGTGACGAAGCTCGCGGCTTTCGCGAGCGCCGCGGAAATAGGCAAGCGTCCGGGGCCGCGCTCGTTTCGATTCGCCCGGCGCTCGAAGGCCGCCCCCTGCTCGTGACTTTCCAGAACGGGATGGGCAACGAGGAGCTGCTCATGGGGCTCACGGACCTCGATGTCGCGCACGGCGTCTCGTTCGAAGCAGCGCGCCACGACGGACCGGGGCGCGTCCATCACCTTGTGCACGGCGAGGACTCCTGGCTCGGGCCCGCGCGGGGAAAAGTCGAGTCGATCGCGTGGCTGGGCAAATTGATGACGCGGTCCGGGCTGCCGACGAAGGTGGTCGCCGATCCGCGCGGCGCGATCTGGGGGAAGTTCATCTTCAACAGCGTGATGAACCCGATCGGCGCGATCGTGCAGGGCGTGAACGCTGCGCGCTACGAAGTGCCCGAGATGCGCGCGCTCATCGACGACATGGCGGCGGAGTGCATTCGCGTCGCCGAGACGCTGGGAATCCGCCTTGCGTTCGATCCCATGTACCTGGTGAAGAAAATCCGCGCGGGCGAGTCACTGCTCACCCGGCACGCCGGCTCAATGGCGCAGGACATCGAGGCCGGGCGCGAGACCGAGCTCGAGGCGATGACCGGCTATGTCGTGAGGAAAGCGAAGGAGCTCGGCGTGCTGGTGCCCGTCACCGAGAGCGTATACAGGATGGCGAAGGGCGTGGAATACGCCGCGCGCGCGAAGCGCGCGGGCGCTTAGGTCAGTGCGCGCCTCGCTCCATG
>Ga0209239_1001087_pt1 | contig 15960 bp, 15 predicted proteins | sample GraSoi013_2_20cm_FD_185824 | JGI IMG/M metagenome (GOLD analysis project Ga0209239, IMG submission 185824) | Grasslands soil microbial communities from the Angelo Coastal Reserve, California, USA - Sample 10_02_2013_2_20cm (SPAdes) (version 2) | ecosystem: Environmental > Terrestrial > Soil >...
CGTCCAACGCTGCGGAATACGATGCGTCGCCGCAGCCCGCCGTGAACGGGACGTTCACGGTGAAGCCGCGTCCCTCGCCGGTCCCGATGTCCTCCGCGGGACCCGTCCCCGGATAAATCCCGAATTGGTGCGTGGACACGTAGAGGACCGCGGGATCCTCCGCAAAGATGTCCCGCGTCCCGTTCCCGTGGTGGGCGTCGTAATCCAAGATGGCAACCCGACGTCCATGCGCGACTTGTTCCGCCGCGGCGATCGCGACGTTGTTCAGATAGCAGAACCCGCCGCCGTAGTCGGGACCCGCATGGTGGCCGGGAGGCCGTACAAGGGCGACTGTCGGGCGCCCGTCTCGCACAGCGACGCGCGTGGCCAGGAGAACCCCACCCACCGCGACCCGGGCGATGTCGAATGTATCAGGATGGATCGCGGTCTCCGGATCCACGAAACCCTCGCCGAGGGTGCGGACCATCTCCACATACGATTCCCGGTGGACGCGCCGAAGGTCGGCGACCGTGGCGCTCGCAGGCTTTTCGACCTCCCGGAACAGACCTTCCCGCTGCAATCGCTCGACGATGGACCGGAGTCGGTCCGGCCTCTCCACATGGAGGGGGGACGGAACATGGTCGAGGTACCGCGGATCGTACACGATCACGATTGCGGGGAAGGGCCGCGCCGATTTCAAAGCATCGTCCGGCTCGAATCGGTTACGGGGACCGAGGTAGTTCGTGGAACGACGCAGACGAGCAAAGGTCTTTAGCGCGGGCTCGAAGTCGGGACTTCGTGCTGGAAACCCGCCGGATCCTCCAGGGAGATCGCCTCCGACTTCGGCCTCTCGCTTCGACCGATCTTCGGCGATGCGTGAAATGGTTCTCGGACCCGCAGATCATCCACTTCCTCGGGCGGAACTCTCCCGTGACCCTATCGGAGGAGGAGCGATGGTTCCGAGACTACGAGCGAAGGACGGACGAACAGATCTTCGCCATCGAAGCGGAGGGCACCCACATCGGGAACATCGGGTTGCACAAGATCGACCGCGTGCATATGAAGTCGGAAGTGGGAATCGTCATCGGAGAACCGAGCTTCTGGTCGAAGGGCTATGGGACCGAGGCGATGCGGACCGCGCTCCGCTATGCCTTCGGCCCCCTGAGCTTGAACAAGGTCTCCCTCGACGTGCTCGAGTACAACACGCGTGCGATCCGGACCTATGAGCGCCTCGGGTTCCGCCCCGAAGGCGTGCACCGCGAAGACATCTACAAGGACGGCCGCTTCGTGCACGTGATCCGCATGAGCATCCTGGCCCGAGAGCTCTCCGACGCCCCGATTCCCTGAGGCCTATCCCAGTTCCAGGAATTCCCGTGGGGCCGTGCTCAAGACCCGCGGGCCGTTCTTCGTGACGAGGACGTCGTCCTCGATCCGCACCCCGCCGAATCCAGGGATGTAGATGCCGGGCTCGTTCGTGAGGACCATGTTCGGTCGAAGGACGAGGTCGCTCGAGGGACTCAGCCCGCCGCTCGGGTCGTGGACCGCGAGTCCGACGGAATGCCCGAGGCCGTGGATGAACCGCCCCTTGTATTTCGTGCGGTCGATGAGGGATCGGGCCGCGGCGTCGACGGACTTCCCTTTCGCGCCTGACTTCATCTTCGCAAGGGCGGCCGCCTGCGCGCGTGCGACCGTGTCGTGCATCCGCCGCTGTTCCGCGGACGGAGGGCCCACGACGACGGTGCGGGTGATGTCGGAACAGTACATGTGGTACTGCGCCCCGAAGTCGATCACGATCATGTCTCCCCGCTCGATCTTCCTTGGGCCCGCGGTATAGTGTGGCTCCGCCCCGTTCGGACCGGACCCGACGATCGTCCGGAAGGAGGGCGCGGTCGCCCCGTTCTTCTGCATCCGGTACACGAGCTCCGAAGCGACCTCCGCCTCCGTGACTCCGGACTGGATGAAGGGGAGGGTCTCTTCGAAGGCGCGGGAGGCGATGTCACAGGCGCGCTGAATCAGATCGACTTCCTGGGCATCCTTCACGAGTCGGGCTTTCATCACCGCACTGGACACGTCGACGAACCGGGCGGCCCGCGGCGCGAGTTTTCGAAGGCGCTCGAACGCGGCATAGGTGAGCTCGGAGGCATTGACCCCGATTTTGCGGTGGCCCGCGAGCCGCTTCTTGAGGAGCTTCGTGGATTCCTCGCGGCTCCGGAACACGTCGAGCGGGAGGCCGGATTTCTTCGCCGCCTCTTCTTCCAGCGCCGACGTCGTGATGGCGACGTCCCCGTCCGGCGTGAGCCAGGCCGCGCAGCCCTCGAACAGGCCGTCCGTCACCCCGGTCGCATAGAAGAACGACATGTCGATGTGCGGGTCCACGGAGTTCAGGAACACGATCAGATCCACGCCGTCGTTCAAGTTCCGGAAAATGCGCTTGCCGCGCTCGCCCATGGTGTCCCCTGTCTGGTAGCGGACCGAGAATAGTTAAAGGTTCGTCGCCGAGAAGTGTTTTATCTGGAAACCCGGTGAGCCGTCCGATGGCGAAGCGCCGACACCGCGGCATGGAGCGACGGATCGCAGGGGAGCGCATGGCGACCTTGTTCCGCCTCGCGGAGACGGAGGCCCTGGCCCGCCGGACGGAACGCGCGCGACGGTATGTCGAGCTCGCCCGTCGCATCGGCATGCGGTACAACGTCCGTGTGCCGGCTCCGTTCAAGCGGTCCTTCTGCAAGAAGTGCTTTGCCTTCCTGTTGCCGTCCGTCAGTGCGCGGGTCCGCATCGGTCGCGGTCGCGTCGTCGTGACTTGCACCGCGTGCGGAGCCATCCAACGATATCCGTACCGACGCGAACAAGCCGCTCGCCGAGCAATCCGAGGTCGGGCTCAGTAAGACGTCGTCATGTCGATTTTGCCGGCCTTCCGCGCGAAGTACTCGCCGGTCTTAAAGATCAGGAGGCTCAGCCCGAAGAAGGCGACGGAAGACACGAGGAGGAGGGCGAGGATCGCGAGGTCGCTGTATCCGCTCAACGTCGTCTCGACGCCAAGGGTCGGCGAGAGAAGCCGTCGTGTGAGGTCGAACCAGTATGTCAAGGGGATCGCCCGTCCGACCGCCACCCCCCAATCCGGCAGGACGGACAGCGGGAACAGCACGCCGCAGAACACGTAGAAGAGACCGGGGATCCCTTCGGCGAGACCATGGGTGTGCTTGGCGGTGAGGAAGGAGACGCCCCCGAGACAGATCCCGATCGCCAATAGGACGGCCAAACCCAGTGCCGTCGCAGCGAGGAAGAGCGGGACTGCGGCAATGGTCATATGAACTTGAACGCCCAGGAAGTAGACGCCGAAGACCAGCGTGATCGCAACCGCGAAGGCCGCGACCCCGATTTTCGACACGGCTCGTCCCACGATATAGACGTAGTACGAGATGGGCGCCATGTACACGTAGCGGATCGTCTGATACCATTCCCGATCCGATTGGATCACCTGGAAGGTGCCGAACAACACGGATCCGACGAAGATGAAGAACGAATTCCCGACGTACATGTACGAGAAGGCGGCGGGGTCCTGGCGACTCCCGATGATCGCGAAGACCGTGTACATGAGGACGAGGATGAACGCGCCGGCGACGGGCTTGACGACCGAATAGACGATGAAGAGCCAAGGCTCCGTCCAGTTCGAGTCCATCTCCCAGCCGAGCCATGCGGCGACCTTGAAGGTCCGCCAGAACGTGTTCATTGATGCCGTGAGGTCAGCTTCCCCTCTCGCTTCGCGAGTAACTCTAGGTACCGCAAGGAGTACCTTGCGAGGATCAGGAACAGGACGGCCATGAAGACCAGAATGTAGAGCTCCGTCTTGACGTCAAAGATCCACAGCTGGCCTCCAAACGCGGTCCGACTGAGGGTCAGTTGCCGGAGGGCATCGAGGCCGAACGTCGCGGGGACGAAGGATCCGAGGATCGCGACCACGGGCCCCCACCCCGGGACCCGGAACAATCCGCCGACGGGGAAGTAGAAACCGCTCGAGAAGAAGATCGGTTCTTCCATGAGGGCCGACAGGTTCCACGCCTCTCGGCCCCAGAGCAGATACAGGGACGCGAACATCATCCCGAGGCCGTATAGGGCGGTGAGGGCCACGAAGAAGACGGCGAGGAGCATGAGCGGGTCCGCGACTTGGAAGACGACGCCGAAGACCACGATTCCCGCGACCAGGGTCGAGACGGCCCGGACGGAGGTCATGAACATCCCGCCGACTGCCATGCCGCCTAGGAGGGCCATTCGATTCATCGGGGCCATCATGTACAACTGGAGGTTCCCGATCTCTTTCTCCCAGTACAGTTGACTCGCCATCGACCAGAGGACGTTTAACCAGAAGGCGACCATCGTGCCACCGAGGACGACGGATGCGACGAGGGCGTTCGTGTTCGCCTTGATCGCGGCCTGCGCGGCCGGGTCGCCCGCGGCGGCCTCGAGGGCCCGAGCCCCGAAAGACTGATAGATGAACACATAGGCCGCGATGCCGAGCAGGGGCAGGAGGCCTTCGAAGAAGATCCACGAGGGCTCGCGGTTCGCTCCGATGATGCGCGGATAGGAGCGGCCGACGACGGCCCGCAGGTTGAGGGCGATGCGATAGCGCAGGTCCGTGCGGCGCACCGTCCCAGCACTCACTCGAATCCTCTCCCGACCATGCTGATGAACACGTCCTCGAGAGTCGGTTCCGACTTCTGGAGGGAGTGGACCTTTTTCCCCTGCGAGGTGATCGTGCTCAAGATCTCGGCCACGGGACCCTCGTCCTCGAGGATAAACGTGAGGAAGGATCGGTTCTTCGAAATGTCATCCTTGTGCGAGAAGTTCTTCACGCCCGCCATCGCGGTGAAGGAAGTCGTGTCGCGAATCGAATCGACCTCGAGCCGGAAGGTCGTCTCCGTCCGAATCATGCGCTTCAGGTTCTCCGGCGTGTCGCACGCGAGGATCTTCCCGTTGTCGATAATCGCGATCCGGTCGCACATCTGGTCCGCCTCCGCCATGTAGTGCGACGTCAGGAGGACCGTCTTCCCTCCCTGCGTCCGCACCCAGTTCATGACGTACTCGCGGATCACACGGGCCGCGTTCACGTCAAGGCCGAGCGTGGGTTCGTCGAGGAAGAGGATGTCCGGATCCGTCACGAATCCTCGGATCATGTTCATCTTCTGCCGCTGTCCGGTCGATAGCATGCGGACCTTCGCATCCCGTTTGTCCCACAGACCGAAGGTGTGCATGAGCTCGTCGATGCGCCCCTTCGACACCTTGCTCGGGACGCCGTAGAACTGCGAGAACATCCAGACGTTCTCCCGCGCGGTGAGCAGACCGTATCCGGACGTCTCCCCGCCCGACACCATGTTGATGCGTTGGCGGATCGGGAAAGGGTCCTTCGCAACGTCATGGCCCGCAACGAAGGCTTGACCGCTCGTCGGCAGGAGGAGGGTCGCGAGAATCTTGATCAGCGTCGTCTTCCCGGCGCCGTTCGGGCCGAGCATGCCGAACAACTCGCCCTCCCGGATTTGAATCGAGACCCCGTCGAGCGCTGTTACGGGACCGAGGTGCTCCTCGTTCTCCTTCGGTCGGCGGAACCGTCGCTTCTTCTTCCCGGCGAAGACTCGCGAGAGATCGCGGGTCTCGACTGCGTAGGACATGGGGACGAGTTCACTCGCTCTCGAACCGGGCGCAGGCGTCCGCGGGCCTAGACGGCCATACGCTGCCGGTATCGCGTGATGTATCCGGCAATCCGGTTCCGCATCAGATTGCTCCGAACGTCGCTCAGTTCAGAGACCATCTTCTTGTTGTGCTCGAAATCCGCCGTGAATTCGTTCGGATAGAGCTTCGCGAGCTCGATAGCCACTCGCTTGATGTACGTCGGCCGAATATTGCCCAACGATTCACTCCGCGTCCGGTTCGGGAGGCCGTCGAAGGGGAGGGCGCTAGATAAAGGTTCCTCGGAGAGCGACGACGCGCGACCGCCGTGGCTCGTCGCGCGGTCATTCGGTCGTCCCTCGAACACTCTGCGGGCAACTATTAAATACGAACCTCGGATACGCCCGATTGAGAGTGCGCCCGCATCGGTCTCCCGGAGCAAGCGAGGATGGAAGAATCCCTGGTGAACGTGGAATTCCTGAAAAGCTCCAACAACTTCATCGCCCGCATCCAGAGCGAGCTCGGCGGGATGCGCGAATACCGCAGCTCCTCCTTCGAAGAGGTCCTCGAACAGGTCGTAATCGACCTGCAAGAGGAATTCGAATCGTACTGATCAGGCGCCCGTCCAGGTCGGCTTCCGTTTCTCGATGAAGGCGCGCATGCCCTCTTCCTTGTCGTGCGTCGAGCCGACGACCCCGAAGGCCGCGGTCTCGAAGTCGAGCCCCGCTGCGAGGGGCATCTCCAGCGCGGAACGGAGGCAGGCCTTCGCGAGGGCGATGGCGGCGGGGCTCTTCTCGAGGATCTTGTGGGCCAAGGCCTTCGTCTCCTCCAGGAGGCGGTCGGCCGGCACGACGCGGTTCACCAGGCCGATCCGTTCGGCGGTCGCCGCGTCGATCGCATCCCCGGTGTAGACCATCTCCGAGGCCCAGCCGAGGCCCACGAGGCGCGGCAACCGCTGGCTCCCGCCGAACCCCGGGATGATCCCGATGTTCACTTCCGGCTGGCCGAGCTTAGCGCGGTCCGACGCGATCCGGATGTCGCACGCCAGTGCGAGTTCGCAGCCGCCTCCGAGGGCGTAGCCGTTGATGGCCGCCAAGATCGGCTTGTTGCAGGAGCCCATCGCGTCCCCAAGCCGACGGCCCGCTTCAGAGAAGGATCGCATCTCGAGAGCCGAAAGGCCGACCATCTCCTTGATGTCCGCCCCGGCAACGAACGCGCGGTCCCCGGCCCCCGTCAGGATGATCGCCCCGACGTCAGCCGCCATGGAGAGGTGCTCGATGACCATTGAGAGTTCCCGCAGCACCGCGGAATTCAGGGCGTTCAGCGCATCCGGCCGATTGATCGTGACGATCGCAAGGCGCTCCTCCATCTCGATGCGGACGAAGCCGGGCATGGAATCCTCGGAACCGCGAAAGCCGGGGACGAGGATGAACATTCCTTGCGGCGCACACCGGCAGGCTCTTAGACCCCGTCGTCTCTCGGGGGCCGGGTGGATCGGATGCACTCGCGATTGCGGGTCTTGGCCCCGGCCGTTGGACTCCTCTTGATTGCCGCCCTAGCTTTCACCGCAGCCCCGGCGCGGGCCGCGGTGGACAGGCCGGCCTGGGCGGCCGGCGATTTCTGGGTCTACGCATACTCCTCCGCGTTGACCGGCACTGCGATCACCGGCACCCTGCGCATGGACGTCACCGGTTCCGAGTCTGTCATGGTCAATGGGTCTTCCTATCCGACGTACCACGTAGCGGCGACGTTGACGATTCCGTTTGGGAGCCTGACCTTGACGCTCCCCGCGGATATCTGGTACAGTTCGAGCACCCTGGCGATTGTCAAGATCGTGGCGACGGTCAACCTAACCTTCGGAACTGTCTCGGCGAATTCCCATATCGCAATCTCGGGGAACCCCCCGCAGATCATCCAATGGCCTTTGACCGCAGGCGCCAGTTGGGATTCGTCGACGGTGGTCTGGGCCGTCACGACGAATTCCACGGGTGCGGTCACGTATACGAGCGCGCCCCTCACAACGCACTTCGAAGTTCAAACAGACGCGTCCATCACGGTGCCAGCCGGGACGTTCACGACGTCGCCGGTCAAAGAGACGACCACGGGATCGACCTCCTTCGTCATCAATTACTGGTCCCCCCAAGCGGGGAACTCCGCCCGAACGGAGTCTCATAACAGCTCCGGCCAGTCCGCCGGCAGCTACAACCTAACGAGCTATCGGTACCAAGGAGGCAGCTTCTTCACGACGGTCTTCGTCGGCCTGCCCGTGTGGATCTGGCTCATCCTCCTCGTCCTCGTCGTTGCGGGGGTAGTCGGAACCGTGCTCGTTCGTCGCCGCAGGCCGCGGGTTGGTACGCCACCGCCTGGTTGGGCTCCGCCGCAGCAACCACCGAGCGGACCCGAGCCGCCCGGATCGCCTCCGTGAGGGCTCAGGCCTTCGTGTACTCGTACACGCCCCGGCCCGCCTTTCGCCCGAGCCGACCGGCGCGCACGTACTTTCGGAGGAGGGTAGAGGGGCGGAACTTCGGATCTCCCGTCTCTCGGAAGAGGACCTCCATCACGTCGAGGCCGATGTCCAGACCCGTGTAGTCCGCGAGTTCGAGCGGCCCCATCGGCATGTTCGTCCCGAGCTTCATCGCCTTGTCGATGTCCTCCGCGCTCGCGACGCCCTCCTGGAGCAAATTGAAGGCCTCGTTCATCATCGGCACGAGGAGCCGATTCACGACGAAGCCCGGAGACTCCTTCACCTCGACCGCGTCCTTGCCGAGCTTCGTGCACAGATCCTTGATCAGGGCGACCGTCGCATCACTCGTCTCCGAGCCACGAATCACTTCGACGAGCTTCATCACCGGCGCAGGATTGAAGAAATGCATGCCGACCACGCGGTCGGCGCGCTTCGTCGCGTTCGCCATTTCCGTGATGCTCAAGGACGACGTGTTCGATGCGAAGACGACCTCGGGCGGGCAGAGCCGATCCAGCTCCGCATAGAGCTCCCGTTTGATCTCCATCTTCTCGAAGACCGCCTCGATCACGACCTGGGCTCCGGCGACGGCCTCCTTCAGGTCGACGACCCCGCGGACCTTCGCGAGGATCCCGTCGACCTCCGCGGCGGTCATCTTTCCCTTCTCGACGCGCTTCGCGAGGGGCTCGCGGATCCGCCGAAAGCCACCGTCCACGAAGCGCTGCTCGATGTCGCGCATCGCGACCTGGTATCCGGCCGCGGCACACGTCTGCGCGATCCCCGCGCCCATCGTTCCGGCCCCGATCACGGCGACCTTTCGCACGTCGGCTATGTGCATCGGACCACCCGTCTTGGCGCGGAATATCCGTGCGGACCTAAAGAATGCGTTACGTAGTATCCGACAGACTCATATCGGGGTTCGCGCCATCGGCGAATCGGGTCCCCGATGCGTCCTCGAACGTCCCTGACGTGGCTCATCGCGTTCGTGGTCGCCTTCGCCTCAATCCTCATCGTCACGCCGCCCGTGGCGGCTGCCCAGAACCATCCCACATGGACGCAAGGAGACTTCTGGGTCTACACGCGGACGCAAGGAAGCTCCACGTCGACCGTCCGCGTGGACGTGCACGAACGAAGCACATTGACCCTTGCCTTAGGCACATACAGCGTCTGGCGCGTCACGACTACCACCACGGACTCGAACGGCAATTCGGCCACGGTCGAAAGCTGGGTCCAAGACTCGAACCTGGGAACCGCGAAGGCGCACTTCGTGGTCCCGCTCCTCGGGGATGTTCTGGTGACCTTCGATCCACCCATTGCCGAGGCGGTCTTTCCCCTCACCGTGAGTGCGTCATGGTCTTTGAGTGCGACGATCCGAGGCGTGAATCAGAGTTTCAGCCTGCCCTTCGCATACAGCGCGACCGTGATTGCGGAGAACACGACCACGGTCGCCGCGGGTTCGTTCTCGGTCGCCGTGATCCAGTCCCCGGCGACCCAAGGCGGATCCCACACTCGAGATCACTACTCCGAGGGCGCTGGGAACCACGTCCGGCGGGAATCGTACGACGCGAACGGGAACCGAGTCTCGGACCAGCAGCTCACGTCATACCGATACCAGTCCGGGACGCTCGGGCTGCTCCTGATCGGCGTCGGCATCGCGATCGCCGCGGTCATCGCGATCGCGGTCATCGTCACCCTGCGACGGCGCCGCGTCCGCGGGCCGCCTCCCGGAGCATATCCGCCCCAGCAGCCGCCGCAAACGCCCCCGCCGCCGTAGGCGTGCCGCAGGCGTTACATAGACGCCCACTCGTCCCGGCTCCGTGGCCGGCCGTCCCTACGCCGCGATCGCCCTCGCGGTCGTGTCCGTGTCGTTCTCGGCCATCTTCATCTCCTGGTCGACGTCGCCCTTCATCACGATCGCGCTCTACCGGCTCGCCCTCGCGTCCCTGATCCTCGTGCCGTTCGTCCTGGCGAACCGCGCCTCCGTTCTGGCGCTTTCGCGGAACGAGGTATTGGGCATGATGGGCGTCGGCGCGATCCTCGCGACCCATTTCACCTTGTGGATCGGCTCCCTGAAACTGGAGGGAGTCAGTGTGAGCGTCGCGTCGTCCGTGATCCTGGTCACATCGCATCCGCTCATGGTGGGACTCCTCTCCCACTTCGTCCTGAAGGAGCGGCTGAACGCCTGGATGGCCCTCGGGATCGGTCTCGGGTTCAGCGGCGTGGTCGTGATCGCCTTCGCGGACTCCAGCGCCCGGAGCGCGAGCCTCGTGGGCGACCTGCTTGCGTTCCTCGGCGGGGTCGCCGCGGGTTTCTACTTCCTTGCGGGCCGCCGCCTGCGCCAGCGGATCCCGCTTATCGCATACGCCTTCGTCGTCTACGTGACCGCGACCGGCGTGCTGTTCCTGTACGCCCTCGTCCTTCGAGAGAGCCTCGTGCCGGTCGGGGACGTCCCGCGGGAGATGATCTTGTTCCTCGCCATGGCCCTGATCCCGCAGATCGGAGGTCACACGCTATACAACTGGAGCTTGCGATGGATCCCTGCCCCGGTTGTGAGCTTGAGCCTGGTCGGCGAACCGATCGGGTCGAGCCTGCTGGCCTGGATCCTCCTGCAACAGGTGCCCGGCATCGCGGTCGGAATCGGCGGCGCCCTCGCACTGGCGGGCATCTATCTGACCGCAATGGGACAGGGCAGCCGGACGCGAGAGACGGCCGCCATCGGAGAGGTGGAATGAGGAGAGCCACATACCTCTAAGTAGAGGCATACACGGTCGAGACCAGACTCTCGATCCGGGCCCGTCTCCGCGCGAACTCTTGCTCGGCCCTCCTGTGGTACGCGGCCATCCTGCGGAGCAACTCCGACCTGCCCCTCTCGGAGTCCGCACGACCGATGTAGTCCTCCTTTCGCACGGATCGACCGTTGTCGCGTTCGTAATGCCAGAAGTAGAAGTACCGCCGTCCGTCGAAGTCACGAACGCGGGCACCGCATCCGATTTCCATTTTCATACCTCCAAGTAGAGGTATACTTCGACAGGGTGAAAGCGATTTCCAGGGGAGGTAGGCGGAGGTGCCCAAGCTACATTTGGCCAGTCGCGAGCCTTCGGATCCGCCTTCGGCCTGGCCGAGTCTCGAAGTTCTCGTGGCGCACGTCCACCGGGCTCGGATCCTATCTCAAGGGTCGCTTCCGACGCAGAGCAGCCCAAGCGAGGACCGCCACAATCACGATGGCGGCCAGTCCCCCTGCGATCGGCCAGGGCGTACTCGGCGATGCGGAGGTGGATGGCGGCGGAGCTGCCACCGCGATCGACGAGAGGGGCTTTTCCTGAGTGAATCCCGAAGAATCCGTGACGGTGACCTTCGGAGTAAAGGTCCCCGCGGTCGCATAGGAATGAGTCACGGTTGCGCCGGTCTCGGTCTTGCCGTCGCCGAAGTCCCACGTGTACGTATAGGGACCGCCCGCGGCACCCGTGGCGCTCGCGGTGAACGAAACCACGTCTCCCAGGACGGCGTGGGTCGCGGATGCCTGGGTCTCGATCGTGAAATCGGACACCGTGAGGGTGGCCGAGCCTTCGGCCGTTCCGCCGACGGCATCGGTGACGATCACGGACGCCCGATGCTCGCCCGTGGTCGCATACGAATGGGTCACGGTCGGGCCAATTCCTGCGGTCGCGTCGCCGAAGTCCCAGATGTAGTCGAAACTACCCGTCCCTCCCGCGACTTGGGCCGAAAAGGTCACGACGGCCCCGGAACCCGCGGACGCGTGGTTCACGGAAACGATGACCGATGGGACGGGATTCACCAAGACCGTCGTGGACGATCTCGATTCCTTCCCGGCCGAATCCGTGATCGTGCAGGTCGCGGTCTTCGTCCCGGCCACCGTGAACGTGCGAGTCGCGGTCGAGTCGGTCCCATGCGAACCGTCGCCGAAGTCCCAGAAGAATTGGTACGGGGAAGTCCCGTCGAATGGGCTGCAGGCGAAGGAAATCGCCATTCCCACGTCGGTGGCCGACGGCGTCTCGGAGGCGTGAGCCGTGACCGGTGGTACCAGGTTCACGGTCACGCCCGAGCGCGCATTGTTCGACAACCTCGTTTCGTGAGGGACCGGAGAGGCTTCGACGTGAAGCGGGTAGGAACCTGGTTCATCGTTTGCCGTGTTCCAGAGGAAGGTGATGTCTTGATCAGCCCCGGGACCGAGGTCCGTGACCGTCGTCCTGCCGACCAAGACCGTCCCCGCGTACGCTGACACGTCGAACGTCTCAGACTGCGTCCCTCGATTCCCGACGGTCGCGTTAATCGCCACCGCGCCGCCCACGTCCCATGTGCCCGCCGACCCCAGGTTGGACGCGGACACGTCCACCACGGCCACATCGTGGACCGTGGGACGGGGGATCGTCCATGCGACCGCGTGTCGGGCGTTGGCCGTGAAGCTTTCGCCGACGGCCAGGCCACCATCGCTGATGCCGTAGGCCCAACTTTGGGTGTCGCCCGCAAACATGCCGAGGTCATCCATTTGGCCGTTTTCCCAGAGGAAAGCATGCGCCATCCCGGAACCGTTCCAGCTCCCGCCGTCGACTTGGCCCCCATGGTTGATCGCGTCCGCTTCGCTGTAGCCACCGCCGAGCGTACCGAGGTCTGTCACCCCGCCGTTGGCCCAGAGGACAGCGTGAGCAGGACCAAGCCCGACGACCTCGGCCGCGTTGTTGATCGCGTACGCGCCAAACGTTCCGATGTCTGTCATCGTCCCGTTCTCCCACAGGAAGGCATGGAGGTCCTCCGTCGCGTTCGCCGACCACCCGACGACCTGGCCCGCATCGTTGACGCCATACGCGCCGCTATAGTCGTAGGCGGGGCTGCCCCCGAGAGACCCGAGGTCCGTCATCGTGCCATGGTCCCAGAGGAACGCGTGATCCCATCCGGAAGCCGTGCGGCTCACGCCGACGATTTGACCCGCCTCGTTGATGGCACGCGCTTCGCTGAAATCGCCCCCGAGGGTACCGAGGTCCGCCATGACGCCGTTCTCCCAGAGGAACGCATGGTGCATTCCCCCGGAAGCGGGTGTGCTCCAGCCGACAATCTGGCCCGCATTGTTGATGTCAAACGCCTCGCTATCGCGACCTCCCAGGGTGCCCAGGTCCGTCATCGTGCCGTCCTGCCAGAGGAAGGCGTGAGCTCCGACCCCGACGGCTCCGCCACTCCCCCCGACGATCTGGCCGACATCGTTCACTCCGAGAGCCGTGCTTGTGACGTTGTAGGGGCTCGGCAGGAAACCGAGATCCCGGATTGGGAATCGTGGAGGAGGTGACGGCGCGATGCGCGGGAGCGTCCAGAGGACCGCGTGGTCCTGATTAGTTCCGCTGAACCCGACAGCTTGGCCCTCTCGGTTGATTCCGACGGCCTGGCTGGAGGTGCTGTTGGGCGAAGTCCCGAGGTCCGTTGCGTTCCCATGATACCAGAGGAACCCATGGATCTCTCCGCTGCCCACGCTATATCCGACAATTTGGCCGGCGTGGTTGATCGAGCTGGCACTTCCCCAGCCGAGATCCACCATCCCTCCGTTTTCCCAGAGGGCCGCGTGCGAACCACTCGTTCCGACGACTTGACCCACGTCGTTGATCCGATTGGCCGATCCCGGGCCGAGGTCGGTCATCGTGCCGTTCTCCCAGAGGAAGGCGTGGATATCGCCCGACGCGACATCGCCGGCCCCGACGACCTGGCCAGCTTCATTGATCGCGTTCGCCGTGCTGAAGGATCCTCCAGGGAGTGTTCCGAGGTCCGTCATGTTGCTCTGGTCCCAGAGGAACGCGTGTTGCCGGCCCGTTGCGTTGTAGCTCCAGCCGACGACCTGACCTCGGTCGTTGATCCCATATGCCCCACTCTCGGTGCCACCGAGCGTGCCGAGATCCGTGGGGGTACCGTTCTGCCACAGGATGGCACGCGACAGCCCGGAAGCGTTGTAACCGTAGCCGACCACGTCGTCCGCCGCGTTGATGCCGAGGGCGAAGGTTTCCGTGCCTCCCAAGCCGGGGAGAACCTGGAATGTCCCATTGTTCCAAAGGAAGACCCGGATCACCCAGATCCCGGAATCGGACCCGATGCTATACCCGGCCACGTGGCCTGCATCATTGATCGCCGTGCCCCAGCTGATGACGTCCCCGGGAGGGGTGCCGAGGTCGCGAATCGGGTAGGGCGGCGGTGCTTTGGTGGAGACCGTCCAAAGAGCGGCCCGGCCGGACTGGTTGGGCATCATGCTCGAGCCGACGGCTTGGCCATGGTCATTGATGCCGTGGGCCTCGCCGCAACAGCCGCCCAGGGTGCCCAGATTCGTCATTGTCCCAGCGTCCCAGAGGAACGCATTTCTGTCGCTGGTGCCAACGACTTGTCCCGCACTGTTGATGCCATAGGCGTAGCTGTCCGTGTCACCCGGGAGAGTTCCCAAGTCGGTCATCGCGCTGTTCTGCCAGAGGAACGCGTGGTGCCCGACGGAGGCGTTGCCGCTCGACCCGACGACCTGGCCGGCATCGTTGATGGCGCGAGCCTCGCTTCCGCCTCCCGTAGGAAGGACCCCGAGGTCGGTCATTGACCCATGGTCCCAGAGGAACGCATGTCCTGCGCTTCTCCCGACGATCTGTCCTGCGTTGTTAATTCCAAACGCGATCGTGTCGGACGGCCCTCCCAGACTTCCGAGGTCCGTCATCGTGCCGTTCTGCCAGAGGAACGCGCGAAACCACTCGCACGTACCACCGCAGCTCGCGCCGACCACCTGTCCTGCACCGTTGATCGCGTACGCGACGCTGTAATCGTCGCCCGGAAGGGTGCCTAGGTCGGTCATTCCCCCGTTTTCCCACAACACGGCCCGGGTCCCGCTCCCTCCGACGGCTTGTCCCAGGTTGTTGATCCCATTGGCCCCTCCTCCGCCGAGGTCCGTCATGGTGTCGTTCTGCCATAGGAAGGCGTGAGAGTCGCTCAGCCCGACAACCTGACCGTGGTTGTTGATTCCGAACGCAATGCTGTATACGTTCCCGGGAAGCGCTCCGAGATTCCGGACATTCACGGACGTGGTCGACGCCGTCCCGATCGTGGCCGACATGGTCACCATGGCCGTCGCGAGCAATAGCAAGAGCGTGACCGCGACGCTCCTCCAAGGGCCGCGACTGCACGGCGTCGATGACAATCGTCCGAGGACCAACATGTTCCAATCTGAAGACACCCGGCTTCCGCCGAAAAGCCGCACCCTGCGTCCCTCCTAGGACGGGGGAAAATTACAAACCAGGATAAACCGAAGGATTAGGAGTGAATACTCCGACGGAAACGGTGGCGGAAGGGAGTATGACTCCTCAGGGCCAGTGTCTCCCACACGACCCCGACCAAGCCTCGCTTCCATCGTCCGGAGTCGGTGCGTCCCGCCCCTTTCCCGAATTGTGAACCGGGCTTAGATGTCCCCTGGCCCACGGCCCTTCCGTTCGAACTGTTTCGCATACAGCTCTTTGAGACGAGCGTAGGTGTCCACATCCTCGGGCCCCTTGTCCGACCGGACTCGGACAATCCGCGCGAAGCGTAGGGCGAACCCGCTCGGGTAATGCGGACTCCGCTGGATCTCATTGTACGCGACCTCGACGACGACCTCGGGACGGACATGGAAACCCCACCGTTCTTCCGAAGTCGCGAGCCCGCGGAGGCGTTCCGTCATCGTCTCGAACTCGGCGTCCGTCAGGCCCTTGAATGTCTTCCCGATCATCTGGAAGCCGTCCGTCGCCTCGTCCCGCACCGCGAGCCAATAGTTCGACAGCCATCCCTCGCGGCGGCCGCTCCCCCATTCCGCGGCGACGATGGCCATGTCTAGGAAGTCCGCGGGCTTGATCTTG
>Ga0209239_1001091_pt1 | contig 15953 bp, 11 predicted proteins | sample GraSoi013_2_20cm_FD_185824 | JGI IMG/M metagenome (GOLD analysis project Ga0209239, IMG submission 185824) | Grasslands soil microbial communities from the Angelo Coastal Reserve, California, USA - Sample 10_02_2013_2_20cm (SPAdes) (version 2) | ecosystem: Environmental > Terrestrial > Soil >...
TTCTACCCGGCGCACACGCGGGGCGGACGGACCCTGGAAGACGTCGTCATCGTCCCCCTGCGCATCGGCAACTGACCCGCCCGCCCCTTGGGCGGGCTCCAAGGAGTCACAAGGCACTATGCTCATTGCTCTCGTCCTGGGCCTCTCGGTCCTCGCCCTGGTCGTCGCCTGGGGTCTGCGGGGCTACGTGCTGCGGCAGGATACCGGCACCGCCGACATGCGCAAGATCTCCGACGCGATCCAGGAGGGCGCCGAAGCGTTCCTGCGGCGGCAGTACCGCACGATCGGCCTCTTGAGCATCGCGCTCGGCGTGCTCATCTACGTGTTGTACGCCTTTTTCCGCAATCCGCATTCGGGCGAGCCGGCCGCCAGTACGCTGGCGCTGACCACGACCCTGTCGTTCCTGTTCGGCGCACTCTGCTCGGGGGTCGCCGGCATCGTCGGCATGTACGTTGCCGTGCGCTCCAATATCCGGACCGCGAGCGCGGCGCGCTCGAGCCTCAACAAGGCGCTGCAGATCGCCCTGCGCGGCGGGGCCGTGAGCGGGTTGTTCGTGGTCTCCATGAGCCTGTTCGGCGTCGGGCTGCTCTATACGGTGCTCGAGGCGCTGCACTTCGAGCCGACCAAGATTCCCCTCATGATCGTCGGCTACGGCTTCGGCGCGTCGTTCGTCGCGCTGTTCGCCCAGCTGGGGGGCGGCATCTACACCAAGGCCGCCGACGTGGGCGCCGACCTGGTGGGCAAGGTCGAGGCGGGGATCCCGGAAGACGACCCCCGCAACCCGGCCGTGATCGCCGACCTGGTGGGCGACAACGTGGGCGACTGCGCCGGGCGCGGCGCCGACCTGTTCGAGTCCACGGCCGCGGAGAACATCGGCGCCATGATCTTGGGCGCGGGCCTGGCGGGCGCGAATCCCGGTTTGTTCAGCCCCGTGCAGGTGGTCGGCCTGATGCTCTTTCCGCTCGTGGCCCGCGCATTCGGCCTGGTGGCGTCGATCATCGGTGTGTTGGTCGTGAAGGCGCGGGAAGACGAAGACCCGATGCACGCCCTCAACCGCGGCTACATGTGGACCGCGCTGCTCGCGGCGGCCGGATTCGTGGGGGGGACCTACTGGCTGCTCAACCCGGCGGCCCACCCCGCCGCCTGGTGGCACTTCGCCCTGTGCGGTGTCATCGGGATCGTCACCTCGATCGCCTTCGTCTACATCACCCAGTACTACACGGAATACCGCTACCGCCCCGTCAAGTCGATCGCGGCCGCCTCGGTCACGGGGCCGGCGACCAACATCATCGCGGGATTCGCCGTCGCGCTCGAGTGCACCGCGCTGCCCACGTTCACCATCTCGGCCGCGATCATCGCGTCGTACAAGCTCGGGGCGTCGAGCGGCCTCGCCCACTCCGGGCTGTTCGGCACCGCGGTGGCGACCATGGGAATGCTCGGCACGGCGGCGTACATCCTCGCCATGGACACGTTCGGGCCCATCACCGACAACGCGGGCGGCATCATCGAGATGTCGCATCAGCCCGAAGACATCCGCCGGCGCACGGATCGCCTCGATGCCGTCGGCAACACGACCAAGGCCCTCACCAAGGGGTACGCCATTGGCTCGGCGGCGCTGGCCGCGTTCCTGCTGTTCTCGGCGTACCTGGACGAGGTGGGACAGCTCGGGTCCCCGCTCCAAGCCGTCGACATCTCCAAGCCCGAGGTATTCGTGGGCGGTCTGCTGGGCGCCATGCTGGTGTTCTGGTTCTCGGCGCTCGCGATCAGCGCCGTCACCAAGGCCGCGGTCAGCGTCATCCAGGAAGTGCGCCGCCAGTTCCAGGCCGATCCCGGCATTCTCAAGGGGACGTCGCGTCCCGACTACGGCCGGGCGGTCGACATCGTGACCGTCGGAGCGCTCAAGGCGATGGTGGCGCCCGGGCTGCTCGCGGTCGGGATGCCGATCGCGGTGGGCCTGGTGTTCAAGGTGCTGTTCCACGTCGGCGCCGAGACCGTCGCGTCGTTCCTGATGGTCGGCACGATCAGCGGCATTCTCATGGCGACGCTCTTGAACAACGGCGGCGGGGCCTGGGACAACGCCAAGAAGTTCATCGAGACCGGAGAGTACGGCGGGAAAGGCAGCCCGGCGCACAAGGCCGGCGTGGTGGGCGATACGGTGGGCGATCCGTTCAAGGACACGGCCGGCCCGTCGCTGCACGTGCTCATCAAGCTGCTAAGCACGGTCACGCTGGTGCTGGCGCCGCTCTTTGTCTAGCGCGCGGCAGCTCCTGCGGCGCAAGCCGATCTCGGAGCTGCTGGTCGAGGGAGAAAGTCCCTACGCGCTGAAGCGGGCGCTCGGAGCGGGCGACCTCATCATGCTGGGCATCGGCGCGGTGATCGGTGCCGGCATTTTCGGGGCGATCGGCACCGCCGCGGCGGGGCAATACGACGCGGCCGGTCACCTGGTGCGGAGCGGGGCAGGGCCCGCGTTGGTGCTGTCCTTCCTGCTGCTCGGCGTGGCATGTGCCCTGGCGGGCCTCTGCTACGCCGAGCTTGCCGCGATGATCCCGCAGGCCGGCAGTGCCTACGCGTACTCGTACGCGACCCTCGGAGAGTTGGTCGCGTGGATCATCGGGTGGGACCTCATTCTCGAGTACGCGGTCGGCAACGTGGCCGTCGCCATCTCGTGGGGTGATTACTTCACCTCGCTGCTCGGCAGCTTCCACGTTCACCTGCCGCTGTGGCTCACGACCGGATATCGCACGGCGCTCCTCTCTCCCGATCCGTCCGTCCACGGGCTGCTGCAGAACGCGCCCCAGGTGGCGGGGATTCCGCTGCTCGTGAATGTGCCGGCCTTCGTCATCGTCATGTTGATCACCTGGCTCCTCATGCTCGGGGTGCGTGAGAGCGCCACGGCGAACAACATCATGGTGACCATCAAGCTGCTCGTGCTCGGGCTGTTCATCATCGCCGGGCTCACCCACATCGATGCGGCGAACTACCACCCCTTCGCCCCCAACGGATTCCGCGGCATTCACCAGGGCGCCGCGATCGTGTTCTTCGCCTATATCGGGTTCGACGCGATCTCCACCGCCGCCGAGGAGACGAAGAACCCGCAACGCAACCTGCCGATCGGGATTCTGGGCGGGCTCGCCATCTGCACGGTGATCTACATGATCGTCGGCGGCGTCCTCACGGGGATGGTGCCCTATACGGAGCTGGGCGTCGCCGATCCGCTGGCAAAGGCGCTGAACAGCGCCGGATTCACGACCGTGGGATGGATCGTCGCGCTCGGAGCGATCGTCTCGATGTCGGCCGTCCTGCTCGTGTTCCAGTACGGTCAACCGCGGATTTTCTTCGCGATGGGCCGGGACGGCCTGCTGCCGCCGTGGGCGGCCAAGGTACACGCGAAGACACGCGTGCCGCACATCACGACGCTCATTACCGGCATCTTCGTGGCATTGTGGTCCCTCATCGGAGACGCGGGAGAGACCTACAACCTCACCAACATCGGCACGCTGTTCGCGTTCGTGCTCGTCTGCATCGGGGTCCTGGTGCTGCGCCACACGGACCGCGCACGTTCCCGTCCGTTCCGCGTGCCGTTGGTGTGGGTCGTCTCCCTGACGGGTGCCGCGTTATGCCTATTCGTCATGGTCGGGTTACCCTTCGAAACCTGGGTACGCTTCGCGGTTTGGCTCGTCATCGGACTCGCGCTCTACATCTTCTACGGTTATCGCCACAGTAAGCTGCACGTGACACCAAAAGCGGTGTCGTGAAGCTCCACACCAAAATCTTCATCGGGCTGCTCGCCGGCGGGCTGTCCGGTCTCGCGGTCAACGTCTGGGCCGGGGGCGCGGCGTGGGTGGGCTGGGTGAACACGAACGTCGCCGGCCCCGTGGGGCAGGTGTTCCTGCGGATTCTCTTCATGACGGTCGTGCCGCTCGTCTTCACGTCCATCGCGCTCGGCGTGACGCAGCTCGGGGACATCCGCAAGGTGGGTCGTGTGGGGGTGCGCTCGCTTGGGTACTTCCTCCTGTCCACGGTGATCTCCGCCGCCATCGGGATCCTGCTCGTCAACCTCGTGCGGCCTGGCGTCGGCGTCCCGGTCGAAGTGCGCCAGCAGCTGCTCGACGCCTATCGCGGGCAGGTCGCGGGCCTCCCGGCGGGCGCTACCACGAGATTCGGGGTCGACTTTTTCGTAAACATCGTGCCTCGGAATCCGATTCAGGCCGCGGCGAACCTCGATATGCTGGGGATCATCTTCTTCGCCCTGGTCTTCGGCGCGGCTCTCACGCTCCTCCCGGAGGATAAGGCACGACCCCTGGTGCAGGTGCTCGACGCCATCGGCGACGCCATCGCCAAGATCATCGGGATGGCGATGAAGCTAGCCCCCTACGGCGTGTTCGGGCTGATCTTTGTCGTCACGTCCCTGCTGGGCTGGGACATCCTGCGGAAGCTGCTCGGCTACGTCGTCGTCGTGCTCGTCGGCCTCCTGATCCATGGCGCCGTGAGCCTGTCGCTTCTCGTGCGGTTTCTGGGAGGGCTGCGGCCGAGCATCTTCTGGCGCCGGATCACGCCGAGCATCGTCACCGCGTTTACGACCAGCTCGAGCAATGCGACCCTCCCGACCAACATCGCGGTGGCCGAGGATGAGCTCAAGATCCCACCCAAGATCGCGGGCTTTGTGCTTTCGCTGGGGTCGACGATGTGCCACAACGGCACCGCGCTCTACGAGGGCGTGACGGTCCTATTCCTGGCCCAGCTGTTCGGAGTGGACCTGACGCTCGGACAGCAGGTGATCGCAATGATCATGAGCGTCGTCACCGCGGTCGGCACGGCCGGCGTACCCGGCGGCTCTCTCGCTCCACTGATGGTGGTGTGTGTCACCGTCGGCGTCCCACCCGAGGTCGTGGGCGTAGTCTACGGCGTGGAGCGCGTCCTCGACATGAGCCGCACCACGCTCAACGTGTGCGGCGATCTCACCGCTGCCGTGTACGTCGCGAGAACCGAGACCGACTGGGATCCTCGGGCCCTCACGGGTGACGTGGGGTTGGCGCCGGCGGCGTAGTAGGGGCGCGACGCAGGGGCGCAGCATGCTACGCCCCTACCGTACGGCTATGTCAGCTCCATGGCCAGCTTCAGCGCCCCCAGCGCTGCATCGATCCGCTCGGGCACGAGGCGCGCCCGTTTGAAGTCGGCGGCGAGCCGCTCGCGGAACGCGGCGGTGAGCGGAGACTGCGGCAGCAGCAGGCCGCCTGTGATCGCGACCGGTATGGGGTCGGTGGCGGGAAAATGGCGCCCCAGCATGACCACCAGCTCGACCAGCTCGCGCGCCGCCTCGTCCACGGCTCGTTGCGCGACGACTTCGCCCTCGCGGGCGGCGTTGAGGACGTGCGGCGCGAGCGCCGCCACCTGGGCCGGCGTCGCCGTCGTCGTCCACCGCACCAGGTCGTCGAACTGTTGCAGGCCAAGCGTCCACCGCACCAGGTCGTCGAACTGTTGCAGGCCAAGGGCGCTGAGCAGCCGGGCCAGCAGGGTCGACCCCTCGCCCCGGCCGTCCTGCGCTCTCCCCGCCAGGTCGAGCGCGCGGCGACCCAGCCAGTAGCCGCCGCCTTCATCGCCGAGCTGCCACCCGTATCCGCCCGCGCGGTGAATCTCCCCGCCCGGCACGCGCGCGTACGCGATCGACCCGGTGCCGGCGTTCACGAGCACGCCTGGGCCGCGCGCGAACGCCGTAGTCAGGGCCACCTCGCCATCGGCGAGCACCCGCACCCGGCGCGCGACGCCGGCGTCCACCAGCGCCGCTTCGAGCTCGGCCTGCTCCTGCCGCCGCCCGGCGCCGGCCGCGCCGACGACGGCCGCATCGCCCGGGAGCCCGATGCCGGCTTGGGCCGCCGCCCGGCGGGCGGTCTCCGCCAGCACGGCAGCGGATCGGGCCGCTCCCGCCGGCCGCATGGCCGCACCCGGCCCGTCGGCCCGGCCGAGGATCTGCGCCGGCGATCCGAGAACGACGGTGGTATGATGCAGTCACGCGGGGAGTGCCCGTCCAAACATCGAAGACGCCATCCCCACCGCGACCGTCACCGCCGTGCCCAGCGGTACGTACCACGGCCAGGCGAGCCCCGGCAGCACACGCCACGGCACGCCGAGCACGACGGGGGTCATGGCGAGCACGCTCGCGATGATCGCGACGACGACGTCGCGCTGGCGCGCGCGCGACCACCATCCGCCCAGCAGATAAGTGCCGAGCAGGGCGCCGTAGGTGATCGACGCGACGCTCAGGGCGAGCTGCACGACGGGTGTGTTCTGGTTGCGGAACGCCATCGCGCCCGCGACCAGCACCGCCGTCCACAGCAGGGTGAGCCAGCGGCCCACCCACAGCAGGTGTGTCGGCTCCTGGCGCCGCGCGAGCGGCGCGTAGAAATCGTGCGTGGACGCCGAGGCGAGGGAGTTGACGGCCGACGCGTGGCTGCTCATGGCCGCGGCCAGAATGCCGGCGACGACGAGCCCCGCAAGCCCGGGCGGGAGCCGCGTGATCACGAAGCTCGGGTAGATGGCGTCACTCCTGCCGCCCTGATCCGCGCCCGCGAGCCACAGGCTCGTGCCCACGAGCAGGAACAGCGCGAACTGGGCGATGATGAACGCGCCCGATCCGATGAGGGCGCGCTGTGCGTCCTTGAGCCCGCGCGCGGCGAGCAGACGCTGCACGATCAAATGGTCGGTGCCGTGCGAGGCGCCGGCGAGCAGGGCTCCGCCCAGGACTCCGCCCCAGAACGTGTACAGCACCTTGAACGAAGGCGTGAAATCGAGCGTCACCAGTTTTCCCGCGTCCCAGGCACGGGCGAACGCGCCGGCGCCTCCCGCGAGCCCGGTCGCGACGACGAGCGTGGCCACGCCGCCCACCAGATACACGCCCAGCTGGATCACGTCCACCCACACCACGGCCCGCAGCCCGCCGACCCACGTGTAGATCACGGTGACGAGGCCGATGGCCAGGATGCCGGCGGGAAGGCTCCAATGCGTGATGATCGCGAGCGGGATGGCCGTGGCGAAGATCCGCACGCAGTCGGCGAGCGCGCGCGTGAGCAGGAACACGCCCGACGCCGCGCGTCGCGCCCCCGCCCCGAAGCGGCGCTCCAGCCGCTGGTAGGCGGTGTCCTGAGTGCCTTCGAAATAGCCCGGGAGCAGCAGCGCGGCGACGCCGATCCGCCCCGCCAGGTAGCCGAACGCGAGCTGCAGGAAGGTGAGGTCGCCGCGGGCGGCGATCCCGGGGATCGAAATCACGGTGAGGGCCGACGTTTCGGTGGCCACGATGGACAGCATGATGGCCCACCAGGGCAGCCCGCGGTGGCCGAGGAAGTAGTCGCTCGCGTCGCGCTGGCGCCCCGACAGCACCAGGCCGAAGACGATCACGGCGGCGCAGTAGGCCGCGATGACCGCTACGTCGAGCGGGCGCACCGGCGGCGGGGAGCAACAAAAAGCCCGCGCCGTGCGCGGGCTCGTGCATCCGATGGGAGGAGGGCCAACCGCCTCAGACCGTGAAGGACGATCCGCAGCCGCAGCCGCCGGTGGCGTTCGGGTTTTCGAAGGCGAACCCGGACTCCTGGAAGTTGCTCTTGTAGTCCAGGGTGACGCCGTTCAAGTACTGGGCGCTGAACCCGTCGACGAAGCAGCGCACGCCCGCGCTCTCGATGACGATGTCGTCGTCGGCGGGCTTGTCGTCGATGCTGAGGCTGTACTTGAACCCCGAGCACCCGCCCGGTAGCACGCCGATGCGGAGCCCGGCGGTCTCGGGGGACACCTTCTCCTCCGCCATGAATTTGCGCACCTCGACCGCCGCCTTGTCGGTCACGGTCAGGGTGATGGGAGCGGAACGTTGCGTCGTCGCCATTGCGATCCTCCAGTCACATGCGAACTTAGAAAGTCCCGACGGCCCTGTCAACTCTCGCTCCGCGAGGCCCGCGCCCTCATGCGACTTACGCTCGCCGATTGGTTGGTCGTCGCCCTGTACTTCCTGTTCAACATCGCCGTGGGCCTGTATTACAAGCGCCGGGCCGGCAGGAGCACCGCGGAGTACTTCCTCTCCGGCCGCAACGTCCCCTGGTGGCTCGCCGGCACGTCGATGGTCGCCACGACGTTCGCCGCCGACACGCCCCTGGTCGTCACCGGTCTGGTCGCGCAAAACGGGGTGGCGGGAAACTGGCTGTGGTGGAACCTGCTCGCGAGCGGGATGCTCACGGTGTTCTTCTACGCCCGGCTGTGGCGCCGCTCCGGCGTCATGACCGACATCGAGTTCGCGGAGATCCGTTACGCCGGCCCGCCCGCCGCGTTCCTGCGCGGCTTCCGGGCGCTGTACCTGGGACTGCTCATGAACTGCATCATCCTGGGCTGGGTGAACCTCGCCATGGCGAAGATCCTCGAGCTCGTCTTTGGCATCTCGAAGGGGGAGGCGTTGTGGATCGTGGTCGGGCTGATCGTCCTGACGTCCGCGATCTCGACGCTCTCGGGTCTGTGGGGCGTGCTGGTGACCGACCTGTTCCAGTTCGTGATCAAGATGGGCATGGTGATCGTGCTGGCGGTGGTCGCCGTACAGGCGGTGGGGGGGATCGAGGCGATGAAGGCGAAGCTCGCACTGATCGACCAGGCGCGCGCGGCGAGCGGCAGTCGGGGGTCCGTCCTGAGCTTCGTTCCGGACGTGGGCTCGGCGTGGATGCCGTTCCTGACCTTTTTCGTCTATATCGGCGTGAACTGGTGGGCTACATGGTACCCCGGAGCCGAGCCGGGCGGCGGGGGCTACGTGGCGCAACGGATGCTCAGCGCGAAGGATGAGCGACACTCGCTGCTCGCCACGCTGTGGTTCAACATCGCCCACTATGCGGTGCGCCCGTGGCCCTGGATCCTGGCGGCGCTGGCGTCGCTGATCCTCTTCCCCGGACTCAAAGACCCGGAGACGGGCTACATCCGGGTGATGATCGACTATCTCCCGTCGTCGCTGCGCGGGCTCATGATCGCCGCGTTCGCGGCGGCCTTTATGTCCACCATCGCCACCCAGCTCAACTGGGGCGCCAGCTACCTCGTGAACGATTTCTATCGCCGCTTCGTGCGCCGCGACGCGACCGAGCCGCACTACGTCCTGGCGTCCCGGGTGGCCACGGCCCTGCTGACGGTGGTCTCCGCGGCCGTGGCGTTTCGCATCGAATCGATCGGCGGGGCCTGGAAACTGCTGATCATCACGGGCGCGGGGACGGGCGCCGTGCTGCTGCTGCGCTGGTACTGGTGGCGCATCAACGCGTGGAGCGAAGTCTCCGCCATGATCGCCGCGTTCGTTGTGTCGGTTCTGTTGCAGACCGTGTGGGGACTCGACAGCGACCGGCCCCTCGACTTCGCGCACATCGTGCTGATCACCGTGGCGGTCACGACCGTGGTCTGGCTGGCGGTCACGTTCCTCACGCGTCCCGAATCCGAGTCGACGCTGGTCGCGTTCTACCGCCGCACGCGGCCGTCGCGTACGGGGTGGGGCCCCGTCGCCGCGCGCGCTCCGGACGTGCAGGCCTCCAGCGACGGGCTCGCCAACCTGCTCGACTGGGTGGCCGGATGCGTGCTGGTGTACGGCGCGCTGTTCGGCGTGGGCAAGCTGCTGCTGCACGAGACGGTACCGGGTCTGCTGCTGCTCGCGCTCAGCGCCGTAGCGGGCGCCGTCATCTACCGCGACTTGTCACGCCGCGGGTGGAGTACGGTCGTGGAGTGAGCGCGCCGGCTACAGCTCCGGATGGGTGAGGGCGTCGACCACCAGGTCCGCGACCTGCGACCGGACGTGCAGGATCATCGTATTGGCGCGCGTGGGGTTGACTCGGTTCGTCAGCAGGATGATGAACAGATCGCGCTCCGGGTCCAGCCACAGCGACGTCCCGGTGTAGCCCGTATGGCCGAACGAGCGGCGCGACAACTTGGTGCCGGCGCTCGAGTAGCCGGAGTCCGAGGGCGTATCCCAGCCGAGCGCGCGGGTGGAGCCTGCGGGGATGTTTTGCCGCCGCGTGAACTCGGCGACGGTCTCGGCGCGGATCAGCTGCAGCGTGTCCCAGGCACCCCCGTTCAACAGCAGCGCCGCGAAGCGCGACAGGTCGAGGGCGTTGGAGAACAGCCCGGCGTTTCCCGACACGCCGCCCAGGCGCGCCGCGCTCTCGTCGTGCACCTCCCCGACGAGCAGGCGATGCCGGAAAACGGTGTCGTTCTCGGTCGGCGCGATGCGATCCCGCCACCCCGGCGGGGGCAGGAACCGGGTCGCGGGCATCCCCAGGGGTCCGAACACGCGCCTCGCGAGAAAGCTGTCGAGCGGCTCCGCGGCGAGCCGCTCGACCACTTGCATCAGGACGATGGCGCTCAGGTCCGAGTAGCGATACGTCGTTCCCGGCGGGGCGAGCAGCGTGGTCGTGTCCACGGCCTGGAGCGCCGCGGCGCGTGTCCGAGTCGAATCGTACAGCGGCAGATCCGCGACCAGGCCGGCGGAATGGGTGAGCAGGTGGCGGATGGTGACCTGGTCTTTCATCGGCCCCGCGAACTGCGGCAGGTAACGCTGTACCGGCGCGTCGAGCGCGAGCTTCCCCTCGTCTACGAGCAGCGTGCACGCGGTGGTGAGGCCGACCACCTTGGTGAGCGAGGCCAGGTCGTAGATGGTGCCCGCATGCACGGGCCGGCGATCGCTCACGGCGTACACCCCCACGGGCGCGAGCACCGCCAGGCGGCCGTGTCGACCCACCGCCAGCACTGCGCCGGGAAACGCGCCGCTGTCGGCCTCGGCTCTGAGATAGCCGATCACGCCCGCCAGGCGCGTGCTGTCGAACCCGAGGGACCCGGGTGACGCGGCGGGGATGGCGGTGCTCAGCGGGACCGGCGGTGCCGCCGACCCGCGGCAGCCGGCGGTGAGCCCTCCGACCCAGACGATCGCCAGTGCGGCGCGCGCCGTCACGGCTGTGCGTCGGGGATCATCACGCCCCACCCGAGCGGATACGTCGGAGGAATCCGGATCGGGAGGTGTCCGGTGATCGGCACCTTGCCGAGCAAGGCGAGCGCGGCGGCACGCTCCGACGCTCGCACGCCGCTCCATGCCACGAGGTACGACTTCACCGTGGGCGCCTGACCCAACAAGTACGGGCTGCCGAGCGAGACGAGGACGGTCGGGTGGGCGGAATCGGTGGCGCTGACCAGGGCCGCGAGCGAGTCGGGAAGAGCGATGGTGCCGCGGCCGGAAAGCGGGCGCACGTTGGCGGCGAATACCGTCGCTGGTACCCGGGCGATCACGGCGCGCGCGGAATCGTACGAGAGCGTGCCCGACATGGGCCACAAGCGGAAATACTCGACCGTGTCACCGCCCTGGCGCAGCAGTTGCGCCATGGTCTGCCCCACGCCCCCGTTGTTCTCGTCCGCGTAGGCGATCAGCGCCAGACGGCTGCGGTGCGCGCGCAGCGCGTGCAGCCGTCCTGCCACGTCGCGCACCAGGGTCAGGGCGCGGACCGCGAGATCGTTCGCCTGGTCCTGGAAGCGCCGGGCGCCGACCACGAGCATGATCGAATCGAGCGACACCGTGCGCGCCTGGAACAGCCCGAGCCGGCGCTTGATCTCGAGCACTCGGCGCACCGATTGCTCGAGTCGTTGCGGCGTGATTCGGCCGGTCGCCACCGCCGCCGTCATGGCGGCGAGGGCGGAATCGGGATCGGCCGGCATCAGCAGGAGGTCGGAGCCCGCGATAAACGCCCGCACGGTGGCCTCCCCGGCGCCGTACTTCGCCACGATGGCGCCCATCGTCAGCGCGTCGGTCACCACCAGGCCCGGAAAGCGCAGCGAGTCGCGCAGCAGGCCCGTGAGCACGGCGGCCGAGAGGGTGCCCGGCTCGTCCGAGCCGGTGAAGGCAGGGAAGGCGATGTGGGCGCTCATCACCACGTCCGCCCCGGCGGCGATCCCCGCGCGGAACGGCACGAGCTCGATCGAGTCGAGCCGCGCGTACCCCGACGGAATTAACGGGAGACCGATGTGCGAGTCGATCTGGGTGTCGCCGTGACCGGGAAAGTGCTTGAGCGTGGCGAGCATACCGTGGTCGTGCAGGCCGCGGACATACTCGGTCACGAACCGCGACACGGTGCGCGGGTCCTCCCCGAACGAGCGGATGTTGATGATCGGGTTGGCGGGGTTGTTGTTGACATCCGCGTCGGGCGCGAAATTGACGTGGATGCCGACCGCCCGGCCTTCCGTGGCGGCGGCGGCCCCGATCGTATAGGCATCCCGCGCGTCGCCGGTGGCTCCGACCGCCATGATCTGCGGGAATGCCGTGGCGCCCACCACCCGCATCGCGGCGCCCCACTCGAGGTCCGCCGAGACGAGCAGCGGCAGGCGGGAGCGCCGTTGCAGGGCGTTCAGCTTGGCCGCGATGTCGAACGGCGACCCGACCGAGATGATCAGGCCGCCCACCTCGAGGGAGTCGACCCAGCGCGCCGCGACTTGGAAAAGCGAATCGTCGAATGCGGTGTAACTTCCCGAGAGCCACGGGACGACGATCTGTCCGACCCGCTGGCGCACGGTGAGGGTGGCGAGCAGCGAATCGACGGACGCCGCAGGCACCGGGGACGAGGGACGGGGGACGGGCTGAGCCGCGCGACCGATCGTTTGGGCGCCGGCACAGCCGAGCATCGCCGTAAGAATCAGGAGTCTATGCGCCCGCATTCTCTCTCGCTGTTGCTGGGGCTGGTGTGCGCCGCACCCGCGGCCGCGCAGGTGCGGCCGGGGATCGAGGTGCTGCTCTCGGATTCGATCGGGCTCGTGGCCGGCAAGCGCGTCGCGCTGCTCACGAACCAAACCGGGGTGAACCGCCTGGGTCAGCGCGACATCGACCTCGTGCGCGGTACTCCCGGCGTGCGCCTGCTCGTGATCCTCAGTCCGGAGCACGGGTTGCGCGGCACGGAGGACCGCCCCGGGCTCCCCGACGCGGTCGACTCCGCTTCCGGACTACCAATCTACAGCCTCTACGGCGGCACGCCGCTGTCCGCGATTGCGGCGCTCGACAGCGTCGACGTCGTGCTGGTGGACCTGCAGGACATCGGCGCCCGCTACTACAGCTATCCCACGACGGCCGTCCTGGTGCTGCAGGAGGCCGGGCGCCGCGGCAAGCCGCTGGTGGTGCTGGACCGGCCCAACCCGATCGGCGGCGTCGCGGTGCAGGGAACCATGCCGGCGATGGTCCGCCCGGTGGAGCGCGTGGGGGACTTCCTCCCGGTTCCGATGCGCCATGGAATGACGTTGGGGGAGGTGGTGCGGCTCGCTAACGACTGGCTCGACCTCCATGCCCGTCTCACCGTAGTGCCGGCGGCGGGGTGGCGCCGCGCGATGTATTACGACGACACCGGCCTCCCGTGGGTGCGGCCGTCGCCCAACATGCCGGACCTGGAGAGCGCCCTGCATTATCCCGGGATGTGTCTGTTCGAGGGCACGAATCTCTCGGTGGGACGCGGCACCGCGTTCGCGTTCAAGGTGATCGGCGCGCCCTGGCTCGACACCGGCGCGGTGTTACCCAGGCTGCGCGGCGCCGGCCGGTGGGCCCAGGAAGGATTGAACGGTGTGGAGGTATCGGGGGTGGTGTTCACGCCGAGGGCGCCGACCGACGGGAAGTACGACGGCGTCGAACTGCAGGGTATCCGGTTGCGGGTGACGGACCGGCGGCACTACGATGCGACGCGCGCCGCTGTGGTGCTGCTCACGGCGATCGAGGCGGCGCACCGCGACTCGCTGCGCTTCGACCCGGCGCGCTTCGACCGGCTGGCCGAGGGTGACGAGCTGCGTCGCGCGATCCTCAGCGCCCGCGCCGCGGACGCCGTGTGGCGCCGCTGGGAGCCGGCGCTCGCGCGGTTTCGCCGCCTGCGCGCCAAGTACTTGCTCTATTGAGACTCCGCCCCCCTCCCGCTACTTTCCCCCGGCCATGATCGTGATCCCGCAGAAGGTGCGTGACGGCTTTGGGAATCTGCTCGACCCGCTCGCCCTGCGACTGATTCGCCTGCACGTTCGGCCCAACTTCATCACCACCATCGGCACGCTGGTGATCGTCGCCTCGGCGGTCGCGTTCGCGCTCGGCCGGGCACGCTGGGGCGGGCTGCTGCTCCTCTTATCCGGGTTGTGCGACATGGTGGACGGCCGCGTGGCCCGGCGCGGGGGCATGGTTACGACCTTCGGCGCGTTCTTCGACTCGACCCTCGACCGGGTCGGCGAAGCGGCGCTGTTCTCGGGGATAGCGATCTATTTCGTGCGCGGTGGCGTCGCCCCGGCGCGCGTCACCCTGGCGGTCGCCGCGTGCCTCGTCGCCCTGACGGCTTCGCTGCTCGTGTCGTACACGCGGGCCCGAGCGGAAGGGCTGGGCCTGAGCGTCAAGGTGGGGATCGCGCAGCGCGCCGAGCGCGTGCTGCTGCTCGGCGCTCCGACCCTGTTTCTCGGCGCCGGGAACCGCGGCGCGTTGTTGTTCTGGATCGTCGTGGTGCTGGCGCTCGCGACCACCGTGACGGTGGTACAGCGCATGCTCTACGTGGCGCGCGTCGCCCGCGAGCCCGCCATGCCGCGGCCGCCGCGCGTGCACGAGACGCTGCCCGGGCATGCGCCGGCGCTGCAAACTCGGAAAGGATCGTAATCGTGGCACAGCCGTCCGGCCGGGACATCGCTCCCGCCAGAGGCAAGCTCGGCGTCATGCTGGTGGGGCTCGGGGCCGTCTCGACGACGTTCGTGGCGGGCGTCGAGAACGTGCGGCGCGGGACCGGCATCCCGATCGGATCGCTGTCGCAGATGGGAACCATCCGGCTGGGGAAGCGCACCGAGAAGCGCAGTCCCAAGATCAAGGACTTCGTGCCCCTCGCCGATCTGAAGGACCTGGTCTTCGCGGCCTGGGATCCGATTCCGGACGACGCCTACGCCGCAGCGGTGAAGGCGGGCGTGCTGGATCGGCACGAGCACCTGGAGCCCATCAAAGACTTCCTGCAGGGGATCAAGCCGCTGCCGGCCGCCTTCGACCAGCATTACGTCAAGCGGCTGCACGGCACCAACGTGAAGACCGGCAAGAACAAGCGCGATCTCGCCGAGCAGCTGCGACAGGACATCCGCGATTTCAAGAAGCGCTCGGGGGCGGACCGCCTGGTGATGATCTGGGCGGCCTCGACCGAGGTGTTTCTCACCATCGGGCCGGCGCACCAGAGCCTGCAGGCGTTCGAGCAGGCGATGGAGCAGAGCGATCCCGCCATCGCGCCCTCGATGCTGTACGCGTACGCCGCCCTGATGGAGAACGTGCCGTTCGCCAACGGCGCGCCCAATCTCACCGTCGACCTTCCCGCGCTGCAGCGCCTGGCGGAGGAGCGTAGGCTCCCGATCGGCGGCAAGGACTTCAAGACCGGCCAGACGATGATGAAGACCGTGCTGGCGCCCGCGTTCAAGGCGCGCATGCTGGGCCTCGCGGGCTGGTACTCGACCAACATCCTGGGCAACCGCGACGGCGAGGTGCTGGACGACCCCGAGTCGTTCAAGACCAAGGAGGAGTCGAAGCTCGGGGTGCTCGAGTACATCCTCCAGCCCGACCAGTATCCCGAGCTGTACGGCAACGTGTTTCACAAGGTGCGGATCAACTATTACCCGCCGCGGGGCGACAACAAAGAAGGCTGGGACAACATCGACATTTTCGGGTGGCTCGGCTACCCGATGCAGATCAAGGTCGATTTCCTGTGCCGCGATTCGATCCTCGCGGCCCCTATTGTCCTCGACCTCGCGCTGTTCTTCGATCTGGCGCAGCGGGCGCGGCTCTCGGGCATCCAGGAGTGGCTGTCGTTCTACTTCAAGAGTCCCCAGACCGCGCCGGGACTGTACCCCGAGCACGATCTGTTCATCCAGCAGACCAAACTGAAGAACACCCTCCGCTGGCTCATGGGCGAGGAGCAGATCACCCACCTCGGCATCGA
>Ga0209239_1001092_pt1 | contig 15938 bp, 13 predicted proteins | sample GraSoi013_2_20cm_FD_185824 | JGI IMG/M metagenome (GOLD analysis project Ga0209239, IMG submission 185824) | Grasslands soil microbial communities from the Angelo Coastal Reserve, California, USA - Sample 10_02_2013_2_20cm (SPAdes) (version 2) | ecosystem: Environmental > Terrestrial > Soil >...
CGGCGTCGGACACGTAGATCACCGCCTGCGGCGCCTGCCCGATCGGGATCGTCGCGACCACCTGATTGGTCAGGGTGTTGATGGCGACCAGCCGGTCGTCGTTCTCCAATCCCACGTAGACCCGGGTGCCGTCGCCCGATCCCCACACCCCATGGGGCAGCTTCCCGACGGGGATCGTCGTCACCCGGGAGAAATCGTCGGTGCGGAAGACCTGGACCTGGTTCAGGCCCCCGACGGTCACGTACGCGAACGTGCCGTCCGAATTCCGCACGATCTTCACGTGGTTCGTGATCGGTCCGGTCCCAAGGATCTTCAGCACCGTGAACGGCGGGCGCCCGCTGAATACCATGGTCTTGCCGACGTCCTTCAGCGTGAACCATACCTGCCCGCCGTCCGGAGTGACGGCGATGTTGGGGCAAAACGAACTCTCCTGGGGGATCCGGCCGACGATCTGGTGATCCTTCACCCTGATCACCACCGTCTCAGGGGTGAAGGAGGAGCAGACGTAACCGTACTGGCCGTCGGGGGAGAAGATCTGCATGCCCGGTCCGCCGGGTACGACGATCCGGGTCTTCTCTTCGTGGGTGTGAGCGTCCAGGACGGCGACATAGTTCTCGCCGCGCACGGTTACCCATACCTCGGAGCCGTCCGGAGTGAAGAACGCCTCGTGCGGAGATCGCCCGACGTATGTAATGTGCTTCACCGCATTGGTCGCAGTCTCGATGAATGCCACGGAATTCGAGCCGATCGAGACCACCACGATCGTGCGGTGATCGGGCGAGAAACCCAGGCCATGCACGAGCACCTGCCCGCGGTACAAGGGGCTGAAATTGCCGGGCGACGGATCCCCCAGCCGAATGACGCCGACCAGCCGGTTGTCCGCAGGATCGGTGACGGAAACCGTGTTCGAGAACTGCTCCGCCGCGTACACCCGGTCGCGGTGACTCACGGGAATCCCCTGCCCCGCGAGGTGGCACTCGGGTGTAAGGGCTGTGGCCGCCACGAGCGCGGCGATGGCGACGACGGGTCTCATCTCAGCGCCAGCCGCATCGCCGCGATCTCCTGCTGTTGCGTCACGACGATCTCCTGGGCCATCCGCCGCAGCGTCTCATTCTTGCCATAGCGGAGCTCGGCCTGTGCCATGGCGATCGCACTCTCGTGATGCGGGACCATCAGGGCGACGAAATCGCGGTCCACATCACCGGACGGTCGGATTGCCATGGCCTTCATCATCTGCTCCATGGCGGCACCGCTGGCGGCGACGAACGGCCCGTCCGCAGCGCCGCCAGTCCGTCGCACTGCGGAATCGCCAGCGGCGCGCGTGCAACCCATGGCCGCTGCGGCAAGACCGAGGGCCAAGAGGAGTCGATTGGCGCAAGTCATTGTTGTCTCCCGCTCATAAGTGGTGCTGGGGCCGCCTTGCCCCCAGCATTCGTGCTTCGCGCTCATCGTGCGCTCGCCACGCGTACGCGCGCTCCGTCTTGCAGGTCGGGCGGCGGGTTGATCACGACGTGCACACCCTGGTCGAGCCCACCGGTCACTTCTACCCAGCTCCCGAGATCGCGGCCGAGGGTCACCGTCTGGTATCGGACCGTCGAGTCGGGACCCACCGTCACGACCTGCGGCGGGCCGTCGCGGATCACGAGCGACGCGGCGGGCACGCGCAACGGGGGCGCGCCTGCGCCGAGCGCAAGCTGCACCTGGGCGTACATCCCCGGCAGGAACACGCCCGAGGGATTCGCGACCCGCACCTCCGTGAGCAACGTACGGGCGGTGGGATCGAGCGATCCTGCAGTACGGGCCACGCGCCCGCGCAGCGTGTCGCCGGGGAGCGCGGGCACGGTGACCACGACAGGCTTCCCGATCGCCACGGCCGCGGCGTTGTCTTCGGGCACGGTCACATACACGCTCAGCGTGTCCGTCTGCGCCACCGTGAACAGGCTCCCGGGCGCGCTCCCGGTAGCAGCGGTCAGCGTGCCGCTCACGCCGCCCGCCGTTCCGACCAGTGCCCCGGCGTCCACGTTGCGCGCCGTGATCACGCCCGCGAACGGGGCGACCACGCGCTCGTATCCCTGCAGCTGCACCAGCCGCCGCAGGTTGGCCTCTGCGCTGTTCGAGTTGGCCACCGCCTCGTTGAACGCCGCCTGCATCTGATCGACCTCTTGGGCCGTCACCGCACTGTCGACGGCGAGCGCCCGCCAGCGCACCAGGTTCGCCTGAGCGAGCTCCTGCGCCGCGCGCGTCTGAGCGACCACTCCCCGCGCTTGCGCCACTTGCTGATCGAGGTCGGGGGCATCGATGTCGGCGAGGAGTTGGCCCGCGCGCACCCGACTGCCGATATCGACCAGGCGCCGGCGCACGTAACCCGGAGTCCGTGCATAGATGGCGGCGGTCTGCACGGCGGTGAGCGCGCCGGGCAGACTGACGCTCGACGCGCTCGTATCGTGCGTCACCGTCGTCACGCTCACGCTGGGCACGGTGACACCGACGGCCGCGGCGGCAGCTCTGAGCCGGTGCTGCTGCGCCACGCGCGGCACAATGCCCGTCAGCAGCATCGCCGCCAAGGCGCCCCCGGCGATCGCGCCCCCGAGCCCTCTGATCCTCCGGCGTCGCGGCGTGGCGGGCTCGGGTCTATGATTGCCCTCGGTGGGGTCGGGCTGCTCCAGGATCTCCGGTACGGCGCTCATGCGTGTCCCTCCGGGATGACAATCGGTGGTGTGGGCGGTGCGACGCGCAGGATGCTGTACAGCACCGGCACGACCACCAGGGTAAAGCACGTGGCGACGAGCAGCCCGCCGATCACGGCGCGGCCGAGCGGGGCGTTCTGCTCGCCCCCTTCGCCCAGGCCCAACGCCATCGGCAGCATCCCGATGATCATGGCGAGCGCCGTCATGCAGACAGGCCGCAGCCGCACGGAGCCGGCCTTGAGGGCCGCCTCCAAGGCAGAGAGCCCTGCCCGCCGTTGGTCATCCGCGAAGGTGATGAGCAGGACGCTGTTTGCGGTGGCGACGCCCAAGGCCATGATGCTCCCCATCAATGACGGCACATTGAACGTGGTCTGGGTCACGAACAGCATCCACACGATGCCGCACAGCGCGCCGGGTAGCGCCATCACGATCACCAGGGGATCGAGCCACGACTGAAAGTTGATCACGAGCAGCAAGTACACGAGCACCATCGCGAACAGCACCCCCAACCCGAGCCCGAGGAACGATGACCGCATGCTGGCGACCTGGCCGCGCACCACGATGTGCGTCCCCTTCGGCAAAGACTGACTGATCTTGGCGACGACTCCGTCCACATCGCTCGCCACGCCGCCCAGGTCCCGGTCGTCCACTGCCGCGTAGACATCGGACACCGGTTGCGTGTTGTAGTGGTTCACCACGGCGAACGCGGTCTGGCGAGTCGATGTCGCCAGGTTACCGAACAACTGCGGCGTGGCGAGTCCCGGCGCCGTGACCGGCGTGTTGGTCAGCGCGTCCAATGCGTTGATCTTCGAGAGCGGCGTGCGGACGGCCACGCTGTAACTCACGCCGTTCTGCGGGTTGAGCCAGAAGTTCGGCGCGGTCTGCCCGCTGGAGGAGAGCGAGATGAGGAGATTGCTCGCCACCTGGCGCTGCGTGAGGCCGACCTGCTGCGCCCGGACGCGGTCGACGGTGAACAGAAACTCCGGCATGTTCACCACCTGCTGCACCCGGACGTCCACGGCGCCGGGGATGCGCCGCAGCTCGGCGGCCAGGCGACTGGCGACGCCGTAATCGGCCATCTTGTCCTGCCCCACGATCTGGACGTCGATCGGGGCCGGCAGGCCGAGGTTGAGCACCTGGTTCACGATGTCGGCCGGCAGGAAGAAGAAGGTTACGCCGGGGAACTCGGTCGGGAGCGTCGCGCGCAGGCGCCGCACGTACTCGAACGTCGAGGTGCGGCGCGTCGGCGCGAGCTGGACCACGAGATCGGCGTCCGCCGCGTTCAGGGTGGCCGTGCCGCCGGTGGCCAGATTGATCGCGTTGCGGTTGATGCCGATGTTGTCGAGGATGAGCCCCAGCTCGGCCGCGGGGATCACGCGCCGAATGGTCCGCTCCACCCCGGCGGCGATGAGCTCGGTCTCTTCGACCCGCATCCCGGCGGGCGCGCGCAGGTGCAGCTGGAAGGCACCGGCGTCGGTGGTCGGAAAGAAGTCCTGCCCGATGAACGGGACCAGAGCGAGCGAGACCGCGGCGAAGCCTCCGACGGCGCCGAGCAGCAGGCGCCGGCGTCCGAGGATCAGGGAAAGCACCCGCTGGTAGGCCGCGCGGAAGCGCGCGAAGACGCTCTCGAACCGCGCGCTCACTCGCTCGATCACGCCCCGCGGCGCCGCCCCCCCCGCGGTGAGGCGGTGCGCGTCGGCGGCCAGGAGATAGTGGGCCATCGTCGGCACGATGGTCCGCGACAGGACGTACGAGGCGAGCACCGCGAACACGACCGCCATCGCGAGCGGTCGGAACAGCGCGGCCGCGGGCCCGGAGAGGAAGAACATCGGCACGAACACGATCGAGATGGCGATCGTTGAGACGAACGCCGGGGTCGCGATCTGCGCCGCCCCATCCACGATCGCCGGCAAGATCTCCTTCCCCTGCTCCATATTCAGATTGATGTTCTCGATCGTGACCGTCGCGTCGTCCACCAGGATGCCGATGGCGAGCGCGAGCCCGCTCAGGGTCATGACATTGAGCGTCTGTCCCAGCGCCGCGAGGCCGATGATCGAGCACAGCACCGCGAGCGGAATCGAGGTCGCGATGATGAGCGTGCTACGCCAGCTCCCGAGGAACAGGAGGATCATGAGCGCCGTGAGGCAGGCCGCGATCAGCGCTTCGCGGATGACCCCCGCGATCGAGGCGCGGACGAACAACGACTGATCCACGAGCAGCTGAACGTCGAGGGACGGCGGCAGCGCGGGCTTGAGCGCGGCGAGCAGCGCCTTCACGCGGTTGACCACCGCGAGGCTCGAGGCGCTGCCGTTTTTGAGCACGCTCATGTACGTGCCGTGCTGTCCGTTCTGGCGCACGATGTTGGTCTGGACGCCAGCCCCGTCGCGCACGTACGCGACGTCGCGGATGTAGACCATCGCCCCGTTGACCTCTTTGATCGGCATGTCGTTGAGCTGCTCGACGACCTCGGGGCTCGAGTTCAAGCGCACGCTGTATTCCCGGCTGCCCAGGCGGGCCGACCCGGCGGGCAGGATCACGTTCTCCGCGTTGATTGCAGCACTCACGTCCGATGGCGAGAGCCCCTTCGCATATAAGCGCGACAAATCGAGATCGACGTTGATCAGCCGGGGCGCGCCGCCGTACGGGAACGGGATGGTCGAGCCCTGGGCGGTCGCGAGCGGCGTGCGCACGAAGTTGGACACGTAGTCGTTCAAGTCGGCTTGCGACATCGTGCTCGAGCCCACGCCGATCTGGAGGATCGGCACGTCGGTCGCGTTGAACCGCAGGATGATGGGCGGCGTGATCCCCGGCGGCAGAATCCTGGTGTTGCTCTGGGACGCCGCGGTGAGCTCGGCAATGCCCGTCGCGACGTCCGCGGTGGGCTGGAAGAACACCTTGATCACCGCGACGCCGTCGAGCGATTGCGACTCGATATGCTCGATGTCGTTGACCGTCGCCGAGTAGGACCGCTCGACGATCGTGACGACGCGCTGCTCCATCTCTTCGGGCGACATCCCCTGGTACTGCCAGATCACCGTCGCGACCGGCAGCGGGATCGCGGGGAAGATGTCGACCGGTGTCGTCATGATCGCCACCAGCCCGGCGATGAAGACGAGGATCGCCCCGCAGATGAAGGTGTAGGGGCGCCGCAGCGCGACGTGAACGATCCACATTATGGCTCGAGCCTCACAGGTCTCGGCCGAGCAGCGCCTCGAGCGAGGCGCGCGCGACCTGATAGGTGAACCGCGCGCTCACGAGATCGAGCTCGGCCTGAATGAGAGCGGTCTGGGACGTGAACACGTCGAGAATCGTCGCGATGCCGGCGCGATAGCGCGCCTGGATGACGCGCAGATCCTCGCCGGCCAGCCGCACCGCTTCGCGCGTGAGCGTGATGTCCTGCTCCGCGACGTGCAGGCGGCCAAGCAGCCGCTGGGCTTCGGCGCGGGCCAGGCGCTTCGTGTCCGCCGACATCGCGGCGGCGACCTCGGCCGCGACCTGCGCCTGCGTGACGGACGCCTCACGCACGAAACCATTGAAGAGGGGGAACGACGTGGTGAATGCGACGACCCACCCCGACCGCAACGCCCCGGGGACACTCGACTGGTTCGCCCAGTTGTAGCCCGCCCCGAGTGAGATGGTCGGGAGGTATTGGCTCTTCGAGGCCCGCACGCCGGCAGCGCCGGCACTCGCCAACGCCTGGGCCTGCGCGACCGCGGGGGCGGCCGCCGGTGCCAGCGCGAGCAGCCCCGAGTCGCTGAGCGCGAGCGGCGCGGGCTCGAGCGGGGTCGGCGGGTCGGCATCGACGGATTCGTTGGCGCCCACCAGCCGGCCGAGCGCGGCGCCGGCCACGCTGAGCGTATCGCGAGCGGCGAGCTGTTGGCGGCGGGCCGTCGACAGCGCGAGCTCGGCGAGCAGCACGTCCGCCCGCGTGGCGGTGCCCGCGGCGAGACGGTCCCGGGCGTAGCCGAGACCCACCTCGGCCTGCGCCACGAATTCCATGGCGACGCGCACGAGCTCGTGCGCGCGCAACACGTCGAAGTACCCCTGTCTGGCGGCGAGTATCGTCACGTAGCGCTGCTGCACGGACCCGGCATCCGCGGCCTGGCTGATCGCCTCGGCGTAGCTGCGTTGCGCGCCGCGGCGGCCGCCCGTGAACACGTCGAGCGCGGCCACGAAGCCGGCGCCATATGTGTTCATCGCGCCCGCCGGGTTGAGTCCCGGAGTCGCTCCCGCGGCGCCGAGCGTCGTCTGATCGCTCCAGCTGGCGCCGGAAATGAGGAAGAAACTGGGCAGGTACGAGCCGATGGCCACGCGCCGCGCGGCGGCGGCGTCGCGCACCGCGCCCTGCGCGCCGGCCACACCCGGACTGTAGGCCAGCGTACGTGCGACCACGGTCTCGAGCGACAGGCGGGGCCCGAGCGCGGACGTGTCCGCCTCCTGTCCCCGGCTCGACCGGGGAAGCCACGCGCATAGGACGACAGCCAGCGCGAGCGCCTTCATGGCCGGACCGGCCCCGTTCCCGCACCGGTGCGCTGGATGGCGCCGGCAATCTCGGCTAAGTCCGTGTCGGTCAGCGCGAGCGCCGCCGCGCCAATCCAGCCGTCCACCTGGGCGGGCGATCGCGCGCCGACGATGGCGCCGCTCACGCCGGGCCAGGCGAGCGTCCAAGCGACCGCCACGGCGGCGACCGTCGCGCCGTGACGCTCGGCGATCGGCCGCAAGGCATCCGCCAGTGCGACGTTGCGGCGTAGCCCAACGCCCGTAAAGTCGGGAGCGTGGGAGCGCCAGTCATCCGTGTCGAGTCGGGCTGCGCGCGCGACGCTGAACGTGCCCGTGAGGAGTCCCGACTGCATCGGGCTGTACACGATGACCCCGGTGCCGTGCGCGGCGCACCACGGCAGCTCCGCGGCCGCGACCTCCCGGCGGATCGCGGAAAACGGCGGCTGCAGCGTGTCCACGTGGCCGAGCCGTTCGGCCGCGTCGAGCTGCCGCACGTCGTGATTGGAGAGGCCGACGGCGCGCACCTTCCCTTCGGCCTTGAGCTGCAACAATGTGCCCCAGTAGTCCTCGAGCGGGATGCCGTCCTCGGCGGGCCAGTGCATCTGGTACAAATCGATGCGCTCGACCTCGAGCCGGCGGAGCGATGCCTCGAGCTCGCGGCGAATGCTCAGGGGATCGCCGACGCGGCGCGGTGGGGCCGCGCGGTTGCGGTCGTCCCAGACGAGGCCGGCCTTGGTCAACACGTACGGCCGGTCGTTGGCCGGCATGTCGCGCAGCGCGCGGGCGACGATCTCCTCTGAGTGGCCCAGTCCGTACACCGCCGCCGTATCGATCCAGGTGATGCCGCGCTCGACGGCGTGACGGATGGCGGCGATCGAGTCCGCGTCGTCCTGGTTGCCCCAGGCGAAGGTCCATCCGCCGCCGCCGATCGCCCACGCGCCGAAGCCCACGCGGGTGATCCGCATACCCGTCGTGCCGAGCGGCGTCGTGGGAAGGGTTTCCGTGTCTTGAGTCGTGCGTGTCATTTGTCTTCCTTGTCTCCCTCTCAGGGACGCCTTCTGCAGGCGTCGGTCGATCATGTCCGCGAGGCCGCTGAGCTCCGACGGGTTGATGGCCTTGAGCGCCTCCATCTCGAGGGAGCTCAGCTGGAGCCCCTGGTACCGCAGCCACGCCAACACCGCGTGTGGGTTCTGCTGAAACGCCTCCCTCAGCTCCTCGTCCGTGACGAGCTTGCCGATCAGGATCTCCACACTCTGGTGCGTCATCCGTCAGACCTCCGCGGTACGGCGGCCGATCCCTTGCCTCACTGCGTGAGCGCGACTTTGTTCGCCGCGGCGGGGAACTTGTCCACGATCGCCTCGACGGCCTTCTTGAGATCTTGCTCGTACTGCTGCTCGTTGTCGGAAACCGCCGTGACCCCCTGGCCACGCCACAACAAGTCTTTGGTCTTGGGATCGAACACATCGACGATCACGGTTCCCTCGGTGTATTGAGTCACCGTCGGCGCACTCTGCATTCCCCAGTCCCCTCCCCAACCACGGCCCCAGCGGCGCCCCCAGCCGCTCCACCAGCGCGGCTGCCACGCGTACCCGTAATCCCAGTACGTGACGTCGAGCTTCTGGTTGGTGCTGGCGTAGTACGCAACGCAGAAGTCGGGGTTACTGTCGCTCGCGACGTAGCCGAGGCCCGCGAACTCCTGCACCAGGTCGTTACGGAGCGCCCGGTTCGAGATCGAGTTCACGAGCATCGGGTCGTTGGTCGATGACACCGCGCCCACGATCTTCGGCTTGGGCGTCGGCAGGACACGGAACGTGCGCAACCCGTGGAGGCTCGCGTCGGGGCTGAGCGCCGTGCGCACGCTGATCCCCGGGGCGCAGGCCCCGAGCGCGAGCAGTGCGGCCGTGGTCAGAAACTGTGTGGTTCGCATCGTGTTCTCCTGGTTTGGGAAATCGTGGTCGCCGTCTGGTCTTTGCACCCGACGTGCCAGACAGAGCGCGAGTGGGGCGCGGGCGCCAAAGTCGCTGTGGTGTCTCGGGTTTGGCCTTCGAGAACGAAAGACGGCGCGGCGACGCCGGAGTCGCTGGTTGGCGAACGCCGATCAGAAGTGCGCAGAAGTCGACGGCGCTCCTAGCGTGTAGCAGGCCAGCGCATAGAATGTCCAGAGGGATGGCTGCCGGCTCGGATCAAGAGACCTTGGGACCGCTCCTGAACGTCCTGGCGCAGAGCCTCGATGTTCGGGAGGTCTTTGCCCGGATCTCCGCGCTGGCCCGCCAAACCGTCCCGCACGATTGCCTCCTGTTCGGCCTGGTCACGGACGATGGCGAGCGCTACCGCGTCGTGGCCGTTTCCGAAGACGAACCGCGTGCAGCGCTGCTGGAGAAGTCCTTCGCGCCGCCGTCGCCCGGGTTGGCGCACGAGGACTTCGCGATCTTTCGCAACCTCCGGAGCCTGCCGGGGAAGACCGAGGGCCTCGAGGGGCTGGTGCGCACCGCTTCCAGCGGCGCCGACGAGCCGTTCGAGTGGCACCCCGGTCCGCCCTGGGTCCCGATGGGGTACCCCTCGTGGCTGCGATTGACGGTCCGCTTGCGAGGCGATGTGCTGGGCTTTCTGAACTTCCTCTCCCACGCGCCGGATCCGTACACGGAAGCCCATGTACCAGCGGGGCGGCGGATCGCCGACCTCGTGGCACTGGCGTTCGCGCACGAACGCTTGGCGGAGGAAGAGCGGCAGCGGGTCGCCGCGCAGGAGCGAGCGGCGCGCCTCGACGCGCGGGTTGCGAGCCTGACGGCGGAGCTCGAGGCCGCGGGCCCCCACGCGCCGGTCGGCTCCTCTAAACAATGGCGCGACGTGCTGGGTCACGCCGCCAAGGTGGCCGGCGCCGAAACGACCGTGCTCCTGACGGGCGAGTCGGGGACCGGTAAAGAGGTGGTCGCGCACCTGATCCACCGGGGGTCACGGCGCGCGGAGGGGCCGTTCGTCGCGTTGAACTGCGCGGCGCTCCCCGAGGCGTTGCTCGAGTCGGAGCTGTTCGGCTACGAGAAGGGCGCCTTCACCGGAGCCGTCTCGGCGCGGGCGGGGCGGCTCGAGCAGGCGGCCGGTGGGACGCTGTTTCTCGACGAAGTGGGCGAGATGAGCCCCGCCGTGCAGGCAAAGTTCCTCCGCGTGCTGCAGGAGCGGGAATTTCAGCGCCTCGGCGGTACCCGGATGCTCAAGGCCGACGTGCGCGTGATCGCCGCGACGAACCGGGACCTGCAGGTCGCGATGACGCGAGGGGCGTTTCGCGAGGATCTCTACTATCGGCTGCACGTGTTCGCGATCCACCTGCCGCCGCTGCGCGAACGCCAGGAGGACATCCTGCCGCTGCTCGAGCACTTCGTGGAGGAGCTCGGGCCGGTGGTGTTGGGGCGACCGGCGGCGGGGATTTCGCGGGAGGCGCGCGCGCGCCTCCTGGCCTATGAGTGGCCGGGGAACGTGCGCGAGCTGCGCAACGCGGTGGAGCGGGCGCTGATTCTCTGCGAGGGGGGTCTCATCAACCCCGAGCATCTCCCCTGGTACGCCGAGTCGGCGAAGCGCGTGCCCACGGTGTCCCCGGCCGCCCCCTTCCCCCTCGCCGCCCCGCCAGCGGGGGGAGACTTCCCGGCCCACGGCGTGGATCTCGAGGCGATGGAGCGCGGGCTCATCGAGGGCGCGCTCAAACGGGCCGGCCAGAACAAGTCCAAGGCGGCCAAGCTGCTCGGCCTGAGCCGCAGCAAGCTCTACACCCGCATGGAGCGCTTCGGGCTCGCGTAGTTCTAGGGCATCACCTCGATCGTCGCCATCATGCCCTTGTCTTCGTGCGACAGGAGATGGCAGTGGTACACGAATCTGCCCACGATGACCGGATCGGTGAAGGGAATGATCACCTTCACCGCGCCGTGCACTGGGACGTTGACGATGTCCTGGTAGCCGTCGAACCGTTGCGGCACGCCGTTCACCTCGGTCACCTGGAAGTGCGTCTGGTGGATGTGGAAGTCGTGCAGCTCGGCAGACTCGTTCCGGATGGTCCATTCCTCGATCGCGCCGAGCTTGACGCGGGTGTCGGTGCGGCTGGGGTCGAACGTGCGGCCGTCGACGAAGAGCGTATCGCCGTCGGCCGTTTCGGAGAACACGATCGTGCGGCGCCCCGTGATCTGGCGGCGCAGGTCGGCAACCGGGAGCAGTCGCTTGGGAAGCGTGAGCGGCGGCACCGCCGCACCCTCCACCCGTACGGTCGCGAGCACCGCGCCCGGGTAGCGGTTGCCTTGCGGCCCGGTGTCGAAGCCGGCGGTCCGGAGCTGGTAGGTTCCGCGGCCGGCCGCCTGCACGAGGACTTCCTCTCTCGCCCCCGGCTCGAGCAGCAGCTGCCGCTTCGGCACCAGCCGGGCGAGGCGGTGGCCGTCGCGCGCTACTTCGTAAAAGCGGTGCCCGTCGAGCGTGACCAGGTAGTACAGGTCCGCTCCGACATTCCCGATGCGCCACAACTGCGTCTCGCCGGGGCGGAGTGTCATCGTGGGGTCGAGCAGGCCGTTCACGGTGCGCACGGCGTCGTCGCCGACGTCGCGACGCACGATTTTCCCGTCCCCGATCTGCGCGTCCTTGAGCAGCAGCACGTGCTCGGGCAGACCGCCCAGCTCCGGAAACGGGTCGAGCAGCCCCTCGACGATCAGCGCGCCGGACATACCGTTTCTTACCTGCTCATCGGAGCGGCCGTGGGGGTGCGCATGGTACCAGTACAGTCCGGCCGGCTGGGTGGCAGGGATGCGGATCTCGTAATCCTGCGCGCGGCCGGGCGCGGTGTGCAGGAACACGTTGTCGGAGGTGCCGAGCGGCGAGACCGCCAACCCGTGCACGTGGAGGTTCGTGGTCTCGTCGAGCGCATTGACGAGCCGCAGCCGCACCACGTCACCCGGCTGCACGCGCAGTGTCGGCGGGACATAGCTCCCGTTGTATACTTGCGCGATGACCTGCCGACCGGCGACGTCCACTGCAGCTCGCGCGGCGCCGAGCGTCAGCTCGAGCACCCCGTTGTGGCTGGCCACAACGGCCGGATCGCGAAACGTCTCTGGCCGGACCGGGCCGGCATCACGCGCTTCGCCGGCGGCGACGGGCAGCGCCAGGAGCACCGCGGTTCGCAGGTTCGCGGCGCTCGGGCCCATACACACGGTGGCGGCGCACAATGCGGCCGCCAGCACGAGGGTCCGGGCACGCGTGGGACTGGTCATTCTCCCCGCGCCGCTCTGGTCCCGGTGTGCACGCGATTCCCGGGCTGGTGATCCAGGGTTGCCGGTGCCGCCCCATCCCCGAGCTGGACTTGCCGTTGGGCGTGATCGCGGCCGATCCACACAATGCGGTCACCGCACATGATCGCGTCCACGGGGTACGGCTGACGCGCGAACGACTCCGCGTCCGAGCTGGCGACTTGCGTGCCGGGGAAGTAATAGAAGCAGCGCTCGCCTCCCGGGTGGCTGTGGATCATTCCCACCGTTCCTGTCCATCCTGCCTCCTCGCACGTCTGCCGCGGCAGCACGTGAGTCCGAGTCGAGTGAACTGGATCCACGTCGGCGGGTGCGATGCGCTGCACGAACACCACGGGACCGTGGACATGGCCGATCATGCACCCCATGAACTCGGTGGGCGAGCCGTATGCCAGCGCGAGATAGCGCCGCGCCTGGTCGGACACGACCAGCGCCCGCGCCGTCATGGACACCGCGCCCGCCGCGCCCGCCGCGCCGGCGGCGCCGAGGTGCAGCACGAGCAGGGCCATGACGCCCGCCGTCGCGACCGCGGCCCGGAAGTGCAGGGCCTTCACGGACGCACCTCGTACCGTATGAGGAGCTGCGGTTGCACCGCGCTCGAGCCGAGGCACCACCACGCCGCCAGGACACGCAGGTAGCGCAGGTATGCCGGCTCGGGTAAGGTCAACGTCAGGGCGGTCGTCATGACTCGGTTCCCTTTGCACTCCGCATGCCAGACAACAAGCGCCCGCGCCAGGCGCGCCAAGTGACGAGCCTGCCGCGCGTTCGCTCACCCGCGGTCGAAAAGGTCTAGGGCATCTGGTGCGGAAGGTCGAGCAGAACTGCGTGGAAGCCGACAGTGACTAGGCGACGCCCGCCAGCCGTTCCATCGCTCGGACGACCACAGAAAAGTCTTCATCGCTGTGCGTGGCCAACTGCCGGGCGTGCTCCGCGGCCGCCACCTGCACCGCCGCGGCCGTCGCGGGCATGGGGACCGACAACTCCATGGCCGTCCCTACGATCAAGCCGAAGTCCTTGAACATCAGCCGCAGCGCGAACGCCGGCGGGTACTCCTCTTTACGCGCGTTCTCGAGCTTGGCCTTCTGACTGGGCGAGACTACCGCGGTTTCGCCCAGCACCTGCAGGAACCGCTCGCGCGGCAGCCCCGCTTTCACGCCGAGCGCGATGGCCTCGGCCAGCGCCTGAACACCCAGCCCCAGCAGGGTGTTGACACACAGCTTCATCGTCGCGCCGGCGCCGCTGGGCCCGAGATAGAACGTCTTGCTGCCCAGCACGGCGAGGATCGGCTGGCACTTCTGATACACGTCCTCCTCGCCCCCTACGAAGATCACGAGCTGCCCCTGCTCCGCTTGCACCGTGCTACCGGAGACGGGCGCGTCGAGCACGGATACGCCGTTGCTCCGAGCGGCTTCATGTACCTGGCGCGAAGTGCGCGGGTTCACGGTGCTCATCTCGATCACGGTGGCTCCGGCACGAGTGCCCGCCAGCGCGCCGTCGGGTCCGAACATCACCTGCTCCAGCGCGGCGTCGTTCGCGACACTCGAGAACACGATGTCGACCCCGGCCGCGAGCTGTTTCGGCGTCGCGGCGACCTTGGCGCCGCGTTGCTCCAAGGGCCGCTTACGCTCCGGGGTGCGGTTGTAGACGACCACGTCGTGGTGGGCCGCGAGTAACCGGCTCGCCATGCGACTGCCCATCGCTCCTAGGCCAATAAACCCCACACGCATTGTCTCACCCCAGCCATTCTGGATTCTGGTACGTCCCATCGAAATGATGCGTCGTCTTGTAGAGCTCGTACTTTCCCTCGCGCGCCGCGAGCGCGGTCCGCTCGAGCAGCCCTGCCACGGCCGCGTCGCTCAGCTGGCGAAAGCTGCGGGCGGCATGCAGCGCCTGCTCGAGCACCGGCAGGGAATCGCAGCCCGTGATCACCACGCTGGTCGGCAGGTTCATGGCATAATGGAGGCATTCGACGGCCGTCACGGTGCCGCTCACCAGAACGAACGGATCGCCCAGGGGCTTCATTCCCAGCACGCCGATGTCCTGCTCGACCAGCACGGGCACGACCTGCTGCGCGAAGCTGTCGTAATGCGCGTCCATCACGTTCAACGGCATCTGCACCGCGTCGAACCTGAACCCGTGCGCCCGGGCGGTGTCGAGCATCCGGAGATGGATGGCGGGACTCTTGTGGCCGGTGAAACCGACGTAGCGGATCTTGCCCGCGCGCTGCGCCGCGACCACCGCTTCCAGCGCGCCACCCGTGTCGAACACGCGCTCCGGATCGGCCATCCGGATCACCTCGTGGAACTGCATGAGGTCGACGCGGTCGGTTTGCAGCCGCCGGAGCGACTCGTCGATCTGCCGCGCGGCGCTCTCCTTGTTGCGCCCGTCGATCTTGGTCATGAGAAACGCCTTGTCGCGATAGCCGTCGCGCAGCGCCTTTCCCATGCGGATCTCGCTCGCCCCGCCGTTGTAGTCCCAGCAGTTGTCGAGGAAGTTGATTCCGTTGTCGACGGCAGCGCGGACGATGCGGATGGTTTCCTGCTCGTCCGCTTGCCTCCCGAGGTGGTAGCCGCCCACACCGACCAGCGACACCCGTTCCCCGGTGCGCCCTAGGCGACGGTACGGAATGCCGTTGCGGACGTCGCTCGGGATCATCGCGTCTTCGGCGCCGGCGTGAGCAGCAGCGCCGGTGTCTTCGCGGACGCGCTCACCTGGAACCGGATCCACATCCCCACCGCGCCGTGCCCCGCCACGCCGCAGAAAATCAGATAATCCCCCGCCGGTTGCGCCGCGAACCGCATACTGTCCGTCGCTTCAGAGATGAGCCCCTCGGCGGGCCTGAGCGTGAACGCCCGCGGGATCGCGGCATCGACGGGCTGGATCGGGAGCGGCGTCTGCGGCGCGATCACCTCGGCACTATGCGGCAGCATCTCATTAGCTCCGTTCAGTCAGACGAGTGCGGTGCATCGTGCTCCCTCACCGGCGGACCGCAGTCGCACGCCACGTGCCACGCCGCAGGCCACGCTGGTGATGCGAGGCAAGTGGCTGCGCCGCCGAGCGTTCAGCGGCGCCCCGGTCACAGCTGCTGGCGGCGCCGGCATGGCGGGGTGCGGAAGGCTGAGCAGAACTGCGCGGCAGCCGACATGCGAGTAGAATATTCTTCGCGATGGCTCCCGGCTCCACCGAAGAGACCCTCGGACCGGTGCTGAACGTCCAGGCGCAGAGTCTCGACGTCCTTGAGGTCTTTGCTTATGGAGCGCTGTGGGCTCTCGTAGGTGACAAATCTGCTGAAAGAGGTAATCGAAATGACCTCCAGCTCAACACGGCCCATGGTCGCCTTGGCCGCGCTCAGCGCGGCATTCGTCGTAATGGGTCCCCCGGGGAAGGCCGGCGATACGATGACGCCACACAGCGACAACGGGATTATTACTCTGCCGAGCCAACATTCCGTCGACCAGACCGTGGAGAAGCTCCAAGC
>Ga0209239_1001097_pt1 | contig 15901 bp, 19 predicted proteins | sample GraSoi013_2_20cm_FD_185824 | JGI IMG/M metagenome (GOLD analysis project Ga0209239, IMG submission 185824) | Grasslands soil microbial communities from the Angelo Coastal Reserve, California, USA - Sample 10_02_2013_2_20cm (SPAdes) (version 2) | ecosystem: Environmental > Terrestrial > Soil >...
CCCGGTCGACATTCAAAATATGACTATATATATTGCAAAGAATCGCTCCTATTCGGAACGGGTCACCGGGAGCCTGCACGCGGCCTTTCCGTCGAGCTCACCCGACGCTTTTCGACATCCTAACCGATAATCCGTCCTGCGTCCAGGCCACGGATCCAGGCGGTTCGGTTCCCCTCGAATACGTTGCGATTTACGCTCTGGGCCAACCTCCTTTCCCTTCGTTTCCACGGCAGGCACAACCGTTTATATCGAGGGACTTCCTTGGTCACGCTCGATGGTCACGGAGCGGCTCTTGCCGCCGGGACAACGTGAAGTCCGGAAGTGGCCTCGGCTTGATCTCGGCGTTGTTCCACGGTTCGATCCGAAGGAATGGGACCTTCGGGTGGATGGCTCCGTCGAAAAACCGCTCCGCCTCACGTACGACGAGTTCCTTCGCCTGCCCTCCATCAAAGTGATGTCCGCGTTCCACTGCGTCACCGGATGGACCACCTTCGATAACGAGTGGGTCGGGGCCACGATCCGAGAACTAGCCGAGCGTGCGCAGGTCCGACCTTCCGCTCGGTTCGCGACCTTTCGATGCGGTGACGGCTACACGACGTCCCACCCGCTCACGGTCCTATACGATTCCGATGTCCTCCTCACATACCAGTGGGACGGGAGGCCCCTCCCGATCGAACATGGGGGACCCGTGCGGCTCCTCGTGCCGAAACGGTACGCGTACAAGAGTGCGAAGTGGGTCCGTTCCGTCACATTCACGGACGAAGAGGAGCTCGGATACTGGGAGGTCCGCGGGTACAGCAATACCGCGGATCCGGTCAGTGAGGACCGCTATTCCTTCTGAACCGCGAACGATTCGTCTCACAAGTGGGAAAGTCCAATAAGCCGGGCCCACTTGGCGACGATGACGGCCGTGGCCGAGGTCGCTTCCGAGGGGGACCGCCGGAACGAACGGCGGATGACGTTCTTCGAGCACCTCGAAGAGCTTCGCCAACGATTGCGGATCGTGATCATCGTGGTGATCGTCCTGTTCGTCCTCAACCTCACCACCTCGGTCGGCGCCGTTACGGTCGGTGGTGTGCAGGTGCCCATGCTCCTGCCCGCGCTCGGGCCAACGAGTCCGAACATCGCCACCCAGTTCTTCATCGCGATGAAGAACTTCCTCGTACCCGCGCGCGTGGGACCGATCCCGCTGAACTTCAGTTTCAAGGAGCCGTGGGACGCCTACGTGGTCATGTTCAAGGTCGCGTTTTTCCTCGCGGCGGTCACCGGATCGCCCCTCACCGTGTACCAGGTGGGGCGGTTCATTGCCCCCGCACTGAAGCCCACCGAACGGCGGCTCATCGTCCGCATCACCGTGCCGGTCTTGCTGCTGTTCCTTTCCGGTGTCGCCCTGTGCTTCGTGGTCATCCTGCCCTTCACGTTCAACCTGCTCTTCTCGGTCCAGAACCTTCTCGGCGCAAACTTGCTGATCCTGTACGGAGACAGTTTCATCGACTTCGTCCTCCTGTTCACCCTCGCGTTTGGCCTCGCGTTCCAGCTTCCCGTGCTCATGTACGGCCTCACCGTCCTTCGGATCGTGCCCGCAGATTTCTGGAAGAAGTACTGGCGTTTCGCCACGATCGCGATCGTCATCTTCGGGGCGATCATTACCCCGGACGGCAGCGGAATCACGATGTTCCTCGTGGCCCTTCCGATGCTCGCCCTATACGTCGGCGGCTATCTTGCGGCCCTGAGGGTTGAGAAAAGCCGAGCACATGCGAAAGCCTGATATCCCTGTCGTCCTTAGGAGCAACAGGGGACCGAATGTCCGGATTCGCGCCCATCGACATCACGGCCCAAATCGAAGGCATCGAGTGGGTCGTCATCCTCATCATCATCGCGGTCCTCCTACTGTTCGGGCCGTCGAAGCTCCCGGAACTCGCGAGGGGCGTGGGCCGGGCGCTCGGCGAATTCCGACGCGGCAAGATGGAGATCGAGCGAGAGATTAGTACCGAACTTTCGCAGATGGACACCCGGGACATGCGGATGCGGGTCGAGAAGGCCGCGAGCGCGCTGGGGGTGTCCGCGTCGGGCCGGAGCGAGATGGAATTGAAACTCGACATTGCCCGCGCGGTCGACCGAGCTCGCGACGAGCAGGTCGTCTCCGCCGCGCAAGCGATGGGCGTCTACAACTCGGGATCGGATGTGATCCGCCTCAAGGAACAGATCATCAAAGCCCTCAACGTGTGACCGTTTTCTCCGGTGGATTCAGGGTCGCACGTTAGCTTTATCCCGAGTGAGAGTCTACCCGCGTTCGTCCCCCGGAGACGGCCGCATGGCGAGCCTCGATTATGCTTACCGCCGCCTCGTCAACACGCTGGGGCCCGAGCGCGTCGCACGGTCGGAATTCGAGCGCATGGTCTACAGCCACGACTTTGCCTCCTTGCCGAAAATCGCGCTCCTTCAGTGGCGGCTGTATCCGGATTTCGTCGCCTTGCCGCAGACGACGGAGGAGGTCTCAGCGCTCGTCAAGCTGAGCGACGAGAGCCTGCTCCAGATCACGCCGAGGGGCGGCGGGACGGGTTGGTGCGGAGGCTCCGTCCCGAACCGCGGTGGGGTCCTCGTCGACATGCGCAAGATGAACCACGTCCTTGGGCTCGACCCCGAGGCCCGGACGGTCACGGTCGAAGCGGGAGCGACCTGGAAGGAGGTCGCGGATTTCGTGGAGTCGAAAGGGTTCGCCCTCCCGACGGTCCCGCTCAACGCGATCGGGAGCACGGTCGGCGGCGCGATCAACTCCGGGAGCACGGGGTTCGGCGGGCTCCGCGGCGGGAGTCTGCGGGACGCGATCGCGAACCTCGAGGTCGTCCTGCCGGACTCCACCTTGCTGAAGACGGCGTCGGACGCCGATTCCGGGGGACAGCTGGCGAACCTCACACCGCTTTTCCTCGGGGCGGAAGGGACCCTGGGGATCGTGACGAAGGCGGTCCTCCGCATCGTCCCGAAGCCGGAGGTCACGAAGCCCCTAGCGTACTCCTTTCCCGGTCTCGAGGCTGCCGCGCGCTTCCTGAAAGGAATCGTCGACGCGGCCCTCACCCCGTACCACGCGGCCCTCATGGACCGCGACCACTTCGTGTTCGAACGGGCGCTCCAGGCGGACAGCCCGGATCCGACGGACCTCGCCCTCGTGGCGGTGCGGGGCTCCAAGGACGACGTCGCGGACCAAGAGAAATCGATGGACGGCCTCGCGACGAAGGAGCAGGGCACGAAACTGCCCGCCGCCATCGGGGACCGACTATGGCGGGATCGGTACAACAACTTCAGCGCGCGCCGCCTGAGCCGCGGACTGATGATCTCGTACAACTTGGTCCCTCTCCAAGGGCTCCCGGCCGCCGTGGAAAAGGCCGCGGAAATCCGCGACAAACTGAAACTGAACGGGTCCGTGCAGGCGCACATTGTCGACACGACCACGGCGGCCCTCGATCCGTATGTCCTCATGGACGACACGAAGCCTTCCGGTGGCACGGCACTCGGCTTCGTCAAGCGGATGGGGGATGCCGCCTTCAAGATGGACGGACACCCGATGGGGCTCGGCCTGTTCTTGGTGTTCAATTTGCGGAAGATGCATGGGAACGCGACGAGCGCCTATTCCGCGGTGAAGGGCGTTTTCGACCCGCGAAAGAAGATCAACGGCGGCAAGACCTTCGAGGTGTGGACGAAATATCCGTGGCCCGGACTCCGGGCGATCCCACCGCCCGGCATGGCGATCGGCCTAGAGGTGGCGGCGATCCTCCGTCGGATGAAGCCGACCCGCGACCGCTTCGTCCGGGCGTACGAGCACACGAAGGAGGGATGAGACGGGGCTGCTCCGCGACTGGCATTACGTGGAAAAGGCGGTCCAGATCCCCGCGCTCGCCGAGTTGATCCGCGAAGCCCTGATCCGCGCCCTCTTCGTGCGGGACGACCGCGTCCTCCCGCCGGACTTGATCGCGGACTTGAACCGCGTTCCCCCTGTGACGGTGAAGGTGAAGGAAGACGCCGAGGTCCGGAAGCTCGTCCGCGTCTTGAACGGGCAGGAGAGCACCGTGAGCCTCGGCCTCTCCGCCGAAGACTACCATTACTTCCGGACCCAACTCGGGGTCGGTCGCACCCGCGAGTTCGGCGTGACGATGCGGCCCCGGACCCTGCTCACGTACGACTGGATCGTCCCCGAGCAACGAGGCGTGCAGCTCGACTTCACGGGATACGCGGGCATCGAGTTCGCGGTCGATGGACACCGGGCCATCGCACAAGTGGGAGCGCTCTGGAAACGGCTGTATGATGAGGCCTCGGAGCGAGGCCACCTCGTACCCTTCGTACCGACCGTCCCTCTGGATTTCGCGGTCGGGGACGCGCTCTACGGAGACGCGCCGTTTGCCTCCTTCCGCGGTGGACTCGCCTCGTACGTGAACGCCCTCCGCACGATCTCGGCCTACGGACAGCGGGCGAGGATCGGTTTCGAAGAGGTGGCAAACCACGGGACCGCGTACGATCTGCTCCACACCGCGATTCCCCTGGCGGGAGAGTTCTTCATCCCGTTGTCCGCCGCACTGCGACTTGAAGCGAAGCCCGCGGTGCGGAAGACCGTGACGTACGGGTTCGATGACCCCGCGAAGCTCTCCGTCGCCCTCGACCGATTGTGTCGATTCGGCCCCGGTGTGAACTGGGTACACATCACGGATGCGGTCGCCGCGAAGATCCTGCGACCGGCCCCACCTCCGGAGGCGTTCACGGTCCAGGCGTCCCTCGGCGCCACGACGACCGGCGTCGCGGCGAAGGAGAAGGCGCTCGACGGTGCGATGACCGGCTTCAAGGCGAAGAGCGCCGAAACTCCGAATCCGTACGACGTGCCCGCGGACGCCTACCGCAAGACCGCGGACACCGTGGCCCGCTCGCTCTTCGTTGGCGAGGTCCGTGTCCCCGCGAAGTCCTTCGGGGATTTCCTGGGGAAGGTGCGCGCCTTCGGGGATCACAGCGCCGCGAAGGCCGGCGCGTACGCGAGCCTCCAGGAGACAGGGAGCGTGTCCACATACCCGTTCTTCTCCGCTCCGAAGGATCGGACCAAGGTCTACGACCTTTCGAAGGGGGTCCGCGCGATTGTGACCCGTACTCCGGGGGCCGCGTTCACGAGCCGCCTCAGCCACCTGTGGGACGAGGAACCGAACTTCCTTCGGAGGATGAGCCTGGTGCGGTCCCTCAAGCTCGAGATCGACGAGGCCCATGTCGTGCAGCCGCTGATCTCACCGTGACGGGTCACATCTGCGGCGCGCCGCAGCTCGTGCAGATCGCCGCATCCTTCTGCAGCGGGGTGCGGCATGCAATGCACACGCCGGTCCGGATGCGGATTGGCAGCATCGCGACGATGACGCCGAGCGGGACAAACAGGACGGAGTAGAGGTACTGACCGGTCACCAGCCCCTCGAAGCCGATCGCCAGCAAGAAGACCCCGGCGATCTTCATGATCACGATTCCCCGCTGGACCCTCGGGAGGTTTCGGATCGTCTGAATCTCCTGCTTCGCCGTGAGCCGCGGAACCTTGCGGGCCTTGACCGCCCCGGTCGAACTCTCCGCGTCGACCAATCTAGACGTCCTCCGGTTCTTCGGGCGGCACAACCGGCGGAGGCGGAACTGGAGTCGGCTTTGCTCCCGCGGGCGCCGAGGGCGCGGGCCTCGCCGCGGGAACCGGAGGCGCGGTCGTCGAGATCACCCGTCCCTCCTTCACCTCGAAGCCATACTTCGTGACCATCGTGATCGCGTCGACGGGACACACGATCGCGCACTTCTCGCATCCGACACAGTTGTCGTCGATGATCACCGCCTTGCGGGAGGTGTACGAGTATTCCGGCAGGGCGAACTTGCGATCCACCATGCCGATCGCCTCGAAGGCGCAGTTGTCGAAGCAATGGGTGCAGCCCATGCAAATTTCCTCATCGACGATGGCCAGCGTCCCGCGGCCGCGGATGTACTCCTGGGTCCGGACCTTGAAGCCCTGCTTGTATCGGTCCTTCGCAAGCTGGATGTTCATCTGCCGGACGTTCCGGTAGTAGGCGACCAACGGATCGGAGGGAATAGACGGCGCGGCGGGGATCGGTGCCAGCTTCGTAGGCGTCGCCATCTCGATCATCCCCGACGGCCAGGCAAGGGTGGCTCCTTCCGTTTCGCGTCGATGTTGCTCCCCGTCGGATACTCGCCGGGCAGGCGTTCCGCGAGGAACTGGGTGATGTCCATCACCTTGTAGTGATACCGTTCCTCGCCCGGCTTCCACTTGTTTTCGTGGTGCAAGCAGCCGAAATGGGTGAGGCACTTCGGGCACGCGGTGAGCAGGTAATCCGCGTCCACGTCCACGGCTTCGTCCATCCGCTTCCGCGTCAGGCCCTTCGTCTTGTCGTTGCAATACATCATCTGCGCGACGCCGCAGCACTGTGCGTCCGCGCGGAAGGTCTTCAGCTCGACGAGCTCCGCGTTGTCGACCCGCTTGATCAGCTCCCGCGGCTCCTCGAACACGGGTTCGATCGGCATCTGCCGCCCGGACCGGCACGGGTCCTGGAACGCGACCCGGATCTTCTTTGCCGTGTCCGCCTGAGGCGGGATCCGCAAGCCGCGCTCGTACAGGAATTGGGTGATGTGGACGACCCGGACTCCGTCCAGCTTGTAATCGAGCTTGAACGTCCGGTAGCCCTCGGCGCACGATGTGATGAACGTCTTCACGCCGAGCATCTTGATGATCTTCGTATTGTAGTCGCGCATTCGCTCGAACACGTCGACCTTGCCTTGCCACAACTGGTCGTGCCCGCAGCACTTCATGAACGACCGGTCCAGGATCATCGGCTGAACCCCGACGGCCCGGAGCAGCTTAATCGACGAGTCGAAAATGATCCCGTGGTTCGTGTCGCCGTAGTTCATGTGGGAGAACTGCATCTCGACGTCGTAGTAGTCGACGCAGCCGGGATAGTACGCGAACTCGGACTTGTGCTCCACCTTGATCTCGGGCACCGTGAGGTTGTCCGCTTCGCTGTCAAGCACCCGGAACATGACCGGGTGCGGAATCGTGCGGCCGGGGCCGTATTCCGTGTCCATCATTCTTTCTGGCCTCCGTCGGCGGCCATCTTGGCGTGGACCTTCGCCCGTTCCTCGAGGATGTAGTCGCTGTACTGGATGTCCAACGGACAGACCGCGCTACAGGCGTCGCACGCGAGGCACGTCCAAAGGGGGACGCCGTCGTGCTGCTTCTTGAACGTGTTGTAGACGAGGTTCAGGCCGCCGAGGGCATCGTCCTCGACTTTCGTGACGGGGCATACGGTGTGGCATTTGCCGCACTGGTAGCACTCGTTGAGCAGGTATTCATACGAGCTGTACGGCCGCCGCGTCCCCATCCACGCGGTCAGGATGCCGAAGATCGGGAAGAACACGAGCGTGTTCATGTTCGGCCACAGGACGGACAGGACCCAGCCGAGGGCGGCGGGCTTCGTGACGACCGGGAGGGCGAAATAGAAGGCGAGGAACCCGATGAGTCCGAGGGCGCCCGCCCACGTCGAGACCTTCCGGGCGGTCGACTCCGGCCGGCGCATGAGGGCGAACGTGGTCACGACCATCGGCGCGAAGACGATGAACAAGGCGATGCCGATCGGGACAATCCATGGCCGTGCCTCCGCCCCGAGGCCGCCGGGCGTGAGGAAGATCCAGGCGATCTGCGCACCCACCACCAGGGTGAGGCCTGCAACGTAGGGGAGGAGCCAGATCCGCATCGGCTGGTAGGCGAGGCGGCGCAGGGCGATGTAGGTCGTCAGGCCCACGAGAACAGGCGGGATGATGAAGAACCACTTCATCGTCCCGTCGGGAATCAACGCCGCGGGCGGCGTGCCCGGAGTGACCCACCGCTGGGCGACGACCTCCCGGATCGAGTACAACGACGACGTGAAGATCGAGGCGATCCCGGCGAGTCCGACCGCGGAGCGGATCGGCGCCTTCGCGGGCCGCGTTTCGCGACCGCGGTCCAGGAACGGGAGGACGAGGAGCGCGATCACCGGGATGCCGCTCAGCAGGTCGCCCCAGAACGCCGCATTGAATTCGGCCTTCAGCGGCGTGCCTTCCCCCAACGTGAACTGCGGGAAGATGTCCGCCACCTTCAGCAGGCCCCAGGAGAAGAGCAGGTACCAGTCTGGCACGATCAGCTCGGACAGCTGAGGGCTCCTCGCGGGCCCGAGGAACGGCGTCACGGCCGCGGAGAGGAAGAACATGATCGCGGTGAGGAGGAAGATCGTGACGAGGTCCCGGGTGGCCTCCTGCGGGAAGAGGGGGATGCCGGGCTGGTGGTCCGCGCGTTGCGGCCCGTACTGCCGCGGGAATCCCGGCCGGCCTTCCAGGATTTTCTCCTTGACGTGTTCGATCTCCATGGTCACCTCAGTGGGGCTCCGCGACCCCTTGCAGCCAGACGAGCCCCATGTGCAGGACGATGAGTCCGATCACGATGAGCGGCAGGATGAACACATGGAGCCAGTAGAACCGCAGGATGTACACGCCGGACAAGGTGTTGATGTCGCCGAACAGCAGGCGGGCGAGCTGGTCGCCGATCACCGGGGACGCGCGGCTCATGTTGATCCCGATGTTCGCGGCGCCCTCGCTCAGGTTGTTCGCGGGCAGCAGGTACCCGGAGTAGCCGAACGCCAGCGTGAGCAGGAGCAGGACGACTCCCAGGAGCCAGTTCAGCTCGCGGGGCTTCTTGTAGGCGCCTGTGAAATACACGCGGCACATGTGGAGGAAGACGGCCGCGATCATGATGTGCGCGGCCCAGTGGTGCATGCCGCGGATGATGAACCCGAACGGGATGTCGTTCATGATGATGAGCATGGAACGCCACGCGGGGTTCGTCAGGTCACCCGTCGAGCTGATCTCCAGTCGGCCGTCCGGGACGTAGAAGAAGCCGAGCAGGATGCCCGTGATCGTGAGGACGATGAACGCGACGAACGAGATGCCCCCGAGGCAGTAGAGCGGGTACCAGTACCAGATCGTCTTCAGCTCGTACTTCTCCGCATGGCTCCGTGGCATCTGCCGCTGGTCCACCTCGACGACGACCCGGGTCAGGTCCGCGTACGGCACGGTCGGGAAGCGGGACTTGATCCAGCCGAAGATCGTGCGCCCCGTATCTTTCCGGATGTCCCCCGTGGTCGACATGTGTCCCCTCAGCAGTACACGTACCAGTTCGGGTCGGCCATGCCGCCCACGAGATTCAGGCCCTGCGCTTGGACCGGGATCACCGGAAGGGCGCGCGGCGCGGGTCCGTGAACGCGTTCCGCTCCGACGTACTTTGCCCCGCTCTTGTCGTTCACGTTCACGATGAGGACCATCGGCTCGTACTGGGAACCGTGGCAGACACAGTAGATCGGATCTTGCTTGAACTGAACATAGGTTGGTGGCGACGCTCCATAGGCGCTGTAGTCGCGGCCGGGCGGCGGATTATCCACGACATGCCAACCGGGATAGCAGCACAAGTGAACGCACCGGTCGAAGAAGACGAGGATGCGCGTCCCGCCGTTCGCCGCATCCAGGGTCGCGTCGTCAAAGTACAGGTTGAAACCGGTCGGGAGTGGCGCTGGCATCTGGCTCGGTGGTGGGACCGAGAAGAATTGGCTCTCCCGCTTGATCCGGATGATGATGCACGGGTATCCTGTGCCGGGGACATACGTGCCATCCTGGAACAAGCCACGCCAGACGCCCGTCGCGCCCTGCCACTCCTGGAAGTCGGAGACCCGGACCACGGTGCCTGCTTTCGCGTTCCACCACTGCGGCGTCGGGAATTTCGTGTACGAAATCGTCTCCCGGATCTCTCCCGTGAACTTGTATGGAGGTGGAAGGATCTGGCCGGCCACGAGGCCTCCGAGGCCCGCGAGGGACGCGACGAGACCGGCTCCGACTCCGATCTGGACCCATTCGCGCCGGGTCATGCCCTTTTCTTTCTCTTCCTTCTCCCAGCTCATGGCACACCTCAACGGAACGCCCGAGGCGGGACGATCTTGGGGCGTCGGATCTTATGAATCAACTCGTCCGGCATGAACTCTTTGCGATAGATGTCCAGCGCGACGGTCAGGAGGAGGAAGACCATGCCGAGGAAGACCGCCATGTAGGTGTCCGCCTGGCCGTCCTCGAATCCGGACAGGACCTGCAACGCAATGATGACCGAGAGGATGCTGAACCATACGACGCCGACAATGAGGCCTGCGAGGGCGAGGGAGGCCATCGCACTTCGGCGCGGGGCGTCGGTCCGGATGATCTCGGTCATGGGAGTCCCTTCCGCACGTGCTCCCGATGGTCCGTATGGTGCCGACTGGACGATTTGATTAGGAAGTAGCTGATGATGACCCAGAGGAGCGTCGCGGCGATGCCGATGATTCCGATCCAATAGGCGCGAAGGAGAATCCCCTTTTCCGCGGGCTGACCGCCGGCCGGAGCTCCGGCCAAGGCGATGCGGCCCGTCATACCGGCATTGCGGTGTGGGATGCAATAGAACTCGATCCCGCCCGAGGGCGAGATTTCCGGCCGGAACTGCGTGCCGTTGTAGGTGACGAGGGTCATCGACACGACCGTGAAGTTCAGGGTCACATTCAGTCCGGGATTCACGAGTAGCGTGTTGACCTTGATGGTGCCGTTCACATCGTTGATCGTGAACGAATGCTGCATTGTGTCGTTGTTGTGGAACGTAACGATGAGTTGGATCGGGAGCTCGGGAACCAAGATCAGGCTACGGTCAAATTGCTGCCGCGTCCCGTTCGTCTCGCCGACCACGGTGACCGTGAAGGTGGGCACAGGGACCGCCTGCGGCGATACCGGCACGGCTAACACCGGAAAGGCGGCAAAGACCAACAAAGACGCCGCCATGATGAGCGCGAAGCTTCTCATCCCACGACCTTCTGGCTGCCGCTCCCATCTGGAGATGCCGGACAAGCGCGAAAATGAACGATTCCTATTTATACGTTGTGCAGTTGTGCATTTTTCCTCCTTAGAAATCGTCTTAACACGCTGGTCGAACGGAACTCAGCCACGCCTCACGAGTTGCATATTCAGATATCTATAAAAGAGCCGATATGAAAATGAAGCATAGACGTTCCGAGCTCGCGGAACGAATGTACCGCGACAGTACAAAAACCTTTTAAGAGAAGTCCAATTCTCCCGGGACGTTCCCATATGAGCAAAGCGGAAACGCTCCTGAGAATCAAGGAGGCGGAGGCTCAAAATCGGACAGCGAAGGAAGCTGCCCAGCGGGAACGAGAGGCCGCCCTGCGCGACGCGCGTCGGGCCGCACTCGATCTCCTTGAGACGTTCCGCGCCCAAGCCGAAACGCGCTATCGCGAAATCCTGGCGGCGGCGGAGGCCGGCCTCGTATCGGAGCGTGACAAGATGCTCGCCGCGGCCCGCGAGGAGGCGACCCGAAGCGCCACTCGCGGGAAGGCGAACGTCGACGAGGCGGTCGAACTCGTCTTGACGAAGTTCCGGGGTGCCGTCCGTGTTTAGGCCCGAACGGATGGCACGGGCCGTGATCGCGGGCCCCCGGGACAAGCTGTCCTCGGTCATCACGACGCTGCACGACATGAAGCTGATTCACATCATCGACCACCATGGCGAGGACGAGACCTTTCGCATCGGAAAACCGCTACCGCCCGCCGCGGAACTGTCAGAGGACCTCGTGAAACTCCGGTCGATCGCCAACATCCTCGCGGTGAAAGCGCCTCCGAAGGAAGCGGAAGCGGTGCGGATCGAGGAGCTCCGAGAGAAAATCCTCACCTTGGAACTGAACATCACGGAAGAGGACGCCGCTCGGAAGAAAGCCGAGTCGCTGCTCGGCGACCTTGGTCGGCGCATCGACGAACTTCGGCCCTTCGCGGATCTCGGACTTCCGCTCGACACCTACCGCGGGTATGAAACGATCGCGGTCATCGTGGGCCGGATCGCGAGGGAGGTCTCCGAGAGTGACTTTGAAGGCCTTCCGGTGGAGGTCTTCCAGGCACCGGGAATCGTCGCGGTGTTCATATCAAAGTCCGCCGTGGATCAGGCCCTTGGAGTTCTCGCCCGATTCGGCTTCACGCAGATCGACGTCCCGGCGGGCGAGGGGAATCCAAGGGAGTTGCTGGACGAAGCTCTCGCCGACTTGGAGAAGTGGAACGGACGACTCGAGGAGATCCAAGGGCGTCTGGAAACACTCCGAGAACGGTATGCCGGCTTCGTCATCGCTGCCGAGGAAGCCCTCGAAATCGAAGTGGACAAAGCGGAAGCCCCGCTTCGGTTCGCGGTGAGTGACCACTCCTTCGTCATCGACGGGTGGTTGCCCTCCGCGAGATCGCCCGAGCTCCGAACGCGCCTCGAGCGCCTTGGCATCTTCGTGGAATCCGAAGATCCACATGGTGCCCACCCGGGGGAGGAGCCGCCTGTCCTGTTACGCAACCCGAGGCCGGCGAAGCCGTTCGAGTTCCTGATCCACCTTTATTCGACACCGAACTACCATGAGCTGGACCCGACTCAGTTTCTCTTCCTCGCAGCCCCGTTTTTCTTTGGCTTCATGATCGGCGATGCAGGTTACGGCGCCCTCTTCATCGCCTTGGGAGTCATCGCCATGATCCGGCTGAGCCGAGAGGGCATCTGGTGGCGTATTTTCATGGTCACCGCACTCGGCGGTGTCTGGGCGCTCCTCTTGGGCCTCTTCATCTTTGGCGAGGCGTTCGGAGTCCCGTTCCATCCGCCCCCGGGCCATCTCGAGGAACTCAGTTTCGAGTCGTTCGGACTTTCGATTCCAATCCAGCCCATCATTCACAAGGCCTTCGGCGTCGCGGACATGATCTATCTTTCACTCTTGTTCGCCGCGTTGCACCTTGGCACCGCATATGTCATCGGGTTCGTGAACGAGATCCAGCACAACAAGAAACACGCGCTCGCGAAACTCGGCTGGTTCATGTGCCTCTTCGGATTCTTTACGCTTCTAACCTTCTGGTTCCGGTGGAACCGAATTGCTCAGTGGGTATGGGACGTGCCGTTGGGATGGTTCCCGAGAGTCATCGAACCGTTCGGCCTGAGCGGTTTCGTCGGAGTGTATCTCCCTCTCGTTTCGCTCGTCCTCATTTTCGGAGCCTTTCTCGGGCTGACCGAGTCCGTAATCGCCCCCATCGAGGTCGCGGGACTCCTGGCGAACATCATGTCCTACACCCGCCTTGCCGGGCTCGGAATCGGCAAGGCGGCGATCGCATCCGCGTTCAACACCATCATCTTCCAGGGCTTGATCTTCCCGGGCCAGATCGGCTTCGTAATCCTGGGAATCGGCTTCCTGGTCATGGCGCAATTGCTCGTGTTCCTCCTCGGCTGGATTTCGGCGGGGATTCAAGCCCTCCGTTTGAACTACGTGGAGGCCTTCATCAAATTCTACAAGGGCAACGGGACTCCGTTCCGTCCCTTTGGAGTGAGAACCACGCAGGAGGTATAGACGCATGGCAGACCCATTCGCTGCGCTCTCCGCAGCGATCACAATGGCAGGGACAGGAATTGCGACCGCATGGGCCGAGAAGGTCGTCGGTGGAGCGACCGTCGGGGCGATGGCTGAGAAGCCCGAACTGTTCGGGCGGGGCCTGATCCTGATGGTGCTGCCCGAGACGATCGTCGTCTTCGGCCTGGTGATCGCGCTCCAACTGCTCAGCAAGGTCGCATAAGCGGTTTCGCATGGGCCTCGAAACGGTGATCGAGGACGTCCTCTCCCGAGGACGCTCGGAAGCCGAGGAGATCCGCCGCGCGACCATGGCCGAGCGAGAGCGGATCCTCCAAGACGCGCGCGCCGAAGGAGCGAAGCTGCTCTCGCAACGCGAACAGGATGCCAAGGTGGCCGTGGAACGGTCGCGGGTCCAAGCCCTCGCCCGTGCGGAACTGGAAAGCAAGAAGGTCGTCCTGTCCGCACAAAAGGAACTCCTCGATCAAGTCTATGCCGCGGTCCTCGAGAAGCTCGCCCGCCTCGCCGAAAGCGAGAGCCTTGTACGGTCTCTCCTTCAGGCGCACGAGGGAGAGTGGCGGAACGGGAAGGTGTCCTGCAACGCGCACGACGCGGGCGCAGTGCGATCAATCGTCGGCAAGAACTTTGGCGGGACAATCGAGTGCGTCGGAGGGGTCGTAATCGATAGTGCGGACGGATCCCGCCGGATCGACCTTCGGTTCGAGACGATCCTGGCAGACGTGTGGCGGGACTCAATCAAGGAAGTCGCGGAGGTCTTGTGGCCGCCCCGGTGAGCTCCACCTTGCCACCCGAGTTGGCCCGATATTGGCGGCGTGTGACTCGATGGATCCCGATCGAGAGCGGAAACTACCCCTATGTCACGGCACGCGTGCGGGCGAAGAAGGCGGCACTCCTCTCGCCGGACGTCTACGAACGGATGCTGCAGATGGAAATCCCGCAGATCGCTCGGGTGTTGAGCGAGGGGGCCTACAAGACGGAGATCCTGGCGCTCGCGACGAAGGCGTCCGGAGTCGACCTGATCGAACTCGCGACGAGTCGAAACCTCGCGGCCGTCTACACACAGATCATCGGATTCTCCGAGGGCGAGCTCCGGCAGATGATCGGCTGGTACCTGGACCGGTTCGACGTGCAGAACGTGAAGACGATCGTCCGCGGGAAACTGTTCGGCGCCTCTCCGTCCGAGATCCAGGAGGACATCGTCGCCGCCGGGAGCATGCGGGAGTCCTTCCTTCAGAGCCTCATCGAGCTCCCCACCCTCGACGAGGTCTTCGCCCGACTCGAAGGAACGATTCACGCGCAGGCCCTGGAGGCCCTAGGGAAGAAACCCTCCGAGGTCTCGAAGTGGAACGAATGGGAAGACCTCGTTACGAAGCTCTACTACGAAAACCTCCTCGCCGTGGTGCCGGAGCGGACGGAGGGGACGCGGCTCATGCGGGAATTCATCCGCCGCGAGATCGACATCGTGAATGTGAAAACCCTCCTGCGTCTCTGGGCATCGAAGGCCACGCTGCCGTACGACGCCTTTGTGGAAGGAGGCCTCGAGATTCCCACCGCGGAACTCGCGGAGATGGTGGCGTTGGACGTGAACGGTCTCGCGGCCCGTCTTCGAGACTACGCGCTCACGGAGGACCTTTCCACGAAGCTGAAGGACCTCCAGGCGATGGGCGTCGGGCAGCTGGTCCGATCGGTCGAAAAGCTCCATCTTCTCGAGGCGGGCCGGTACGCACACGTCCACCCGCTGTCCGTCTTGGTCATCCTCGACTACATCGTGCGGAAAGACCGCGAGGTCCAAAACCTTCGGATCATCGCCCGGGGAAAGGAGAGCGGCTTGTCCTCGGAAGTGATCCGAGAGCTCCTGGTGGTATGAGATGGAACTCGCCGCTGTTGGCCGTGACGAATTCGTCCAGGGATTCAAACTCGCCGGGGTTCGTAAGACCTTCAGCGTCAGTCCGGAGAACCTGGAATCGCAAGTCGCGAAAGTCCTCGAGGATTCGAACGTCGGGATCCTGATTTTGAGTGCGGACGACATGAACGCCCTCAGCCACGGTCTGCGGCATCGCCTCGAGACGACCCCGCGACCGGTGGTGATCGCGGTCGGCAAGCGCGAGGAAGAGGACCTGCGGGAGAAAATCAAGCGGGCGATCGGCGTCGATCTGTACAAGTGATTAGAGCATGGAGCACGAACTATGGCGATGAAGCAAACGGACAAGGGGGTCGCAGGAAAGGGGACCGGGGAGATCTTTCGGGTCGCCGGACCCGTCGTCACCGCGACGGGGCTCCGCCCGCGGATGTACGACGTCCAGTTCGTCGGGGAAGAGCAGCTCCTGGGAGAGGTCATCCAGATCATGGGCGACAAGACGGTCATCCAGGTGTATGAGGACACGAGCGGCGTGAAACCCGGCG
>Ga0209239_1001098_pt1 | contig 15891 bp, 18 predicted proteins | sample GraSoi013_2_20cm_FD_185824 | JGI IMG/M metagenome (GOLD analysis project Ga0209239, IMG submission 185824) | Grasslands soil microbial communities from the Angelo Coastal Reserve, California, USA - Sample 10_02_2013_2_20cm (SPAdes) (version 2) | ecosystem: Environmental > Terrestrial > Soil >...
CAGGCGCCCCTCCTTCGGCCCGGCGTGCGTTCGTTCGTGAGGCAGGACGACTCGGTTCTCGTAGGGCTCGAGTCGCAGGGTGACCACGAGTCCGTTGCGGATCCGCGCCACCCCGTCCGGGCCGGTGTAGGACTGCGACAGCGCCCAGACCGCCGGTTCGGTCTCGCGCTCGAGCACGCCGTCAGCCTGCCAATCCGAGAGCTCGCGCGCGGCCTGTTCCTCGGACTCCGGCAGAGTCAGATGGACGACGTTGTGCGGGTCGAGCGCCAGGTAGTGCTCTCGCTCCTGGGCCGAGATCACGTCGTACGGCGGCGCGACGAGCCGCCTGAGCGGCCCCGCCGCGGGCGAGTAGCGAAGCGCCCGAAAGGGCCGAACCTGGGCCATCACGCCGGACGCTACCAGCCGCCTGTGGACCTAGACTTCCGTTGTGAGCGCGATCGCGCAGCTGGCTGAGGAACGGGTCGTCGAGGGCACTTACGCGGTCGCGAGGAAGCAGCGCCTGCGCACGCGTAACGGCTCCTCGTACCTCGCACTCGAGCTCGTCGACCCCAGCGGCCGGATCGAGGCACGCGTCTGGAACGACGTCGACCTGCTCGACGCCCGCTTCGCCGAAGGCGACGCGGTACGCGTGCTCGGCCGGGTCGAGAAGTTCCGCGACAAGCTGCAGCTCGAGGTACGGTCGCTGGAGGCGGCTCCCGATGCCGATCCCGCTGCGCTGACGCCCGCCTTGCGACGCGACGCAGACGAGCTCGACGGGTTCCTCGAGTTCCTGGCCGGAGAGATCGCCCATCCCGGATTGAAGGCGACGGTCGGCCGGCTGCTCGCGGACGACGCGCTGCGAGCCTCCCTGCGTTCGCTCCCTGCCGCCCCGGACGGTCACCATGGGTACGCAGGCGGCCTGCTCGAGCACACCGTCGGCGTCGCGACGATCTGCCGCGAGACCACGCAGATGCATCCGCGGCTGCGCACCGATCTTCTGATCGCAGCGGCCCTGCTGCACGACCTCGGCCGAGCCCGCGAGCTCGGCCCGGCACCGAGCTTCCGGCAAACCGACGAGGGCCGCCTGCTCGGCCACGTCCACCTCGGTCTCCGGCTGATCGAGGACCGGGCGGCGGCGCTCGAAGCTGATGTTCGGGCCGAGCTCTTGCACGCGATCGCTGTGCATCACGACCTGCGCTCGGCCAAGACCGCCGAGGCGGCCGTCCTCTACCACGCAAACCAGCTCGACGCGGTCGCGGCCACCAGGCCCGTGGACTAAGGCGCTCGCTTGCGACGCCGCCTGGAGGACGTCCCGGCTTTGCCGGGGCGTCCGTCTAATCCCCGTTGGCAATGGTGCTACGAGTGAGTTCTTCCAGGACGGGTTCGTAAGTTGTTCGCAGCCGCGCTCGCCCTCGCGGCCGCAGCGTCGTGGGGAGTCGGAGACTTCTTCGGCGGCCTCAAGAGCAGATCGCTGAATCCCGTCGCCGTCCTGATCGTCGCCCAGCCGATCGGCCTCACGCTGCTCGCGATCTGGGTCGCAGTCCGTGGTCAGGGACCACCAGGCTCGTCAGTCCTCTGGGCATGCCTGGCCGCAGTCCTCGGGACCACGGGCCTGATCGCGTTTTACAAAGGGATGGCGGCGGGCGCGCTCAGCATCGTCGCCCCGATCGCCGGCGCGGGTGCGGCGATCCCGGTCATCTGGGGACTGGCGCACGGCGATCACCCGAGCGGCTACCAGGAGCTCGGCTTCGCGGCGGCACTGATCGGAGTCGTGCTTGCTTCCTTCGAACGCAGGCCGGAAGCCGCGCGGCTTGCCGCAGGAGTCGGCTGGGCGGCGATCGCGATGGTCGCCTTCGGCGCCTACTACATCCCGATGCACGAGGCGAGCCACGGAGACTTTCTCTGGGCCGCGTTCGTTTTTCGCCTCACGTCGACGACGCTGATCGCAGCCGCCTGGCTGGTGCTGCGACCTCCAAGTGCGCGCCGTGCCGATCTCCCGGTTCTCGCCTCGATCGGAATCCTCGACACCGGCGGCAATGTGTTCTTCGCCGCGGCGTCGGCAAAGGGCCTCGTCAGCGTCGTCTCGATCCTCGCCTCGCTCTACCCGGTCGTCACGGTGCTGCTCGCGCGGGCAGTCCTGCACGAGCGGGTGCATCGCTCGCAGGAGCTCGGAATCGTCCTCGCGCTGGCTGGGATCGTCCTTATCTCCGCCGGCTGAGGCGTCGCTTGCGATGCCGTTGAAAGCCCGCCTCTGGCCCCTTGGTTAACGCGCAACGGATCGGGAACCTTTTTCGTTGTGGTACTTACAAGAAGGGAGGTCTGAACGTGCTTCTTCTCATCGTGCTCGCGCTCCTGGCGATCATCCTGTTCGGCGTGGGCTTCACGATTCACTGGCTCTTCATCGTCGCCATCATCGCCGCACTCGTCTTCGTGATCAGCTTCTTCCTCGGGGGAGCGGGCGGCAGGTCGCGTCGAGCCTGGTGGTAGGTCCGGAACTGCTTCTGACCTAGATCGCTGGGCTCGTTGAGGTCCGGGGCCGCTGCGCCCCGGACCTGCGCCCTCAGAGCATCATCAGCCAGCTGCGGCCACAGGCTCGGCACTCGTGGTTTTTGCGTCCACAACGGCGGCAATCCCAGTACGTCCACCAGATCCACTTGAAGTGATTGATCTCGAGGACGAAGAGAACGACGATCCAGATGAACGCGACGTTCCGGTCCATGCTTCAGCTTTCGTCATCGGAGGGGTGGAGCGCAATGGGCCGTTCGGCCTATTTGGCCGTGGGAAAGGCGCGCTTTACCAGGCGACTGCCCGTTCGCGGGTGACGAGTACTCCTTCGGGCGCCGGGCTGCCGCCGATCGCGAAGGCGAGCTGCTCCATCGCCTCGGGCACCAGGCGGTAGAAGGTGAAGGTCCCTCGCTTGCTGGCAATCTCGATCAAGCCCGCTTCCCTCAAGACGCGCAGGTGGTGGGAGACGGTCGGCTGCGACAGCCCGAGGAAGCCGGTCAGGTTGCAGGTGCACACCTCGCCCCGGCCTGCGAGCTGGTTCACGATCGCCACCCGCGCCGGATCGGCGAGCGCCTTGAACCGCTCTGCGAGCGCCTCGGCCGACCGCTTCGGGAGCGGCGGCGCGCCTGGGGCGCAACACGGCTGCTCGAGCACGCGTAGCTTCTTCATTGACGTTCATCAATGTATCAGGTACGTTCCGCCACATTGACGTTCATCGACATCGATCGATGGAAGGAGGCGCCAATGGCCCGATGCGAGTGTGGCTGTGGCTGTGACTGCGACTGCAGCGGTGGTTGTTGCTGCTGACGTCTTCAGGGACTGGCACCCATCGGGTGCCAGTCCCTACAAAGCTCACAGCTAGACGTTGAAGCGGATGTTCAGCACGTCGCCGTCCTCGACCACGTAATTCTTCCCCTCGAGGCGCTGCTGGCCCCGCCGCACCACCTCCGCTCGCGAACCCGCCTCGACGAGGTCGTTCCAGCGGATCACCTCGCAGCGGATGAACCCACGCGCGATATCGGTGTGGATCGTCGCCGCGGCGTCGAGCGCGGTCTCCCCGCGGCGCAGCGGCCACGCGCGCGTCTCGTTGTCGGCGGCGGTGAAGAACGAGATCAGATCGACGGCCTCGAACAGGCGGCGTGCGATCTCGCCGACGGCCCCGGCCGCACCCTCCCTGAAGGCCGCGGCTTCCTCCTCCGGCAGCTCCGCGAGCTCGGCCTCGAGCTTCGCATCGAGGCCGCCCGGGCCGTTGCGGACCTCGATGATCGGCTTCGTCGTCAGCGGCTCGAGCCCCGGTGGCAACTCTCCCGGCCACTCGGAAAGCAGCCGCTCGGCCTCGAGGTGAGCGAGCACGGCCTCGAGCTGCACCACCTCGTCGCGCTGTTGCGGATCGCCGGACTTCGCCTGCTTGCGAACCCGTTCGAGCCGCCGCTCGACGTGGTCGCGATCGGCGATCAGGAGCTCGAGCTGCAGCGTAACGAGGTCGTCGTCCGGATTCCGCCCTCCTGACCAGGCATCGAGAACAACGAGCAGTGCGTCCACCTGCCGCAGGTTTCCGAGCAGCTGGGCTCCGGTGCCGGGGACGTCGATGACCCGCAGGGCCGCGGGGGTGATCTTCTTCGCCTTCTCGACAGCCGCGACGGGCTCGAGGCGCTCGTCGGGAATCGTCGCCATGCCGATGTTCTCCCTGCCGGGGACGGATGCCCCAGTCCGGGTGAGCGCCTTGAAGAGCGTCGTCTTGCCGGAGTTCGGCAGGCCGACAATCCCGACCGAGAGGGCCAGCCTACGGCTCCTGGGGTGGCGATTCGGGCGACGTTGCGATCTGCCTCTGCAGAGAGGCCAGCGCGCGGTGCTGGAGCGACTTGATCGCACCCTCGGTCTTGTCGAGGATCGTCGCCGCCTCGGCGTTCGAGAAGTTGAAGACGAACTTCAGCGTCAGCACCTGCTGCTGCTCGTGCGAGAGCTTCTGGATCAGCTCCAGCATGCTCTCCCGGCCGATCGACTCGAGCGCTTCCTGCTCGGCCGCACTTCCCTCGCCGGGATCGGGCTCGGGCACCTCCTCCTCGGGCTGCCACCGCTTGTTCGCGCGAAAGTGATCCATCGCCAGGTTGTGCGCGATCCGGAACAGCCAGGCAGAGAACGGCGCGGAGCGCCAGCGAAACTTGCCGATCGACTCGAGCATCTTCACGAACACCTGCGTCGTCAGGTCTTCCGCGTCGTGGCGGTTGCCGACGTTCATGTGCAGGTAGCTGTAGATGCGATCGAAGTGGAGCAGGTAGAGCTCCTCGAGCGCCTCACGCTTGCCCTGCTGAGCTTGCTCGACGAGTCGCGCCAAGTCCTGGGACGAAACGCCGCGGCTCAGCCCGGTCGTGCTGGCAGCCTCAGAGGACATCGAGCCTGAGATGCCCTGTGGCGCCGCTCCCGTAACCCTTGAGGCTACGAACCGCTCGAGAAGCCGAGTCTGGCCTCGCGGGCGAACCGCTTTACGTAGACGACCCGCCCGAGCGGGATCGTGTAGCGCCCATCGTCTGCATCGAGGGTCAGTGCGCCATCGTTGCGGGCCGCGAGGGCCTGCTCGAGCTCGTCGGCGGACGTGCTCGTCAGACGGGCGCCCATGATCTGGCCGCCGTCGAAGGCGATCTCGACCACGACCCGTTCGTCGCTAGCCATCATGTACCAGCTCCGAGAGGACACCGTTGACCGCGTTTGGATGCAGGAACGCGACCTCGAGCCCGAACAGGCCCTGCCGCGGCTCCTCGTCGACGAGCTCGACGCCCTGCTCCGCGAGCTCGCCGATCGCGGCCCGGACGTCGGCGACCTCGTAGGCGACGTGGTGCATCCCCGGTCCACGCTCGGTCAGGAACTTGCCCACCGGCGTCTCCTCGCCGAGCGACGCCAGCAGCTCGACGCGGCCGTCGCCGACCTTCAGGGACGCGGCTTCGACACCCTGGTCGAGAACCGTCTCCCGATGCTCGAGCCGAGCGCCGAAGATCCGCTCGTACGTCGTCACCGCCTCGTCGAGGTCTTCGACCGCAACGCCGAGGTGATGGATCCCGCGAGCTTGCACGCGGGCGATGCTACACGCGGCTAGTCAGCAGCCCGCGAGTCCGCAGGCAATGGCACCACCCGGACAGTGCCGACCGTCTCGCTCGAGCGTGAATCCGGCTCGACGTCGGAGAGCAGCGCGTCCAGCTCGTCGCGGTCGAGCGTCTCTTTCTCGAGCAGGGCGTTGGCGACGCGGTCGAGCGCCGGGCGATGCTTGCGCAGCAGCCGCTGGGCGTCCTCGTAGGCCGCGTCGGTCAATTGCGCCTGTTGCTGGTCTCGCACCCTCTTCGTCTCTTCGGACAGCGCGTAGTTGTCGGCCCGCATCGTCCGCGAAGAGACGACCGTCGACATCCCGTACTCGAAGACCATCGCGCGGGCGAGCGCAGTCACCTTCTCGAGATCGTTGGCGGCGCCGTTGGTGACGCGGCCGAAGACAACCTGCTCCGCGGCGCGGCCGGCGAGGTAGATCTTCAGCAGATCCTGGAACTCCTCGGTCGTGTGCAGGTAGCGCTCCTCGCTCGGCAGGTTCAGGGTGTAGCCGAGCGCGTGCCCGCGAGAGATGATCGTCACCTTCTGAACCGGGATCAGATCGCCGACCAGGTGGGACATCAGAGCGTGCCCGCCCTCGTGGTAGGCGAGGATTCGCTTCTCCTTCTCGGTGACGACCCGGCGCTTCTGCAGCCCGGCGACGACGCGCTCCATGGCAGCTTCGAAGTGCTCTTGGTGAACGAATTGCTGCTTCTCGCGGCCGGCGAAGATCGCGGCCTCGTTGGCGATGTTCTCGAGCTCGGCGCCGGTCAGTCCGGAGGTCTGGCGGGCGATCAGCTTCACGTCGACATCGGCTGCGAGTGGCTTGCCTCGGGTGTGGACCGCAAGGATCTCCTCGCGCCCGACAAGATCCGGGGCGTCGATCAGCACCTGGCGGTCGAAGCGGCCGGGCCGAAGCAGAGCCGAGTCGAGGTCCTGTAGCCGGTTCGAGGCGCCCATGACGACGACCTGGTCGCGTTCCTCGAAGCCGTCGAGCTCGACGAGCAGCTGGTTCAGCGTCTGGTCCTGCTCGCGGTTGAAGCCGTGGCCGGTGCGCGAGGCGCCGACGGCGTCGAGTTCGTCGATGAAGACGATCGCCGGCGCGTTGCGGCGCGCCTCTTCGAACAGCTTTCGGATTCGCGCGGCGCCGAGCCCGGCGAACATCTCGATGAAGGCCGAAGCGCTCTGCATGTAGAAGCTCGCTCCCGCCTCGCCCGCGATCGCCTTCGCGAGCAGCGTCTTGCCCGTGCCCGGTGGCCCGTGGAGGAGGATCCCCTTCGGAACGCGAGCGCCGAGCCGCTCGAACCGGCGCGGATCGCGCAGGAAATCGACTACCTCGTTGAGCTCTTGCTTGGCCTCTTCCAGCCCCGCGACATCGGCCCAGGTGACCTTGGTGTTCGACGTGACCACCTTCGCGGCGGTCACCCGCGGCATCACCTGCAGGGTCCGCCAGAGGACGTAGACCATCACGATCAGCAGCAATGCGAGCAGGAGCGGCAGCCAGTCGGAGGCGCCGTCCCGGAAAGTGATCAGCCAGTGCATCCCCATCTCGTTATCGGTGCAGCGCGGTGATTCGTCAATGGTTAACGCCTAGGAAGAGGCGCGCATCGCCAGGCCCGGCCAGCTGGTGATTGGCTCGGTCGAGCGAACGACGTGCATGCCGGCGGCCGCGTAACGCTCGAACGCGGCATCCGCTTCATCTGTGTAGTCGACGACACCCGGTACGACGACCGGAGACGTGCAGTCCTCGAGCAGGTACGTCCGCTCGGCGAGCCGCTCCTGGACGTCCTCGTCGTCCAGCAAGTCATCGATCGTCCAGGCCAGGCAGTGACTCTTGGCCTGCCCGGCCACCACGACGGCATCGAATGTGAGCAGCTTTTCGATCAGCTCAGTGTTCTTGCCGCCGAGGCGATCGCCGTCCGGTCCCTCGGTCACCTCAGGCCCGAGCATCGAGTAATGCTCGGTGAGTGGCTTGTCGCCCTTGACCTGGAACTCGGGGTTGCTGTACCGAGCAAGGCCGTGGAAGAAGAACGCCTCCTCGACTGCCGAGACGAGCGCATGACCGATGCCGCCCAGCATCGCGTGATACGGCCAGATGGTCAGGTCGTACTTTCCGCCCTCGGCCAACCGCCGCGTGTAGTAGGCGAGATGTCGCTCCGCGTAGTCGATGTCGATCCCGAGCGCCTCGGCGACCGCGCTGTTCAGCCGCCAGCGGCCCGTCGCGACGTCCTCGGCCGAGACGAGCGTGTAGGGAGCCGGGTGATCGCCGCGCTCGTCGACCAGCCAGATCGCGTGGAAAACCTGCATCGCATGGTGGGTGTCGAGGCTCGGAAAGATCTGCGTGATCTCGCCAAGGTTGCGATAGAGGAACTCGCACAGACGGCGGTTGTCATCAACCGCGCCCGTCCCGGAGCGTCCCGCGACGAAGAGCTCGAAGTCCGGGATGCAGAACGTGTTCTGAATGTCGACGGCGAGGACGCAGAGGCGAAAGGAGTCGTCGGCGGCGCGGCCGAGGCTGTGCTCGTCCGCCCACGCGGAGGCCTCGCGAGCACGGTCCTCGTACGGAACCCGCCAGACCTCGCCAACGCGATCCGGGTCGAAGTGCGCCGGAAGCGGAAGCTCACGCATGCGGGCTCCGAAGTTTCGCAATCACCATGAACAGCGAACAGATTCGGCTTGGCCACTCGCCCCAGGTCCAGCCCCCCGGGGGGCGCAAAGGCCCCCTACCGGAACGTTAAGCGCGAAAACCGCGCGCGTGGGCGACGCGAGCGTGACGATTGTGTGACGCCTCACTCGACGAGCTCGAGCCTTGAGTTCGGCCGAAAACCGCGGCCCGCTTTCGCGGATGGGCGGCCGTCGGTCAGCACGACGTCGGCGGTGAAGTCGTTCGAGCCGCGGATCAGCGAGGAGCCGACGCCGTAGGAGTCGACGGGAACGCCTCGCTCCTCGAACTCGCGGATCTTCTCGACGGTGAAGCCCCCGGAGACGACGATCTTGATCCGCTCGAATCCGTCGCGGTCGAGAGCCTCGCGGACCTTGCGGACGAGCCGCTCGTTGACGCCGATGGGCTTGAAGTCGCCCAGCTCATTCCAGAGTGAGCGGTCGACGAGCGACTCGGAGGTGTCGAGCCGCACGCCCCAAAGCCTCGGCCCGAGCGCACGGGCCACCTCGAGCGCGGTCGAGACCGAGTCGTTCTCGAAGTCGACGAGCACAGTCACGTTCAGGTCCTCGGGAGCCCATTCGGCGAACTTCGTCGCCGCGAGCACGGTGTTGCCGCCGTAGGCTGAGATCAGCGCATGCGGCACCGTGCCGACGCCCCGGCCTCCCCACCACGACGCCTGGGCGTCGGAGGTGACGCCGATCGGCGCCCCGACCACCTGCCCGGCGACGTGCGCCGCATAGCCGTCGCCGGTCTGCACGCGATGGTGATCGTGACGCGCGGGCATGAAGATGATCGGCTTGCGGTTCGCCGCCTCGAGGACGCGCACAACGTTCGTGGTGATCAGCGTCCGGCGCGCGAGCACGCCGAGGTAGAGCGTCTCCAGAGGCGCAAAGGATGTGTAGTCGCCCTCGATCGTCATCACCGACTCGTAGGGCTCGACGCGATCGCCGTCGTAGAGGGCGTGGACGGTCAGCTCGTCCCAGTCCTCCGAGCAGAGCTTGAGAATCGCGATCGCCTCGTCCATCCCCCCGAGGTACGCAGCGTGCTTCTGGAAGACCTGCATGACGACACGTGGCCTGCGGCCGTCCTCGAGCAGCGTCGCCCGCGCGTGGTTGAAGTACGCGTCGGTGTAGTAACCCTCCCGCATCTTCTCGACGGGGAGCTCGAAGATCTCCGGCGGCAGCCGCTTTTTAGGAGCTCGCTCGCGCAGCTCCATGTTCCAGCTTCAGGCAGGCGGCGAGCGCGGCCTCGGCGACCTCGAGCTGCTCGGGAGTTGGATCCTCGGTCGCAAGCCGGTGCTGCAGCTCGTGACCCGGCTTCGCGAGCGCCCGGGAGAGCGCGCGGTCCGGGTTCCGGACCATCCAGCTGAACAGCTCCGTGGCGACACCGACTGCGCCGAGCTGCGCCGCTGCTCGGGCGGGCCCGCGCAGTCGCTCGGGCGCACGCGCGGCGAGTGCGCCGCCGATCGCGGAACTGATCAGCAGCGGACCGACAATGTGAGAACCGCAACGCTCGTGCTCCTTCGCCCGGGTTTCCCCGTGCTCGTAGCTGCCGATCGAGATGTGCTCGGCGCCGTGGTAGGCGGCGACCTCCGAGCCGCGCACCGCCAAGGCGGCAGGCGCAAGCGACAAGCCCCCGGCGAGAAGCTCCTGCGCGAGCGGCCTCAGCCGCGACGTCTTGACCAGGCGTGCCGCGACCGCGCTGCCGAGCATCGTGGCGAGCACCCGCGGCCGCTCGAACGGCAAGCGCGCCTCGGGAAGCGCGCGGCGGACCTGCGGCAGCAGCAGCATCACCTCGGCCAGGCGGGCCGGCCCCCGCAGGAATGGCTGCTCGACCTCCGACGCGCGGAAGCTCTTCGGCGCGGACTCGACCTTCAGCTCGCCCTCGGGCGTCCGGATCGCGCACGCCCACGCCGTCGGCCCGTGCACGAGCACGCCGTTGGCGAGCGCCATGCCGCCGAGCCGGATCTTGTCTTCAGGCATGAGAAGAGACTAGCTCCCGTCGAGCTGGCCGCGATATGAAGCCTGGTCCGCCCTCCCGTACGGCGCGTAGGCCTCCTTTGCATCCGGCGTCTCTTTCTCGACACCCGCCTCGTACTTTTGAGCGAGCTCGGAGACCGGATAGACGATGTCCTGGTGTTCCCTAGACCCGACCGCGAGGAGCCCGCAAGGCCCGTCGCCCGCCCCGACGAAGACGTGGTCGGTCCACGGGGGGCAGTGGACGAAATCCCAGGCCTTCAGGCGCCGCTCCTCGCCCTCGACGAGCAGGAGGCACTCGCCCCAGAGAACGAGAAAGTCTTCCTGTGCGCTCTCGCGGTGGTACATGCACGCGGGCTGGCCGGGCTGGAGGACGCCGATGTTGATTCCCAGCTGCGCGAACTCGGGCTCGCCCTCGAAGGTCGTGCCCGAGCCGAATTTCTCGTGCTCGAGCCAGCGCGACTTCTTGGCGTTGACGACGAACCAGCCCTCCCCCTTCGGGACGCGGCCGAACTCCGTCTGCTCGAGCGGTGCCTCCGGAACCATGCTTCAACCTCCGATCTCTTGGGCGACGTGTCGTAGGAACCGGACGCCGAGCTCGAGGTCTTCGACCGCGATCCGCTCGTCCGCAGAGTGAATCAGCCTTGCGGCGACCTCCGGATCCATCGTTCGCATCGGGAAGAAGCCGTACGCGACCGTGCCGAAGGCCTCGCGCAGCCAGTGGCTGTCCGTGAAGCCTGCGAGGCAGACGGGCGCGACCTTCGCCTCCGGCTCCTCTACAGCCACGAAGCTCTCGATCGCCTCCCACAGCGGCGTCTCGAGCGGCGAGCGCGTGCCTCCTTGGCCCTCGAGCCATTCGAAGTCGTAGTCGCCGCGGCCGAGCGTCTCGCGCAGGAGGGTCTCCGCTTCCTGTTGCGTCTCGCTGGGCAACAGCCGACAGTCGCAGATCAGGTCGCAGAGAGCCGGAATCACGTTGCGCTTCTGCGAGGCGGAGACGATCGTCGGCGAGACCGTCAGCGTGAGCAGCGGCTCGACCAGCTCCGCGGCCAGCGGATGGACACCGCGTGCCACGTCGAGCGCCTCGTCGGCGCCGACCTCGCGACCGGTGAGAAGGTGCAGGAAAGCGGCCACCTCAGGCTCCAAACGCGGCTCGGGCCGAAGCTCTGCGAGCCGCACGATCAGGGTTGCCGCCTTGACGAGGGCGTTGTCGCCGATGCCCGGCATCGAGGCGTGGCCGCTGCGGCCGTGAACGATCAGCCGGAAGGGTGAGCTCATCTTCTCGGCCGCTGAGCAGAGGTAGAAGATGCGGCCGCCGCCGAAGTCGATCCGGTCGCCGGCGCCTTCGTTGACGCAGTACTCCGCGCCGACCGCGTCGGAATGCTCGCGGCAGAGCCAGGAGAGGCCGAAGTCCTCGCCGACCTCCTCGTCGGCGGTGGCAGCGAAGATCAGATCGCCGCTCGGCTCGAACCCTTCGCGCGCGAGTGACGCGATCGCGACGGCGTTCGCCGCAACCTGACCCTTCATGTCGAGCGCACCGCGCCCCCAGATCTCGCCGTCTCGCAGCTCTCCCGACCAGGGGTCGAGCTGCCACTCGGCCGCGTCGGCGAGCACCGTGTCCGTGTGTGAGAGCAGCAGCAACCGCGGCCCCTCGCCGCGTCCCGGGATCCGGGCGACCAGGTTTGCGCGCTCCGGCACCTTGGCGTAGAGCTCGGCCGCGACGCCGTTCTCGGCGAGATAGTCGCGCAGCAGCTCCGCCGCGAGCGTCTCGTTCCCGGGCGGATTTACAGTGTCGAGACGGATCAACCGCTGGAGGAGCTCCGTCGCCTCCTCGCGGAGCGTCATCGTCGCCATCAGCGGCGTTCTCCGAGCACGAGCAGATAGCGGCGCGGCTCGCGCACGCCCTCCGGGGTCTCGAACTGCGACCAGTGCTCGAGCATGGCGGCCCGAAAGGCCGCGGCTCGGTCGGGCTCGAGCGAATCGAGCAGTGCCCGGACCGGCGGCGCGCCGTTGGACATCAGCTCCCAGACGTCCTCGAGCGAATCCCCTTCGAGCCACCAGACCCGCTCCTCGAGCTCGAGCTCGAACGCGTCGCCGAGCAGCTCCTGCAGCCGCTCCTCGCGGCCCCAGTCGTCGGGGGAGGGCCAGACGGGCTCTTCGCCGGAGAAGGCTGCGTAGACCGCATGCGGCCCCTCATTCGGGCGCCAGACCGTCAGGCCGAGGCGGCCGCGACAGACGCGCGCCACCTCTTGGGCGGCGAGCTCTTGATCGGGCGCGAAGATGAGGCCGAAGCTCGAACTGACGACGTCGAAGGCGCCGTCGGGGAACGGAAGCGCCTGGGCGTCGCCTTCGACCCAGTCGACGTCGGAGCTCCTCGACCGCGCCTGCTCGAGCAGCCTCGGCGCGATGTCCAGGCCGGTCACTTCGGCGCCGGCGCGGGCCGCGCGCAACGCGACCTCGCCAGTTCCGGTCGCGACGTCCAGCCAGCGCTCACCCGCTCGCGGAGCGAGACTCTCGACCAGGGCGTTGTGGATCTCCGCGAATCGGGCGGCGACGAGCTCGTACTGGCCGCCGTTCCAGAGCTCTGCGGAGCTCATTCCTCGTTCGCGAGCTCGGTCAGCTTGTTCCGGGCGTCCCAGAGCTCGGGGAAGAACTTCTGCTTGATCAGTCCTCCCAGCAGCTCGACCGGCGTGCCCTGGGTGCCGATCACCTCGTCGCCGATGATCCGCGAAACGACCTTGTAGTGCCGCATGCGCCAGAGCGTCAGCCGCTCGTCCCAGTCGATCAGGCACTCCGCGAGCTGATAGAGCTGCTCGTGCTCGCGCCCCTGGACGTAGAGGTCGACGACGCTGAGGCCTCGTGCTCGGAGCAGCCTCGAAAGCTCCTGCCCGAGCGCCGGCGTGATCCGCCGGATCTCCCGGAAGCCGGGCGAGTCGAAGCCGCTGCCGTGGCCGAGCTTCTTCCGGATCACCTGGTATTCCCAGGGCGACATCTGCTCCAGCATGTCGAGCTGACCCGTCACGTACTGAACGCAGAGCGCCGCGCGTCGCAGCAGTCGGATCGCGGGGTCGACTTCGTCCCCCGCCAACAATCGAGTCGCCTGCTCGACCTCGTTCCAGGCGAGCTTCAGCCAAAGCTCGGAGGATTGATGGACGGTCGTGAAGAGCAACTCGTCGCGATGGGCCGAGTTCTCGGGGTCCGGCTGCAGCGAGAGCAGCTCGTCAGTCCGGAGATAGCGCTCGTAGTCGCTCGCGCCGGGGCCCGGAAGAATCGGCTCGGTCAAGTCGTCGACTGCCACGCGGGCAGCATACTTCTGGGCGTGAGCGACCTTTTTTCGGACGCAGCCGAGGCACGGCTATCGGACGTGGCGCCGCTGGCCATACGCCTGCGGCCGTCGTCGCTCGACGAGTTCGTCGGACAGGAGCAGGTGCTCGGCGAGGGCTCTGCGCTCCGGCTGTCGATCGCGGCCGACCGGGTCGGCTCGATGATCCTCTACGGCCCGCCGGGCAGCGGCAAGACGACGCTCGCGCGGATCGTCGCCCACACGACCGGCGCTCAGTTCGAGGAGCTCTCGGCCGTCTCGGCAACGGTAAAGGACGTTCGCGAGGTGCTCGCCGCCGCTAGGGAGCGGCTGGGCGCGGAGGGCCGGCGAACAATCCTCTTCCTCGACGAGATCCATCGCTTCAACAAGGCGCAGCAGGACGCGCTCCTGCCCGCGGTCGAGGAGGGGCTCGTGACCCTGATCGGCGCGACCACGGAGAACCCGTACTTCGAGGTCAACTCGGCCCTGCTCTCGAGGACGCAGATCTACGAGCTCGAGCCACTGTCCGAAGAGGAGCTGGCGACGGTGGTCGAGCGCGGCGCGGCCGAGCTCGGAATCGACTTGTCCCCTGACCTGGTCCAGCTGGTGGCCCAACGGGCCGGGGGCGACGCACGCAACGCGCTCAACATCCTCGAGTTGGCGGCTCAAACGGCCGTCGCCCGGGACCAGGTCCCGACTGCAGAACAAATCGAGGACGCGGCGCGCAAGCGCCCGCTCGTCTACGACAAGGGCGGGGACGCCCACTACGACTTCATCTCCGCCTTCATCAAGTCGATGCGCGGCTCCGATCCCGACGCCTCGGTCTACTACCTCGCCGCGATGATCGAGGGCGGCGAGGACCCGCGCTTCATCGCCCGGCGGATGATCGTCCTCGCCTCCGAGGACATCGGCAACGCCGATCCGCGCGCCCTGCAGGTCGCGGTCGCGGCGGCACACGCGGTCGAGCACGTCGGCCTGCCCGAGGCGCGGCTCAACCTGTCGCAGGCCGCGATCTACCTCGCCCGGGCGCCGAAGTCGAACGCGAGCTACGTGGCGATCAAGGAAGCGACGCAGGACGTCCGCGAGCACGGGCACCTGCGGCCGCCCGACGAGCTTCGCGATGCGAGCTACTACGGGGCGAAGAAGCTCGGGCGGGGGCAGGGCTACATCTATCCTCACAGCGACCCTGCCGGTTTCGAGGTGGACTACCTACCGGAGGAACTGCGGGGCCGAAGCTACTACCGACCGAGCGGCGCAGGCGAAGAGGAGGCTGAGGATGGCGATTGAGCGAGAGGCAAAGGCAACCTGGACGGGCGATCTCAGGGGCGGCCAAGGCGAGTTCGACCTCGAGTCGAGTCACGCCGTCGAGCACGAGCAGGTGACGTTCGCCTCGCGGTTCGAGCAGCCGGGCGGGAAGACGAGCCCGGAAGAGCTGATCGCCGCAGCCCACGCGACCTGCTTCTCGATGGCGCTCTCTGGCGGCCTCGCCCGGGCGGGCCACTCTCCGACGAAGCTGGAGACCGACGCTCGGGTGAGGCTCGACGACGGCGCGATCACCGCGATCCACCTGACCGTCCGCGGCGAGGTCGACGGCCTCGACGAGGCCGGGTTCGAGCAGGCCGCGCAGGAGGCGAAGGCGAACTGCCCCGTCTCGAAGGCGCTGGCCGCTGTGCCTGAAATCACGCTCGACGCTTCGCTCGCGTAGGGACTGTCCCCAAAGGGGACTGTCCCTGAAACGGCTCCGAACTGGGAACCGACAGCTCACTTCCGGCCGCTATGGGGACAGTCCCCTGCGGGGACAGTCCCTGAAGAGCGTGGCGCCACCGGCTACAGGTCGCGGCCGTTCAGCAGCCGCTGGGCGACCTGCTCGCCCCAGTCGTACCCACGCATCTTCGCGACGGCGGGTCCGACGTCATACGAGGCGCGCCGAAACTCCAGCTCGCCGTTGTCGCGTCGGACCGCCCAAGCGGCCCGCGTGTCGCCGTCGAGCGGCATGCCGACGCTGCCGGGATTGACGAGGTCGGTGTCGTTCGGCCCCGGGCGCCGGAACTGGATATGGCTATGACCGAAGACCACCTGCCGTTCCTTCACGCCGGCGAGCAGCCGAACGTCGTCGTCGCCGGGCTCAGGCGGAAAGCTGTCGACGTCCGAGAGCGGCGAGCCGTGGCAATAGAACGCGTCCTCGCGCTCGGCGAGCGTCGGCAGGCCGACGAGTGCGTTGACCTCAGCCGTAGGGAGCTCGGCGATCGCCGAGGCCAGCGCCGCGAACACCATCTCGCTCTGCTCCGCCGGCAGGTTCAGCGGCGGGTCGACGAGCCAGCGCTCGCCGTTTCCGCGCAGCCAGGTCGCGTTCGGCAGCTCGCGCAGTCTCGCCAGCGTCTCGACAGGCCACGGCCCGA
>Ga0209239_1001100_pt1 | contig 15875 bp, 17 predicted proteins | sample GraSoi013_2_20cm_FD_185824 | JGI IMG/M metagenome (GOLD analysis project Ga0209239, IMG submission 185824) | Grasslands soil microbial communities from the Angelo Coastal Reserve, California, USA - Sample 10_02_2013_2_20cm (SPAdes) (version 2) | ecosystem: Environmental > Terrestrial > Soil >...
GTCTGCCTATCTAGACCAGACACTTCCTCAAGCAACAAGTTGCTCACGGATTCTATGTTCGCCGGTTTCGCAGAGAGGAGTCCTTTGGCAGCTTTTCCAGTGACACCAGGGTCAAAGAATTCCGACAGCACAATGTCGAGGAACCCTTTTTCTTCCCAGAGGAGGATAGCGTGTTCACTCTTCGGCATATGTCGTATACGTGACTCTAACATTTCTGCCTCGTGAATTTCGCTCAACATCTGACGTATCCTTTCCGCCTTTGAAGCGATAGGAGAAAAGTTGAGATTATCCAAGGTCTCCATCACATGTTGGTTACGACTTGGGAGTGCTTCCATGTCAGGAAGCCGGTAGCTACTCTTTCCCGTCTTGTCTATTATCAAAGCGTCTCCTTCAATCCTTACCGTGAGATCCTCGTTAGCTTGGAATGGAAAGGTACTATCTTCCACCAGATCCTTAGCTAGGTAAATGGTATGGCGCGGGCCGACTCGGTGAATCTTTGCTTCTGCTTGCGTAACCAACTGTACCAACTAGAAGTGGGGCGAGAGGCGAAAGTCCATTGCTCATCCAGTTGATGCAATATAGGGATGTGGGTTGTTCTTTTATATTCCGCTAAGCCCACGCTCACGGCGAGAAGTATCCTCAAGCGCTCCCTGTATGACCCAAGAACTCGTCGACCGTAAAGGACCAAGGAGCAAGACAAAGAGCCCTGCCAGTAGGCAGAGACGCCGGTTCAGACCAATACAGTCTGCACCTCATCGGAAGCCGAAGACTATTGACCACGGGACGCTCGTGGATGAGTCCTTCCAAGTCGTGGGCATTGGTGCCTCTGCGGGGGGGCTCGAAGCCTTCACTCTACTCCTTCGGGAGCTCCCGCCAGACATCAATATGGCGCTGGTCCTGATTCAACACTTAGACCCTACGTACAAGAGTCTGCTGACTGAACTTCTTTCCAAGACAACCAAACTACCTGTCACTGAGGTCACTGATGGCATGCAGGTGAACCCGAGACATGTCTACGTGATCCCGCCGAACACGAGTATGACCATTTCCAAAGGAGCGCTCCACCTTACTCCACGTGTGGAGGTTGACCGCAAGCATATGCCCATTGACCACTTCTTACAATCCCTGTCCCTGGACCAGAAGGGCCGAGCCATTGGAGTGATCCTCTCCGGGACCTCAATGGATGGCGTTCAGGGGCTGAAGGCCATAAAGGCGGAAGGTGGGATCACAATTGCTCAAGACGAGAGGTCAGCAAAGTATTACGATCTACCTCGTAGCGCCGTCGCCGCGGGCTTCGTGGACATAATACTCGCCCCCAAGGAGATAGCCCAGGAACTCACCAAGATTAGTGAGCATCCCTACGTTCCGTACTTGGAGACGGAAAAAGCAGAAGAGCTGTTGCCTCAAAGCGACCTGGAAAAGATCTTCAGCCTCTTGCGAAGGGGGAAGGGAGTTGATTTCACCGACTACAAACACGCCACAATCAAGAGACGAATCCTGAGACGGATGCTCATTCTGAAGATTAACAGGATGGAGAATTACCTGAAGTATTTGCAGACAAACCCTAGTGAGTTGAACTCTCTCTTCCAAGATATTCTGATCAACGTTACCGCGTTCTTCCGTGAGCCTGCTACCCTCGAGGCTCTGAAAACCGAGATATTTCCCAACATTTTGAAAAACAGGCCCGCTGAAGATCCCATCAGAATATGGATCCCCGGCTGTTCGACTGGTGAAGAGGTCTATTCCGTGGCCATGAATCTGCTCGAGTACTTGGACAATGCCCGCATCAAGCCGCCGATCCAGATCTTCGCTACAGACGTAAACGAGAATGTGCTAGAAAAGGCACGGCAGGGCGTGTACAGCGCATCCCCCTCCATCTCCGCAGAACGACTACGACGCTTCTTTGTTAAGACGAACGGCTCCTACCAGATAAACAAGACAATCCGGAAGATATGCATCTTCGCGAAGCAAAACGTAACGGCCGACCCACCATTCTCGAAGCTTGACCTCATCGTCTGTAGAAACTTGCTGATCTACCTCGGGCCGCCTCTGCAGAAGAAACTGCTTCCGATATTCCATTACGCCCTCAAACCCACCGGCTTCCTCGTCCTCGGAGAGTTCGAAACCATAGGGGAATTCGACAACATCTTCAGTGTAGCTAACAAACGGCTCAAGATCTATTCCAAGAAACCCATGGTTCCGCGTACTCCACTCGACTTTTCGATGAAATACGGGATTGAACTTGGGCACGTTGACAGATCAGAGGCCCGGCCGATTGAAGGTCTAGTCCCAGAACAGGCCATCTTCAAGGAAGCAGACCGGATCTTGTTAACCAAATACTCCCCTGCCACCGTCATCGTGAACAGTGACTTGGAGATTATCCAGTTTCGCGGACGCACAGGTCTCTTCCTCGAGCCCGCGCCTGGGAAAGCCAGCCTCAACGTTCTGAAAATGGCCCGGGAAGGATTGATGACGAACTTGCGCGCAGCAATAGATAGGGCCAAGACGAGTGGCGACACCGTTAGGAAGAAAGAGATTGCCATCAAATCTGATGGCAAATATATCGACGTCAACCTAGAAGTAGTCCCGCTGAAGACCTCGACAAACCTCCCCTACCTTCTAATAGCGTTTGAAGAAGCATTGCCAAGGCCGATCCCAGGCCCAACAACGCGCGGAGCCCGGGGCGCAAAGTATGCGAGGGACCAGATGGCCGAGGATCGCAAGTTCCTGCGTCTCGAACAGGAGCTTTCTGCAAACAAGGAGTATCTGCAGTCGATCATACAAGATAACGAGTCGGCCATAGAAGAATTGAGGGCCGCCAACGAGGAAATACAGTCGAGCAATGAGGAACTTCAAAGTACCAATGAGGAGCTGGAGACAGCCAAAGAGGAGCTTCAGTCCACAAACGAAGAACTGACCACAGTTAACGAAGAATTACAAAACCGGAACGTCGAACTCACCCAGGTCAATGATGACATAACAAACCTTCTGGTTAGCGCGAACCTTCCAATCATCATGCTGGGCAACGACCTTCGGATACGCCGTTTCACCCCCCATGCAGAGAAGATGTTCAACCTGCTCGCGACTGACGTCGGACGTTCCATTATCGACATCAATATGAACCCGAAGACCCCCGACATGAGCTCTCTGATTACCGATGTAATAGACAGCGTTACCCCCCAAGAAATAGAAGTCAAAGACAACAACGGCCGCTGGTATTCCATCTGGATAAGGCCTTACAGGACCGCAGATAACAAGATCGACGGTGCTGTGATAGCGTTCGTCGACATCGACCGCATCAAGCAAGCGGAGGAAAAGCTCAGGGCTCACACGGAACAATTAGAGGAAGTAGTTGAGGAAAGAACCAGAATGCTGAGGAATTCAACTCGCATGGCCGCCATCGGTGAGACAGCTGGAATGGTAGGCCACGATCTCCGCAATCCGCTCCAGACGATAATCAACACGATCCATCTAGCAACGGAGAGCGTGAAATCTGGAGCAGCCCCTCAGAACTTGCGCATAGAGAAAACGCTCGAAACGATTCGAGAGCAAGCTGATTTTATGAACAAGATCGTCTCCGACCTGCAAGACTACGCCAGACAACCGAAGCCTTCTCTTGTCGAATACGACCTCCAAGGCCTCATCGACGACACGCTATCCTCAATCTCAATACCGAAAAGTGTCGAGGTCTCCACCTCGCTTGAGCCGGGCTTTCCCAAATTGACCGTCGATCCAAACTTGCTCCGCCGAGCCTTCACCAATATAATCGCGAACGCTTTACAAGCAATGCCGGATGGTGGTCAGCTAAAGATAAGGGGATGGAAGAACAAAGAGGTAGCCGCGATCAGCTTCCAAGACACCGGAAAAGGTATCCCGGAAGACATCAAGGCCAAGATCTTCAACCCACTCTTCACTACCAGAGAGAAAGGCGTGGGACTTGGGCTGGCCGCGTCCAAGATGTTGATCGAATCTCACCACGGCGACATCAAAGTCTCAAGCAAAGCCGGGGAGGGAACAACCTTCACAGTTGAGATACCACTCGACCGAAAGATGTGATCCGATAATGGAAAGAAAGAGTATCCTCATCGTCGACGACGACCCAGGAATCTTGAACAGCTTCAAGGAAATCTTGGAACCAGAGGGCTATAATGTCGACACGGCGCAGACCGGCTCCGAAGCCCTCGAAAAGTGCAAAGCTCGACTCTACAATATAGCAGTCATTGACATCAACCTACCAGACACGGACGGGACAGAACAACTGCTCCCTAAGATCCACGGGATGCTTCCCAAAGCGAGGAAAATCATCCTCACAGGATATCCGACTCTGGAGAACGCCATCGAATCCGTAAATCAACAAGCAGATGCGTACATCATCAAGCCTGTCAACCCCGAAGAATTCCTGAAGGTGATTGCAGAGAACATAAACAAACAGACAGAAGCTGATTCAATAAGTGAAGACAGGGTAATCGGTTGGATAGAATCTCGTTACGAAGAAACCAAACGAAACCGGAGTCCGCGCAAGGGTCCCGCCCCTGCGCACGTGCCGGAGATCGAAGAATAGAATGATAGGACGATAGCGTCCCTTTACGTCGGGTACCATGGGACCCTCTTCGAAGGGAGGGGGATCTGTTCACTTCGTTTCAGCAAAACCGGATAAAGGGGCATCCGGCCATGGTTGTGATCCGTTGTTGCAGAGAAATCATTTGTTCGAAATTGGCGCAATAGTTCTGGCTGTGGGCGCTGTCGCTTCTATAATCGCCGGTTATGGTGAGGTGAGCTACCTCCAATGCTTGCCTGCAGGAGGGTCCGCTTGTTCTACCGACACGCAGTACTTCACCGTTTTCTTGGCTAATTCAGAAATGCTGTCAGTTGGATTGAGCATTGTTCTCGTAGGAGCAGTTATCATGATTGGCGGCAGCATTACGAATTATCTAGTCAGATTGAGTGATGAGCTGAAAACAAGCATGTCCCCGACACGACTGTGTCCAAAGTGTGGGGCCCAAGTCACCGGAACCTCAAAGTTCTGCCAGAGTTGTGGAAACAAGCTAGGAGAATAGAAATATTCACAGATCGGCCCCACGATTTCGTTCAGCAATTATCAAGATCATTAGTCACCTATTGCCCTTTCAAATTCCGCCATGACTAGCTCTTCGAACAGGATTCTCTATCTAGTCTCTCTGAACCACGCTACCAACGATGGTTCAGTCTACCTCCTGTCCAGCCTGTTCCCGATTGTCTTGGCGCTGTTCAACATCTCCGTCTTCCAAGTAGGCATTATCGTCGCACTCGGCTACATGGTCAATATCCTATTCCAGCCGGTAGTTGGTCATTACAGCGAAGGAAGAGAACCTGGAAGACTTCTCGCAATCGGAATATCAGTCATCACCGTCTCGGTCATCTCCTTCGTCTTTGCAACAGGTTTCCTGAGTCTACTCGCCTCAGTAATTCTTCTACGATTGGGCTCCAGCTTCTTCCATCCCGTTGGAATATCCACTATCTCGAAATCGTATGGCGGTCCAAGATTGCAGAAATCCATGGGATTCCAGAGCGCCTTTGGCAACGTCGGAGTCTTACTTGTGTTCTTAACCTCAGCCCCTCTCTATCTAGCAGTAGGCTGGCGCGCAACATTCATTGTGTTCGCGATCTGGACTCTAGCTGATGTAGTCCTAACGTTTACCTTTCTACGTGGTCGACATTCCGCGGCGTCCGATGATCCTCAAACTTCATCCATCTCGAAGCCGCGAACAAGAAGGACGATTCCTCTCTTCTTCGTCCTTGCTGCCTTCATTTCAGGTGGAACCTACGCGGTTATCTTGAACTTCGCGAATATCTTCCTCGGAACACGGGCACACCTCGACGTTTCACAGGCGAACCTCATAGTTTCCGCTTTCATTGCCTTCGCGTCCCTCGGAGCCATCGCAACTGGAGGCTCGACCCGTTTCGTCCCAACTAATGTTCTCTTAGCGATCTCATATCTCGTTGCAGCGTGTTCTGTTGCTGCCTTCACTCTCCTTTCGGGAAACGCGATCCTTGCTACTATGACTCTGCTTGCTACCGGATTCTCAATTTCCGCCACGTATCCCCTGACCTACACAGAATTGTCACGCTACCTAGGTTCCATTGGTCAGCAATCCGGACGATCTTTCGGAGTTCTTTCATCGGGCCAGACAATAGGCGCATCGATCTTGGGGCTGGCCAGTGGATACGTATCCCAATTCTTCAGCTTAGAAGTATCATTCGCTAGTGTAGCGATGCTGGCGTTGGTAGGAAGTGTCTCGGCAGCATTCTGGATCAAGCGTCGGGAACCGAAGAGCTTAATAGCCGATATCGGATAAACGATATCGGACAAGATTTTGTGGGGACACAAGCATTGGGGCGGAATGAGGCGAGGATGGCTCAGACCCTGGGTCATCTCCATGATAGGACGCTCACCAAAGAATGGCGCCGAGATTATCGATGAGATCGAGAAAATGAGCTGGGGAGGCTGGCGCCCATCACCAGGCTCAATCTACCCCCTCTTAGTTCAGATGGTCCAAGAGGGCGCAATCCGGAAGAGAGAAGATGGACGCTATGAACTTACTGACAAGGGCAAGGATGAGGGGACATTCCCCTTCGGCTTCCCATTCTCGCAAAGACCAAACTCCGTCGATTCCATGGTGAGCGAGATGAAGGATTTCGTCTCTTACTTCGAGGATCTAGCGAAATCCAACGCTTCAAAGATAGCAGAATACAAAGACAAGCTGAAGGATGTCGCGGAAAGATTGACGCGGCTCTTCGAACAGAACTAACTACTCCATTTTTCTGACAAACTGTTTTCTGGACCCCTCTGCACCGCGTTCCCCGTGGCGTCCTAAGGCTAGCCGCTATGCATATTATGCGTGGCCGGCCAGAACTGCGGATGGAGGAAGAACGCGAGTAAGCATCGATCTCGCCAACTTTGAAGGCCGTAGTCCTGGCCGGGGGCGAAGGGACGCGTCTGCGTCCTCTCACATTCACCCGGCCAAAGCCAATGCTTCCATTGGGTCCAAACCCGATAATCCATTACGTACTATCCCATCTGTCCCGGAACGGTTTCAAGGATCTCGTCATAATCCCAGGATACCTGAAAGATCAGATAATGGGATACGTCGGCGACGGGTCCCACTTCGGAGTCCGAATAACATATGTTGTTGAGCCGGAAGGGGTCACGTTTGGAACAGCTGGAGGTCTGAAGCTCGCCGCCCATCTATTAGACGAAACTTTCCTGGTTGTCCAGGCTGATGTGGTCAGCGAAATATCGCTAACGGACATGGCGAGGTTCCATTCAGATAGACAAGGCGAAGTCTCGATCGCGCTAACCAACGTGGAGGATCCATCTGCCTATGGAGTCGCAATTGTGGACGAGGAGAATGAGATCGTCAGGTTTGTCGAGAAACCGGCCCCGGGTACCGTTCCAAGCAATCTGGTAAGCACAGGTTTCTACATACTCGAACCTGAAGTTTTGGACTATGTCGAGAATGAGAAGTGGGATTTCGCGAAAGACCTGTTCCCGTACTTGATGAGACTGGGCCATCATCTCTTTGGCTACACGTTTGACTCATTCTGGGTCGATGTTGGGGAATTGAAGGGGTATCTGAAGGGAGTGAACTGGGTCCTTCGAAATTTCGCTGCGGACCCTCCCAAAGATGCAAGGCTGATCGGAAACCCAAGCGAGCCAGTGTTTGCTAGAGGAGACGTAAAGATTGGCCGAGGTTCCCAGTTGCTTGGTCCCTCATGGATCGATAACGAGACGTCTCTTGGGGAAAATGTCCAGATTAGACCTGGGACCGTCTTAAAAGAAAATTCAAGGCTGATGTCTGGGACGATCTTTGAGACCGGAGTCGCGTTCGAGAACACCGTCTTCGGAAGAAACTGCTCCATCAAATCAACAATAATCGGCGAGAGAGCTGTCATCGGCAACGACGTATCGATTGACAGATCAATAATCGGACAAGGATGCAACATCGGAAACAATGCAAAGATCCTCCCTGGAAGCAAGCTCTGGCCCAATACAAGGGTCGAAGAGGGAGACACGGTCGACGGGATCATTGCAGTCCCTCGGGACAAATCATTCTACTTTGACACGGGGCTCGGACAATACTCGGGAATACTTGCAACATCTATCCAAGAATTCATTGACGCTCTCAAGATAGTCCCGCTAGAATCGCTGGAATATCACATTGGACGCAGGGATATCGAAAAGTGGACGAAGGATGTGCTCGGTTCGATCCAGCTCGCAGATAACATCAGGACAGTTAGAAGATCACAGCTCATAGGAGAGGACTTGAGACTGCAATTGGTCAAGGTCGTCAAAGAGTGGGCGGACAGAGTCTCGTCCCCCGAGCCTCAATCGGACCAAGAGAAACAGATTGACGCGCCCCTAACGACCATCTAGAGCGGACTTGGCCGTGGAGATTATCGGTTGTAAATGCCCGGCGGTATGAGACCCTTACTGAGGTTGAGACTTTGGAGCCAGTCGCTCTTTGCCCACTGCGAGAATGAAGATGACGATTCCAATAGCAAACAGTTGTAGGCTAATTGCCATTGACACAACCGGGTTGAATCCTGTCTTCCAGATCTCATAGTTGAGATATGCTGGAAGAATCATCAGTGCCGCGGCGACTATGACTGCGACTCCACGGAGTATCTTTGCAAGATCGGAGTCTCCAACGCGAACAGCATTCATTGCGACGCTACCCGTGACGAACGGTTCAAGCATCCTTCCCATATATGAACGCTTATGCGATTGATATGTTCCAGATAAGAAAACGGGTTAGTGGTAAATCGCTGGAAGTAGGAGTACTATTACCAGCGAGGACTGATGGGGCAATGATTGCCGAGTCTCCGTAAGTCGATTCTGTAGGCATTCTGTCAGTAGTGTGGAGTCATGCCAGTCGTGTATTCGTGAGCGCAGTTTCCGCTCTCTTGTAGCTGTTTGGTGGTCTGCGAAGCAGCGTCGTGGTTATCGTCGTGCTTTGTCTGGCTTAACGATTGGTCGTGGTGTTGGTGCTGATCTGCGTTTCTTGACTTTGACTTCGAGTCCAAGGTTCCACGAGTGGTTCAGAAGTCTTTGCAGATTCTTGTTAAGCGTATTCGTCGGATGTTTGGGAAGTTTGAGTATTGTTGTGTTCGTACCTCTGAAGGACATGGTGTCCTTCACACGTTGTATCGTGGGTGCTTCATTCCAATCGCTTGGATTCGCCATGCTTGGTATGAGATTCATCGTGCGTTTGAGGTCTGGATTACTCGTGTTGATGATCGGAAGGGCGGTATTGGCGGTATTTCGCGTTACCTGGTTACTCAGTACATGAGTAATCAGTCTGGTTACGTTCGCGGGTCTGCTTCTCGGCATTGGATCTTCGTGGGCGCGAGTCGTGTTTTTCGTCGGTTGCTGAAGCTGTTCGGGTATGTTGGTGGTCTTGCTTCCTGGAAGGGTGTCTTGTTGTTTCAGTCTCTGATTGAGGTGTCTGGTCATGGTTAGGCGTCATTTGTGGGTGATGACGTATTCTGTGTTGTTTGTAGGGTGAAGTTTCGTCGTGTGAGTCTTGATGCCGTGTGTATTTGCGATTCTTGTTGGGCTAAGTGCTGTATGGTGAGTGATGGCTGGCGTTGTTCGAACTGTTTGTTGATGTTTGCTGATAGCAAGATGTCGTAGTCTGCCTCCGGGTTTTCTGTTGCGTCGAAAAGTTTCCAGCGGGAAAACCAGTGTTGGCTGCTTGTGGCGTAGCGCGACGAAGGAGCGCGAGCGTGCGTCACGCGGTCAGTGCTTCCCGTAGTAGTATCTGGCTACCAAGTAAGCGTAATAAAGCGCCCCCTTCTGTCGGACAGACTTAATTCATGCTTTCGCTAGTTATTCCCAGTGATTCGAATGGGTAGTGATGACGGGTCACTATTCGGCTTGGGTCGCGGATCTCTGACGGCCATTGGGGCAATAATGGTGGTGATAGGGTTAGTCCTCTTCCTAGTGGCGGCAACGTCAGTGATGACGCCTACGTCAAACCAGTTTGACTTCGCAGCAAGGGAAGCCCAGATGAATTCATCGTTCGTCACGGCGATAATCGGGATGGTTCTCTTAGCACTTGGGTTCGGAGCACTTAGACTTGGGATGATTAGGCCAGTGACTACGTATGTAGCGTCTGAGGCATCACCCGCGATTGAGCGTGTCTCAGAGGCCGCTGGCGAGGGCTTGAGGATAGGATTTGGAGGAAACCCGCTTAGGAGTGAATCCGTTGTCAAAGTGAAATGCCGCAACTGCGGCTACCTTGAGAATGAGGATGCGATCTATTGCGGGAAATGCGGGAAACCCCTGTAATTTCGTAATCCCCTCTATTTGTCGTAAGAGTCAAGACCGATGACCTTGACGGCATGATGACCGGGTCTTGATGGTCTTCTGAGTTCCCTGCCTCGCGCCTTCGCTAGCGTACCGGAATCGTGCTCTGTCATCGGGGGTCTGGGGCCGCGCCCCAGCTTCTCTTGATAGTGATTACAGATTGCGCCGCTGGTTGCGGCGGGATGCCAGGGCTGCGTGTAAGTTAGTCCGATGGTTCATTCTCGTCTTGTAGCTCTTTGGGCACGAATGACAAGCGTACGGATTTTCCTAGCACATCTGGCCCAAGGTGAAGCCCTAGCATGATTAGCAGAGTGCCTCCAATTATGACTAGGATGTCTACAACGAAAATGTATTCGTAGGCTGGGTTGTAGGTGTAGGTATTATAGGATAGCAGGCGAATATCATGACCTTGGATTGCTCCGAAGATTATGGCCGTAGACCTTGGATTGCTCCGAAGATTATGGCCGTAAACCCGATGGCTATCGCGGCCATCGACAATAGAAGGTTCCGCAAAAGTCTCTTTTTGGACTCCCTGGCGAGCGTCTGCTCGAGAAGCGTGTTGTGTCTATCGGCTTCCTTTTGCTCTCTCAGTATTTCTTCCTCGATGGTGCCCTGTAGGATGGGGCTATTGGCGATGTTGCTGCCGCAGATTCCGCACATAACATCTGCGTCTTGGCAGATGGTTTCACAGCGCTGACATTTTTTCAACTGTAATCTCGCCTCTGGAGGAGTCCATGGATTGACGTAGATGTGAGTATGAATAAATGAGTTCTTGATAGCCGAATGATAAGTTGGGGCTAAGAACGCTTATTCTTTCACAATGACTTTTCGAGCGATCGTCACATATGCAGTGTGCCCGATCATTCGAGACTCTGGTCGTACCTTCCCTGTTTCGGTCTTGAACTCTCGCATCAAGAGCTCAACCGCTTCGAATACGAGAAATCCGCCCTTCCTTAGCGCTTCAGCAAGTTTCTCTAACTGGTTAACGGTGGGCGTGAAGCCCGCCAGCATCCCTCCCCCCGCCAAGGCTTCCCATGCTGGGCCCACCATCTTCCAAGGATCGCCGAGATCGATCACAGCAGCGTCTGCGTTCAATTCCAAGAATCCCTCCGATGGGTCCATGTTTCGAAAGGTGACTTGACTTGACAGACCAGTCTTTTCCACGTTCCTCTTAGCCGACCTCAAGAATTCCTCCCGGTTCTCGTAAGTGTACACCCGGCCATTCGGCGCGATCGCCTGAGCCAAGGCACCGGTTAGGGCACCACTACCCGTGCCCACTTCAATGACGGTGTCTCCATCTTTCAGTCCAAGCTGATAGATCGCATACCCGATGTCCTTCGGATACATTATCTGGGTGGGTCTGCTGAACGAATTCACCAGCTCTAAGAGCCGAGGCTTGAACACCGCAAGCAACTGTCCCAAGCTAGTCTTGACGAACACCCCGTACTCTAACCCGACAAGATCCTTGAGATCAAGATACCCTCGATGAGTGTGGAATCGTCCCTCTCCCGCGCGAGCAATCCAGTTACGGCGAGCGTCCTGATAGAGGAAAACCAGATCATCCTCCTGAATTGAGGCTGTCAAACTTGGACTCTTTCAGAAAGAGTCACCCAGTTTAAGTGTTCTACAAAGAACACCCGTTATGATACGCTGACTGCACCAGACCTGAAAGGTCCTGATGCTCGCCTAACCTTTGAGGGCTTTGAAAACTGCTTCAGCCTTCGAGGTGCTGACCAGCTTCACAGTAATCGGGTCTTGAGAATCATTGACACGGATCCGAAGCACCGCAATGCCTAATCTCCACCAAGCCACCACAAGTGACCCGACAAAGACAACGAGTCCCGCCAACATTGCAACATCGTAAGGAAACACCGGCAAAGGCAACATTCTCGTCCCCGGAAACCACCAGATGAGAAAACTCGCGATCGCGCCGAGAACCGCAAACGTCAACGGTGGAAGAAGACTCTTAGTAATCAGCTCAAGAGTGTTGATGCTTGCCGTCGGGACGTTCATGAATTTCTCCCCTGTCGCAAACCTCTTCCCGACTAGAAGACGAGTGTCCGTCACGTACACCTGATAGTTGACCCCGGCGCAGTGAGCGAGAACACTCTCAGGGCCAACCAAGCGTTGAAGGTTGGACAAGTCTTCCGGAGAAGAATCCACAATTTTCCGTTTTACCATGATGTAACCCGAGCCTCGAACCTATTCGACATGTCCCGATTCTGAAAAATCCGACACGCATGATGTCTAGACGTGATAGTCCACGCGAGTTGTTCTACGGTTTCAGACGCCTCTCAAACACCCGGCCATTCGGCTTCTCCTCCGCAAAAACCTGGCCTTGAAACCGCGAAACTCGTACATCTGCGGTAAGCCATGCATCTGGAGGAAGATCGGCCTTCAAACAACATTGAGAAAGGAATTCTTCACTATCAAACCCTTCGTCAACGGCCACTTGAGGTAGTAGCAGCCCATGGCTACCCATGCCCTCAACCATCAAACCGTCTCTTCCAACGAGAATATTCTCTCTCAGATCGAGCGGATTCTTCATCCAGATGGGCTCCATGACTGAGAGCACAGTTGCCTCCAACACGATCCTCTTCTGTAGCTCCTCGAGAGTCACTGGTTCAAACCTGAAATCTGTTGTCGCCGCCTCTACTGCAGCAACCCTGACCTGTTCAAGTAATGACCTAGTTGGAAAGGGGATTCCAATGCATCCCCGCAGACTTCCACCTTTGACGTGGTCGAGGAGCGTTACGAACACTCCTCTCTCCTCTTTCAGGCCCGGACTCGCATCAGCCGGCGCCTGGAATTCTTCTCCTGACAGATGAGTTTCAACCGCTGCCCGGGCGGTCTTCACCAATACTACACCTTCTTCGGTCGTTAGCATTTCGTGTCCTTCTCTTCTGATGACATCATCTTTCGGGCTTCTTCCAAGGTGTGACGTATCTGCTTCCAGTGACTTCCCACCCAATACGTCTTCCCGCATCCCGCATTGCTACATCTCCAGAATCGATCGTAGAGTTCGAGACTCTTCGCCGGGACGTCACTGGTGGCTTCTTTCTTAGTAATCTCGTGGAGCTCTGCGCCGCATACAGGGCACCTAGTTGCGGACATGTCTATGTCAAGCGTAACGCCAAGAGTTCTTGCTAGCTGTCCCAGTCGAGCTTCCTCGGTACCGCCAATGATCAGGACCGAGTGGATGTTCTTTCCTAGAGCCCGATTGTGCAGTTCTTCATCCCGCGTCAAGAGGACTGAGTCCGGCACCTGAGAGCTTTGTATGAGACTGTTGTCGTCTGCCTTCGGGTCATACTCTGTCACATATCCCAGCATTCTAAGCCAGCGAGCCAAGCCTCCCAGCATTCCGTCGACGACAAACCTCAATCTGAGGGCCTACTTCGCAGGACGAAGCCAGAACCTTCCCCGGCGACTATCTCTGCCTCCTTGTAGACGAGCCTTCCGCCAACGATGGTGGAATGGACTGCACCCTGTGTCTTGAATCCGTCAAAGGGCGAAAACTTTGCTTTCGAAAAGAACTTACTAGAATCTATCCTTGATTTCTTCTTCAGATCAATCAGGACCAGGTCGCCATCGGCTCCTTTCCGGAGCTTGGCGTTGGACTTTAGACCGAAAATTCTTGCAGGATTCTCGCTGAGAAGTCTCACTAGAAGTGAGAGATTCATCTGTTGTCTGTTGACTAGTGTGAGCATCAATGGTAGAGTCGTCTCCAATCCCGGGACGCCCGGCGGGCTTTTGCTGGCTGACTGATCCTTCTCATTGATGGTGTGCGGGGCGTGATCACTGGCAATGACGCTGGCGAGACCCGTAAGTGTGGAGTTGAGTAGGCTACGCCTTGTCTGTTCAGATCTTAGAGGTGGAACCATCCATGCTTTCCACCCAATTCTGGACAAGAGTTTCTTGGACAGGAGGAGATGATGAGGTGTGACCTCGCTGGTCGATCTCGAAGCCGCATTGATCTTCGCGAGGCTAGCACGGAGAGTCAAATGACAGTAGTGGACGTTGCAACGAGCTCTCTTCTGAATTGGTAAGAGTCTATCGACAGCACGAGTTTCGAGGATCGGAGATCGAGCCTCAGCTAGTTCTTCGAAGCCGTCTCCCTTGCTCGTGTTTTCTGCGGCGGTTAGATCCTCTGCGTGCACAGTTACCGGAGTCTCGACTCGCGCAGCTGCACGCATCATTTTCTCTATCAACTGATGATTCTGGACATCGAATGGCGCAATAGGCTTCGGCAAGTAGAGCTTGAATGAGAATGCTCCGGCCTCCGCCAACGCTTCCAAGTCATGGGAATTATGCACCGCGGCTGCGTGAAAGCCCACGTTGACATAGATTCTCCGAGCTGCAACCGTCTGCTTTTCAATCAGGTGACTAACCGAGTCGGTTGCGGGAACGGTATTCGGCATGTCAAGCACAGTCGTGAATCCTCCAGCCGCCGCCGCAGCTGTGCCAGTTGCAAAATCCTCCTTGTGAGCCAGTCTCATGTCCCTGAGATGGACGTGAACATCTATGAGCCCAGGCAGAGCCTTGAGTCTCGAACCGTCGATCGTCTCAATGCCGCTATTAGGTATGCTGCGAGCTATTCGTTTGATCCGACCCTCTTCGATTAGAATGGAGCCTCTTCTAAACCCGGTTCCATTCCAGATGTCCGCGTCTTCGACCAGAATATTCCGGTCTTCCAAGTCTACTGCAGTATCAGTTCTCTTCTTCGGCGGGGCCAAGTTCTTTTGCGCAGTCCTGACAAAGGAAGACCCCATCCTTCTGCACTAACCCTTCTGACCAAGTCTCACACTCATCACAATAGCCGGATAGACGGGAAGTGCTGGTTCGTGGGGTCCTTCCGAGCCCAGCTTGGCTCTTCTCCGAGGCGAGATCGATTATTGCAGGAGTAACTTCTAGAATATCCTTCATCGTCAAGATTCCCATGAGTTTTCCATCCTCCATCACGGCCAGCCTTCGGATCTTTCGCTGGTTCATTAGTTTCGCGGCGTCTGTAACGTTGGCGCCTGACTTTATCGTGACAACGGGCTTGGACATGGCCTCGGCCACGGTCACCTTCGACGGCACTAAATTCTTGGCTGCGATTCTCTGAACAATATCTCGTTCCGTAATTATTCCGATCGTCTCTCCTTTCTTGCCAGAGACGAGCACGCAACCGATGTTATGTTTGGCCATAAGTTTCGCGACATCAGCCGCAGAATCCGATTCTCTTGCGGTGATGACAGGCCTTGTCATGATGTCTCGTACGATAATAGCTTCCGGCTCACTCTCGTGCACCGACAAGGCAGAACGGCCAGAGGTCTCGGCTTCTATAAAATCTTCATGTGAACATCACCGCGTTTTTCCAGCAAAACGTTATCAGCACGATCGAAGCCGGCCTCATTCGAGCCTTGTCGAGCACCGGGTCGAACCTAGCTGTTCAGACAGCGAAGGAAGGATTCATCGGCCGTCTGCCTCCAGCCTCACTCGTTTACTGGATTCGACTCGGCTTCGGTGTTTTAGCGGGTGTCATTTA
>Ga0209239_1001102_pt1 | contig 15859 bp, 12 predicted proteins | sample GraSoi013_2_20cm_FD_185824 | JGI IMG/M metagenome (GOLD analysis project Ga0209239, IMG submission 185824) | Grasslands soil microbial communities from the Angelo Coastal Reserve, California, USA - Sample 10_02_2013_2_20cm (SPAdes) (version 2) | ecosystem: Environmental > Terrestrial > Soil >...
GCTGCCAGCGCCGACGATGAGCGCGGTTTCGAGTTGTTTCATGCGCGATGCTCTACGCCGACTCGGGCATGCTCACAAGCCCGCGCCCGATGAGCGAACGGAACGCCTCGTAGGTTTCGCGGATGCCTTCGGCGAGCGGCATGTTTCCATAGTCTCCCAGCTGCGCGCGAAGCGCCTCGTCGGGCAGGTGCATGGGAAACGCGAGGGGCTGCCCCGAAGAGGTGATCGCGGCGGAAGGCGCGAGCTGCCTGAGGATGCTCAAGCCCTCCTCGACCGGCGCATAGACGCCGTTCATGTCGAACACCGGGGCGCCCTTGCGCTCGCGCGAGACCGCGTGGATGAACGCGCTCGCGACTTCGCCCGCGTACAGCCACGATACGCCGCCGGAAAAAGGCACCTCGTAGGGCTTGCCCGCCGCAGCGGCGAGAATCGCGAAGGTCGTTTTCGAGGTGAGGCCCTGGTCGCGGCCCACGCCGTAGACGACCCCCGGTCTGATGCCGACGCTCGCGACGTTCCAGTCCTCCGAATACACCTTGGCGATCTGCTCGTCGCAGTATTTGTACGCGCCGTAGAGCGTGTGCATGGCGCCGTGGCCGTCGTCCATCGCGCCGTAGGCCGCGATCGAGCTCGCGTAGGCGATGCGCCCGATCCCGAGGCGCCGCGCGGCCTCGAACACGTTGACCGTGCCGACGACGTTCACTTTCGCCCCGGCGACGGGGTCGGCCTTGCAGAACGGGACCTGCAGCGCCGCGAGATGAATCACCGCGCAAGGGCGCACCGCCTCGAAAACCTGGACGACGGTCTTGCTCTCGGAGATGTCACCGGTGCGCCACGCGATCTTTTGCACGTCGCTCTCGGCGAGCAGCAGGCGCGGCCGCCGCTTGTCCTCCGACAAGTCGAGCGCGCACGCCGGAACGCCGGCGCGCACGAGGAGCGCGAGCACCCAGCTGCCGATGCAGCCGCCCGCGCCGGTGACGAGGACGGGCCCGGAGAAGTTCGCGCGATCGATCGAAAAACGCTCTTTCATGGCTCTCCCCCGGCACCTCTTCCGCGAATCCACTTGACCGCTACAGTGGGCGCGGCTAACCTGCCCTCGCCTCCCGAAATTTTCCCAAAAACGCAACGCCCCGGCAAATCGATCACTCGCATGGCATCGGTGACCCTGAGCGCGGTGCGCAAGAGCTTCGGCTCGACCGAGGTCGTGCACGGCGTGGACATCGGGGTCGAGGACGGCGAGTTCTGCGTGCTGGTGGGCCCTTCGGGTTGCGGCAAGTCGACGCTCCTGCGGATGATCGCGGGGCTGGAGGAAATTTCCGGCGGCCGGATCGCGATCGGCGAGCGAGTCGTCAACGGCGTCGCGCCGAAGGAGCGGGACATCGCCATGGTGTTCCAGAACTATGCGCTCTACCCGCACATGAGTGTGTACGACAACATGGCCTTCAGCCTCATGCTCGCCGGCGAATCGCGCGAGCAGACGCGCCTGCGGGTCGAGGAGGCGGCCCTGATCCTCGGGCTCGAAGAATACCTGCGGCGCTATCCGCGCCAGCTCTCCGGCGGCCAGCGCCAGCGCGTCGCGATGGGACGCGCGATCGTGAGGAAGCCCCAAGTGTTCCTGTTCGACGAACCGCTGTCCAACCTGGACGCCAAATTGCGCGTCGCGATGCGCACCGAGATCAAGGCGCTGCACCAGAGATTGCGTACGACCTCCGTCTACGTCACCCACGACCAGATCGAGGCGATGACCATGGCGGACAAGATCGTGGTCATGAACGCGGGCCGCGTCGAGCAGATCGGCGCGCCGCTCGAGCTCTACGACGACCCGGCGAACCAGTTCGTCGCCGGCTTCATCGGCTCGCCGGCGATGAATTTTCTCGCCGGCCGCATGGCGAGAAACGGTGCCGGATTCGCGGTGGCGGTCGGCGGCGGCGTGCACCTGCCCATCCCGGTGCGCGCCGAAATCCCGGAGGGCCGCGAAGTGGTGGTCGGCGTGCGGCCGGAGCATTTCGCGGTAGCCGATGACGGCGTGCCCGCGGAAGTGGTCGTGGTCGAGCCCACCGGCGCCGACACGCAGATCTTCTGCAAGCTCGCCGGCGTCGACGTCACGGCGGTGGTGCGCGAGCGCCACGCCTTTCGACCCGGCGCGGCGGTGCGCCTGAAGCCGCAGCTCACTTTTCTCTTCGATCCGGCGAGCGGAACGAGGCTCGCATAAAACGTCACACCCAAAAGGAGGGGCCATGAGCAACATCAAGCGTCGCGATTTTCTGAAGATTTCCGCCGGTCTCGCGGCCGGCGCCGCGGGCGGCGTGCCGCTGCTCGCCCAGGCGCAGACCGCCTGGAAGCCCGAGAAGGGCGCGAAGCTGCGCGTGCTGCGCTGGAAGCGCTTCGTCGCGGGCGACGAGGATCAGTACATGAAGAACGTCGCTGCCTTCACGAAGAAGACCGGAGTCGAGGTGCGCGTCGACAACGAGAGCTGGGAAGACGTGCGTCCGAAGGCGGCGGTGGCGGCGAACGTAGGCTCGGGCCCGGACATCATTTTGTCGACCTTCGACGACGCCAATCTCTATCCCGAGAAGCTCCTCGACGTGACCGATCTCGCCGACTATCTCGGCAAGAAATACGGCGGCTGGTACGACGTGTGCCGGCAATATCTCCAGCCCGGCGGCAAGCGCTGGATCGGGCTGCCGCTCGGCTGCGCGGGCAACGCCTTCGTCTACCGCATCAGCCAGATGAAGGAAGCCGGATTCGATAGCTTCCCCAGGGATACGGCCGGATTTCTCAAGCTCGCCAAGGCGCTGAAGGCGAAGAACCATCCGCTCGGCTTCGCGCTCGGCAACGCGACCGGCGACGGCAACACCTGGACGCATTGGCTGCTGTGGTCCTTCGGCGGAAAGCTCGTCGACGATAAGAACAACGTCGTCGTCGAGAGCCCGCAGACGATCCAGGCGCTGGAGTACGCCAAGGAGCTCTATCAGACCTTCGTGCCGGGAACGCTCGCCTGGCTCGATCCGAACAACAACAAGGCGTTCCTCGACGACCAGATCAGCATCACCGAGAACGGCATCTCCATCTACTACGCGGCGAAGAACTCCCAGGACCCGAAGATCAAGGCGATGGCGGCGGACATCGGGCACGCCAATCTGCCGATCGGCCCCGTGGGGCGGCCGACCGAGCTGCACCTCTTCTTCAACCAGATGATCTTCAAGTATACGAAGTACCCGAACGCGGCGAAGGAGTATCTGCGCTTCATGATGGAGAAGGAGCAGTACGAACCCTGGCAGCAGGCCTCGATCGGCTACGTTACGCATCCGCTCAAGGCCTACGAGTCGAATCCGATCTGGACCGTCGACCCGAAGCACACGCCGTATCGCGACTGCATGAAGATCATGCTGCCGAACGGCTACAGCGGCAAACTCGGCTACGCCTCGGCGCAGTGCATGGCCGACTTCATCGTGGTCAACATGGTCGCCGAGGCCGCGAGCGGGTCGAAGACGCCCAAGGAAGCAGCCGAGCGCGCGCAGAAGCGCGCCGAGCGGTATTACAAAGTCTGATTGCTCCGAAGTTTCCCCTCCTTGGATAAGGAGGGGTGCCGGCGCAGCCGGCGGGATGGTTTGATCGCGCCGACCACCACCCCGTCGCCTTCGGCGACACCCCTCCTCCAAAAACGGATGAGGGGAAATCCCCGCAACCATGCGCCCTTTCCTCGACAACCGCAACGCGCTCGGGCTGGCGTTCATGCTGCCCGCCGCCGCGCTCCTGCTCGTGTTCCTCACCTACCCGCTCGGCCTCGGGCTGTGGCTGGGGTTCACCGACGCGCGCATCGGGCGGCCGGGCCACTGGATCGGCATCGACAATTTCGAGTCGCTCTTCGGCGATTCGCTCGCACGGCTGTCGCTTTTCAACACGCTCTTCTACACGGTGATCGCGAGCGTGGTGAAGTTCGCGCTGGGGCTCTGGCTCGCGCTGCTCCTCAACCGCCACCTACCCTTCAAGGCTTTCCTCCGCGCGATCGTGCTCCTGCCCTTCATCGTGCCGACCGCGCTCTCGGCGATCGCCTTCTGGTGGATCTACGACGCTCAGTTCTCGGTCGTCTCGTGGCTGCTGGTGAAGATGGGCCTGATCGACACCTACATCGATTTCCTCGGCGAGCCCTGGATGGCGCGCTTCTCGACCATCGCGGCGAACGTCTGGCGCGGCGTGCCCTTCGTCGCGATCTGCCTGCTCGCCGGGCTGCAGACGATCTCGCCCACGCTCTACGAGGCCGCAGCGCTCGACGGCGCCACCGAGTGGCAGAAATTCCGCCACGTGACCTTGCCTATGCTCACGCCGATCATCGCCGTGGTGATGACCTTCAGTGTGCTCTTCACCTTCACCGACTTCCAGCTGATCTACGTGCTCACGCGCGGCGGCCCCTTGAACGCCACGCACCTCATGGCGACGCTCTCCTTCCAGCGCGCGATCCCGGGAGGCAACCTCGGCGAAGGCGCCGCGCTCGCCATGGCGATGGCACCCTTCCTCCTCGCTGCGATCCTCTTCTCCTACTTCGGCCTGCAGCGCCGCGCCTGGCAGCAGGGCGGCGGGGACAAATGACCGTGAGCGGGCCCGCCGAAGACTCCCGCGGCATGGGGTATCTCGAGTCGCTGCCGCGGCGCTGGGTGACGCTGTATCTGCCCTTGCTGTGTTTCCTGATCGTGCTCCTCTTCCCGTTCTACTGGATGACGATGACCTCGTTCAAGCCGGACGCGGAGCTGATGAGCCGCGAAGCCAATCCTTTCTGGATCCACAACCCGACCTTTGCCCATTTCGAGAAGCTGCTCCTCCACACTTCCTATCCCGAGTGGATGTGGAACACCATCATCGTCTCGGTCGTCGCTACGTTCACCTCGCTCGCAGCGAGCGTGTTCGCCGCGTACGCGATCGAGCGCCTGCGCTTCCGCGGGGCAAAGGGCACGGGCATGGCGATTTTCCTCGCCTACCTCGTGCCGCCCTCGATCCTGTTCATCCCGCTCGCGACCGTCGTCTTTCAGATGGGGCTCTTCGACACGCGCTGGGCGCTGATCCTCACTTACCCGACGTTCCTGATCCCGTTCTGCACCTGGCTCCTGATGGGCTACTTCCGCACCATTCCGTACGAGCTCGAGGAATGCGCGCTCATCGACGGCGCGACGCGCTGGCAGATCCTCACCAAGATCATCCTGCCGCTGGCGGTGCCGGGGCTGATTTCCGCCGGAATCTTCGCCTTCACGCTGTCGTGGAACGAATTCATCTACGCGCTCACCTTCGTGTCCTCGTCGGAGGTGAAGACCGTGCCGGTGGGGGTGGTCACCGAGCTCGTCGAGGGCGACGTGTATCACTGGGGCGCTCTCATGGCGGGCGCGCTGCTCGGCTCGCTGCCCGTGGCGATTCTCTATTCGTTCTTCGTCGAGTACTACGTTTCGGGCATGACGGGCGCGGTCAAAGAATGAACTCGCTCGATTTCAAGGGCCGCATTGCCATCGTCACCGGCGGTTTGCAGGGAATCGGCGCCGCGATCGCGAAGCGCTTCGCGAGTTCCGGCGCAACCGTCAGGGTGTGGGACCTCGCCGCCAAGAAAGACCCGGTCGACGTCTCCGATGCGGCCGCGGTCGAGCGCGCGGCTGCAAAGGCGCTCGCCGAGCTCGGCGGCATCGACATCCTCGTCAACAACGCCGGGATCGCGGGCCTGAACGTCGCCACGGCCGAGTACCCCGTCGAGGAATGGGAGCGCGTGCTGAGAGTCAATCTCACCAGCCAGTTCCTGTGCTGCCGCGCGATCGCCCCGCACATGGTGAAGCGCAAGTACGGGCGCATCGTCAATATCTCTTCGATCGCGGGCAAGGAAGGCAACCCGAACGCGGTCGCCTACAGCGCGTCCAAGGCGGGGGTCATCGCGCTTACCAAGTCCTTGGGCAAAGAGCTTGCGCAGACGGGCGTCCTCGTGAACTGCGTGACTCCCGCTGCGGCGAAGACGGCGATTTTCGACCAAATGACGGAACAGCACATCAACTATATGCTTTCGAAGATTCCGATGAACCGCTTCGTCACGGTGGCGGAGATCGCCTCGCTCGTGTGCTGGCTCGCCTCCGAGGACTGCTCGTTCTCCACCGGAGCCGTGTTCGACATTTCCGGGGGAAGAGCGACTTACTGACATGGCAAAGAAAAAAAGGGAATTGCGCTCGGCGCAATGGTTCGGGCGACAAGACATCTACGGTTTCATCTACCGCGGCTGGGTGAAGAACCGCGGGGTGCCGCAGGACCAGTTCGACGGGCGGCCGGTGATCGGGATCTGCAACACCTGGTCGGAGCTCACGCCCTGCAACACGCACTTCCGCACGCTCGCCGAGCACGTGCGCAACGGAATCCTCGAAGCGGGCGGATTCCCGATGGAATTCCCGGTGATGTCGCTCGGCGAGACGCTGCTGCGGCCCACCGCGATGCTCTACCGCAACCTCGCGAGCATGGACGTCGAGGAATCGATCCGCGCCAACCCGCTCGACGGCGTGGTGCTCCTCATGGGCTGCGATAAAACGACCCCCTCGCTCCTGATGGGCGCGGCGAGCGTGGACCTCCCGGCGATCGGCGTGTCCGGCGGCCCGATGCTCTCGGGCAAGTATCGCGGCACCGACATCGGCTCGGGCACCAACGTCTGGTCGATGTCGGAAGACCTGCGCGCGGGGAAAATCACGCTCTCGGAATTCCACGAAGCCGAATCCTGCATGAACCGTTCGCACGGGCATTGCATGACCATGGGCACGGCCTCCACGATGGCCTCGATGGTGGAAGCGCTCGGCGTCGGCATGCCCGGCAACGCCGCGATCCCGGCGGTGGACGCGCGCCGCTACGTGCTCGCGCGCACCGCGGGCCGGCGCATCGTGGAACTGGTGAAGGAGAAGGTGACGCTCTCCAAGATCCTCACGCGCAAGTCCTTCGAGAACGCGATTCGTGTGAACGCCGCGATCGGCGGCTCGACCAACGCCGTGATCCACTTGATCGCCATCGCGCGGCGCATCGGCGTCGATCTTTCGCTCGACGACTTCGACCGCATCGGCCGCGGCGTGCACTGCCTGGTGAACCTCATGCCCTCCGGGAAGTTCTTGATGGAGGATTTCTATTACGCGGGAGGGCTGCCCGCGGTGATCCGCGAGCTCGGCGCAAACGGCCTCCTGCACAAGGACGCCCGCACCGTGAACGGCAAGAGCCTCTGGGAGAACAACAAGAGCGCCCCTTGCTGGAACCGCGACGTGATCTTCCCGTTGAAGAAACCCTTCAAGAAGAACTCCGGCATCGCGGTGCTGCGCGGCAACCTGTGCCCGGACGGTGCGATCATCAAGCCCTCCGCGGCGACGCCCAAACTCATGAAGCACAAAGGCCGCGCCGTGGTGTTCGAAAGCATCGAGGATTTTCACAAGCGCATCGACGATCCGAAGCTCGCCATCGACAAGAACTGCGTGATGGTCCTGAAGAACTGCGGGCCGAAGGGCTACCCGGGCATGGCCGAAGTGGGCAATATGCCGCTGCCCCCCAAGCTCCTGAAAAAAGGCGTGACCGACATGGTTCGGGTGTCGGACGCGCGCATGAGCGGCACCGCCTACGGCACAGTGGTGCTGCACGTCGCGCCCGAGGCCGCTGCGGGCGGCGCGCTCGCGCTGGTCGAGAACGGCGACGAGATCGAGCTCGACGTCGCGAAGCGCAGGCTGCAACTGCTCGTATCGGAGGATGAGCTCGCGCGAAGGCGCGAGAGATGGAAGGAGCCCGAGCCGCCGCTTGAGCGCGGCTACTGGCGCCTGTACTTCGATCACGTGCTGCAGGCGAACGAGGGCGCGGATCTCGACTTCCTCGCGGGGAAGAGCGGTGACTTCGTGCCGCGCGACAACCACTAGTGCCGTTCCAACTGTGAGAACTGACAACGGATAACGGATAAGTGATAACTGGTATATTGTGGCCCCCTCGCCACCCGCTGCGTGTCGATGCCGGAGTCGCCAACCGTTCTGCCCCCGCCCGCTCCGCCAGCCGAGGACGTCTGGTCTGTAGACGAGCACTCCCTCGAGGCGTTCGCGAAACGGCTCCAAGCGCCCCCGACCGACCGCGCCTGGCACGAGCTGCGGCGTGAGGCGGAACGGATCGCCCTGGTCCCGGGCTTCGAACGGCTGATCACACTCGACGCGAACGCGATCAAGGCGCTGCCGCACCAGATCGACGTCGCCCAGCGGGTGCTGCGCCACATGAGCGGCCGCGCCATCCTGGCCGACGAGGTGGGCCTCGGCAAGACGATCGAGGCGAGCATCATCTACAAGGAGCTCGCGATTCGCGGGCTCGCCCGCCGCGTGCTGATCCTGACGCCGGCCTCGCTCGTGGGGCAGTGGCAGGGCGAGCTCGAGGAGAAGTTCTTCGAGCGCTTCGACACGCCGAGCGAGCCCGACGACTGGCTGAACGTCACCAAGGCGATCGTGTCGCACGACCGCGCGCGCTCGCGCCGGCATGCCGAGGAGATCCTGCGGCACCGCTGGGACCTCGTGATCGTGGACGAGGCGCACAAGGTCAAGAGCCAGCGCGGCGCGACCTACCAGTTCATTGAGAAAATCGAACGCGACTTCATCCTGCTGCTCACGGCGACGCCGCTGCAGAACGACCTGCGCGAGCTGTACAACCTCGTCACGCTGCTGCGGCCGGGACAGCTCGGCACCTGGCCGGAGTTCCGCAAGGTGCATCTCGTGGCCGGCGACCGCCGCATGCCCAAGGACCCCGCCGCCCTGCGGGCGCTGACGCACGAGGTGATGATCCGCACGCGGCGCACGAGCGTGATCGACGACCTGAACTTGCCGCCGCGCCGCGCGCGCCACCCCGAGGTCCGCCTGACCAAGGCCGAGGCGGACCTGTACCAGGGCACCACCGAGTTCCTGCGCCGGCTCTATCGGGAAGGCTTCGTCCAGCCGGCCGCGCAGGAGGAGGTGGCTGACGGGACGGGACCCCGGAAGCGGACCCGGAAGGGGATCATCCAGCTCGCGGTCATCCACCTGCGCCAGCGGCTGTGCTCCTCGGCGCGCGCACTCGCCGAGTCGCTCGAGCACCTGGCGCAGGGCGAGCGCATCAACCCCGCGTACCGCACGATCGCGAGGCAGCTCGCCAAGCGGGCGAAGGGCATCAAGACGCACGCCAAGCTCACTGTGCTCACCGATCTGTTGAAAGAGACCCCCGACCGGGTGGTGGTCTTCAGCGATCACCACCCCACCATTGAACTGATCGAGGAGCGCGTCACGAAGCTCGGTCGCAAGGCGATCGTCTACTGGGGCGCGCACTCGACGCCCGAGCGGGACAAACGCATCCGCGCGTTCCACGAGGACGAGCGCAGCGTGCTGATCGCCAGCCGCGCCGGCAGCGAAGGACGGAACCTCCAGTTCTGCAACGTGCTCGTGAACTACGACCTGCCCTGGAACCCGATGGTGGTGGAGCAGCGCATCGGACGGCTGCACCGGATTGGGCAGACGCGCGAGGTACACATCGTGAATCTCGCCGCCGCCGGGACGATCGAGGCGTACATCCTCCAGCTGCTCGACCGCAAGATCAAGCTGTTCGAGCTGGTGGTGGGCGAGCTGGACCTGATCCTCGGCGAGTTCGGCGGCGCGCATACGTTCGAGGGCCGGCTCGCGGACGAGTGGCTCGCCTCCGAGAACGAAGAGGACTTCGCGCGACGAGTGGAGGCGATCGGCGCCGACATCGAGAAGAGCAGCGCAGTCGGCAAGGAGCAAGAGCAGCTGAACTCCCTCATCGCGCCGGACGACAACGCCGTACGCCTCGAGCACCGGTTCCAGGAGCTGTCCGCTGCGGGTCGCCTGCGGCTCGGCTACGGGACGAGCCACCTCGTGCGCGCCGCCGGCTGGGACGCCAAGCGCCAGCGGCTCGGCGTCCACGTGACGGAGGTGCTCGAGGCACTCAAGTCGATCGAGCCCATCGGAGGCGTCACGACGCACCAGCCAGCCGGTAGCCATCCCAAGTACGGGGAGCTGGTAAGGCTGAGCGGCGTGAGCAGCTCCGGACGCGCGATCGCGCTCGTGGCGCAGGTGGACCGTCTTCCCCTGTTCCTCGCCGACATCGAGGCTGACGCCGAGTGACCCAGCGCCCCAAGCCCAAGCCTAGGCCCAAGCCCAAGCCTCGGCGCGAGCCTGCTCTGCCGGCGCCGCAGCCGATCGGCGACAACGATCCGCTCGCCGACGCGCGCATCCGGCCGCTGCTCCAGCGCTACTGCCGGCTCGCTGGTGTGAAGCAGGCCGCGCTCGGCCCGGATCATTCCGAGCTGCGCTTGCCCCAGGCCGAACGCCCGTTTTTCAGGGACCGCGAATCCTTGCGCCTGGCGTTCTCGGTCGACGCGCTGGAGCGCGACCCGGATGCCGAGATCGCGGTGCTTGGCAGCCCCTTCCTCTCCCAGCTGCTCGAGGCCATTCGCGCGCGGGCGTCGCGCCTGTCGTTGGGTCTGATCGCGCCGGCCGGCGCGGGCGATCCGCGGCGCGTCGAGCTCGCGATTCCCGTGCGGGACGGCACGGCGCGGGCGCGCGCGAAGCGCCTGGCCGTGCATCCCATAGGGCGGCTGTTCGCGCGCGTCGTGCTGCGCGCCGGCGCCGGGGTCGAGGAAGCGGTGGTGGAAAGCGACGTGTACGACTTGTCGACCGGCGCGAGGGTAGATGACGACCTGGCCGGCGCGTTCCAGGATCTCGAAGCGGGCCGGGTCGAGCCCGCCGATGAAGCGTTGGCAGCCGCGGCAAAGCCGGTTGCCGCTCGGGAGCCCGGGGACTTGCTGCGGCTCCTCTTGAGCCATCTCCGCGACAAGTCGACGGAGCGGGTAGCCGCGCGACGCGCCGCGGCCGCGGGCGAGCTTGCCGCCGAGCTCGCCAGGCTCGAGCGGTACTTCGAGTCGATCCTCAAGGAGCAGTCCAGCGAGGAGGCCATCGGCACGGTCTCGGCTCTCGCCGCGCGGCGCCGGACCGAAGAGATCCGGCGCAGTGAGGTGCGGGCGACCGTGCATCCCGTGCAGCTCGTCGAGGCCACCGTCGTGATGCAGCGGGCGGAGTGGCAGCTCGAGTCAGCGCGGGGGCGGCGGGGGACGTTCAGCGCGCAGCGCTCCCTGAGCGGTGCCGCCGCGTGGGCCATGACGTGTCCGCATTGCGGCCGCCCGCCGGCGGCCCTGGTCGTCTGCCGGCACGACCACTGCGGCTGTGACGCCTGCTCGCACCGCTGCTCAGTCTGCGCCGAGGACTTCTGCGCGGAGCACGGCCTCGCCGAGTGTCGCGTGGACGGGCAGCCGGCGTGTGACGAGCACGCCCGCGTATGCCCCTCGTGCCGGTTGCAGTACTGCACGGCGCACGAGGGTGTGTGCGCCGAAGACGGGCACGCGGCCTGCGTCACGTGCCTTGCGCCGTGCGGCAGCTGCGGCCGGGTCGTCTGCAACCGGCACGCCGAGCACAGCCACGCGGATGCGCCAAAGGGACGCCGCCGTCTCTGCACCGCGTGCCTGCGCACCTGTGAGGGCGGGTCCAGGGAGCGGGTGGGTGTGGACGAGGCGACGCAATGCGCGAGCTGCGGCAAGCTGGTCTGCGCGGCGCACAGCGCCGTGTGCGCCGTGGATGGACAGGTGCACTGCTCGACGCACCTGCGCCGTACCGACACGTCGCGGCGCCTGGTCTGCGGGCAGCATCGGGCGGGCTGCGCGCAGGAGGAGGCAGCGATCTTCGCGTCCGATGAAGTGGCTGCGTGCGGGTCGTGCGGGAAGCTCGTCTGCGCCGACCACTCGGCGGTGTGCGTGGAGGATGAACTACGCCACTGCGTCACCCATCTGAAGCCGTTGGTCGACGCGAACGGCGCGTTGGGTTGCGCAGAGCACCGCAAGGCGTGCCACGTGGATGGCCAGGCGTTCTCGCTGAAGGGCGTCGCGGCTTGTCCCGTGTGCGGCAAGGACGCCTGCGCCCAGCATCGCGCCGCGTGCAGCCACTGCGGCCGCCATGTGTGCTCGGCTGACCTGGAGCAGAAGTCCCGCCGCTGCGCGACCTGCAGGCAGCTGGCGGTGATCGCCGACCCGCCGGAGGACGTGCTCACCGCTGCGCGAGCCGTGACGGGCGGGGGGCCGAAGTCATCCCGCCCCTGGCGGATGGCCCGCGACCACAGTCACGTGGTCGTGGAGCTCGATCTCGGCTTGGGGCGGAAGACGGTCTTCACGCTGCGACACGGGCAGACCGTGCCGGACAGCGTCGTGAAGCGTACGCTGCTGGGATCGAAGCAGCGGTAGTGAGCGATCGCGACGTCCCGTCTTCCCCCGGTCCTTCCCCGTCTTCCGCCGTCAAAGCGTTTTCAGGAACGCGATCAACGCCGCCGCCCGAAGCAAACTCGGTTTCGAAATGAAGCGCGCTATTTCGCGAACATGCCCTTCGGCGTTATGCCCTTCAGGAACGGTTCGATGAATGCGCGCAGCAAATCGGCCTGTGTAATAACTGCCGTGTGTGACGTCGCGGGCAGAATCGCCAGGCGCGAAGCTGACAACGGCTTTCCCGTGTCGCCCATCGCGCCGCCACCGAGCAGGTGGAACATCGCGACCGCATGCTCGAGGGTCATACCATCGGCGTCGCCGGCGATGATCAGCACGGGCGACTTGATCCCCTTCACGTCTGCCGCCCACGCCATTGGCTCCTTTTGGAGCGCGATGACCTTCCTGACCACTTCGGGAAAGCCGTTGGGATTGGGCGCTAGCTTCTTATACTCCGCGGCGAACGGCGTCTGGACCATCATCTCCACGGTCAGCTTCGGGATGGACGCCCTGAACTCGGGCTGCCAACCCTCGAAGTCGTATGCGCCGGCGCCGAAGACGAGCTTGCCAAGCTTCGCCGGATGGCGGATGGCAAGCTGTAGCCCGGCGATCGCACCCATCGAGTAGCCGAACACATCGGCTTTGCGGAGACCGACCGCATCCATGAATGCTGCCACGTCGTCGGCGAGGTTCTGATAGGTGATGGGCCGGTTGATGTCCGTCGTGCGACCGTGACCCTGAAACTCGAGGGCATAAACCTTGTGCGACGCGGCCAGCTTTGGGACGATTGCGCCCATCATTGGAATGTTCATATAAGCGCCGTGCAATACGATCAACGGATCGCCTCGTCCGGACACTTCGTAATACATCTGCATACCGTTCACCTTGACGCGCTGGCCGACGGCTCGCGCGTCGGCGACGGCGTTGCCGGTAAGCAGCAGGGGGAGGACAAGCAGCGTGGTGCGTAACATGGATTCTCTCCTCGGATGATCGGTTCTGCTCATACGTCGAGCGAGCAGTCCGAAAATCGACAAGCCGTTGCTCAGGTACGAATAGGATAATCAATTCTCCGGCGCGCCGCGCATACTGCCTTGTGGATGGGTGCGGCGACTTCTGAACTCGGCTGGGAAAGAGGAAGTGCTCCGATCGCAGGGCCGTGCGGAAGATGTGGGCAGCGACTTTCAGAGGAGAAAGGGCAAGCCATGGCTTTGACACCGATCCGGCGCGTGGTCACTGGAAACGACGAGCGTGGCAGATCCAAAGTCGTCTGGGACGGCCCGGCGCCCGGGACGCATGAAGCCAGCTTCAACGGCCGGGGGCATACGGATTTCTGGGTGTGGCGGGAGACGCCGCCCCCGCTGAACGGCCTGGAAGATACGGGCACATGGGACGACGAGTTCCCCGGCCCCGTGGGCGGCGGCCATCTCCGCGTCGTGCACTGGCTGGCGAAGACTGAGGAATCGCCGCCCAACGAGCCGTATAAGGCGCCCGAGCAGCATGGCCGGACCTGGGACCGCGGCGGCGGCAACCACTACAACCGCTCCTACATGCACAAGACGAAATCCGTGGACTACGGCATCCTGCTTTCCGGCGAGCGCGCGATGGAGCTCGACGACTGCAAGCTCGTCCTGAAGCCCGGGGATGTTGTCGTCGACGTCGGCGCATGGCACCTCTGGGACAGCTCAAAGACAGGCTGCATGATGGCCTTCGATATGTTCGAAGCTGAATTCGTCGACGGACCGGCGGGCACCGCGCAGGGCAACGACCGTGTCATGAAGCCGAAACCGGATCGCAAGCTGCCGCCGGGGGTGAAGCCTTCGCGGCGCATCGTGGCCATCGATCGCGAGCCCGGCCGCTCAAGCCGCGTGAGCGACACGCCGTCGCCCGACGTGCGCATCGACCCCGCCCGGCCGGGCTTCGCGATGCAGCGGATGTGGGTGGCCGACAGCGCGCCGGCCAAGCTCGTCTACGAAACGCTGCAGCTTCCGTACACGCTGGAGCCGCCGGCCAGGGGATCGGTGCTCAATATCTTCACCTTCCCGCCGGACCAGGCTTGGAAAAACAAGGTGGGCCCCGTGGAAGTCGCGGCGTACTTCAAGTCGGTGGGCGCTCCTGCGGCCTCCACATACTCGCCGCACGCGCTGCATCCCTATATGCAGAAGATGCGCACCTTGGATTTCTGCATTGTGCTCGAGGGCGAGATCGTGCTGGTTCTCGATACGCAGGAAGTGACGGTCAAGGCGGGCGAATTCGTCATACAGAGAGGCACCAATCATTCCTGGAGCAACCGCTCCGGCAAGCCAGCTGTGGTGGCCATAGCGTCCCACGGCGCCAAGTAGCCGAATAGCGAGAGGAGGAGAGGAATGAAGAGGCCGCTGCTGAGGCTGAAGCTCATCGCGATCGCAGTCGTGACATGCATGTGGGCCGCCGCCGGCTGGGGGCAGGCGTTTCCGGTCAAGCCCATCCGATGCATCGTTCCAAGCTCGCCGGGCGGCGGCGCCGATACCATAACCCGCCTCATTGCAAATGCGCTGCCCGCGGTGCTCGGCCAGCAGGTGATCGTCGACAATCGCGCGGGCGCGAGCGGCAACATCGGGACGGCGGCGGCGGCGAAGGCGCCGCCCGACGGCTACACCTGGATCATGATCAACAACGCCCAGGCCGCGAACGTCAGCCTGCAGAAGGACCCGTCGTTCGATCTCCTGCGCGACTTTGCGCCGATCACGCAGGTAGATTCGACGCCTCACGTCATCCTTGTCCACCCTTCAGTGTCGGCGAGCTCGGTGAGCGAGCTCGTGGCTCTGGCGAAGTCCAGGCCGTACGCGCTGGACTACGCCTCCGCGGGGACCGGCACCGTGACCTTCCTCGCTGCCGAGCTCTTCAACGCCCAGGCGGGCATCAGCCTGCGGCACGTGCCGTACAAGGGCGGCGGCGAGTCGCTCATGTCCATCGTCCGGGGCGAGACCCAGGTCTATTTCTCGCCGCTCTCCGTCGCGATCGGCCACATGCGCGGCAACCGCGTGCGCGCGCTGGCGGTCACATCGAAAACCAGGATGTCGCTCGTTCCAGAAGTGCCGACGGTGGCGGAGTCGGGCTATCCGAATTATGAGTTCAACCTCTGGAATGGCCTGCTGGTCCCGGCCAACACGCCAAGGGAAATCATCACGACGATCCGCAATGCGGTGGTTAAGGCGCTGAATTCCCCTGAGGTTCGGAACCGTCTTCTCCAGACGGGATCGACGGGAATCGGCAGCCGACCGGAAGAGTTCGGTGCCTTCCTCAAGACGGAGGTTGAAAGCATTGCAAACGTCGCGAAAAAGCTGAACCTGAGCGGCAAGTAGATCGCCTAGCCTTCCCCGCTAGCGCCGAGCGGCGCTCATTTGCCCTTCCTCTTCTTCTTCGCGGCGCGCACTTTCGGGCCCTGCGCCTTCACCGGCGCTCGTGTGGGATCGCCGCCCTCCTCGGCGAGGACGAAGGTTCCGCCCTGGTAGAGCTCGGTGCGCGGGTCCGCGCCGGGCTTCTCGTTCCTGAGGATCTCCTCCGCGTAGGGCTCGC
>Ga0209239_1001104_pt1 | contig 15845 bp, 14 predicted proteins | sample GraSoi013_2_20cm_FD_185824 | JGI IMG/M metagenome (GOLD analysis project Ga0209239, IMG submission 185824) | Grasslands soil microbial communities from the Angelo Coastal Reserve, California, USA - Sample 10_02_2013_2_20cm (SPAdes) (version 2) | ecosystem: Environmental > Terrestrial > Soil >...
CTTCTCGGGTTTCTGAACAGCTCCATCCCAAAAATCGCTGAATCCTCCATCCACAGAAGCCATTCGTAGAGATCCGATTTGTTGTTTTGGAACCGAAACCCTTCGAAACCCGCCTCTTCTCCGGACGGTTGTATTGCACCGAAATAGGAAACTCAATGGGTTTCTTCGCGATTTTGGCTACGACGCGCAGCTGCTCAAAGATGACCAAGTCGATGAAAAAGCACTGCGCTATCTTCGTGGGGTTGTCCGGACCTCTTATACAACTCTGAACGGGCGATCTTACCAAAACCTGGATGCCTTCGCCCCGAGGCGGACTGGGAGGCACTCGAATGCACCTCACTGGCGCACGGCGATGGGCAGGGTGGCAGCGATGTCTATAGCTACACGCAAATCAGCCAGTACCTTCGCTGCCCTCGCAGCTACCGCTACCTGGAAGGGTGGCGGGAAAAAGAAACACGGGCGGCGATGGTTTTCGGTCGCTGTTTCGAAAAGGCTCTGAGTGCTTACTTCTGTAAGGAAGATAGTGCTGCTGCGCTTTTCAAAGAATGGGATGCATACCGCGATGCTTCCTTTGAATTCCGCAAGGGAGAGTCCTGGGATCGGCTCTTCCACCAAGGGGTCCATTTACTCGAAACATTTGCACGGGACAATCGCGTTCGGATTCACAGTCCAAAGAAAAATCTGCAAATCAAAATGCTTCGGACACTGTCTGGTGGGAGCGAATTCGTTGCCTATCTTGACGCCGTAGGGGACATCGATGGCCAGCACTGCCTGATCGACTGGAAAACCACAACCAGTCGCTATTCAACGGAACCCGAGGGATTACTTTCGCTCGATCCGCAACTCATCTGTTATTCGTGGATCAGTGGGATCCCGGAAGTAGCACTGGTTGTATTCGTGCGGAAGCATGCTCCCGAAATTCAATATTTGAGAGCGACGATCTCAAAAGAGCAGCGCCAGGAGTTCGAGCTGCTTGTAGAGACAACGATCGACCAGATCGAAGCGGCTCAGTTTGCTTCGCACAGCGGTATCCGGTTTCCACAAAACGGTTGCGTGAGTTGCCCGCATCTGGGGCTTTGCCTGAACAACCAGCCGTTAGTCGACACGAATCTCGTGCGTAAAGCAGGAGCGAGCGACCTTGATTGGCTTGACGAGCTTGGGGACTAACGGAGGAACTGCCGTGGCGCCGGAATTGAATCGTCGGCGGGCGGTCTTCGTCTTGGGCAAGATCGATGAGATCTTGTGTTGGGAGAAGACGAAAGAGCAAGAAAAGGACGCGCGGTTTGTCGAACTTGGAGAGTATTTATGCGAGGTCAGGTCGAAGCAGTACTGGAGGTTAGAGAGGTTGAAGTCATTCGACGAATTTCTCGTAAAGCGTTTCCCGGAATCGCGGCGAAAAGCCTATTACTTGATGGCGATCCACGAGCATCTACCGCGGATTTCGAAACCGGAACTAAGGTTGATGGGCTGGACCAAGGCGAGGGAGCTGGTGAAGGTGGCCCAGAGGGAAGGGGAGAAGTTCGATTGTGCACCCTGGGTGCACAAGGCGGGCTCGCTGCCCAGGGAGGAATTCAAGCAGGAGGTCGAGCGGCACCTGACCGGGCAGGAGACCGAGCCACACGAGATCCTTTACTTCAAGGTGTACAAAAGCCAACTGCCTGTGATCGAAGAGGCACTCGAAACTGCTGGACTGATGCTCGGCTCAGACAAGTCAAGGGGTTTCTGCCTGGAGATGATCTGCGCTGATTTTCTAGCGGGTGCCAAGCTGGGAGAGACGCAACAATAGATTTGATTATGCAAAGCTCAATGAATCCGATGCGTGTACGTCAAAAGCAACCCAGGCATGAACTGAGCCCGGAAGAATACAAAAAACTCCGAATCCACGTTTTGGAGAGAGATGGCTGGCGGTGCCAAGAGTGCGGTTCCATGAAACGCTTGGAGGTCCATCACATGAAACACAGAAGCCAACTCGGCGGCGACGTGATGCAGAACTTGATTGCGCTTTGCGCCGGTTGTCATGGCAAATGTCACGGAAGGCGCCGGTAGAAACGCTATATAACAGTTTCTGCGGAGTGTTGAAAACTCGGTCAGGGAGGAAGAGATGCCTCCAGAGACGGGCGGCGTAAACCGGATCTAATCAGCACCACGATTGGTCGTAATACTATCGGGAACAAAACAGCATTGCAGTTGAGCCTGCCAGTCTGGTAGTGCAACCCCTAAGGTCTGAATCAGCCGGGAGTTTGAAAGAATTGAATAAGCGGGGCGGTGCGTGGGAGATCCAAATTCTTTCGTGGAGATTGGGATTAAACGGCGTGCAATCAAAGGGCGTTCCTTGGTAGCCGCAGCGAACCACTCTAGAATGTGTGATGTAGCTTCTGCTTTCTCAAGTATGGTTTTGGCAAAGTCATACCATGTCGTTTGCCCCGCCGCGCTCATATGGTAGGTTCCACTAACCTCGGAGAAAACAAAATCTCTGTCATTGCTGTCACGCATGCTCGTCAAGATCTTGGCGGTGGCAGCCGCCACTTCCGACGCGCAGGTTGGCGCTCCGATCTGATCAATTACAATTCGTAACTCTTCCCGTTCAGTTGCGAGGCGCAAAATCGTCAGAAGGAAATTGCGGCCTTGTCTGGCATACACCCAGCCTGTCCGGAATATCAGATGAGGTAAACCTGAACAGCGAATGGCTTGCTCACCGGCAAATTTGGTTTTCCCATATACGTTCAAGGGATTTGCAGAATCCATCTCATCATAGGGTGTTTTCTTAGTTCCGTCGAACACGTAGTCGGTCGAGTAGTGAACCAGAACCGCACCAATTTTCTTTGCTTCCTCAGCCATCAATCCAGGGGCTTCGGCGTTGACGGCTTGCGCCGTCGCCTCGTCTGTTTCCGCTTGGTCGACAGCTGTATATGCGGCGGCATTAACGATAAGCTGCGGCTGGACATCTCGTATTGTCCGGCGAATATCAGAAGGATTCGAAAGATCCAATTGATCGTGGCCAAACGCAATCACTTCGCCCACTTGGGGCAAGAAACGCAAAAGTTCTCCGCCAACTTGGCCGTTCTTCCCGGTCAGCAAGATTACGGGTTTCATTTCCCCGAATACCCAGGTAGGAGTTCGCTAGGAACTTGGGCGAGCACGGGATACCTTGCGTCCTTCTCGGAAACAATCGGAGAGCTCACACCCCAGCATATCTTGAGGTCTGGATCATTCCAGGCGATGCCACGCTCGTCTGCCGGATTGTAGTAGTCGCTGCATTTGTACAGGAAATGAACGGTGTCCGTGAGGGTTAAGAACCCGTGAGCGAACCCAATGGGAACATAAATCTGATTCTGCTCTTTCGCGGAAAGAAGCACGCTCGTCCATTTTCCGAAGGTAGGTGAGCCGACTCGAATGTCAACGGCAACGTCTAGCGCTTGGCCTTCGACGACACGGCAGAGTTTCGCTTGTGGGTGGGGCAATTGGTAATGAAGACCGCGCAACGTCGTTTTTACAGAGCGTGAATGGTTGTCCTGAACGAAAGCATCCGCGATCCCGAGGTCGGCGAACTTCTCTTTGTGGTAGGTTTCAATGAAAAAGCCGCGCGTGTCGCGATGGACGACGGGTCGCAGCTCAAACACGCCAGGAAGGGATGTCTCGATTCGTTGCATTAACTCCGATGCTCGCTTGTTCGCACATTTGCAGTAAGTTTAAAGTTAGAGCTAAGAGGTCAATTAGAAGCTGCTGATCCGGATCGGGCAATCGCACGAAGAGAAGTCTCCCGATTTTCGTAATACTTTTCGTAATACGAAAGGTACTCTCCATTACGAACACCAGCGACCCATTGCAAATTGCTCTTATACCATTCAATGGTTCGGCGAAGGCCATCTTCCAGAGAGATGGCGGGACTCCAGCCTAGCTCGGTTTCTATTTTCTCGCAGTTCAGTGCATAACGGCGGTCGTGACCCGGGCGATCCTGCACATAGGACACCAAGCTTTCGGGCTTCCCAGTCAGATTGAGGATGCGGCGTACCAACGTTAGGTTTTCATCGAGATCTAGTCCCCCAATGTTGTAAACCTCTCCGATTTTGCCTTTCTCCAGGACTGAAAGAATCCCTCGGCAGTTGTCCTCGACGTGCAGCCAATCTCGTTGCTGCCTGCCGTCGCCATAGACAGGCAGAGCCTTATCGCTTATCGCGTTTGTGATCATGAGTGGCACAAATTTTTCGGGGAACTGATATGGGCCGTAGTTATTGGACGACCGAGTGATCACCGCGGGGAACTTGTAAGTGCGGACGTACGACCGAACCAGAAGATCAGAGGCGGCTTTCGACGCGGAGTACGGGCTGCTCGGTTCCAGCGGAAACTTTTCATCGGCGAAGATCCCTGACGGAATGTCCCCATACACTTCGTCAGTGGAAACATGCACAAACCGGGACACGGAAACTTTGCGCGCCACTTCCAACAGAATGAAAGTGCCCGTGACGTTGGTCTGAATTACCGGAGCTGGCTCGTAGATGCTTCTGTCGACGTGGGACTCTGCAGCAAAATGGATGACAGCATCACAACCACGCATGGCTGTTTCTACGCCGGCTGCATCGCAGATGTCGCCTTTCACAAATCCATAATTGGGATTGTTCGCTACTGATTCAAGATTTGCGAGATTCCCCGCGTAAGTGAGCTTGTCATAGCTGACGACCGAAAAATCCTTCCTGGTCTCGAGAACGTATCGAATAAAGTTGGAGCCAATAAATCCGGCACCGCCAGTGACAAGAACCCTCATCGGGCAGCCTCCTGAATCATGACCTCTGCCGTTTCCCTTACGCTGCCAAATTGGTAGCCCGCGCCGCGTAGATCAGTGACAGTGAGATTTTTCCTCTATCGCGCCGACGCTGCAGCCAGCCTCAGTTCCTCAACGAGCAGCACTTTCTCGCGCACCATCTTCGTGGCGCGCCAGAGCGATTCGAACGTTCCCGCGTCCGTCCACCCGCCTTCGATGACGTCGTAACTGAGTTGCCCTTCGAAAAGAAATGAATTATTTACGTCCGTGATTTCAAACTCTCCGCGCCCCGAAGGTCTGAGTTTCCGCACTCGGTCGAACACCGTTCCGTCGTAGAAATACACTCCTATCACCGCGTAGGGCGACCCTGGAACTTTGGGCTTTTCCTGAATTCCCACAATTCGCTTCCCTTCGAACACAGGCACGCCGAACCTCTCCGGGTCTCGCACTTCCTTCAGTAGGATCAGCGCGCCGTCCAGCTGCCCTTCGAATTTTTCCAGCGGTCCCCGTATGCTGTTTTCCAGAATGTTGTCGCCCAGAATCACGCAGATTTTCTCGCCCGCCGCAAAGGGTTCCGCCAGCCGCAACGCGTCCGCAATTCCTCCTTCCCCTTCCTGATAGGCAAAGCTAAGTTGCTTTAGGCCAAACTCTTTCCCGTTGCGTAGCAGCCGAAGAAAGTCTCCCGCGTTGTTGCCCCCAGTCACGATCAGGATGTCCTGAATTCCGGCCTCGACCAGGGTCTGTAACGGATAGTAGATCATGGGCTTGTCGTAGATTGGGAGAAGATGTTTATTGGTCACGCGCGTGAGCGGACTGAGTCGGCTCCCCGACCCACCTGCGAGCACAACACCCTTCATTTGAACCTCCCGAAATTGATCATCTACACTCCTGACAAAAGTGCTGCCTGAACCCAATTCCTTTTGAATGTCAGCTGATTGTCTCGAGGCTCATACGTCGACCAACATGCCGATCCTCTCCGTTAGAGGCGGCCGCATCCAGAACTTTGGCGACCGCCTGGCATGTATCGCGCATGTCGGTTTCCGATAGCGTGGGATGAACGAGGAACATCAGACTTGTCTCTCCCAATTCTTTTGCCAGGGCGAAACATTCCACGGGCCGAAGTTCCGGGGTGAAGGCTTTCTCGAGGTAGATCTCGCTGCAACTCCCTGTGAAGCAGGGTATCCCTTCGGCGACAATCGCCGAGAGAATCCGGTCTCTGGTCCATCCCTTGTGCAGCTTTTCCGGACGAACAAACGCGTAATACTTGTAGTAGGAATGACCGATGTGGCTGGGAGGCTGCGGAACGCGCAGAGCGTCATGCTGCGTAAACCCCTGGGTCAGAATCGCCGCATTCCTGCGCCGGATCTCCACCATCCGGGGAAGCTTGCGAAGCAGGCAGCGTCCGAGCGCCGACTGAAATTCCGTCAGGCGCCAGTTGGTCCCAAACGATTCATGAAGCCAGCGAAAGCCCGGCGGGTGTTCGCGGTTGTAGACAGCCTCGTAGCTCTTGCCGTGATCCTTATAACTCCAAGCCTTTTCCCAGATGGCCCTCTCATTGGTCGTGACCATGCCGCCTTCCCCTCCAGTGGTCATGATCTTATCCTGGCAGAAGGAAAAGGCACCTACATCGCCCAGCGAGCCTACGGGTCGCCCTTTATAAGTGGCTCCGTGACACTGAGCACAATCCTCAATCACCTTCAGTCCGTGCTCGCTTGCCAGTGCAACGATCGGGTCCATATCACAAGGCCAGCCAGCCAAATGCACCGCGACGATGGCCTTGGTCCTTGCTGTCAGCAGAGGTCGGATGGTTTCGGCAGTAATGTCCTGGCTGTTCGGATCGACATCGGCGACAACCGGTTTTGCACCACGAATTACCACACAACTTGCCGAGGCAATAAACGTTCTGCTCGGCACGATAACTTCGTCACCTGGGCCAATCCCCAGGGCGTGGAGCGCGAGTTCCAGAGCGACCGTTCCATTGGCCACAGCAATGCCGTACTTGCAGCCTGCCTGCGCTGCAAATTCCTCCTCGAACCGCCGGCCCTCTTCGCCTGTCCAGTAATTGACCTTTCCAGACTGCAGGACGCGAGTCACCGCATCTATTTCGTCCGCCTCAAAATGCGGCCATGGTGCGAAAGAGGTCTTGCGGACAGGCTGCGCACCAAGGATCGTCAAAAGGTCTTGGCTTAGCACGATAACTGTTACCCCCCTCTGACTATGGTTTTCATCAGCGGACTTAGATCTAGGATCTCAAGATCTGCAGTTGCGGATTTGTCCGCTTCCAAATGCGAATAGAGCCCCTCATCTCGGCGAACGCGTATCGTTTTCCAACCCAAACTGCGAGGTCCAATAAAATCCTTCGTGGGATTGTCTGCGACATAGGTGTATTCCTGGACGGCAGGTCCAAAATACTTCTGAACCTCCAGAAATCCTTTGAGATGAGGCTTTGCGTACTCACTTCCCAGTGCCGACGTGAGGACGACTGCTTCGAAACTCCCTTCAAGACCCAGCGCTTTGATCTTATTCCTTTGTGATTGCTCTGGCCCGTCGCTCACTAAAGCCAAATGAACCTGACCGCGAAGATCCTGGAGGCAGTCGGCGGCATCTGCCGTTAGCTGAATATCGGGTGTATGTCCTCGATAGAGATTCACCATCGCTTGTATCGTATTTCGATCTTGTTGTATACCAGCGCTTTCAAGAATCGAGTCGAAAATATGCCCGCGTTCTCCTCGCCTGAAGAGCTTCCATGCACGAACGCAAAACTCTTCCACGCCGAGGTTTATCTTTGCCCATGGCTCTAATGCGCGGAAACCACTCCAGACATAGTCTCGCTCCAGATATAGCGTGTCATCTAGATCGAAGACAATACACACAGGATTCAAGGCCGGTGATTTTCCAGTTCTTGGCTTGGCAGAAAAACGGCGCTGTCATAACGAAGCATAGCTAGCCCATCTTGCCACCCATCAAACGAGGCAGACGAGGGCAAACCCAGCCATTCTTCGATGAGCCAGCGAGGGAAGTCAGCTCCCGCTTGGTGGGCGAGCGGGTATCCACCGCCGAAGCGGGGATTGATTTCAGTAACGCGGAATTCGTCATCAGAGCTCAGAAAGCCTTGCAAGTTTAGCGGTCCATATGCCCCGGGCAGTCGTTCTGAAACTAATGAAGCGAACTCCATCATCTTGCGGTGCCTAACGGTTACGCCTTTGCTTACCTCGCCGGCCCTTACTTCAAGCCTGCGATGAGGCACCGCGCATACGCATTGACCCTCACGGTTAACGAACACATTCACCGTGTATTCGAAGCCGCGTGCGATTTCTTCTACGACCAAGTCTTCGCGATCTTTCGAAAAGTCCAAAAGAGAATCAAGCGAGTTTAGGATTCTTACTCCCACCGAGGCGCTCCCCCGGCGAGGTTTTGCAATAAGAGGGAACTCCCAATCGGAAGGACGAGCGACTACTTGGCCTGACGTCCCTTGGCGCACAGTTGGAAAGTCGTTTTCTACTAACCAAGAGTGTGAGATGAACTTGTCTGCACAAACACTGACCGTTTCCGACGCAGAAATTACCACCGTAGTTCCGACAGCGGCAAAGTCCGCGCGATGTCTCGCATAAATTGAGAGCTCCGTGTCGATCGTGGGCACTAGCAGCGAGACGCGGTGCTGCTCACATAGCCTCAGAATCGTCGCCAAGAAATCGGGAGTAGCACATCCCGGCACCTTAATGAAATGATCCACAAGGTGAGCGCCAGGTGCGGAAGACGAGCAGTCGATTCCTATAATGCAACCCGTCAGTTTCATAGCTCGCATTGAACGGCGAAAACAGTCGATCAACTGGGCCCGCCGCCCAACCGAAGAGATTAGGATGGTTATTTCCATGGCACTAAATCACCGGTTTTCATTACCCAAGACAGACAGATAGACTCTTATCGGCGGGCAATCGCAAGGTAACCTCCGGAGATACGGTCGCACTGCGGGCCGCCAGCGAGGATCGGATCCAGCCACTTTAGCGGGTAAAAAAAAAGGGCGCAGGTACCTTTCACAGGAATATAGAGTTTCCTCCACAACCGAGCCGCTATTACTGCCAAGAATTCCACGAATATGCGATAAAACCCTGTGCCCGGACCGACAGCGACTTTGAGCTCCTGGCATGTTAAGCCCGCTCTTTGGATGAGCTCCTGAACTCCTTCCTTCGTGAAACGCCAGAAATCAGTCGGACCAGGGTGATAACCGATTATAAAGGGCACCTGGCAGTATAGTATCCCCCCTTTCTTGAGAACGCGTTTCATTTCGCACATAGCCTGGAAAGGATCGCGCACGTGCTCAAGGACCTCCTGCGACAAGACCAAATCAAAAACTTCATCTGGAAAAGGCAAATGTTCCGCCGATGCACACACATCAATAGTTTCTCCGCAAGCTATATCCAGGTTTATGAGCGCTGGATGCAGTTTCGTTGAACCCGCGCCAACAACTAAGCCTCGCGACCCTGAACTGAGGACGCTCAAACACTGCCCCAAAGCTAACCCAACTTGGCGCGAATTATTGTGGGTTGCATAGATGGATGAGACGAATCTTGCGCGCAGAGATTTCCTAGGTGAGCTAGCGGCTTTCGATTTCACCGCAATATGCCCCTGAACTCTTCGGCTGTTGCTTGTCCAGGTTGGTTTACTCCTTCGGATTTCGCGACTTTCCACAGAGTCATTGCGAGGATCTTTATATCCAGGAACCAGTTCATGTGATCGACATACCACACGTCTAGTGCGAATTTCTCTTCCCAACTAAGCGCATTCCTGCCTTGCACCTGAGCCCAGCCGGTAATCCCCGGCTTGGCTTCGTGGCGGCGAGCCTGCTCTGACGTGTACCGGTCCAGATATTGCAGAAGGAGCGGCCTTGGCCCCACTAGGGTCATCTCACCCCTCAGCACGTTCCAGAGTTGGGGGATTTCATCCAGGCTGTGCCGACGCAGCAGCGCTCCTAACTTCGTGAGTCTCTTCTCGTCAGAGAGTAAATTGCCCTGTTCGTCGCGCACTGAATTCATGGTTCGAAACTTCAGCAGCGTGAACGGCTTGGCTTTATGCCCGGGCCGCACCTGGCGGAAAAACACCGGACTTCCCAACTGCAGCCGCACCACCAGAGCCACAATCATCACCACCGGCAACACAAACGGGGAAGCAACGAGCAGCCCCAAAAGATCCAACGCGCGCTTGCCCCATCGCCGATAGGCGCTGGTTTCTCCAACTGATCGCGTAGCGGCGGCGCTCTCCATCGTTGAAACGCAACGTTGTGCGAGCGTTGTCCTTAAGAACTCGCGCTCCGCAAAGTTACGGCCCCGCTTCCCCATTTCTTCTGTCGCGGCAAGAGCATCCGCCATGTGAATTAAAGCATTTGCGAACGCCAGCGCATCTCGCGGAGGAACCACCACGCCCGCGCCTTCTGCAGTAACCATCTCCGCCATCCACCCAGGGTAGTTCACCAGAACTGGTAAACCGCTGGCCAGATAATCAAAGAATTTGTTAGGAGAAGTCCCATAGTAAAAAGCCGGCACATTGTCCAGGATCATCAACCCCACGTTCGCACGCCGGCACAGAAACTGGGCCAAAGCCCTCTTTGGCATAGCGTCCACGAAAATGCAATTTTCCAGCTTTTCGCGGTGTGCTCGTTCGATCAGACCTGGTTTTTCCTTCCCGTCACCAATAAAGACAAAAGAGATATCGGTCCGCCCGCGCAGGCGCAGCTCCGCAGCTGCATCCAGGACTGCCCCCAAACCATTGGCAACACCGTGGGCTCCCGTAAAGGTCGCCACAAATGCGTCTTCCCGTAAGCCGGGGATTTCAGGTAGCGGCTGAACAGGGTCGGGCGCAAACAAATCCATATCACAGCCGTTCGGCACGGTCACGACGCGGCCGTCGGGAACGCCCCGACGAGTGATGCCCAGCGCGATTCCCGGCGAAAGTGCAACGCAGGAATTTGCGGAGCGGTAAGCCACGAATTCCAGCCAGTCCATCATCAACAGCACCATGCGATTGCGGATAACGCCCATTGCCCGCGGCAGCTCTGGCCAGAGGTCGCGCACCTCAAAGACGAATGGTTTGCGCCGGAGCCACCGCGCAGCGATCCCCGGCAACGCAGCTGTCAGCGGCGTCGAGGTCGCAAATAGTACGTCGTAGTCCAGCCTCAGGGCCAAAACAATGCTGCGAAACGCGAAATGTAGAAACGTCCAAGAGCGGCGCAGAAAACTTTGGTAGTTTGAGTACGGCAATTCCAGTTCAATGACGTAAATGCCATCCACGCTGCCTTCGCGTCGCCCGTTCAAGAACGGGCCGGAAAGTCCCGTTTTAGACAATACCGCAGCGCCACACACCATGGTGACCCGATGGCCGGTTGCCAGTAGCCGCTTCGAGACTTCGTAGGAGCGTGTGCCGGTGGATCCATCCGGGGTTGTAAAATGCTGATGGAAATATAAAACGTGCATGGCTATGGCAGTGTGTGCGCTCTCATTCTGCTCTTGCTGCTCTTGCCAAGGATTCCAGCATCCGTATGCTGGAGCGTCCGGAGTCGCCGTTCTGAACGTAGAGCCTGACCATGGCCCGGTTGTTGAACATCTCCGTAGAAAAATCCTCGGCTGGGGATTTTCTGACCATATCGGCTAGCTCCCGGATGCCGTCTTCCAAGCTTCGTTCACATACGAACCCCAGCCTGGTATGAATCTTATCAAATGAAACTCGGTAGTTACGCCGGTCTTCGTTCTCCACACGCTCGACGTCGACGGCCGGGATTATTTTCGAGATGCTCTCGGCAATCTCAGACAGACGATGATTCAGCGCGTAAGACCCTGCGTTAAAGATTTCTCCGGAAACTACATCCACGTTAGCTTCGAGACACACGACGAACGCACGGGCAGCATCGTAAACGTTCATGAATGGCCGCCACTGTTCTCCGTTAAAGATTGTGATTTTGCCCATCCGGATTGCTCGTGCCGTTAGAAGATTCACTACAAGGTCGAACCTGGGCCGTGGTGAGACTCCGAACAGTGTGGCCAGCCGAAGAATCGTCGGGTGGAAATCCGCGCATCTCGACTCAAGGAGCAGGTTCTCGGAATCTACTTTCGTCTGGGCATAAAGAGAGATAGGCGCCACTTGGGCGCGTTCATCCATCAGGAAGTCGGAAGCGCCGTAAACGCTACATGTGGAGGCCAGCAGGAACCGCTGGATTCCGTGTCCGCGACCTACGTCGATCAACATCCGAGTTGCAGCCCGGTTGATCTCCGCCGCTAACTGCGGGTTTTCCTCGCAAGCAGGATCGCCAACGATAGCAGCGAGGTGAATTACAGCATCGCATCCTTTCATCGTCTGAACTACGCTTTGGATATCGCGCACGTCACCTTGGATCAATTCAAACTCCAAATGCTTGTCGACGGACTTCAGGGACTCCTTGCCGAAGAGCAGCGAGTCCAAGACGCGCACGCTGTACCCGCGGTCGAGGAGCATGGGCACAAGAGCAGACCCGAGATAACCAGCGCCACCAACCACCAAGACGCGCTCCGGTTTTCTGGGCGGCCGCTTGGGCTCCACTCGATAAAGTTTAAGGAACCAATGTTTCGCAAAGCGACTGCCGCCAACCGTCAGAAGCAAAAGCATCCAACTCAAAAACGCGGCCCCGCGGGGAAAGAGGTCTCCGCGAAACAGAAAGTAATCGGCAAACACAAACACGATCACGAAGAGTGTCACCGCGCGGAATACGACCAGAGCCTTATAGCGGCGTGCATACCCGCGCGTCCGCGTGTAGAAGCCATGAAGCAAGAACACAAGCAGAGCTATTAAGGACCACATCAATGCGTATTCGGTTACAAAGCGGCTAAAACGCTGCGCAAGCTCTTCCGCCCGTGGCGCCTTGAGCACGTTGACATAGAACAAGTACCAAAGCGCGAAGGCAAGGATCAGCGAAGCATTGACGGAAATAATGTCGGCGGCCATCCGCAAAACTCCGTCTTTCCACGGAAACCTGCGCCCTTCGTCCTTTAGTTCCTTCCACTGTCGCGAGAGCCAATTGGATTTCACGGCTAATCCTTTCTCATACGCTATTTGAACCAAATCATTTTCAAGGGGTCTGACCGGCTAAGTACTGGTGGAATTACAAATCTGCAAGACTAGAACGGCGTAACAGTAGTTGTAAGAACAGCTGGTGATTGATCTATTTCTACTTCCAGAACCGGCACTGCGGATTTCTCCAGGTAATGGCGAGATTCCCAGCCGCTTTCAAGGCTCATTCGGCGTATAGGTACACTGCTTTTTACGTGTATCCGTCCCATGCTCGAAGTGCATCCTGTTTCGTTCTGAGACCAATTCCCAGGAGCTAGGCGCCACCGCAGCACCGCCTTACGCTTGAATCCCTGGGCCTCGTCCAACACAGAAACCGCCTTATCTCTGAGAATGAGGGTCCGCCTGTGCCGGACTCCCCAAATATCGGTGTAACTTCCCGCCCAAGATTGCCCTTCGGCGCCGGTCGTGATTGCAGGCTCCCCGATAACCCGCACCCAATCGCCATACAGGAAACGACCGAGCCGGCGCATCTGATCGCGGTCGTCAAACTGCTGTGTGTTGTGGCCAACCGCGCTGGCGAACGCCGTTGTCACGACGTCGCCATCGGCGTAAGAGTAGCTGCCCCCGTCCCGCAGAAGGTTCTTTCCCTTCCACCAAAAGTCGACGTGAAGCGCGTCGGCATGCGCCGGGCGGAAACGGGCGGTGGGCGCGCGGAGCACCACTTGTGCACCAGTTGTATTGCGTATGACTACGTAGCCGCCATCTGGGAACACGGCACTGCTCAAGTCGTTCAGCCAGGGTCGCGCGTGCCCTTTGGCAGGAACACCCAGCCAGCGCGCAGATTCGTCCCACGGACCGGACTCTAACGCTCCGCTACCGATGAACAGGAGCGACGCAAGCTGCAAGCAGGGCCGGAAGTCCCGGTAAGCGCTGACGTCCAGGCGGTATGGGTGCGCCCCGTCATTCGCCCCAAGATTTGGGCCGTCGCCACTCGTAGAATCAATCATCGCGCCAAGCCATCGGGTCGCGGCAGCCGCCCGGGTATAAAAATCTTCGGCGAATAGCGTCTCCCCAACGTATCGTCGCCATGCTTCCGCAACACTGAGAGTGTCGAGCAGCATCCGATGGTACGTGAGCGAATGCTGCGAGAAGCTGCCATCGGGCAAGATCAGCCGGCGGACCCGCTTATTGAGCAGCTTTCGGCCTTTCTCGGCCCACCGTTGGCCACGGGATCTCGGGTCTCCTGCGCCAAATCTGGCCAGCCAAGAACCACCCACAAAAAGACCAGCGGCCTCGCTCGTTCCGTGATTATTGTCCTGCGCGACGGCATAAAGCGTAGTGAGAGCAATGCGCCGGCAATGCGCCTCAACAAAACCCACCAGCCCAGCTCCAACATTTTTTTCGAGTCCCGTCATGCGCAATGCCAGTAGCGCATTAATCAGCCGAATAGAAGCTTCCTGTCCGCACATCCAGTTGGGCCCGGTGTTAGGAGGATTGGACCGCCACCAGTCCTCCATCCAGTGCTGCATCGCATGGAGATAACGTACATCTCCGCTTATTCGCCAGGCGCGGGCAAAAACCACCGCCCAACTAAACCGAGATATCTCCCAGACAACTTTGATGTCTCCCGCCTTGGCGCTAAAGTCCGCAATTTCGCTCCAATGCAGTGCGGGTTGCGGGTGTCGCTTATTTTCAAATGGATTCAGGAACCAATTCGGCGGGTTTCCGATGTCACGCGTGTGCACCGAAAAGTAGTTTGCCCTTCCTTTAAGTAGCTCGTCGGCCTCGGCTAAGACCGAGCGGTCCGCCCATGGTACAGGCGGCTGGGCGGCGTCGAGTAACGAATCAACTCGAAGCCCGAGGGAAATCGTTTCACGTGGCGGTAGGAGCCACCGGTAAATACCCGCTCGCCTACAAATGCGGTAGAACAATACACGCGCTACGTTGGAGACCCCGAGGTGCAGCACCGTAGTGAAATAGCTCAGCAGCCTCCGAACTGGAGGGAATTCAGGCTGACTCTCGGCACTCGGGAGGCTCTCCATAATTGTTTCATCGCTGTGCCCGACTGGGCAGCCACCCAATTCTTCTTCCAAACACTTTTCGGGCCCTTCCCCAGCTAGAGCTCCCCGGGGCGGTTCCCGTAAAGCTGCCGTTCCTTCCTTATCCACCAATGACCCCTAAGCCTTCCGCCACGTCTATTGCAACTCGGGAAACCTCAAAAATCTCGTCTACCGGAATTGGCGAAGGCCCGCCGGACTCCACGGCCCTGAGAAACGCCTGCACACAAGCAACATGCCCCTTGTCCTGCCGCCAAGTTCTGAACCCCCGGAATCCAGGGCAGCCAAAGCAGCGCAGCACACGGAAATTCTCTAACTGAAGAATCCGTCCCGAGGCAAACACTTCAACACGCTCCTTCGGAAAGGACCGATGCCCATTGGCGTAGTACTGAATAGAGGCAATCGAGCCGTCCTCAAACTCCAGCGAAATCTGTACAGTATCCAAACTGGGCGCAACGCTGCTCTTGCCACGCATTGCTCCAGCACTTGCCCCGATAATCCGTGCTCCCACGAGGAAGCGCGCCAGATCTATGAAATGACAAGCCTCTCCAAGAATGCGCCCGCCGCCAATCTGCCGGTCCTGTGTCCAATGATCAGGGGGAATCGCACCCGCATTCATTAACAGGCTCAGTGACTTGGGGCCTTGCATTCGCGGCAGCATCTCGCGCATGCGCTGCACATGAGGAGAGAATCTGCGGTTGAACCCGACAAGAATGATCGGTGCTGCGCCCTGTGCCGCGGACTCGGCGTAGGCAGCCTCAACTTCGGCGAGCTGCTCCCGATTCAAGGCTAGCGGCTTTTCTACGTACACGTGCCGCCCGCTGCGCAGAGCCTCTGACGCAAGCCGAGCATGGCTGTCGTGTCGTGTGGCAATAAAAACCGTGTTGATTTCCCTCTGCGCAAACAGCTCGGCCGTACTTGTGGATGCTTTGGCGAAGCCGAACTTCTTTCCATAGTGAACGGCATTTGACCCATTTGTTGTGGCAATGGCGTGC
>Ga0209239_1001121_pt1 | contig 15788 bp, 15 predicted proteins | sample GraSoi013_2_20cm_FD_185824 | JGI IMG/M metagenome (GOLD analysis project Ga0209239, IMG submission 185824) | Grasslands soil microbial communities from the Angelo Coastal Reserve, California, USA - Sample 10_02_2013_2_20cm (SPAdes) (version 2) | ecosystem: Environmental > Terrestrial > Soil >...
GCCCAGACACTCGTGACGATCGGGGTCGACTTGAGCGAGATGGCGACGGTGGGCGACCTCCAGGGCGGCATCGAAGAAGCAGAGCGGCTCCTGGGATACAAGGTCCTGCCGCTGGAAGAACTGACGCCGAAGGCGTGAGGCGGCACCCCACTCCGTCGACGGAGGGCGCGTGGAAGTTCCCATCCTGAAGCAGGGTCACTACCTGATCGCGTCCATCCAGTCGGCGCTCACCGATGCCGATTTATCACAGCTGCGGGAGGCGTTGATCGAGCGCGTGGGGCGGTTTCGTGCGCGCGGTGTTATCGTCGACGTCACGGCGCTCGACGTCATGGATTCGTTCGCCGTCCGGACGCTGCGCGACATCGCCCACATGGCGCGGCTGCGCGGCGCGGAGACGGTCATCGTGGGGATCCAGCCCGAGGTCGCGTTCGCGATGGTGCAGCTCGGGCTGACGCTCAAGGGCGTGTCGACCGCGCTCGATCTGGAAGAGGGCCTGGCGTTCCTCAACATCCAGACCCAGCTCCGTATCGACCGCGGACCGGGACGTATCGACCGTGGCTGACGAATTGCTCATTCCGATCACCGCCGATGTCGACGTCGTGACCGCGCGCCAGCGGGGGCGCGACCTGGCTGCCGAGGCGGGGTTCTCGAGCGGCGACCAGACGGTGATCGCGGCGGCCATCTCCGAGATCGCGCGTAACATCCTGATGTACGCCAAGCGCGGGGAAATCGCCATCGCCGTAGTGGCGAACGGCGACCGTCAGGGCGTCGTGGTCGTGGCGCGGGACCAGGGGCCCGGCATCCGCGACGTTCCCCGCGCCATGCAGGACGGCTACTCTACATCCGGGGGCCTGGGTCTCGGGCTGCCCGGAGCCCGCCGCCTCATGGACGACTTCGAAGTGGTCTCCGATTCAGGGAAGGGGACCACGGTGACGATGAAGAAATGGCGACGCATGAATGCTTGAGGTGTCGGTGGACGCGTCGGCCTTGATCGACTGTGGTGTTGCAGCGTCGGCGCTTCCGGGCCAGACCCAGTCGGGGGACCTGCACTTGGTCAAGCCCGTGCCCGCCGGCGTGCTGATCGCGGTCGTGGATGGACTGGGCCACGGCGCGGAGGCGGCGACCGCGGCCCGCAGGGCCGTGACCACGCTCGAGGAGCACGCGTCCGAATCGGTGTTGGCGCTCCTGCAGCGCTGCCACTGGGCGCTCAAGGGCTCGCGGGGCGTGGTCATGAGTCTCGCGTTCCTCAACCAGCACGAGCGCACGCTGATGTGGACCGGCGTCGGCAACGTGGAGTGCATGTTGTTCCACTTCGACGCGACACCGTCAGCCATTCCGAGTCGCGCCGGTCTCGTCACGCGTGGCGGCATTGTGGGCTCCGAGTTGCCGCCGACGCGCGCGCAGGTCGTGCCGCTCGCCGCCGGCGACCTGCTCATCTTCGCCACGGACGGGATCCGGGAAGGGTTCAGCGACGGGCTTCCGTTCGAGGCCGCCCCGCAACAACTCGCCGAGCACATCTTGCGCCAGCACGGCAAGGGCACGGATGATGCGCTCGTGCTGGTCGCTCGCTATCGGGGCGGCACCCGGACGAGCGGATGACGCCTCCGATCGGGATGGAGCCCTCGCCTCTGCCCGCGGTGCCGCGGAAGGGGGAAGCAGCGCGCGTGCGGATTCTCGTAGTGGCCGGTGAGGGCGCCGGCGGCGGCGCGGTGCTCCAGAACCTGCGCCAGTGGGCGGACGACGGCCGGCTCGACGTGGAGGCGGCGCCGGACTTGCCGCGGGCGGTGCGCCTGCTCGCGGGCCAGCGGTGGGACGTGGTCCTGGCCGCGCTGGGCGAGCGGCCGGACGAAGAGCTGGCGTGGTGGGTAGACGCGTTGCGGGCCGCCACGGGAGGTCCGCGGCTCATCGCGGCGGCGCAGGCACCGTCGATGGGGCTCGCCTTGCGCGCCGAGAAGCTGGGCGTGCTCGATGTCCTCGCCTTGCCGCTGCGCCGGGACGACCTGATGCGCGCGCTGGAGCGACTTCGCTCCGCGGTCGGGGAAGCGGCAATCCTGCTTCCGGACGTCGAGCACCACGCCGTTGGCCCGTATGCGCTGGTCGGGCAGAGTCCCGCGATGCTCGACGTGTACAAGCTGCTGGCGCGGGTCGCGGCCAGCACCGCGACCGTGCTGATTCAGGGCGAATCGGGCACGGGCAAAGAGGTGGTCGCCCGCGCCGTCCACCTGCACGGCCCGAAGTCCTCCGGCGCGTTCGTGGCCGTGAACTGCGCCGCGATCCCGGAAAATCTGCTCGAGAGTGAACTCTTCGGCCACGAGAAGGGCGCGTTCACCGGCGCCGTCACCCGCAAGGTCGGCCGCTTCGAGCACGCCGCGGGCGGGACGCTGTTCCTCGATGAAATCGCCGACATGAGCATGGCCCTCCAAGCGAAGATCCTGCGCGCGGTCCAGGAGCGGGAGATCGAGCGCGTGGGGGGCACCGACACGATCCCGATCGACGTGCGCCTCATCGCGGCGACGAACCGCGATCTGAAGGAGGCGATCAAACAGGGCCGGTTCCGCGAGGACCTGTACTACCGCTTGGCGGTGGTCACGATCCGGCTCCCGAAGCTGGCGGAGCGCGGCGACGATCTGCTGCTGCTCACCGCGTTTTTCATCCGCCAGTTCGCGGAGCGCTACGGCAAGCAGATCACCGCGATCTCGGACCGCGCGCTCGAGCTGCTGCGTGGCCATGCCTGGGTGGGCAACGTGCGCGAGCTGCGCAATGTGATCGAGCGGGGCGTCATCGTCGCCAACGACGACACGCTGCGCGCCGAGCACCTCCCGGACGAGATCCGCGGCGAAGAGAGCGCGCTCACCGACCGGCCCCAGGGGGGCCTGCTCACGCTGGCGGAAGCCGAGGCCCGGCACATCGCGCGCGTGCTCGCGCACACGAACGGGCAGATCGGCGCGGCGGCCGAGATCCTGGGCATCCATCGCAACACGCTCACCCGGAAGATGAAGGAGTACGGTCTGTGACGAGGGGCGCGCGATGAGCGGCGGCGGTTCCCCGCTTCCCCCGGTGCGCGTCGAGAAGGCCCTCGAGCTCATGCCCGAGCTGGAGGCGCTCGCCCCGTTGCGCGCGCTGCTGATCTCCATTGCGCGGCCGGACGAGCGGGCCTTGTGGTCGAGCTCCGGGCCGTACCTCACGCTGGGCAAACGGGGCGTCGACCCCGACGAGTTGCGACGCCGTCTGCCGCAGGCGTTACACCGCATTGCCGAGCATGTGCACGTGCTGTGCAAGACGTACGTAGAGGCGCTCGAAGCCCGGCAACGGAGTGACGCCGCGGGCGCCGTGGCCGCGCTCGTCCGGGGCGGCCGGCTGGAGGAGGAGGTGGGCCGGTTCGCCCAGGCGCGGGCGTGGTACGAGCTGGCGCTCGGCGTCGCGGAAGCCCTGCAGGACCGCCGCCCCGAGGTGGAGGCGCTGCGCGCGCTCGGGTATCTGTGCCTCCGGCTCGGTCAGCACGGCGAAGGCGCGCGCCAGTTCCAGCGAGCGTTCGCGTTGGCCGAGGCGGAGTTCGATCAGGTGGGCACGATCGCCGCGTGCGAGGGATTGGGGGATGTGGCGCGCGTCCAGGGCGAGTGGGCGGGCGCCCAGGCGTGGTACGGCCGCGGGCTGCGCCTCGCCGAGGCGTCGGGTGACGAAGGGCAGATGGGGCGGCTGGAGCGCCGGCTCGGCGTGCTGGCCCGGAAGCAGGGCGATCTCGCGACCGCCGGCGACTACCTGCGGCGCGCGCGCGAGCGGTTCGAAGCGGCGGGCCGCGCCGACGAGATGGCGCGCGTGCTGGACGCCCAGGGACAGCTCGACGCGCAGCTGGGGAGGCAGACCGCCGCCGCCGCGGCGTACCGCGAGGCGCTCGCCTGGGCGCAGCGCGCCCCCCGGGCGCCGGGACTGGAGCTGTCGATCCGCTTGAACCTGGCGGAACTCGACCTCGAAGCGGGGCGCTGGCTCGACGCCGAAGGGGAGCTGCGCCGGGCGGAGCAGGTGGCCATCGCCGCGAATCTGGCAGGCCGCCTGGCTCAGATCTACACGCTCATGGGGAAGCTGCGCGGCGCCCAACAGGACGAGACCGGGTTCGTGTTCTTCGAGCAGGCGATCGAGCTCGCCCGAGCGGTGGAGCGCTCCCCCGCCGCAGAAGCACAGGTGTACCACGCTTACGGGCTGTTTCGCAGCCGGCTCGGCCAGCACGAAGAAGCCCGCGCTTACCTCGAGCGTGCCCGCGAGCTGTTCGACTCGCTGGGCGAAGCGGTCGAGCGGGAGCGCGTCGACGCCGAGTTGCGGGCGATGTCTGCCTGAGTGCCGCCGGCTAGCGGTTGGTGAGGGGGTTCCGCTGCCCCGTGGTGTCGCGTCGGGCGGCACCCTTGCGCGTCTGTGAAGTCGCCCTGGTCGCGGTCCTGGGCTGCGTCGCCGCACGCGAGGACGAGCTGGCGGCGGGCGCCTTCGTTTTCGTCGTGTGGTGGCTGCCACCGCCACAGGCGGCCAGTCCGATCAACCCTACGGCTGCCAGGATGGTCCTTGTCATGCGGGCCTCCGAGAGCGGGGTTGTGCCAATATAAGGGCTGGCGGCCGTGCCGTGGGTCACCTGACCTCCCGCGCCAGCGGCCGGGTGAGGCAGGTCGGGCCCCCGCCCCCCTTGATGCAGATCTCCCGCCCGGAAAACTCGTGCACTGTCACGCCGGCCCGCTCCAGCCGGGCCCGGGTCACCGGGTTGCCAGCGACCATCAGGACCTCGCGTCCCGCGATCGCGAGCACGTTGCAGCCCAGGGTGTCGAACTCGGCAGTCGGCACCTCGACCAGCTCGACGTCCCGCGCGAGCAAGGCTTCGCGGAACGGCACCGGGAGGAGCGGCGCGTAAACGACGAAGAGATCGCGATCGACCGGGCTGACGATCGACATGAGGTGAAACACGTCCTCCGGTCCGCGCCAGTGCGGCAAGGGCACCACGATCACCTCGTCCACGCACGTCGCCACCAAGTCCCGCAGCTGGCGGATCCCCGCATCGTTGGTGCGGTAGCCGCGGCCCACCGCGAGCGTGCGCTCGTCGATCCAGCACACGTCTCCTCCCTCGAGGTGACCGTCGCCCGTGATCCGACCGTGAATCGGCGCGCCAGCCGCGCGGAGTGCCGCCTCCTGGGCGGCAGGCTCGGTACGACGCTGCGGCTTCCCCATGTTGCATAGGATCACGCCGGCGTCGCACACGATCGACGCGTCCCGCGCGTACAGCGAGTCGAGACCGACGCCGTCGCCGGGGGGGAGACACAACACCTCGACCCCCGCGGTGCCGAGCAGCGCGAGAAACCGCTCGTACTCGGGTGTCGCGGCGGCGAGCTCGGGCCGCGCGGTGTAACCCAGCTCGCGCCACTGGCGATCGACCGCGGCCTCGCTCCCGAACGCGTCGCCGGCGCGCTTCACCGCCACTGAGAGGAGCCTCCCGGTTTCCGACTGTCCTCCTACTCGCATCGTGGCTGGCCGTCGCGCAAGGGTGGCAGCAAGTTTAGCGGCCTTCGAACCCCCTGTCATTCACCTGGAGAGGGCCCATGAGCCGACCGAGGATCAATCGCCGGACGTTTCTGACGTACGCCGGAGTGGGCGGGATCCCCGCGCTCGGGGTCATGCTCCCCAGGATCCCCGGGCTCGCGCCCGGGGTCAGTCGGACAGAGCCGTTCGAGCTCGAGGACGCGACCATCGCGGAGCTCCAGGCGGGGATGGCATCGGGGAAGTACACGTCCCGCTCGATCACGGCGACGTATCTGCAGCGCGTCGAGGCGCTGGACAGGAAGGGACCCGGACTTCGCTCGGTGCTCGAGACCAATCCCGAGGCGCTGGCGCAGGCCACGGCGCTCGACACGGAACGCAAGGCCAAGGGACCGCGGGGGCCGCTGCACGGTATCCCGATCCTCGTGAAGGACAATGTGGCGACGCGCGATCGCATGCAGAGCACGGCCGGCTCGCTCGCGCTCGTGGGCGTGTCCCCCCCGCGCGACGCGTTCCTCGTGGAGCGGCTGCGCGCGGCGGGCGCGGTGCTGCTCGGCAAAGCGAATCTGTCCGAGTGGGCCAACTTCCGCTCCACGCACTCGTCCAGCGGCTGGAGCGGACGAGGCGGCCAATGCCGCAACCCCTACGCGCTCGATCGCACGCCCTCCGGCTCGAGCTCGGGCTCCGCGGTCGCGGTGGCGGCGAGCTTGTGCGCGGCCGCCATCGGCACGGAGACCGACGGCTCCATCGTGTCACCCTCCACCTGCTGCTCGATCGTGGGAATCAAGCCCACGCTCGGCCTGGTGAGCCGGGCCGGCGTCATCCCGATCGCGCACCACCAGGACACCGCGGGACCAATGGCCCGCACGGTGGCCGACGCGGCGACTCTTCTGGGGACGCTCACCGGCGTGGATCCGCACGACGATGCGACGGCAGCGAGTGCCGGCCATTCCGCCTCTGATTATTCTGCCTCCCTCGACCCTGCCGGGCTCAAGGGCGCCCGCCTCGGCGTGTGTCGCTCGCACTTCATGGGCTACAGCCCCGGCACGGACGCCCTGATGGAGGGCGCGATCGACGCGCTCAAGCGGCTGGGGGCGGTGATTGTCGATCCCGCCGACATCGCGACGGCAGGTCAGTTCGACGACACTGAATTCGCCGTGCTGCTGTACGAGTTCAAGGCAGACTTGAACCGGTACCTCGCCGAGTGGGCGCCGGGCGCGACTGCCAAGACGCTGGCGGACCTGATCGCGTTCAACGAGCGCAACAAGGGGCAAGAGATGCCCTACTTCGCGCAGGAGATCTTCGTGCAGGCCGAGGCGAAGGGGCCGCTCAGCGATCAGGACTACCTGCGCGCGCTCGACAAGAACCATCTGCTGGCGCGCACCCAGGGGATCGACGCCGTGATGGCCGAGCATCAGCTCGACGCGCTGGTCGCGCCTACGGGGGGTCCGCCCTCGCTCATCGACCTGGTGAACGGCGACCCGGGGGGCGGCGGCAGTTTTTCCAGCCCCGCGGCCGTGGCCGGCTACCCGCACGTGACCGTGCCGATGGGGTACGTGGTCGGGCTGCCGGTGGGACTCTCGTTCGTGGGGCGGCCCTGGAGCGAAGCCGTCTTGATCAAATTGGCGTACGCGTACGAGCAGGCGACGAAGGCTCGGCGATCTCCCAGGTTCTTGCCTACCGCGCCGATCGGCTGAGCCGCACGACCTCGGCGTGGCGGAAGCACGTGATGAGATGGTCGTTCACCATGCCGACGGCCTGCATGAACGCGTAACAGATGGTCGGCCCGACGAAGCGGAACCCACGCTCGACCAGGGCGTCGCTCATCGCGTCGGATTCACGGGTGCGCGCGGGCAGCTCGCGCAGGCGTCGGCGCCGGTTCTGTTTGGGTACGCCTCCCACGAAGGTCCAGAGAAAGCGTCCGAACGGACCCTCGCGCTCCGAGAACTCGAGAAACGCCCGCGCGTTGGAGACCGCGGCCGCGACCTTCTGACGGTTGCGCACGATTCCCGGGTCCCTGAGCAGCTGGCCGATTTTTTTGCGGTCGTAGCGCGCCAGGCGCTCCGGATCGAACCCATCGAACACCTCGAGAAAACGCGCCCGCTTGTTGAGAATCACGCGCCACGAGAGGCCGGCCTGGAAGCCGTCGAGTACGAGCTTGGCGAACAGCTCCCGATCGCCGTGCAGCGGGACACCCCACTCCTCGTCGTGGTAGGCGAGCATCAACGGCTCGGCGTCGTCCCCGGTCCAGCAGCGTCGTTTCATGGCGCCGGAATTTTGCATGCACGTGCCCCGTCCGGCTAGTATTCGCGCCATGAGGTTCCTCCAGGTCACGGAGCTCGACGGTCGCTACGTCGCTGTCCTTGCGGAGACCGAGCGGCCGGTGCCGCGCGAGGCGGAGGTCCTGGTGCGCGTTGCGGCTTCGGGCGTGAACCGCGCCGATCTGATGCAGATCGCCGGCCGGTACCCGCCGCCGCCGGGCGAGCCGGACATCATCGGGCTCGAGCTTTCCGGCACTACCGAGGGGACGGGAGAGGCCGTGTGCGCGCTGGTCGCGGGGGGCGGCCACGCCGAGTACGTGGCGGCGCCGGCGGGACAGGTGTTCCCGGCGCCGGCGGGGCTCGACCTCGTCGCGGCCGCCGGGATTCCGGAGGCGTTCCTCACGGCATTCCTCAATCTGGTCGTGGAAGGAGGCCTCACCCGGGGCGCAACGCTGCTGGTGCACGCGGGCGCGTCCGGGGTGGGGCTGGCGGCGATTCAGCTCGGGAAGCTCATCGGCGCCCGGGTGGCGGCCACGACGCGGACGTCCGAGAAGCTGCCGGCCTTGGAAGCTGCCGGAGCGGACCTGGCGATCGACGCAGGTCGACACGACTTCGTCGAGCAGATCGAGGGGCGCTGGGGGCGCGACGCCGTGGACGTCGTGCTCGATCCGATCGGCGCGCCGAGCCTGTCGGGGGATGTCCGCGTGCTCGCGACGGGCGGGCGGGTCGTCGTCATTGCCACGATGGCGGGCGCCCGCGCGGAGGTCGATCTCGCGTTGCTCATGCGGAAGCGTGCCCGATTGGTGGGGACGATGCTGCGCGCGCGCAGCCGCGCGGAGAAGGCCCCGATCGTGGCCCGCTTCACCCGGGAGATCCTTCCCCATTTCACCTCGGGAGCCTTGCGGGTGCCCGTGGACGCGGTGTTGCCCGCCCACCGGGCGGCAGAAGCGTTCCAGCGGATGCGGGAGAATCGCAACACCGGCAAGCTCCTGATCGCATGGCCGCGCGACTAGGCGCGGCGGCTGTCGCGCTGACGCTCGCAGCCGCATGCCGGGGGGAACGCCGGTCGGCGGCCGCCGTGCGCGTCGCGGCCCCCGAGACGGGCGCACGGCCCGACACCGCCAACCTGTACGCCGCCGCGGGCGCGAATCGGCTCGCGCCGCGGGCGGCGCAGGCGCGTCCGCTGGTCTACGTCCCGAATTCGCACGACGGGACGGTGACCGTGATCGACGCGCGCAGCTACCGCGTGCTGCGGACCTTCCCCACGGGCGCGCTGCCGCAGCACGTGGTGCCCTCGTACGACCTGACGACGCTGTGGGTCGCGAACAATCTGGGCGGCACGCTCACTCCGATCGATCCCGCGACCGGTCGGGAAGGCACGAGCGTCCCCGTCGACGATCCCTACAACCTGTACTTCACACCGGACGGCCGGTTCGCGATCGTGGTGGCGGAGCGGCGGCGGCGGCTCGACTTCCGCGACGCGCAGACGATGGCGCTGGTCCAGTCGCTGCCCGTCCAGTGCAAGGGCGTGGACCACATGGAGTTCACCGCCGACGGGCGGTTCGCCGTCGCGACGTGCGAGTTCTCGGGGCAGCTCGTCAAGGTGGACCTCGGCGCCCGCTCGGTGACGGGATATCTCACGCTCGATCCGGGCGGGTTGGACAGCGCCGCGATGCCGCAGGACATTCGGTCGTCCCCGGACGGTCGCGTGTTCTACGTCGCCGACATGAAGGCGGGGGGCGTGTTTCTCGTGGACCCGGAGACGTTCCGACGGATCGGGTTTATCGCCACGGGACGGGGGACGCACGGCATTTACCCGAGCAGGGACGGTCGGCTGCTCTACATCACGAACCGCGGCTGGAACACCACGGCGGGCGGGCGCCGCGGTCCAGGCTCCGTCACCGTGCTCGATCCTCGGGACCGGCAGATCGTCGCGACCTGGCCCGTGCCGGGCGGCGGCAGCCCGGACATGGGGAACGTGACCGCCGACGGCCGGGAGCTGTGGCTGTCCGGCCGCTACGACGACGAGGTGTACGTGTTCGATACTGAGACCGGCGCCCTGACGCACCGCATCGCGGTGGGTCGCGAGCCGCACGGGCTGTGCGTGTGGCCGCAACCGGGACGATACTCGCTGGGGCATACGGGGAACATGCGATAAAACAAAAAAAGGCGTCGAGCAAAGGCGTCACGCAAACCCGTCACGCAAAGACGTCACGCAACGACGTGTGGGGGTGGGGATGAACCGCATCAAGGGAAAGCTGATTCTCATCACCGGGGCGAGCTCGGGGATCGGAGCGGCGTGCGCGCGCCGGTTCGCCGCCGAAGGAGCGAAGCTCGCGCTGTGGGCGCGACGTCGCGCGCGACTGGAATCGCTCGGCCGGGAGCTCGAGGCCCAGCATCGCGTGGCCGCCGGCTTCGCCGAAGTGGACGTGCGCGACCGCGCCGCGGTGAGCCGGGCGGCGGAGGCGCTGGTGGCGGCCGGGCAGGTGCCCGACGTCCTCATCAACAACGCCGGTCTCGCGAGCGGGCTGTCCAAGGTGCACGAGGGCGACCCGGAGGATTGGGACCGCATGATCGACACCAACCTGAAAGGGCTGCTCAACGTGACGCGGGCGGTCCTGCCCCACATGGTTGCGCGGCGCCGGGGCCACGTCGTGAACATCGGAAGCGTAGCAGCGCACCAAACCTACCCCATGGGCAACGTGTACAATGCCACCAAGTTCGCTGTGCGGGCGCTGACGGAGGGCATGAATCTCGACATGGCGGGCACGCCGATCCGGGTCTCCACAGTCGACCCCGGAATGGTGGAGACGGAGTTCTCCGAGGTGCGGTTCCACGGCGACCGCGAGCGCGCCAAGGCGGTCTACCAGGGACTCCAGCCGCTGACGGCGGACGACGTGGCGGACACGATCGCCTACATCGTGAACCTCCCGGAGCACGTGAACATTGTGGACCTGATCATCATGCCGACCGCACAGCGCAACGTGTACGTGGTGGACCGGGGATCGCCCATGAGCGGCGAATGATCGGCCGCGGGCTGGTCGCCGTTGTCGCCGTTCTCACGCTCGGGGCATGTGACAACGGCAGCGGCCCGCCGCCGCCCCAGGCGTCGCAGCTGCGCGTGCTCCACACCATTCGCGGTGGACCGTCGCTCACGGTCTTGGTGGACGGCGGGCGCGGGAGCAGCATCGCGTTCGGCGAGTCGAGCCGGGTCTTTGCGCTGTCGCCGGGGCAGCACGACCTCGCCATTCAGCCCGCCGACACGACACACGCTCTGGTGGCGTTGTTCTACACGGTCGAGGGCGTGAATTACGACCTGTTCGTCATCGATTCTGTCGCGAACGGAAGGGTGATCCTCAATCCGGTGCTGGTCTCCGACACGGGCGCAGTGGCGGCGGGGCATGCCCGGCTGCGCCTCACGAGCTTCGCCCCGGCCGCACCGCCCGTCGACGCGTACCGGACCGAGCCGGGCAGCGCCGCGCTGGTCGTGAGCGCCGCGCCGCTCAACTTCCGCGCCGTGACCCGATACTTCGACGGCACGCCCGGGAGCTGGTCCGTCGTGATCTCGCACGCCGGTACGACCGACACGCTGCTCGCGACCGGGGCCCTCGTGCTCGGCGATGGGCAGGCGCGGACCCTGGTGGTGCTCGACTCGACTGCGGGCGGCGTCACCTGGCGGCTGTTGCGGGACCGCGACTGAGCGCGCGCGCGCGTCCGCGGAACCTCGACCCTGTCCCGGGCGTTGAACGGAGTCTGACATCCCACGTGAGCGAGCTTCGTATGCAGCGGCGCAAACTAGGACGCCAGGGGCCGATGGTGTCCGCCCTCGGCCTGGGGTGCATGGGGATGTCGGAGTTCTACGGTCCCGCCGACGAGGTCGAATCCGTCGCGACCATACACCGGGCGCTCGACCTGGGCATCAACTTCCTCGACACGGCCGATATGTACGGGCCGTACACCAACGAGCAGCTCGTGGGCCAGGCGATCGCCGGCCGGCGGGATGACGTCGTGCTCGCGACCAAGTTCGGCATCGTCCGCGGCCCCGACCCCCAGGTGCGAGGCGTCAACGGACGTCCGGAGTACGTGCGTGCGTCCTGCGAAGGGTCGCTCAAGCGACTCGGCGTCGACCACATCGATCTGTACTACCAGCATCGCGTGGATCCCACCGTCCCCATCGAGGACACGGTCGGCGCGCTGGCCGAGCTGGTGTGGCAGGGGAAAGTGCGCCACATCGGCCTCTCGGAGGCCGCGCCGGCGACGCTGCGCCGCGCTCACGCGGTACACCCGATCACGGCCCTGCAGACCGAGTATTCACTCTGGAGCCGGGATCCGGAGGACGACGTCCTGCCGACCTGCCGGGCGCTGGGCATCGGGTTTGTGGCCTACAGCCCGCTGGGGCGCGGCTTTCTCACGGGCCGGTTCGCGAAGTTCGACGACCTGCCCGCGGGTGACTTCCGTCGCAACTCGCCCCGATTTCAGGGGACGAACTTCCAGAAGAACTTGGACCTGGTCCGCAAGGTGGAGGAGATCGCGCGCGAGAAACGCTGTACGCCGGCGCAGCTGGCGCTGGCCTGGCTCCTGGCGCGGGGAAACGACGTGGTGCCGATTCCCGGCACGAAGCAGCGCGCCCGGCTCGAGGAGAACGCCCAAGCGGTCGGCACCGCTTTGAGCAAGGCCGATCTCGCGCGGATCGACGCCGTCGCGCCGAAGGGCGTCGCCGCGGGCGCCCGTTACGCGGAGACCGGGATGCGGCTGGTCGACGGCTAGCCCGGCGTCACGGGGTGGCCGCGGCGGACCGGCCCAACAGGTACCGCTCGGTGAAGAGAATCGTCGCGGAGAACTGGAAGTCTTGATTGCCCTTCTTACGGAACCCGTGGCCCTCGTCTTTGGCCATCAGGTACCACACGGGGACTCCGCGCCGCTTGAGGGCGGCCACCATTTGCTCGGCTTCGCTCCGCGGGACGCGGGGGTCGTTCATGCCTTGGATGATGAACAGGGGCTTCGTGACCTTGTCCACGTTGTTGAGCGGGGCCGTGCGCTCCATCCACGCGTGCATCGTCGAGTCGCGCTCGTCACCGTACTCGACGCGCCGCAGGTCCTGCCGGTAGCCCGACGTGTTTTTCAGGAAGGTCGCGAGGTTCGAGATCCCCACCACGTCCACCGAACAGCAGATCGGCCCGTCGTAGCGCGTGGCGGTAACGAGCGTCATGTGGCCCCCGTAGCTGCCGCCCGTCACGAGCACATGATCGCCATCGAGATCCGGTCGCGTGCGGATCCACTCGAGCAGGGCCCCGACGTCCCGGTAGGCGCCCTCCCGCAGCACGCCGTTGTCGAGCTTCAGGAAGGTCTTTCCGAAGCCGGTCGAGCCCCGGATGTTCGGAAAAATGAGCGCGATCCCCAGCTCCTGGAGGAAGTAGTTATTGCGGCCGAGGAATCCCGGCCGCGACTGCCCTTCGGGCCCGCCGTGAATGTTGATGATCACCGGCCGGCGGCCCGGGAACCGCGCCGGGGGCTTATAAAGGAAGCCCGAGATCCCCCGGCCGTCGAAGCTGGGCCAATGCACGAGCTCGGCTGCGGCAAAGTCGTGCGTGTTGAGGCCCGCGGTCTCGCTCTCCGTCCAGCGCGTGAGCGTGTCGCTGCCGAGCGTGAGCGAGTAGGCATCGGCGGCGGCGCGCGCCGAGCTGAGTGTGAACCCCAGCTCGGCGCCGATTCGCCGCCAGCGGATCCCGGAGATCAGCCCCGCTGGCAGCTTGGGCAAGCGGCGCTCGGCGCCCGTGGCGGCGGTGATCACGTGCAGTCCGCTGATCCCGTCTTCGTTCGTGACGAAGGCGATGGAGCGTCCGTCGGGCGACAGGTCGAACTCGTCCACGTCCCAGGGGATGGCGCTCGTGAGGTAGCGATAGTGTCCCGTGGCGAGGTCCAAGTAGGCGAGACGCTGGAACTCCGAGCCGCGGTCGGTCGTGACGTAAATCCCTTTGCCGTCGCGGCTGAACCGCGCACCGCCGTAGGCGACGCTGTCGCCTGGTTGTTTCGGCGTGAGGAGCGTTTTCTGCCCGCTCGCCACGTCGACGAGCCAGAGATAGCTCTCGTTGACAGAGATCCCTTGAAACAGGAGGATCTGGCGGTCGTCCGGGGACCAGTCGGCGGGCTCGTACCCGCCACCCTCCAAGTGGAGGACCATGCGGTCGCTCGCCGGATCGGAGGGGTCCATCACCCAGAGGTCCAGGTCGCGCCCGTCGCGGCGCGTGGACATGTAGGCGTAGCGGTCACCCTTGTGCGACCAGGCGCCGCCGACGTTACGCGCCGCGCCGTCGGTAAGCAGGGTGATGTCCCCGGTCGCGACGTCGTAGCGGTACTTCTGGAAGAACTCCGCACCCCCGACGTCCTTGGTGAACACGATGTAGCGGCCATCGGCCGGCTGGTACGACGCGCTGGAGACGGGATCGGGAAAGAAGGTCAGCTGCGTCCGCGCCCCGCCCGGGAATGCGACGCGGTGCAGCTGCGGCGCGTCGCCGAACCGCGTGGCGATGATCATCTCGCGCCGCGTCGGGTGCCAGTCCCAGAAGTCGGCGACCCGGAAGTCGCCGTAGCGGTGCGCCGCGTCGGCGATGCGCGCGGGGATCGGCGGCACGCCATCCGTGACGAGGTTCTCGAGCCCCGCCGGGGCGCTGGTCTGAGCGAAGCCGGGCGCCGGCAGGGCGAGAGTGAGGAGCAGCACACGGGTCAGTGGCGTCATACCGAGCTCCCAGCGTCGAGGAAGCCGTCTAAGGTACGGCGGCGTTATCGCGCTCGCGAGCGGGGGCCGACCTCGCTCGCCGGGCGCCGCCCGGCATCGTAGCTTTCCGCGGAACCACAAGCGCAAGGGACACAGGGGGAGGAGTGACGGTCTACCGCTATCCCGAGGGCAACGTCTTCTACCGGAAGCTCGGCCGCAGCTACCCGCGCATCGTGCGCGGCGAGGGCTGCTGGTTGTACGACGAGCAGGGCAAAGACTACCTGGATGCGGTGGGCGGAGCGTACGTCGCCAACCTGGGTCACTCGAATCCCGAGGTCGCCGACGCGCTGGCGCGCCAAGCGCGCGAGTTCGGCTATCTCTCGGCGGCGACGTTCACGCACGGCCCGGTGGAAGAGCTCGCCCGCGAGCTGGCGCAGACCCTGCCGGGCGATCTCGACAAGCTCTACTTCCTGTCCAGCGGCTCGGAGGCCGTAGAGGCCGCGCTCAAGCTCGCCCGGCAGTACTGGGTCGAGGCCGGCAAGCCGGGGAAACACCGCATCATCGCGCTCGCACCCTCGTATCATGGCAACACGCTCCTGGCCCTCTCGGCTTCGGCGCGGGAGCAGTCCAAGGCGCCGTTCCGCGAGTGGCTGGTGGACGTCACCCGCATTCCCGCTCCCTACGCGTACCGCTGCGAATGCGGCGGCGAAAGTGCCGCGTGCCCGACGTGCAGCGGCACAGCGCTCGAGGCCGCCATCCGGCGGGCGGGGGCCGATACGGTGGCCGCGTTCATCGCGGAACCGGTGGGCGGCTCCTCCACGGGGGCGTCCACGCCGCGCCCGGAGTACTTCCGAACGATCCGCGAGATCTGCGACCGCCACCAGGTGCTGTTCGTCGCCGACGAGATCCTGTGCGGGGCGGGTCGCACGGGCACCTGGTGGGCGATCGATCAATACGGTGCCGCACCCGACCTCATGACGCTGGGGAAGGGAATCTCCGGCGGCTACGCCGCGCTCTCGGGCCTCGCCGCGCCCCGGCGGATCGTCGACGTCATCGCGCAGGGCTCGGGGAGCTTCCTGCACGCCCAGACCTTCTCGTTCCATCCCGTCGCGTGCGCGACCGGGCTCGCGGCCGTGCGGCTGCTCAAGCGCGAGCGGCTGGTGGAGCGCTGCGCGAGGCTGGGGCGGGTGCTGCACGAGCGGCTGGCCGCTCTGGCGCAGTTGCCCCACGTGGGCGACGTGCGCGGGCGCGGCCTGCTCGCCGGGATCGAGTTCGTGGAGGACAAGGCCACCCGGGCTCCG
>Ga0209239_1001122_pt1 | contig 15784 bp, 15 predicted proteins | sample GraSoi013_2_20cm_FD_185824 | JGI IMG/M metagenome (GOLD analysis project Ga0209239, IMG submission 185824) | Grasslands soil microbial communities from the Angelo Coastal Reserve, California, USA - Sample 10_02_2013_2_20cm (SPAdes) (version 2) | ecosystem: Environmental > Terrestrial > Soil >...
CTAGCAACTGATTCCCAGAAGGAGAGATTGCATGGCTACTCCCGTGGAATGGAGATATCTGATCATTTGGGAGTTTCGCGTTCGCGCGGGCATGGAGGCGCTCTTCGAAGAGGTGTACGGACCACAAGGAGATTGGGCGCGTTTTTTTGCTCGCGGTAAGGGATTTGTCAGAACAGAGTTAAACCATGACTTGAAGGATTCGCGACGGTACCTAACCTTGGATTTCTGGGTATCACGGGAAGCGTACGAGAATTTTCGCCGACTGCACGCTCCGGAATACGGCGAGCTGGACCGAAAGTTTGAGGAGTTGACCGAGAAAGAGTTGGAGATTGGTAAATTTGAGAAAGTTGCGAACACGTCCTAATTCGATCGTATTAAGAGCTCAAAGCGATCTCGCTCTTGCCGGTGCGAGTCATCAGTTCATGTATTGCATCGCGAGGCGATTTGCCATTGTGAAGGATAGCGTACATCTGTTCAGTGATGGGCATCTCTACGCTGTGGGCACGGGCTAGGCCGACCGCCGCATGCGTAGTAAAGACGCCTTCGGCCACCATGCCATGCATTCCGGCCATGATCTCGGGTAGCTTGCGTCCGCGGCCTAGTTCCACGCCGACGCTGCGATTGCGCGAGAGTCCGCCCGTACAAGTGAGAACCAGGTCGCCCAGGCCTGCCAGTCCAGACATGGTTTCCTGACGTCCGCCACAAGCGACCACCAGGCGAGTCATCTCCGCCAGTCCCCGCGTGATGAGAGCCGCTATCGAATTGTGGCCAAGACCAAGGCCGTCGCAAACGCCAGCCGCGATTGCGATGACATTCTTAAGCGAGCCGCCCAGTTCGACGCCAATCAGGTCATCGTTCGTGTATACGCGGAAACGGGGATCGCTGAATTCCCGCTGCACGGTCTCGGCCAGATCGGGATCTTTTGAGGCGACGGTGATCGCCGTGGGATCGCCTCGGGCAACTTCCTTAGCAAAGGATGGGCCGCTTAAGGCGCCGATGCGTGGCAAGAAACCGTCCCGGCGCACGATCTGCGAGATCACTTCGGTCATCCTCAGCAGCGTCTTCTCCTCCACCCCTTTGGTGGCGCTCACGAGCAGCATTTCGGGCTTCAGGTGAGGGCGCATGTCCTGGAACAAACGTCGGCTGTGCTGGGAAGGCATCACGCTGACGACGATTTCGGCATTGCGTATAGCTTCTTCCAGATCGCCTGTGGGCGAAACGGAATCTGGTATGGATTGACCGGGAAGAAATAGTTCGTTGATCCGGCGAGCGGCGATGGATTCACGAACTTCCTTCTCGTAAACCCAGAGACGGATACGATGTCCGCCCTTGCGTCCGAGAACAATAGAGAGGGCTGTTCCCCAGGCACCCGCGCCAATGATGGCGATCTGGCTCATCCGCGCCTCCACTGGAAATGGGGTTCAGTTCCCGCAAAAAGGCGACGGATGTTGCCCCGATGTTTGGCGATGATGAGAGCAGAAGCCGCTGCCATGAAGACAAGCACCATAGGTGTATTTCCGTAAGCTTTTAAAAGCCAGGCGAGCAGCGGGAAGAGTGCAACAGTAACAATCGAGGCTAAGGAGACATATCGAAAAGCGAACACCATAACGACAAATATTCCAAGCGCAATCAAGACAATTTTGGGAGCAAGCATCACGAACGCACCCAGACCGGTCGCTACCCCCTTCCCACCGCGGAACCTGAGCCACACCGGAAAAATGTGGCCGAGGATTGCGAAAAGGGCTGCAATAGCCGCCAGCATCATTTGATCCGGGAACAGAGCACGAGCGACCGCGACAGCGATGGCTCCTTTTAGCGCATCAAGAAAAAGGGTCAGTACTCCCAGCGCTGGTGAAGAACGCGCGACGTTGGTTGCTCCGATGTTTCCGCTGCCGGTCTGGCGGACGTCCTGGCCGCGGAAAATTCGCAGCAAGATATAACCGAACGGAACAGAGCCGAGCAGATAGCTGAACGCCGCGGTCAGGAAAAATGGAAGCATGGTCTTTCCGCTCATTGTATTCGTCAGAGCGGTTGCAAGTACTTCTATGGTTGGTTACGTCAATGGGAAGGCTGCAATCTTGGTGTAGCGCGAACCTCCTCGCTGCGGTTGACTCTGGTACAGAAAGAATTCCCGTGGCCTCATCGGGCCGAAATCAGGCATCGTCAGGGCAGCCAGTTTCTCCAGGAGATGCTGGAAAACATTGGGTGCGTGACCCCTCTCTCCTCGCGCGGAGCGCCCGCCCCCACGAGCCAGCGTGAGATGTGGACTGAAAGCGTGTTCCTCTTTCGGGATACCCAGAGCAAATAAGGTTTCGTCGACGGCTTTTGCAAGACTAGCAAGTTGCGGTCCCGATGCAATGCCAATCCAGAACACGCGAGCCGCCTTTGGTCCTGGAAAAAATCCGTAGCCGCGGAAGCTAATGTCCGTCCCCTCGGCATGAACGGATGAAAGTGCCTCCTTGATCTTTTCTACAACTTCGGGCGACTTTTCGCCTACGAACTTGAGAGTGACGTGCAGCGACTCCGGCCGGACCCACCAAGCGTCAGGCGCAAACCCGCGCAAGCCTTCCATGAAGCGTGAAATGCGTTCACGGATAGCCTCGTCGATATCGAGAGCAACGAAAATACGCATGGGAAGGGCAGCACTTAGCACTCAGCACTTAGCCATTCTGGTTTCTGGGTGCTGCTCAAGAGGACTCGGTGCCCAAGCCTCAAAAGGCCAAATGCTAAGTGCCAAGTGCTGACTGCCAAGTGCTGACTGCTGAGTGCTGTTTCCCCTCACATTACTTTTCGTCGAATCATGTCCAGCGCCTGCTGAGCCGCAAACCAGCGGATCCTCTTGCGGTCGCCGGGGAAATTGCGTTCCAGCACGTCGGTTCCGCGGTCCCCGGCCAATGCGTGAAATACCAGGCCCACCGGTTTGTCAACGGTGCCCCCAGTCGGTCCGGCGACGCCGGTGATGCCCACACCGAAGGTGGCACCGCAACGCTCGCGGATTCCCTCTGCCATAGCTTTGGCGACTTCCGCACTCACCGCTCCGTACTTCTTGATCAGATCAGCCGGGACTGCTGCAAACTTTGTCTTCAGTTTGTTCGAGTAGACAACCGCGCCTCCGAGAAAATATCGTGAGCTTCCGCTGACCGAAGTGATGCGCTCTGCCAGAAGTCCTCCGGTACAGGATTCGGCGACGGCCAGTGTGGCATTCCGCATTTGCAAGTAGTATCCAACGATCTGTTCCAGCGAATCGCCGTTATCGGAAAAAACCAGATCGTCGAGCTCCTCTTCAATCTTTTCAACCAGTTGATCGACGCGTTCCTGAGCGGCCTCAGGCGAATGGGAGCGACACTTTAGATGTACTTGAATTTCGCCGGCTCCGGCCAGGATCGTGGTTTGCACGTCAACAAAGCGGTTGTAAATAGGCGCGATACGAGCATCGCATTGCGACTCCGCCATCATGGCGATTTTCAAAGTACGAGTCGCAATGAATTGTTGCGGCACTTTCGCGCGCAAAAGATCCACACAGTGCTGTTCAAAAAGAGCTTTCAGCTCGTGTGGCGGGCCGGGCAGTAGGACGATAATTTTCTCGCGCCCGTCGGAAGCGCCCGTGAGCCACTGTCCGGGCGCGGTGCCGTTGGCATTAGGCAGAACTACGGCCCCGGCAATGACTTCTGCCTGCTTGAAATTGTTGGGGGACATCTTCATTTTGCGTCCAGCGAATCGTTGCTCGAGGCTACGGACGATGTCGGGATCGCGATGAAGCTTGAGCTCCAGCGCCTCGGCTACTGCTTCCCGGGTGAGATCGTCTTCCGTTGGCCCCAGGCCGCCCATGAAAATAATGATGTCCGCACGCGATATGGCCAGCCGCGCGGCGGCGGCTAGATGCTGGCGATTGTCGCCCACAATTGTCTTGAAAATCACTTCCACACCGAGCAGGTTGAGCTTTTCGGTGAGGTAAAGGGAGTTCGTATCCTGACGAAACGGGGTCAGCAGCTCCGAGCCAATGGCTATGATCTCGGCGTTCACGGATAAAAGTGTAAACGATAGCCGTTACCTATCAAGTGGACGGACGGTGATCACGAAAATTCAGGATGGCAATTCCGACAACGGAGGCAATCCCTGAATGCCCCACGAAAGATGATGAACACCGTTGGTGGTAGCGAGGACTGCTGAGCGGCCGGGGGCGAAGGCGAGGCCAACCAGGCCGGGACCGGCGACCTCCAGAGATGCTTTGCCGTCAGGCGTGATCTTAACAATGCCGCGCTTGCCCGAAAGCGACGCCGCCACGTAAAGGTTTCCCTGCACGTCGAACGCGAGGCCCTGGGGACGTCCCAAGCCACGATAGAAAGTGGAAACGCTTCCTTGGGGATCGATCTTGTAAACGCAATCGAAGCTGGATGTGGTTGGGCCAGTCACAAACAAATCCCGGTGCGGACCAAACGCCAGGTGATACGCGGAGACACTGGCTTCCAGCGTGGCAAAAACGAAGATCTGGCGATCACGCGCAATCTTGAAAATGGTGCCGCTGCGGTCGCCGACATAGAGATTTTCATCGCGGTCGAAGGCCATACCAGTGGCGATGCCCATACCCTCGGCATAAGACGACGTAGTCCCATTGGACGCGACCCGATATACGGTGCCATCGAAACGAGAAGAGACATACATCTGGCCGGCGCGATCGAAGGCAATAGCGGTGGGGTTCATCAGTTCCGTCAGGAAAGGTTTGACGTTGTAATTGGTATCGATCTTGTAGATTGCGACCGGGACTTTCTGTCCGCGCGATCCTGAGAAGGTGACAAAAATATTACCCTCTGCATCCAGCGCCGGATTGGTGACCGGATGCAGGTTCTCAGCAATGGCAACCGCAACTGTCATCTGATGAGGGTTGCTGGCATGCCCATTGGCTGAAACCACCACTGGGCCTGAAGCCGCGCCAGGAGGAACTCGAGCTATGAGAAACTCATCCGAGCTTATTACTACCGCTCCTTCGATGTCGCCAAATTTCACCCGCGGACGACGCAAGTCGAGCGGGCGAAGATCGCTTCCAATGATGCGCACCTCGCCTCCCGGCAGAGCTGCAGCCGGGTGGACAGCCGTGATATGCGGCCTGCCATTGACATTCTTCTTGCTCATCAGACGGTCGGAAATTCCCATGGACTTCATTTCCCTTACGGTGCGTGCGCGGCAAACGCTATTGCAAGAGGCCAAAGTGCAGCGCGATCTGCATGCAAGCCAGGGCGTAAAGACCGGCTCCCACGTCGTCAAGCACAATGCCCACGCCTTCGCGAAGCTTTTCGAGGTGGCGAAGCGGTGGCGGCTTTACGATATCGAACCCGCGAAAAAGTATAAAGCCCAGCAACAGAGATTTCCACGTCACTGCTGCGCCGACGAAGGTAATGAGTTGGCCTGCCACTTCGTCAATTACAACAAACTGAGGATCTTTGAGTGCTGCGCCGCGACTGACTCGCGTAGCAGCGGGTATCCCGACCGCGACCGCGAGCCCTGCGAGAAGGCACGCCACTACGGTTTGCCATTGTGGATTGAGCCAGCGAGTGAGCAGCCACCAGAGTAGTACGGTGGCAGCCGAGGCCCAAGTGCCTGGGCCGGGACGGATTCGGCCGATCCCGAAGAACGTAGCGACCAGCGTAGCCCACAGTGGAGCGGGGGGTGACAGAGCCGGCGGGACGCTGGCGCTACCGTCGAGAGTATCGCTGGCACTATTCTTCGGGGTCATCTTTATTTTCTTCAGAGTCGCTGACGTCGAGCAGGGGAGACGAGATTACATAAGCGCCGCTGGCCCACTTACCGAGGTCGATCAGGCGACAGCGCTCACTGCAGAAAGGGAACTCCGGGTCCTTGCGCGTTACCAGCTTTTTGCAGGTTGGGCAGTGCAGTCTAACCGTGCGTTTGCGAACCATAAAGCCAGGCTTTTGCGGGGTGGTCGCTAAACTAGAATTTTCGCCACCAGGTCGTAATCGTGAGTTTCTGTAATCTGGCAGCGGTAGAACTGGCCCGCTTCGGGGACGATTTGCTCCGTTAGCTCGGTTACAAAGACTTTGCCGTCAATTTCGGGAGCGTGCATCGGAGTGCGTCCTTCGAGCAGCAGGTCGCTTTCCTCTGACGTGCCTTCCAGCAGCAAATCGAGTTCTTTACCGAGTAGCGCTCTTTTTTTCCTCTTACTGATGCCACGCTGAATCTGCATCAGTCGTTTGCGGCGGCGTTCAATTTCACGGATCGGAAGCTTTTTTTCGATGGAGAAAGCTCCTGCGCCTTCCTGATCGGAGTAGCCGAAAGCTCCCATCCAGTCGAACTCTCCTTCGCGAACGAACTCGCATAATTCTTCAAACTCGCTGTCAGTTTCACCGGGAAACCCCACGATAAAAGACGTACGCAACGTGACATTCGGAATGGTACGGCGCATCTCATCGATGGAACGTAGAAAGATATCCGCGCCACCGCCGCGTTTCATGCGCTTCAGCACCGCCGGTGAGGCATGCTGCAAAGGCACGTCGATGTAGGAGCAAATCTTGTCGTGAGACGCAATCGTCTGCAGCAGCCGATGGCTGATTTTGTTGGGATAAGCGTACAAGAACCGAATCCAGCGCAGGTCTTCGATGGTGGCAAGTTTTGCGAGCAACAGAGACAAGCCATCTTTCAGGCCGAAATCCTCTCCATAGCAAGTAGTGTCCTGCCCGATGAGCGTGATCTCACGTACGCCCGAGCTTGCAAGACGTTCCGCCTCGGCGACTACGGATTCAAATCGGCGAGAGCGGAATTTGCCACGTAACTGCGGAATGATGCAGAAAGCGCAGGGATGATCGCAGCCCTCAGCAATCTTTATGTAAGCAGTATGGCGCGCCGTGGCGAGAATTCGGGGTGTTGCGTCGTCGTAAAGGTAGTTAGGCAGATCGGCGATGGCGCCGTCCCAGGACTCGCGCGAAAAACGCCCTTGCGCCTCACGGGCATCTCCCTCCGGACGCGACGTAAGGATTCTGAACGGGGAATTGTCCGCCGGAGTTGGCGCAATTCCGGTGGCCGAGAGGATGTTTTCCAGTTCTCCCGTCCCGACCACGGCATCCACTTCAGGGATATTCTTTCGAATGTCATCCCGGAAACGTTCAACCAGGCAACCCGCAACTACCAGTTTGCGGGCACGACCGGAATTCTTATAGCGCGCCATCTCCAGAATGGTATTGACCGATTCCTGCTGGGCGCTCTCGATAAAAGAGCAAGTATTGACCACCAGAATGTCGGCATCCTCGGCATGCGAAGTCAATTGGGCCCCGGCCTGTGCCAACATCCCCATCATGACCTCACTGTCCACCAGATTTTTGGGGCATCCCAAGCTGACAAAGCCAACCTTAGGGGGCAGGACGGACGAATCCTTGCTACTCGGAGACGCATCCTGAATCACTACAGCAGAGGGTTTTGAGGACATGAAGTATCTTGATTCTAACATTCTCCAGGATGCGGCTTTCTGCAGTTTCGGGCGCGGAACTTTGGACTTCAACGACTGAGGCATTATCCACAAACTATGTTCCCGAGCGGCGTGCTACCCTAGTCGCGCCCATCCGTAAGCCACTTTCGTCGGGGGAGGAGAAATGGCGCCGAAATTCTTCGGGATCGCGGTCCTGGTGGCGATAACGATCTTTGCAACGGGTGCCGTTGCTCAAGAAAACGAGCTGACAGGAATTATCGGACGCACTTTTATCAGTGACCAGGGCGTAATCGGAGCGATTGGCACTGACACCGTCCTACACTCCGGGAACGGGCTGACATTTGAAGTGAACTATGGCCACAGAATCTGGAATGGAGGGTTGGCCGCGCTGACCTTTGAAGTTCCCTTCGTGTTCAATCCCGACGAAGATTTACATTTCAAGCACAACGTCATACCCGAAGGGTATGCCTCGTACTTCATTACTCCTTCGGTTCGCGCCAACCTGTTTCCTTCCAGCGGACTTTCTCCCTGGATCAGCTTTGGTGGTGGTTTTGGCCACTTCAGCGAAAAATCCGAGCTGGAATTCGGCGGAGCCAATCAGGGTGATACCGGCACCAACACGGGAGTGCTCCAGATGGGCGTGGGGCTGGATGTAAAGATATTGAAGACCTTGAGCCTGCGCGGACAGTTGCGCGATTTTTACTCCGGAGTGCCCCAGCTCAACATCGACACCGGCAAGAGCCGTCAGCACAACTTGTTTGTGGGCGGCGGAGTTGTCTGGCACTTCTGAGCAGTTAGCGACGCGCGGTAGCCGTTATCTCATCGAACAATTCTGGCAAACGGTTGGCATCCTGGGCGCTGTCTCCGAATCTGGCACCTGCATAATGCCGGGTAAAGCGCGCCACCGAATCGCGAACCGAGACCTCTTTTATGCTGCTAACGAACTCCGCGGGGGTTTGTGCCGGTGATTTGCGCCACCCGTGCCGTTCCACCAATCCGGTCATTCGCTCATACCAGATGGATGCGGCCATCCGCGGTGATTTCTCGGGATGGGCGGCAATGCGCCTGGACCGAAATCCTGCTAATAAGCGGCGGAGATTGAATAGTAATAGAAGCGGGACAGACACTGCCAGTCCCACGATGCTCCAGCGCACCGGCGAATCCACTGTTTTTTTCTGAATGTGTCGGGCCATACCTAGCAATGCGAAGTAGCGCTGTCGTACCCAATTTCGTGCCTGCTCAAACAACTGGCGGCTGTTGCGAACCGCTCCCTGGCCAAGGATCTGTTGGTGGCTGGTATCGAAATTGATGATCCATTCCCGCCAGAACGATTGCATAGCGTCCCAATACAGCATCATCCGGCTCCAGCGGCCATGTTCCGCACCTGGACCAGCAGGTGTTGGATCAAAGCTCACCCATCCATAACCCGGGAAGTAGGCCTCGACCCAGGAATGGGCATCGCTGGCGCGAACCAGATATTGGGACGTGAGGTCATTGAACTCACCCGTGCGGAATCCATTTACAACGCGCGAAGGAATTTGCAGCGTGCGCAGCATGACTGCCATCGAGGACGCAAAATATTCACAGTGTCCCTGTTTGCGTTCAAAAAGAAAATTGGCTAATGGATCGCGCGGTACCGTTCGGGGAAGTTGCAGCGTGTACTGGAAATGAGTGCGGAGATAGCTCTCGATGGCCGTGGCCTTGTCGTAGTTGTTGTCAGCGGAGGCTGCGATCTGGTGCGCCAGCTGTGGAATGCGAGGATCCAGCGCTGGCAGTTGCAGGTAATTCAATTGAACCGGCGCAGGAGAAGAATCGGACGAAGTGCGGAGAAGCTTCGTGTCGGGATTTGTAATACGAGAGTCAGCCTGGTAGCCGCTCACCGGATGTTCGAGGTCGAGGTCAAAGATAGCAGCGCCACTGTCGATGGCAATCAGGCTATAGTTCCCGCGTAAAATATGCGGCACGGCCGCCACAAAGAAAACATTCACACCGATCGGTTCCATCAGCACTCGATAATGAATGGTCTTTAGGCTTTCCTCTGCCGACGGTTTTCCTCCTACCGCCGCGCTGGACAAGGCAAAGAGCCCATCTGGGCCGGCAGCCAAGACCCGTTTTTCCTGGGAATTAGTCCAAGTCCTGCCGTCGAATAGATTCAGAGTTACACCTCTCCAGTTGAGATCGAATCCGCCGCTGTGATCACCGTCAATCTGAATGTGCATGACCACCGAATTGGACCGCTGGATCTGACCGATGCTTCCGAGTTGGACCCGGTCATTGAAACCCGTGGTTAATTCGCCGACGGGAGAATAGCCGCTCAAATAACCCACGGAGATGCGCGGCAAAACGAAGAAAATAGCTGCGCCTCCCATCAAAATGAGCATTACCAGCAGCGGGGTAGCCAGGGCCAGCGAGAAGGCCATGCGGCGATAAGCCCTGGTGTCGCTCGATTCTTTGCATTGAACTGTGGCTTTAGCGGACGCTCGTTTCATCTCCATAAGGACGAATGTGGCCACAGCCATTAGCAGAAAGCCGCCGAATGCCAGCAGAAAAACGCTGTCCACCGTCAACAATGCAGCGGCCAGCACCATCAGAAACGAGATCACCGACAGAAAATAGTGATCACGATCGCGCTGTGTGGAGAACAGCCGGACCACCATGACGAACAAAACAAGGTGGACGGTTGCGTTGACAAAGCTACCGGAGATCAACAGATAATCGACAAGGTAAAAAGCCACGTAAACGACGGTAAGGACCGTGGTCCAGCGTTCGGGGATTACCAGGATGCGGCGCTTGGCCAAGCTGTAGCCTCGGACTAGAAGCGCGGCGCTGACCATCACGACCGTGGGAATATCCAATCCGCCAGTCGAGGCGAGAGTTGCGAATCCAGTGAATACCAACAGATAAAGCGCCAGTTCAAAGTAGCGGTTAATGGCTACGGGAAGAGGAACGGGCGTGGAACGTTGCTCGACGGTTGAAAGCACGGGTGTCCTGTATTGTTCGTGATTTCGCTAAGGAAGGGAAGAGCACGTTGGGTACTGTCGTACCGAGGATGCCCGTCCAACCACTGCTTGGACGGTTCGTCTGAGGCGATCGCGGCGCATGCAGTCGAGTTCTTACGGAATGTTAGAATCGAGAAGGTCAGGCATCGGTCCCGCGCGACGCGATCCCGCCAACCCCGCCAGGTCCGGAAGGAAGCAACGGTAACGGGCTCTTGCGTGTGCAGTGGGTCTCCGGTGCCTGGCTTTTTGTACCGGCAAAGTTGGACATTGCCCGATAGCTACGTCACAATAACCGTTTTACAATTCAAGCGGAGATCATAAATAGTGACCCAATCTGTGCGTGCCAGAGCAAAGATCAGTGCTCTTGGTACTTACGTCCCGCCTCGCCTGTTGACCAACGAAGACTTGGAGAAAATGGTTGATACCAACCATGATTGGATCATGGACCGCACCGGTATCCGCGAGCGGCACATTGCCGAGAAGGGCATGGCCACCAGCGATCTTTCGGTTGCCGCCGCCAAGAAAGCACTTTCAGAACGCGGACTGAAGCCAACCGACCTCGAAGCCATCCTGGTGGCGACCGTAACTCCCGATATGTTGTTTCCATCCACGGCCTGTCTGGTACAGCATAAGTTGGGCGCAAAGGGAGCTTGGGGATTTGATCTCTCGGCAGCATGCTCGGCTTTTGTGTACGCGTTGCAGGTAGGATCGCAATTTATTGCCACCGGCGCTCACAAAAAAGTCATGGTGATAGGGGCCGACGTGATGTCCTCGATCATTGACTATACGGATCGCGCCACCTGCGTGATTTTTGGCGACGGGGCGGGCGCCGTGATCCTCGAACCCGCGGAAGATGATTCAGTGGGCATGATGGACTTCATCCACGAAGTGGACGGCTCCGGAGGATGTTCCCTCTACATGCCGGGTGGGGGGAGCCTTCATCCAGCCACTCATGAAACCGTGGACAAAAAGATGCATTACGTTCACCAGGACGGCCAGGCGGTGTTCAAGTTCGCAGTGCGCAAGCAGGCAGAAATATGCGAGAAGATTCTGCAGCGCAATGGGCTGAAGGGGAGCGATATTGACGCCTTCATTCCCCATCAAGCCAACCGGCGAATCATTACCGCGACGGCCGACCGGCTGGGATTGAGGCCCGAAAGTGTAATCATCAACATCGACCGTTACGGCAACACCACTGCAGGCACAGTGCCATTGGCGATGGATACCGCGCGGCAAGAGGGTCGATTAAAGAAGGGCGATTTGGTGCTGCTGGCCTCGGTGGGGGCGGGATTCACCGTGGGCGCTACGTTATTGCGCTGGGCGTATTAGAACTTTTTGATCCTGCTGGCTGTTTTTTTGCTGCTCAAACGGTTTTTGTAGATATCTCCGCGCCTCTTCCTGCGCACCTTGGGTATTGTCATTGGTCTGGAGAGCCTGCCGATATTCGTTCGTGGCGCGTTCGCGCTGTCCAGTGACGTCGAAAATCTTGCCTAGCTGGATATGGCTCCAGACCTCGGTCCACCGAGGTTCGCCATCGCCGTTCAGAGATTCGCGATAGGCATTGGCCGCAGCTTGATAATTGCGTTGCAGAAAGAAGACTTCGGCTACGCGATAGTGCGCCAGGGAACTATTCTTGTTTACCTCGAGCGCTCTGTTGAACTCAAGCAGCGCGCCGGCAAGATCACCTTGTTGGATTAATCCCTGCCCGCGCAGAATTGAAGCGCGCAACTTAACGTCGCTGGAATTCTTCAACACACGGTCGTCGGGATCGACAGAAATACGTCGGGGCTTGCCAAAAGTCTCGATCGTGAACGGCGAATTCGTGCCCACTACTTCCACGCGCTTGTCTTCGGTTTTGCCGTTGGTATCAATTTTCAATTGCACAGGCATGCGGAAAAGGTCCAGATCCTGGGAAATTTCCCCCACCACACGAAAGCCTTTGTTGTTTCCCAGGCGATACACCGTGTACTTGGTCTTGAATTCGGGCGCGCCGGTGGAATCGAGCCATTGGGAGAAAAACCAGGTCAGCTTATCGCCATAGTTCTGCTCAGCAATCGCACGGAAATCGTCCAGAGTCGCAGACTTGCCCGCAAACTTTGCGGCAAAGGTACGCATGGTCTGATCATATTTCTGATCGCCAGTCACCCAGCGCAGCATGTGGAGGATCATCGCGCCCTTATCAGTGACCAGTGATTGGAACTCAGGCGAGAAGATGTCGAGCTTGCCCGCGCTGGAAAGAGGAACGGTATCGTAGGCCAGCGCCCCGACCGACATATCTTTCACAGCTTCTTCAAGACCTGCCGTCCCGGCAGCATTCTCCACATAACGAGCTTCGGAGTAGCGCGCAAAACCGTCGCTGAGCCACCAGTCATCTCGCGAGGCGGGACTGACCGAGACACCCCACCATTGATGCGCGATGGTATTCGCCAGCAAACGATAGTTGACCTTGTCGGAAATCCCTCGACTGGCGATGGCTGCGATTTCAGGTGCCCAGGCTGACGGCACCGTGTCATCGGGTATCTCAATGACTCTTAGCGTGGTAGATGGCGCGGGCCCATACAAGGTCACGTAGTAAATGAATTCTTTGACCGCGGTTTCTGTGTAAGTGGCTCCCATCTTCTGATGAGCCGGTTTGAAGAAGACGTGAAGATCAAGTCCAGCCTCGTTGCTCTTGAACTCCTGAAACATTCCGGCCACGATGGTTCCCGGGAAACTCGGTTTGTCCCAGATAAACGTGTAGGTCTTGGTGGGCACGCCGGCGGTCGCTGCTTTCTTCAGCGGCGGAGTATTGCCCTGGCTTTCCTTACCGCTCCCAATCACCAGCATGTGGCTGGGAACCGTGATGTTCATGGTGGCGGTGAAGCGATTGATTCCGTATGCGTTCACCGGAAACCAACGTCCCGCATACAGCAGGTAGCTGGTTTCATCGCCAATAGAAGCCAGCTTCAAACCTTGCACCGGACTATCGTCCGCACTGTCAAGGACGCCCGCGTAGTCGAAAGTCAGTGTGGTGGAAAAATCCTTTGGCATCGTCGTCGGCAGTTGCACTCGAATTGTCGAGTCCTGGGTATTGCGCTCTGCTCACCCGCAAACCGTTATGCAACTCAAACGTAGCAATGTTGAGGTCTTCCAGCGCCGTGAACTTCAGCTTGGCGCGGGCCGCGATCTTGTGAACATGGGGGAGAAGTTCGGCGTCAATCTGATAGTCATCCACCCGCAGGCGCATCTTTTCCGCTGCCCACGTGGGGATGGTGATGACCAGAAGGAAGCAGACCAAACAGATTTTGAGAACCCGACGGTTACGCCGGGGATAAGAGATCATCAAAAACGGTCTCCTGCAGAGTGACTAATTTCTTTGATGAGGATTGTTACTCAAAAGATGCTGTGGGGACAAGGGTTAGACGCGTTTTTGCTGCTTTTATTCGCAACTACCTGGCCGTTGCTTCTATCCGACTTGCGAGCCTCCCTTGAAGGAGCCCGAGAACCATCTCAGCAGCACGGTCAATGGGATGCACCGCCCTGGCAGCCGGTCCCCGCAGACGAAGTTTTACGCTGGCCAGACCCTCGATCATTTTGTCCCGCGCCGGACCATAGGGAAGAATCTCGTTCATTCGGGCTACCACTTTTTCCACCGTGAAATCCTGCTGCACCAGTTCTGGGACTACCTGCTCTCCCGCAATCAAGTTCACCATGGCAAAGTGAGATACCTTGATGCGCGGCCGTCCCAGCAGATAAGTAAGTGGAGAAACCCGGTAGACCATTACGAACGGTGTGCCCATGATTGCAGCCTCGACAGTGGCGGTGCCGCTGGCAATGATTCCAGCCCGCGAATGGAAAAGCGCCGGCAAGGCGTCGGACACCAGATGAATGCTCGGGAGATTGCCGATCAGCGATTCCAGGAAACTGCGATCGAGAGTGGGCGCCAGCGGCAGCAGGAACTCGTACCCCCAGCCCAGCTTGGCGGCAGATTCCAGCATCACGGGAAGATTCATGCCCACCTCTTTCACGCGACTGCCGGGCATGAGAGTGATCCATGGCTTGGCTGGGTCCAGTTTGTGTTGCACGGCATAGTCGCCGCGATCCATGGCAGGCAAGGCCTGATCGGCAAGAGGATGGCCGACGAAGGTCGCATCCACACCGCGGTCGCGATAAAACTGTTCTTCAAATGGAAAGATCACCAGCGCTTTCGTGACGTATTTCCGGAGCAGGCGAACGCGCCCCTGACGCCATGCCCAAAACTGCGGACATACGTAATAGACGACCGGAATTCCCCGTTTGTGCATCTGCCGGGCAACGCGCCAGTTGAAAGCGGGAGAGTCAATGACGATAGCGAGATCGGGATGACGCTTGTCCGCTTCAGCAATTAAGCGACGAAAGCGACCGTAGATCTTAGGCAGATGGCTGAAAATCTCGGAGATTCCCACGACGGCGAGGTCTTTGGCGTCCGCAACCGTGTCGCACCCAACGGCGCGCATGCGGTCTCCGCCCACACCAAAGAATTCCAGCGAGGGATCACGGCTCCGTAGTACCTGGATGAGCTGTGCGCCATACAGCTCACCAGAAGCCTCTCCGGCAGAGATTAGAATTCGCACGCCAGCATTGTAAAGTAGCGCCGGCGTCCCGCCTGTGCTACTAATCGTCGGCGCTGGCGGTGACTTGGGGGCCGCTGCCCACCGGAATCTCCTGATCTTTGTATTGCAACTGGTAGAGCTTGTAATAGATTCCGCGCTGCGCGAGCAGTTGCTGGTGAGTTCCTTCCTCGCGGACCAATCCCTTGTGCATGACGATGATCTTGTCAGCCCGCTGCACTGTCGAAAGCCGATGAGCGATTACCACCGAGGTGCGGCCTTCCACCATGCGACTGAGTGCATCACGCACCTTAAATTCAGTTTCTGTATCCACGCTGGAAGTAGCTTCGTCCAGGATGAGAATCTTCGGGTTGTGCGCCAGGGCCCGAGCGAAGGAAATGAGCTGCTTCTGGCCGGTAGAAAGCGTCGAACCACGTTCGCGCACTTCCTCTTTGAAGCCCTGCGGCAAAGTGCGGATAAAGTCGGCAAGATTCACGTCGATGGCAGCCTGTTGTACATCTTCGTCAGTGATGAATTGTGTGCCCAGGCGGATGTTTCCTTCGACAGTACCGGTAAAGAGGAATGGATCTTGCAACACCACACCGAAGCGGCGGCGAAGATCGGCGAGATCCATGTCTTTGACGTCTACTCCGTCAATTTTTATCGCGCCTTTCTGCACATCGTAAAAACGCATCAGCAGAGAAATGATCGTAGTTTTGCCAGCCCCAGTGTGTCCGACAATAGCGACAGTCTCGCCAGGTTCAATCACAAAGCTGAGATCC
>Ga0209239_1001123_pt1 | contig 15780 bp, 16 predicted proteins | sample GraSoi013_2_20cm_FD_185824 | JGI IMG/M metagenome (GOLD analysis project Ga0209239, IMG submission 185824) | Grasslands soil microbial communities from the Angelo Coastal Reserve, California, USA - Sample 10_02_2013_2_20cm (SPAdes) (version 2) | ecosystem: Environmental > Terrestrial > Soil >...
AGCCTCGATGGCAAGATCGCGACGCGCGCCGGCGAGTCCCGCTGGATCACGGGCGACGAATCGAGACGTCATGGCCACCGCCTCCGCTCCCAGCACGACGCGATCCTGGTCGGCATCAACACCGTGATCGCGGACGACCCTGAGCTGACCGCACGGCTCGATGGCGAGGAGCCGCGCCAACCTGTCCGCATCGTCCTCGACTCGCAGCTTCGCATCCGCCAGTCGTCGCGCGTGGTCGGCGCGAACACGCTCATCGCAACGACGAAACCCGGCCGCGTCGGGCTGGCCGAGGTCTTGAATCTGCCGGCGACAGAAGAAGGCCGTGTCTCGCTGCCAGCCTTGCTCGACGAGCTCGGCAAGCGCAACCTGATCAGCCTGCTCATAGAGGGCGGTGGGCAGGTCCACGCAGCCTTCTTTGCCCAAGGCCTCGTCGACAAGATTTACGCGTACATCGCGCCGAGGCTCATCGGGGGCAAGGACGCACCCGGGCCTCTCGGCGGAGAAGGCATCGAGCATCTGCGCGATGCCGCCGGGCTCACCAACCTCGACTTCACCCGCCTCGGGGATGACATCCTGATCAGCGCCTACACAAATGTTCACCGGGATCGTTAGCGCAGTCGCCAAGGTCGTCGAGGCGAAAGAAGGCCGCCTCGGCATCGATCATGCGGCGGTCGCGCGAAAACTAAAAGTTGGGAGCAGCGTGGCCGTCAATGGCTGCTGCTTGACAGTGGTGAGGAAGCGCGGACCGGTCTTCCTCGCCGACGTCGTTCCTGAGACTCTCCGCCGGACGAACCTCGGGGCGCTGAAACCGGGGGTGGAGGTCAACCTCGAACTGCCGCTCGGCGCATCGTCAACGCTGGACGGCCACCTCGTCCAGGGCCACGTCGACGCCACCGCCGCCGTCGTCGAGGTCCAACTTGCAAAGGCCGGCAAAGAGGTGACGTTCGAGCTCCCCGCCGCGGTGGCGAGGTTCGTTGCTCTGAAGGGCTCGATCGCGGTCGATGGCGTGAGCCTGACCGTAGCCGCGGTGGACAGGCCGCCAGGCACCTTCAAAGTCGCTCTGATCCCGCACACGCTCGGAGCCACGATCGCCGGCGACTACAGGCGGGGCACCGTCGTCAACCTCGAGGCCGACGTCATCGCACGGTACGTAGCCCGAAACCTCCGCCGGTAGACTTCCTCGAGCATGCCACTCGCGACAGTCCCGGAGGCCGTGGAAGACTTCAAAGCGGGCAAGTTCGTGATCGTCGTCGATGACGAGGACCGGGAGAACGAGGGCGACCTCGTGGTGGCGGCCGAAAAAGTCACGCCCGACCACGTGAGCTTCATGACCCGCCACGGATCCGGGCTCGTCTGCTTGCCGGTCGTCGCCAAACGTCTCGACGAGCTCGGCATCGGTCCGATGGTGGAGCGGAACACGAGCCGCCTCGGTACCGCGTTCAGCGTCAGCATCGACGCGCGCGAAACGACCACGACGGGTGCCTCCGCGCACGACCGCGCCGCGACGATCCGCAAGGTCGTCGACCCCGACGCAAGACCGAGCGACTTCTCAATGCCCGGTCACACGTTCCCGCTGCGTGCGGCGGAGGGCGGGGTGCTGACGAGGGCCGGACAGACGGAAGCCGCGGTCGACCTGGCCACGCTGGCTGGCCTCTATCCCGCAGGCGTGATCACGGAGCTGATGAAACCCGACGGAACAATGGCGCGAATGAAAGACATCGAAGCATTCGCCAACGAGCACGCTATCAAGGTCATCACGGTCGAGCAGCTGATCGCTTACCGTCGCCGCAATGAGAAACTCGTCGCCAAACGGGTCGAGGCGGTCATCCCGATTGGAAAGGACGACCCGAGGAACTGGAAGCTCTACGCCTATGAGGACCTCCTGCGTCATGAGAACCACCTCGCGATTGTTCTCGGCGAGATCGATCCCACGAAACCAATCCTGTTGAGAGCCCACTCCGAGTGCTTGACCGGCGACATCTTCGGAAGCCTGCGCTGCGACTGCGGCGCGCAGCTCAAAGCGGCGATGGACACCATCGCGCAGGAAGGCGTGGGGGTGATTCTTTACATCAGGCACCAGGAGGGGAGAGGCATCGGCCTCCTCGACAAGCTTCACGCGTACAACCTGCAGGACAAAGGAATGGACACCGTGGAGGCGAACGAGGCGCTCGGCCACGCGCCGGACAAGCGCGACTACGGCATCGGCAGTCAGATCCTTTACGACCTCGGAGTGCGCAAGATCCGACTGCTCACCAACAATCCCAAGAAGATTTACGGGCTCGAGGGCTTCGGCCTTGAAGTGGTGGAACGCGTCCCCATCCGCATCGAGTCCAACCCGCACAACGAGCGCTACCTGAAGACCAAGAAAGACAAGCTCGGCCACCTGCTGTAATTCACGGAGTGGGCGAGAAGGGCGTCACGCCCGACCTGGACGGAAGCGACCTGAACGTCGCAATCGTCGTGGCGCGCTTCAACGAAGACGTCACGAAACGATTGCTGGGCGGCGCGCAAGATGCGCTCAAGCGGCACGGCGTCGAGGATCCCGACGTCTACTGGGTGCCCGGCTCGCTCGAGCTGCCGGTGACCGCATTGGCGCTCGCGGAAAAAGGCGGCCACGACGCGATCGTCTGCCTCGGCTGTGTGATCCGCGGCGAGACCTTTCACTTCGAGGTCGTCGCGATGCAGGCGGCGATGGGCGTCATGCAGGTTCAGCTCGACACCGGCGTGCCGATCACGTTCGGCGTGCTGACAACCGATGACAAAGACCAGGCCCTCGCCCGATCAGGGCCCAAAAACAACAAGGGCGCCGACGCTGCCGAGGCGGCGATCGAGATGGCCAACCTCTTGCGTGAGATCCAGGGCTAGGCCGAATCAGCCGACGACGGAAACCGCGACCACCTTCTGACCCGCCGGCACCACGACGAACCCGTCGGTCGCCGCCGGCGTGCTGAAGTGCTGCGCGCCTCCGAGACCTGTCGAATACAGCACCGATCCGGAGGAGGGATTCATCGCGTACAGCGTCCCCGACGAAGGTTCGATCGCCCACACCGCGCCGGCGGAGACGATGGGCGAGCCCAGCTGGGGGCGCGGGGCGCGCCACGCGACCGAGAGAGAGGTCGGGGTGACCGAAAGTGCGTACAAACCGTCCGCGCATGGCACGAAGACGGTCGAATCGAGCCATGCCGACCCTCCCCATGCGCCCGAGCACACGCGGCGGCTGGCCACCTGGCCTCCGATCCCACCGAGCGCGCCCGCAGCAAGCAGGTACGCCACCCCCTCCTTGCCGATCACGACCGCGCGTCCAAGCGAAGGCAGCAGCGCCACGCCGGTAGAACCGAGGTCGGTGTCGCCGGCGTTCAACGCGGCCCAATTGGAGGGCGCGAAGTAGGACCTCACCGCCGGTGCGAGGTCCGGCGCAAGCTGGAGCACCGAATCGCTGTACCCGAAACCTGAGCCGAACGAGTTACCCGTGACCACGTAGACGCTGCCGTCCGGCGCGATGGTCGCTCCCTGCGGAGCCCAGATGCTGCCACCGCGCTGCGACGGCACCTTGTACGCGCGTCCCTGACCGCCTCCGAGCGGAAGCGCCACGACGAATCCGTTGTACGCGCCACAGTCGCCGAACAGCCCACCCAGCGGCACGTACACGGATCCCGAACCGATCGACAACGCCGCTCGCTGCTGCTGCACCTGGGGATTCGAACTGGCGGGGTCGATGTCCTGCTGCCACAACACGGATCCGTCGACCAGGCTCAGCGCGAAGAGCATGTGATGGTAGCCGCGCAGGAACGCGACCACGTAGAGCCGCCCGGTCGCAGGATCGACCGCTGGAGTACCCGTGATACCGGTGATCGGGGTGATGTTTCCGCATGGGAGGGAACGGGCGTCCACCGGCTCACCGAGGTGCTTGGTCCAGATCGCCTGTCCCGTAAAGATGTCGAGCGAGTAGACGGTGTTGTTTTCGGTCGCGACGATCACGTGGCCGGACACGACCAACGGGGAGGCGTAGACCGCGGCATCAACAGGCACATTCCATGCGACACGCGGCCCCGCCAGCGCGGGTTCCGCAGGTCCGACCCCCGATCGCCCGGCGTCGCGGTGGTATTCGGTCCATTCAGCGGAGATCGGCGGAGACGGTGTCGGAGTCGTGCGCGGTCGCGATGCCGTCGACGAATTCGAGCCGGTGCTGCAGGCAACCACGACGAGACACAGGGCGAGAAGACCCGTGGCCTGGCGAATCAAAGGCCCCAGGCAAACTTGCGGACAGGCTTCAGGCGTGCCCGGTCCGGCGCGATCAACGAGACCTGACCCTGCATCGCCACGCCGCGTTTTGGCCCCATCGCGTCGACGACCATCGCCGCCCGCGGTTCGACGACCAGGTTGCGCAGCTTCACGCCGTCGACGTCGAAGTCGAGCGAGCCGTCGTCGTTCATCGTGTACATCACCGGCGTGACGTGGGGCCATCCCGAGGGGCCGACCGTCGCGAATCGCCCGATCCTCTGAGAACGCAGGAAGTCGAGCTCGGCGGCGGTGAACACGAATCACATCCTAGACTCAACCATTCACGTGGCAAAAGCAAAACCGGGAGCAGTAGACGCGATCGGCGGGTACACGATCACGCGCCGCGAAACCCTCGAGCGACTCGACGGGGCTTACCTCGAGCTGGAGCACCAGGCCACCGGGGCGCGCCACATCCACATCGAGACCCCTGACGACAACAACGGGTTCGCGGTGTTCTTTCCCACGCCTCCAACCGACTCCACCGGAGTCGCCCACATCCTGGAGCACGTCGTCCTCGCGGGCTCGCAGCGATTCCCGGTGAGAGATCCCTTCTTCAGCATGACCCGCCGGTCGCTCGCCACCTTCATGAACGCGCTCACCGGCTCCGACTGGACGATGTACCTGTTCAGCACGCGGAACGCGAAGGATTTCAAGAACCTCCTCGACGTGTACCTGGACGCGACCTTCTTCCCCAAGCTGTCGGAGGACTCGTTCAAGCAAGAGGGGATCCGCTTCGAGTTCGAGGACCCCGCCGACCCGAACAGCGGCCTCCGATACAAGGGCGTCGTGTTCAACGAGATGAAGGGCGCGCTCGCCACGCCAGGCGCGGCCGTCGACCGCGCGGTCGGCAAGGCGCTGTTCCCAGGATTGCCCTACGCGTACGTGTCGGGTGGCGATCCGCAGGACATCCCCAACCTGACCTGGGACCACCTGAAGCAGTTCCACGCTCGTCACTACCACCCGAGCAACGCCCACTTCTACACCTACGGCAATCAGTCGTTGGAGACGACGCTGGAGACCATCGAGCGCAGCGCCCTCTCGCGATTCCAGCGGATCGAGGTCGACTCATCCATTCCGGACGTCAAGCGTTTCGCCCAACCAACCGCGGCCGTCGAGCCATACCCCGCGGTGGCCGGCGAAGACAACGAGCCCAAGGCGGAGGCCTTGACCGCATGGGTCACGGTGCCCAGCGCGGATTCGTTCCGCGCCCTGGCGATGAAAGTACTGAGCGAGGTTCTCCTCTCCAACGCGGGTTCGCCACTGAGAAAAGCACTCATCGACTCCGGCCTGGGCAGCGCGCTCGCCGACGGCAGCGGATTCCATGACGACTACAAGGAGGCGGTCTTCGGCGCCGGCTTGAAGGGCGTCGCCGCCGAGGATGCGGAGAAGGTGCAGCAGGTCGTCCTCGAGACGCTGGACCGCGTGGCCGATCGAGGTGTCGACGCCTCGCAGGTCGACGCTGCGATCCACCACCTGGAGTTCGAGAAGCGCGAACGCTCCAACGCCGGTTTGCCGTACGCGCTGCGCATCCTCTTCGCTTCGATGCCCGCCTACCTGTATGGAGGCGATCCCCTCAGCTCGATGGACTTTGACGCCGACCTGGAGCATCTCGAGCAGGCGCGCGCAGAAGGGCGTTTCTTCGAAAACCTCATCCGCGCCGAGTTGCTCGACAACCAGCACCGCGCCCTCCTGACGGTCGTGCCCGACACCGAGCTCGAGGAGCGCCACCGCCAGGCTGAGCTCGACCGGCTGGCGGCGGCCGAATCGAAACTGTCCGGCGAGGACAAGAAGAAGATCGTCGAGGACGCGCTCCGGCTCAAAGCCGACCAGGAGGCGAAGCAGGATCTCGAAGCGCTTCCCACCCTCGAGCTCACCGACATCCCGATGAAGTTCGAGGACGTCCCGAGCCGCGACGTCAACGTGCGGCGGGCGACCGTGGAGTTCTATCCACAGCCGACCAATGGGATCACCTACCTCGACCTCCGTACCGACTTCTCCGCTCTGTCGACCGAGCAGAAGGACCTGCTTCCACTCTTCAGCCGCGCCCTCACCCAGAGCGGCGCCGCCGGTCAGGACTACGTCCAGATCGCCGCTCGGATCGCTGCGCACACCGGTGGCGTGGGCGCGGCTGCGCAAGTCCAGTCACTCGCCGCAAACGACGACTACCTGCAGTCGTTTGTCGTGTCCGGGCGCGCTCTCGACCGCAATGCGCAGCCTTTCATCGAACTGCTGACGGACCTTGTCGCCCGGCTCGAGGTCGAGCCGCGACGCTTGAAGGAGGTCATCGCCGAGATCAGCACGCGTCTCGAGACCTCGATCGCGGGCCTGGGCTTTCAGTTCGCCCTCCTGCGCGCGCACTCCAAGCTCAGCTCGGAGGGCGCGATCAACGACCGCCTGCAGGGCATCGGAATGCTCCACACGATGCGTGGGCTGGCCAGGCTCGCCGAGAAGGATCTCGGGCCCGTGATCGCGCGCCTCGACGAGATCCGGAAGGTGCTCTTCCGAAGCGGCGCCCTACGGATCGTCGTGACATGCGAGGAGGCCATGATCCAGCCGCTCGAGGAGCTGCTGACCGGGCTGGTCGGAGCTCTTCCGCCCGACGGCGCACATGTCGCGCCGGCGAAGGTCGCCCCGCTCGAAACAGCGCCCGAGGCGCGCACGGCGCCGGTGCCGGTCGCGTTCAACGTCCGAATTTTCAAGACGGTCCGCTTCGTGCATCCGGACGCCCCCGCCCTGCTCGTCCTGGCGAACTACCTGCGCGACACGTTTCTGCATCGCGAGCTGCGTGAGAAGGGTGGCGCCTATGGCGGCTACGCGCAGGCGGGCGTGGCCAGCGGCACGTTTTATTTCGGTTCGTACCGTGACCCCAACATCACGCGCACGTATGACGTGTTCGACCAGGCGGTGAGATGGGTGACCGACCACGAGATCGACCCTGAAAACCTGAAGGAGGCGATCCTCGGTGCCTGCGGCGACGTCGATCCGCTGGAGTCCCCCGACATCAAAGGGCGCCGGGAGGCGACCAACCGTTCCACCGGGTTCACGCGCGAAGCGCGCGAGCGCTTCAAGCAGCGATTGCTGAAGGTCAGCGCGGATGATCTGCGTCGGGTCACGCACTCGTACTTCATGGCCGCGCCCGCGGTGCAGACGACGGTGGCCGGCGCCGACCTCATCGAGGAGGCCCGCAGGGAACGGCCGGAGCTGTTCCAGGTCGTCGCACCGCTTTAGCAATCCGCGTCTAAACTGGCGCCCGTGAACCGATTCTGGCGGCACGAGCTCTTCTGGCCGGCGGTCCTGATCGTGGCGGGCGTCTACTTCCTGCTCTCCAACCTCGGATACCTCTGGTGGCTGCGCGCCGACATCTTCTGGCCGCTCGTCCTGATCGCGCTCGGCGTGTGGCTCATCGTCCGCCGGCGCAGACCTTGACCTACCGCTACCGCAGCTTCTTCTGGCCCGCCGTCCTGATCCTGGTCGGAATCCTGGCGCTGCTCGTCAACACCGGACGGATCCCGATCGACCGCCTCCTCCAGCTCGCCGACCTGTGGCCCGTGATCTTGATCGTGATCGGACTCGAGATCATCATCCGCCGTTCGGTGCACGGCCCGACCGGCGAGGTCGCGGCGGCGCTCGTCGTCATCCTCGCGGTCGTCGGCGCGGCCGCCTACGTCGTCATCGCACCCAACCCGTCGGCCACCAGCTCCTTCGAGACGTCCGGCGAGGTGGGGACTTTCACCGAAGCGCAGCTGGAGGTCGACACAGGCGCCGCCACGATCGTGATCTCAGATGGCGGAGACCTCGGCTCCAGGCTGTATCACGCTCGCATCGACTACTCGGGGCCGAAACCCGACGTCCGGCTGGATTCGAGCGGCAATCTGAGGATCAGCCAGGCGAACAACAATTTCGGCATCTTTCAGAGCCGCCGCTTCGTCCTCAACCTGGAGCTCAATCCGAGCGTCGGCTGGACGATCGCCGTCAACAGCGGCGCCGCGAGAGCCACCATCAACGTCCCGCACGTCCACGTGGCGGCCCTCACCCTCAACACCGGGGCAAGCCACGACGACATCACGCTCGGTCCGGCTTCGGGCATCGTCCCCGTGAAGGTCAACGGAGGTGCGCTCACGGTCAATGTGCACAGGCCGATCGGGACGAAGGCGGCGATCGATGTCTCAGGCGGTGCCGTGAGTCTCGACGCGGATGGACATGAGTCTCACGCGGTTGGGAAGCTGAGCTATTCGACGGGTGACCTCGGGAGCGACGGCTACCGGATCGAGGTCAATGGCGGGGCCTGCACCGTGACCCTCGACACGGCCGCACCCTCAGGCTAAGCGCGCGTCCAGAGCGTCGACCCGCGCTCGATAGATCGACTGGGTCGCCGGTTGGACCGCGTCGCGCAGACCGCGCGCGGCCACTCGCAGCATCGCTTCGACCTCTCCGTCCAGGACCTGAGCCGCCTGCAGGACGCGCACGAGGGCGGCCGCCCGCTCCGCGCCCGCGAGGATCGCGTCCTGGTCGGCGGGCAGCCGGGCCAGCTCATCGGCTTCGCGCGTGAGCCGGACAGCGAGCGCCGCGTGCTCCTCGCCGCCACGTCCGCTGCATCGAGCCGCGCCCGCGGCCGCGCCGGCGCTGGCCAGCCGGCCCTCCAGGATGCGTCCGTCGGCGGCCGGGGTGGCTACGGCCGCCGGACACAGCCCGACGACCTGCTCCGCGCCCATCGCGACCCCGCGCCGGGCGAGCTCGGCGATCACGTCTACGGGCGACGTCTCGTCGATGCGGAACAGATTCATCGACAGCTGAACGCGCTCGCCGGGAAGCTCGAAGGCGAGTGCCTGCACGCCGCGCAGGCCGGCCGCGGACTCGCGTATCGAACGCGCGACAGCGCGCGCGGCCACCAGGTCGGTATCGAACAGCATCACGTTGAACGCGACGAGCGTCCTCCGGGCGCCGACGCACACGGCGCCGGCGGTGGGGTGGAGGTCCGGGCCGCCCAGGTCGGGTTTGACGCGCCCGGCGCGGATATCGGCCAGCGTGCGGCCTTCGCCGTGCCCATAGAAGTAGACGGGGACTTTGAGCTCCGCCCAGACGCGCTTCCCTGTGTCGTGGGCGATCTCGCGAGCTGTTTCGAGCGCGGCCTCGCCGAGTGGGACGATGGGAATCACGTCCGCCGCGCCGACGCGCGGATGCACCCCGCTGTGTGAACCCAAATCGATGCGCTCGACGGCGGCGCCGATCGCACCCAGCAGCGCGTCGACCACGTGGGATCGTGAACCGGCGATCGAGACCACGACGCGGTTGTGGTCGGGGTCGGCATCGGTATCGAGGACGCGCGCTTCGGCGGCGGCGGCCGCCGCGATGGCGTCGATCACGTCGCCGCGCCGGCCTTCGGAAAAATTCGGCACCGATTCGAACAGGTCTTCTTTGGCCACTCGAGTTGTTAGCGTAAGTGGCCGTGTCGGGACAGGTGGTGCTCGTCTACGGCGACGCGCTGATGAAGCATCACCTGTCGGACGAGCATCCGCTGCAGCCGATTCGAGTGAAGCTCGCCGTCGAGCTGATCAAGTCGACGGGACTGATCGAGCTCAGCCACCTCCTCCCGCCGCGAGCAGCCACCATCGAGGAGCTCGCGCTCGTCCATTCGCGCGACTACATCGAACTCGTCCGCAAGCTCAGCGATCCGGCACGACGCCGTCAGGTTTCCGCCGAAGACGTCGACGCCGCCGGTTTTGCGTCGGCCGACAACCCCATCTCCGACGAGCTGCACGAAGGCACGTCGCTGGTGGTCGGCGCCTCGCTGGTGGCGGCGGAGTCGATTCAAAGCGGCGCGGCTCTGCACGCCTTCAGCCCTTCCGGCGGGCTGCACCACGCGCATCGCGCGCGGGCGTCCGGGTTCTGCACCTACAACGACGCTGCGGTCGCGTGCCGCTGGCTGAAAGACCGCGGACACCGCGTCGCGTACGTCGACGTCGACGTGCATCACGGAGATGGGGTGGAGGGGATCTTCCAGAGCGACCCGGATGTGCTGACCATCAGCCTCCACGAGAGCGGGCGCTGGCTGTTCCCTGGGACCGGCTTTCCGGAGGACGCGGGCGTCGGGCCAGGCCGTGGGTCGGTCGCCAACCTGCCCTTCGTCCCGTATACGTGGGACGAGCCGTGGCTCAGCGCGTTCGAGAAGGTCGTGCCGGCGATGCTGCGCCGGTTCAAGCCGACGGTGCTCTTGACGCAGGACGGCTGCGACACCCACTATCTCGACCCGCTGGCGCATCTGGCGGCCACGACCCGCATCTGGCCGCGCGTCGGGCGCTTGTTCCATGAGCTGGCGCACGAGCTGTGCGACGGACGCTGGCTGGCGCTGGGAGGAGGCGGCTATGCCATCCGCGAGGTCGTGCCTCGCGCCTGGACGCTTCTCTTCGCCGAGATGGTCGAGCGCCCCGACCTGGCGACCGACCTCGACGACCCGTCGGAGGTGGTTCCAAGCGCGGAGGCGCAGGAGCGGGTCTGGAGTGCTCTACGCAGGGACCTCAGCCGGCTGGGCGAGGTCCACGGGATGGATTTCGGCTAGACCGAGTAAGTCCTGAGGCAGCGCGTGCAGACGCGGGCCCGCACCGTCTTGCCGCCGATGACCACGCGGCCCATCTGGAGGTTGGGCAGGAACCTCCGGTTGACCCGGTTCTTCGCGTGGCTGACGTGATGTCCGTACTGCGGCGTCTTGCCGCAAATTGCGCACTGTTTGGCCATTGGGTTACCTTTCGCCTGGGCTAGCTTCGAATCAGAGAGCGCGCGGCACCGCAGGAACGCTTGCGCGCGGAGCCGAATTGTACCATGAGCTTTCTCATGGCCTCCAAGACGACGACGGCGCTCATCCAGTCGCGGCAGTGGGGCCGCATCGAGGTCTTTCCGTCTGCGGTTGCCGCCATCGCCGGCCACGCCGCCACGCGGTGCTACGGCATCAGCGGGATGGCCGCCCGCGGCCTGCGCGACGGCTTCGCGGAGCTGCTCCGGCGGGAGAACGTCGACAAGGGGGTGGACGTCGTCCAGGCCGACGACGCGCTCGTCATCGACGTGTACGTCATCGTCCAGTACGGCATCCGGATCTCGGAGGTGGCGCACAACCTGCAAGAGACGGTGAAGTTCGAGGTCGAGCGCTCGGTCAACGTGCCGGTGGTCAAGGTCAACGTCAACGTGCAGGGCGTTCGCGAAGAGCGGATCTGAGTGGTGGCCGCACTCAAGGCGACGGGCGTGGACGGGCAGCTTTTCAAGCGAGCCCTGCTTGGCAGCCTCAGCTGGCTGGCGGCCAACCATGAGGAGGTGAACCGGCTCAACGTCTTCCCGGTCCCCGACGGCGACACGGGGACCAACATGCTCCTGACCCTCCAGTCGGCGGTCGAGGACGTCAAGGAATCGAACGCCGCCGAGGTGAGCAAGATCGCCAAGCTCGCATCGCATGGCAGCCTGATGGGGGCGCGCGGCAACTCGGGCGTCATCCTCTCGCAGATCTTTCGTGGCTTCGCGCGCGCCGTCGAAGGCAAGGGTTCGCTCACGCCGGCGGAGCTCGCCGCGGGATTCGAGGAGGCGGCCAACGCGGCATACCGTGCGGTCAACAAGCCGACCGAGGGCACGATCCTCACCGTCGCGCGTGAGGCGGGGCGAGCGGCCGCCACCGCGGCGAGCAACCCCGATGCAACCGTCCCGCGCGTGATCGCGGCGGCCGCGGCGGGCGCACGTGCGGCGGTGCTGAAGACGCCGAGCCAGTTGCAGATCCTCCGCGACGCGGGCGTGGTCGATGCGGGGGGTTTCGGGCTCCAGCTCATCCTCGAAGGCATGCTCAAATCGGTGGAAGAGTCGGAGCCGGCGCTGGCGGCTCTCAACGAGTCCCGGCTGCCGGTCGTGGCGGCGTCGCAGGTGGCGCTGGCGCTGCCCGAGGGTGGATGGGGTTACTGCACCGAGTTTCTGATCGAAGGCAACAACCTGGACACCGACCTCATCCGCGGCCAGATCGAAGCGCTCGGCAACTCGGTCCTCGTCGTCGGCGAACCGGAGCTGGTCAAGGTCCACGTCCACACCGACGACCCGACCAGCGTGATCAACCTCGCGGGCGGTTACGGCAAGGTGCTGAAGCTGAGCGTCGGAGACATGTCGACTCAGCATCGGCGGATCCTCGAGGCAGAACGCGGCGCGGGCGGCGCGAGGCCGGCGAGGCCGAATGGCGCCGGACTCGTCGCGGTGGTCGCCGGACGCGGCCTGGTCGACATCTTCCGCGGCCTGGGTGTGGACGCGATCATCGAGGGCGGCCAGACCATGAACCCGAGCACGCAGGACATGCTCACCGCGATCGAGTCGGTCCCCTACGAAGAGGTCATCCTGCTGCCCAACAACGGCAACGTCATCCCGGCCGCCAAGCAGGTGGTGGGACTGACCAAGAAGAAGGTGCACGTGATCGAGACCCACAGCGTGCCCCAGGGCGTATCCGCGGTCGTCGCGTTCCGCCCCGAGAGATCAGGCGACGAAAACATGCGAGCGATGAAGGCCGAGGCTGAGCGGGTGCAGACGATCGAGGTCACCCACGCCGTGCGCGACACGCGCTCCAACGGCGTCAAGGTCAAGAAAGGGGACGTGATCGGGCTCATCAACGACAAGCTCGAGATCGCCGGCGACGATTACTCGGAGGTCGTCAACAAGGCGCTCGGCAAGCTCGGCCCCGACTCATTCGAGCTCGTCACCGTCTACCGCGGCGAGCAGGCCAGCGATGACGAGCTCAAGCGGCTGGAGTCGGCGATCCGGTCCAGCTATCCGGGCCTCGAGGTCGAGGTCCAGCAGGGCGGTCAGCAACACTACCCGTTCATCCTCTCCGTCGAATAGCTCCCCGAATCCAATCGTGATGCAGCGCACCTTCGCGGTCGTCACCGACTCGACCAGTGACCTGCCCGCGGAATGGCGCGAGCGCTACGGGATCGAGGTCGTGCCTCTCAAGGTCCTCTTCGGCAAGGAGACGTTTCGCGACGGGGTCGACATGACCAGCGACCAGTTCTTCACGCGGCTCGCCGCATCGAGCTCCCTGCCCACCACGTCGGCGCCGTCACCCGGCGAGTTCGCAGAGGTGTACCGGCGTCTGGCGAAAGACCATGACGGCTGCATCTCCATCCACATCGGCGCGCGACTTTCCGCGACCGCGGAGGCCGCACGCGTCGGGGCTGAGGCAGTCGAGGGATTCAAGGTCAACGTGATCGACAGCCAGTCGGTCTCGATGCCGATGGCGTTCCTCTGCCGTGTCGCAGCTGAGTGCGCGAGCCTGGAGGAAGCCACCGCGGCCGTTGAGCAGCGCGTGCCGAAATGTCGTGTGCTCGCCCTGCTCGACACGCTTCGCTTCCTCGAGATGGGCGGGAGGCTCAACCGCGCGCAGGCGATGATCGGGACGATGCTCGACGTCAAGCCGCTCTTGCTCGTCTCGGAGAATGCGGAGATCAAACCCGTTGAGCGTGTGCGCACCCGATCGCGGGCGATTCCTCGCATGGTCGAGTTCTTTCGCTCGGAACAACCGGTCGAACACGTCGCCGTCATGCACGCGCAGGCGGCGGATGAGGCAACGTCAATCGCGGCCGAGCTGCGCAAGGAGCTGCCAGACCTCGAGATTCCGGTCGGTCAGATCGGCTGCGTGCTGGGCACGCACACCGGCCCGAAAGCGCTGGGCCTGATCTACATCAAGAAGTAAGCGAAAGACTCGGCGCCAGGCTCACGTTGTGGCCCGGCAGGGGCCAGACTCGAAGCACCGGCGGCGTGACGGCGACGAGCCGGGGCAGCGCGATCACCATGAGCCGGTAGGCGCGCTGCTGGGCAGGTCCCCACGGAAGTCGGTACTGCTCGCGCAGCGTCGGTGGCAGCAGCCCGGCGGTGACCACCTCGAAGGGGATCATCGTCGGGCCGGGCACCAACCGCAGCCTGGGGCGCGTCACGAGCCTGGCCAGGTCCATGGCTCCAGGCCCGACCCGGACCGGACCGTCCGAAGTCATCGCTGCGAGGTAATCGTTGAAATCGCGATGCGCGGCGGGGAACTGCTCGCGAGGGATGCCGAGGATCTCGCCCAGCAGCTTCGACTCCTGGTAGAAATCTTCGCGCTCGCTCGCTGCGAGCGGCTTGACGAACGTCTCGTACGTGACGAGCGCGGAGTCGACGAGCGTCGCGTGGACCCATCGCAGCAGGTCGGGGTCGAGCGCCCGATAGCCCTCTCCCCGGACCCGACCGTGCGCCTGATTCACGGAGCGCGCCGCCGCCAGGGCGGTCTCGCGATCCCCGAAGACGATGGCCATGGTCATCCGGATCGTTCTGCGCAGCCGGCGGATCGGTTGAGAACGGAAGTCCGAGTGCTCGTCGACCGCGGCCGCGACCTTCGGATGCGCAAGCTGCATCAATAGAGCGCGGCCGCCGCCGAGCAAGAGGATGTTCTCCCGGTTGACGCGGCGTGTGACCGAGTCATCGCTGTAAAGGCCAGGTCGCATCATCGCCCATTAAACCCCTAATCTCTGGAAGAACCATGGGTCAGCAGCTCTTCATCTTCGGCGCCGCCTTTCTCGGCTCCGCGGTCGAATCGACCGAGGCTCTGACGATCGTGCTGGCCGTCGGTCTCACACGCGGCTGGCGCGCACCGCTGTTGGGAACCCTGGTCGCGATCGTGGCGCTGGCCGTGCTTGTGATCGTCTTCGGACAGCTCATCGTCACCACCGTGTCGGAATGGGCGCTCAAGCTGCTCGTGGGCACGTTGCTGCTGTTGTTCGGCTTGCGCTGGCTGCACAAAGCAGTCTTGCGTTCGGCCGGAGTCGTCGCGATGCACGATGAGGAGCGCGCCTATCGGGAGACCGTCAACCAGCTCGGTGAAACCATCACGCGTCGCGACTGGGTCGGCTTCATCCTGGCCCTCAAGGGCGTGTTCCTGGAGGGGCTGGAGGTCGTCTTCATCGTGATCGCCGTCGGAGGGACGGGCCGTGGATGGCCTGCCGCGATCGCCGGCGGGCTGGCCGCGGCCGTCGTGGTTGCCGCGACAGGGGTGGTGGTGCGCAAGCCTCTGGCTCGCGTCCCCGAGAACACGCTGAAGTACGCGGTGGGGATCCTTCTCACGAGCCTCGGCACTTTCTGGGCCGCCGAGGGCATGGGGGCCTCGTGGCCGGGCGACTTCCTTTCCATCTTCGTCCTCGCGGGCGTCTTCTTCGCCGCATCCCGGCTGGCGGTGACGTTGGTCCGGCGGCCGGTCCTCGCGTGAAGTTCCTTCGTGCGGCCGGCCGACAGGTCCTCGGCCTGTTCGTGGGCGACTGGCTGCAGAGCGGCGTGGTCGTGGTCATCCTTGCCGCGGGCTGGTTTGCCGTTTCGAGACTGGGGGCGCCGGCCCTGGCATTGATCGTGCTTCTTCTCGCCGCCCAGCTCGTCTGGTTCGCTCGCGCCGAGGCGAAGCGCTCTGCCTAGGCTGTGGCTGCGGACATCTCCGAGTTGAAGGTGTCGATGTATGGCTTATAGAAG
>Ga0209239_1001129_pt1 | contig 15737 bp, 16 predicted proteins | sample GraSoi013_2_20cm_FD_185824 | JGI IMG/M metagenome (GOLD analysis project Ga0209239, IMG submission 185824) | Grasslands soil microbial communities from the Angelo Coastal Reserve, California, USA - Sample 10_02_2013_2_20cm (SPAdes) (version 2) | ecosystem: Environmental > Terrestrial > Soil >...
TTTTCTTTCTGGGTTGCGAGCCGATAGAGAGCCTGATCCACTCGCTCCTTCAGAGGAATTGGGTGGACCTTTTCCTCGAGGCTTCTAAACAGGCCACGAAACCCCCTAGGTCTCTCGTACATGAAGGACCATGACCTGGTCCTTCGGCTGGCCTGGAGCAGCAGGAGCCGGGGTTGGAGCGGCTGCGGGCGTCTGGATTGCAGGCGCTGGGACTGTGGAACTGGAGGAGTCTAGCTTCGAGAGGTATCCGAAGATTGAATCGACCTCTTTCCGCTCGGCCATTGCGCGGACTAGGCCGGTGTCGATAGCGTCGCTGACGGCTTTGTAGCTCTGGTCGTCGAATTCTCCTGATGCGTGGAACATCTTGTTGCCGGCGAGATGGGTCTGCAACTGTCGCAGCTGAGTGTTCAGCGTGCTGCTTCTCTGGCTGAGAGTGTCCAGAATCGACTTTCGCTTCGATTTGAGCTCGTTAATTGCATCCTCGTGCTGTTTTCGCATGTCCTCGTAGACGTCTTTCTGAATGTCTCCGACGCTGAAGAGCTCGTCGAGGGCTCTTAGTCGCCTTGTGACTACGTCGAATTCTTTGCGGAATTCTTCGGCTTCAACCTTCCATGTGGGTGCTAGTACGAGTGTGTCGGCGCTTATTTTTACTCTGTCTCCGGGGCATTGTACGAATTCGCCGTTTCCGACTTCTATTCCGACGCCTGTGATTTCGTCTTTGAGGTTGGCGCTGATTCCTACGACTTTGCCGAAGGTTCTCCCGTAGGGATCCTGTAGGCTTCTGCCTAGGAATCTTCTGATCTCTTCAAGGGTTATGGGCATGGTCATTATTCTCCAAAAAGGTTGGTCGGAGCTACCTCGGCACCGTGCTCTCTAATGACGCGAGAGCTGGTGATGGTAACTCCGGGAATTTTTCGCGCATCCTTGTCTCTGCGATGGTGTTTGCTTCGGAGAGAATCTTCTGCGATTCTACTCCGGACGCCTCAAAGTCGTATGACTGTCCTGTTGCTTCGCCGACTTCCATGACGACGCTGTTGAGTGATTCAGAGATCTCTCCTAGTTCGTAGCCGACTTGTGGAATGACGCCTGCGACTTGGTTCTTGATGGCTGCAACGACGCCCGCGATGGGGCCCATTGTTGCTGCTACATCGCCGAATTCCTGTATTGTCTCCAGTCGGAGGCCTACTTGTTCAAGGGCGAGCTCGCTTCGGAGTGTGATCTTTGCCATCTTACGGATCTCTGCGATCTCGTTGGCGTACATTGTGCTCCGTGCGGTGTCTTTGGCCATCTGTGCTTGTACGCACTTGTCGAAGAGCGACTTGTCGTGCTGCTGTGTCTTGAGGTTGGCTCCTTCGAGGCGATTCTGTTGTACCTTGAGCCTGTAGATGACTTGGCTGATTCTTTCTTTGAGGGGTTCTTGGTGGTGGACGCGCTCGGTTATTTTTGAGAGCAGAGGTTCTCTGCTCCCGCGGTCCCAATTCTTCATGGACTTGTACGACATGTGGGAATTTCTTCCTCTTGATCGCCCGCTTGGCAGTGGGTTTTGCCAATTGAATTCTTGACATGGCTAGGTGTGGTTTGAACAGGTTGGAGGCCTGGTTTTCGCAGGCTAGGCAATAGGGAACGTGGCTGCGACAGTTATTGCCGGTGCTTGTTGTGGGGTCCACAGATCGGTTTTGGTTTATATGCGATCCTGAAAACGTCGATCGATTTTGTGTTTTGCACAATTTCGATTTATCTTTGCTAGCTTAGAATCATCCAGGATCTAGGAGATGATTGACACTGTTTTTGTTATCATGTATCGAAAATCGGACTCTTGGCGCTGTCTTATCGCATGTTTTTGCGTTCGAACGCTTTTACCATTTTACCTCATAGATGTCGAACTCCTAGGTAGAAAAAATGGGTCTAAACGATCTGACCATAGAGAAACTGATCACTGAGATCAACGGCTACAAGGAAAAAATGCGGACAATCCATGAGGAGTACGGACATGCTTCGCAGGACCTGCAAGACCGTATCAATGTACTCGGCTACACTCTGAACGAGCACTTGAAAGCAACAAAGGACCAGATGGCGACAACACCACAACGACTATTGAATCTAGAGATGAAGTTCGTCACTGGCGACGTCAACGAGTCTGAGTATCGTGCTCAGCGCGCAGAGTTCAAGGGCCTTCTAGAGAACAATCTAAAGAGCATCGAAGAGATCAAACAAATGATCGACACTCTCAGCCACATCGAGACAAGACCACTTGTCCCACAAGAGTTCAAACAGACATATCCAGAGAACAAGCCCCCCGCCAGTGTAAGCTGGGTCGGGATCGGTGCACTCACAGCAGCAAAGCCATGGACTCCAACACAGCCACAACCACTCGCAACCCCTATCACTAGTCCAGCTCAGGCTACTCTCGCTCCGAACGTTGTCGAGGAGCACGTAGAACCAGCATCTCCAGCCCCTGCCCTGCCACAGAGCAACGGCACCGGCTCGTCTACTCCAGAGACAACCAACGCGCCATCCACATCTCCATTGAACGCTCTCGCAGCAAGCTCCGCTCCACTCAGCACACCCGTAGCATCAGCGGACACAGCATCCTCAACGACACTCGACGAGTCGCTCGCGACGGGTCCAGCGCAAGACTTTGCGGAGGATGTTGCTGACGCGCTTGTCGTCAAAGTCGTGGACGATACTCCAACGCTTGACGCTTCCGCAGCAGTAACGACAACAGAGACATCAGAAGTCCAGCCAGCTATACCAGGTACTGAAGCTATTCCAGGCATACAAGGCTCACCGGACCTGTCCTCGGTCGGCGTCGCGCCTCCGAGCCAGTTCTACAAGGTGGTCTGTCCAAAGTGCGGCGCTGATGTACCAAAGCCGGTGAAGGTCTGGGAGCTCAAGGGCGGCAAGTCGAAGAAGAACGTGCTCATCGGGCTCTTCCAGTGCCAGGACTGCAGGGTCAAGTTCAGAGAAGCTCTCACAAGAGAGATACTCTAAACGCCCCTCTGTCCGATAAACCCCCTTCTCGTTTCCTCTTTTTTTCTCTCTCCTCTCTTACCCAGTTTTCGTTGCTTAGGCTTCCTGCATTAGGGTAGCAAAGCCTGGTTCTGTCTACTCTTCGACCGATGAGTTAACTACCTCCATCGACCTTTTAGGATTAGAGTCGCATTACCCGGTTCCCGTTCCTGTACCATTGCTTCAAATGGAGGCCCGTCAGGAGAGAACCCCGACAATATCGCCTCCGCATTGTGGCGTTTTGGATTCAATTTGCGTTTTGTCATCTTTCTAAGCTCGACAATAATCTCCAGCTCCCTCTTCCAAATTTCCTTGGTGCAAGGTCGTTTGCCTGGCATGATAGATAGAAGTTCTGTGACAAGTGTTATCTTCTTTAGAGTCGAAGGAAACTTGACATGCCTCTTGAGCAGTTCAAGTAGCTCGCTAAGCTCATGATGATCTCTTACAACCCAATAGTGGCCACTTTTCCTATTTGGGCGGATCTGTCCCCAACCGGTCGCTTTATGAAAGTGTTCTAAGTAAAGCGAGTCAGGAAATCCAAGTGCTATTTGAAAGACAGGTCTTACACCATAACCAAATGTGTGCTTCTTCCGTGAGTCTTTCCACATTCCTACTCCTAAGAAAGGCTCGCCGTCGGTGAGGCCCCCCAAATAGTTCAATTCATCGTTTTCGAGCATAGCGTTCTACTTCGCATATGAGCTCTCCGTTAGCTTGTTCTTGTGGCCACGCTTATCGCACAGACCCTATACTAGCCGAGCATGTTCTTTGTTAGGCGGGGATAAGTCTTGGGCGTGAGCGTTCATTAGCGAAGAGATGTTCTGATCGATCCCCACGATGATACAGAAGTTCACCATCCGCCGGAATTCGTCCAAAAGCTGCCGTAACTGGTCGGAGGCCTGATGCCTTTGTTTTACTGCCTTGAACGCAAGCACAGTTAGAGAAGCCTAACATAGTCTAATCTTACGCAGAGGTGGCAAAACATAATGCGGTCGGAGAAGGGGAATGGGCAGTTAGGATCGGTTGAATCGGGCGGAGCCCAAACCCTTAAGACGCGAGGCTTAGCGTCGTGCTCGATAGTTCGAGCATAATCGAATGACAACTGAGACTACAACAATGAGTGAGAAAACGGAACACAAGCCCGCACGTGAGAGACGCGAGCCTCGTCCAGAAAGAACTGAGCACGCTCCAGAGAGAACAGAATCCGCTCCAGAAAGACGCGAAGAGAGACCACGCGTAGAGAGGCCTCGGGGCCAGATTCCGCCAGACACCGTCTTTATCGGCAAGAAGCCGTTGATGGCCTATGCGACTGCTGTCATGATGCATTTCAACAGCGGCCAGAACACTCTGACGGTCAAGGCTCGGGGACAGTCGATCAGCCATGCGGTGGATGTTGTGGAAGTGGTCCGGCGCCGGTTCTTCCAGGGCAAACTCACCATCAAAGAAGTCAGAATCGCAAGCGAAGTCCTCGGAGAAGAAGGAGACACACGAAACGTGTCGACAATAGAAATAGTCCTAGAGAAAGCAGCATAACTACTTCCTTTCTGATTCCTTCTATTCGTACTCACGAGATTCTAGAATCACGCGCAGTTCTGCGTCACGAAGATCGGTCGATTTCAAAAATATTCTAGATTTCTAGGACCACTGAGATTGAAGGAGGGGATGTTAGAGCGTCTGCTTTACTGTCGCCGCAGATTTTGCTAGGATTAGCACGATGATGCGTAGGTCTTTGATTCCTTGGGGATTGCGGGGCGTTTTGCAGGGGACTCAGGTCGTTGACCGTGATGTCTGCAATCAAGGGACATAGATTGAAACCATTCTCTCCGCTCAGAATTGTTCCATGGATGCGCCTGAGCCTCTATGGTGACCTTGTCTGGCGGTCTCGCTCTGTGAATCGATAAATATCGATCGCGAGACTGGTTCTTTGCGTGCGTGTCTATGGCTGGGCCGGCCGGACGAAATGCCTCCCACCGCGAGACTGAGACCGAGAACAGGTTCTGGCTATCGTTTGGCATCCTGTTCACCGCAAGCTTCGCAGGCGGAATATGGGCAACAGTTGTGAGCAGTAATTACTACGCCTTCTGGGACGGCGTCGCCTTAGGCCTCTTGGTTGGCGCGACGCTTGTCATGACCGCACCCTTAGCCTCGATGCGGCCTCATTCAGAATCCTGGATCAGAGAGAAGTCAAGCTTTCGGTAGTGACAAAGCACGTTATGCAGGGATTGTGAAAAAATGATACGCTCTTTAGGTATCAGGAGTGGCGGATAGAGGAGGGATACTTCGGGGCTCGCTCAGGAGCTCGGTCCTTAGCCTACCGCTTTCTTCACTAGCGCGGCGATCCTTGCCTCCTCGGCCGCAGTCAACTTCTTCAGCGCGAAGGCGTTGGGCCACATGTTGCCTTCGTCGAGGTTCGCCTTGTCGCTGAAGCCGAACGTTGCGTATCTCGTCTTGAACTTCGACGCTGCCTGAAAGTGGCATACGACCTTTTCGTCCTTGGCGTACGCGGGCATCCCGTACCAGAGTCTCGGCGAGAGCGCTGGCGCGCTTTCTCTGATGATAACATGGAGCCGTTTGGCCATGCTGCGATCAGGTTCCCGCATCTCGGCGATCTTCGCCAGCACTACGTCCTCCCCCTCCCCTTTACCAGCCCTCATCTCTTGGACGCGGTCCCTCATCGCGCCTCGTTCCTCCTCATTGAACGCCTTGCCGGTCGAGGTGGTGCTCTTGGCCGACTTTTGCGTGCCCTTCTGTGCAGGTTTCATGGAATTTGATTCGTCTTTTTCAGAGCTTAAGTATTTTTTCGCGAGTTCATTTCTTGCGTCAATCAGCTTCGAATCAGCTACTTAGGACTCTTATCGTAGGGACTGCTGCTACCGTCAAAGTCAGCACTCTCCACGGGACCCAACAACGCCACTGCTGCGACCGGTTTCTTGTCCTCCATGAAGAAGCTGACTACTCTCTCCCATCAATCTCTTGCTTACGCAACTTGACGAGTTGCTTCAACAAGCTGACCGGGACCTTCGTGCCGAGAGGGAATTGCAGCGTAGCCCTCGCTGCCTTATACTGCTCTAGTTTCCTGTCAAGGGCGACAGGAAGACGTCGCGGAACGGCGTAGATGCTGATGTGTTTCTTGTAGGCGCCGAAGTATGCTAGTCGACCCTTGTATCCGGGGAATCTATATTCGTAGAACGGTATGCCGTAGCTCATTTTTTCTTCTGCTTCCGGGACGGTGGCCCTGATTGCCGCTCTGATCGTTTTCATCATCTGCTGGGCGGGTTCAGGAGCGTTGGCGATATATTCGTCGACTTTTGCGTTTTTCGACGTTCTCATGACTAGCCTTCCTATCCTTGCGCCCGAGAACGGCCAATAAAATAGCTCGGTTGCCAGAGAGAACATGCAAGACCCTGTCGACGTTACGCTTCTTCGACTCCTCAGATTTGATCCGCGAAAAGTAGCAGAGTATCTCGAACTAGGGGAACCATGTGCGAATCTTGATATTCTCAATCGAGTGCATGTTCAAACTGATACATCATGGATCACGATGAGTCTGAACTTCAGAAGCGATTGAAGGGCGTACAGTGGCAGAACGGAAACTGTCTATCCTGCATCTGGTTTGCAACAAAAGATCCGCTCAACGCAGATCTGCTTGACAGGGCAAAGTGCATTCATCCGAAGCTCAAAATCTACCAGCTCGTCGTCACTGGCCGCGACTGGTGCAACCTCTACGAGGAGATAAAACAGAAACAGATCGAACACAAACAAGGACTCGCCATGAAAGCGGAAGAAAAAACCGGATAAACCCATTACTCGTAATGACCCTATTCCTGACAGTCTAGGCGGATCCTTAACAGCGTCAGAGAAGGTGGCCCCAGAGGAGGCTGCGTATGCGGCATACGGTATACGGTATGCTTATCTATCTGACATACCTTATCGGTAAGATGAGCATGGGAGTTTCAAAAGTCACCGACAAGTTTCAGGTGACCATTCCTAAAGACGTGCGGGAATCAGTAGGCTTGAGGCCTGGCGAAGAGGTCACCGTCGAAGGAGCGCCGGGAGGCGCGATCATCGTAAAGCGGTTCGAGACTGTCAAGGACCCTTTGACAGTGCTAATTGGCAAGAGGCCTCTCTTCCGGAAACCCCTCAGCTCCCTGAAGCTGGAGAAGCTGTCAGAAGAACGGTAGAGACCGGCTGTGGAGTATTTTCTCGATAGCAATATCTTCGTAAACGCCAAGATCAAGGATCGAAAATACGGATCCAGCTGCGCCAGGGTAATCACCGACCTCGCCGAAGGAAGACTCTCGGCCGTCACATCAACCCTAGCTCTGGTAGAAGTGAGTAACGCATTGAGAAAGATTGGGCTTGGCCGAGGCGTGGCTCTTGAGATCAATTCCATATACTCGACGGGAATCACTGTCAGTGAACTGCTCAACGTGGACGTTAGACTTACCGTCGAACTGTTCAGGTCAAACAGCGTCAGCCCCTACGACTGTGCTCATGCAGCAATAATGAAGAGAATAGGACTGGACACGATCCTCTCAACAGATCCCCACTTCGAAGATATACGCGGCATCAACAGGCTCGACCCACTCAAGTATCCACCGAGAAAGACCCAAGGCTAGAACGGTAGTCCAGACGGACGCTATCCGGATAAACAAGACAATGCGTCATTGACGCGAACCGTGACAAATACACTCTGAACAACTGAGCAGGGCCAACCCATGGCACGCTGGTCGCCACTCTCGGGTGAGCCCATTTGTTTATCGGGCGGGAACTAGAAGCCCAATGTTGAAGATCGCTTGTCGAACCAAGAAGCTAGCCCAGTCCCGCCAACCGCCACGATGCTGATTCTATCGTTCGTTCCTATCTTCCTCGGAGTTGGCTTCCTCCAGATCGTCCTGGGAGCCTGGCTCGTCACCGTCGGTTTCACAGCAATACAAGCAGGACTACTAATCTCAGCCCAAGGCATCGCGGTCGTTCTCACATCCATTCCTCTCGGAATCATCTCCGACGTCTACGGTCGAAAGCAGCTACTGATCCTTGGAAATCTAGCAGGTGCCGCTGCGCTACTAGTCTTCGCGTTAACAACGAATTTCCTGTATCTCATATACGCGAGCGTCGCTTTGGGATTCGCTGAAGGAGCCAGCGTGACCACCTGGAATGCTCTCCTAGCGGATCTTACTGATAATTCCAACCGGAACAGGGTCTTCTCGCTATCCTTCATCATGATCAGTGTCACGACCGGAATCGGCCTCGTCCTCCCCGGAGCATTTCCGGCGCTGCAATCTCTAACTGGCCTTACAAACTATACCCTTCACAGAGAGACACTCCTGATACTCGGCCTGGCGAGCTTCATCAGTCCACTGATGTTCTACATTCTACTCCGAAACCACCGCGAGACCCACAACCCCGAACGCAGATGGTCGGGACTGACCAACAAGGGAACCCTAGCGAAGCTCGGCTTCGTCGCAAGCACGATAGGATTCGGGGCAGGATTCATCATCCCACTGGTAGGCGCCTGGTTCTATTACCGATTCAACGTCTCCGACAGCTACAGCGGGCCAATCCTCGCCTTCTCCAACATACTCATCGGATTCTCCGCATACGCTAGTCCTAGACTTGCGACTAAATTCGGACAGATGCGGGCCATCATCCTTGTTACGGGCTCGTCTATGCTCTTTATGCTAAGCATGGCCTTCATCCCCATCTTCGCGCTGGCAGCAGGAGTCTACATTGTACGAGCGGCGCTAATGAACATGGCAGGCCCGCTCATGGACTCATTCTCCATGAGCATATTCCCCGCGGAACAGAGAGGCCTCGTCAGCGCTCTGAGCAATATCACATTCCGGCTGCCTAACAGTCTCAGCACCTACTTCGGCGGATTCATACTTGGATTGGGACTACTACAGCTGCCCTTCTTCATCGCCAGCGCATTCTACATAACCGGACTCACAGCTTTCTACATCTTCTTCATAGCAACCAAACGATACGCGGCACAAATAGCATCCCTAAGCTAGGGATAGCTGCACGAAACGTCTCCACGATCGAGATCGTTTTAGAGAGCGCGGCATAACAAACCCATTATTCGTAAAAATGGGATTCTAGAATACCAGGCAGTTCTACGTCGCGAGACTCACACGTATACCTAATTTTCTTAGAGGGTCCCGAACTGACCAGATTATTACACCGACCCATCAACATCCCCGTATCACGGATACCGAGCTCAACCGGATCTTAACATTGGCTTGGACCCTCAGCCGACTCTCAAGGCAATTCCTAGGGACAATCAGATCGATGAATCGTGCTATCTGCGATGAATGGGTAATAGGTTGAGATCGAACCTTATGCTTCTCGAGAATTTCCTCAAACACGAAGTTTGCGTCGCGAGACTCAACTGCTTTTCACGTTTCTTGAGTATGTTCCGTTGTCTTGTAGCTTGATTGCTAGTTCTTGTTCCATCCGTGAGGGGTTGGCGTGCAGTCGTTCGCGCCAGTCGCTCCGCTGACCCGGCATATGTCTTTTTCAGTTGTCTTTCGGCTATTGGGTCGGCCTGCCCGTCATCCGTCTGAGCAGAAAATGTCGCGCTATGATGGACCGAGATGTGGTTGCAGCGATCAGCCTGTCTCGGCGTGGACGGTTGAGGTTCGACCGTTCGCTGACTCTCAATGAGTCGCAAGGCGGAGCGGTTGAAGCAGTGAAGGGGAACCCGACGCCTACGGTAATCCTCAGAGTCGATGCTCTGAAGTCAATCCACGAGGCTCACTCATGAGCAACTGAAGGCTTGACGGAACCCTTGGTCCCAGAGCATAATAGTTTCGGGGAGGAAGAAATGGAGTGCTTTACCATATGTGGTTGATGGAGTCCCGAGTCTGGTTCTAATCAGGAAAGGGGTTAGGCTTGGACTATAAGGTCGCCGGCCATTGAGGGTCCGTGGAAATCGCAGGTGTAATGGAATATGCCTGCTGTGTTAGCGATGATGGTGGTGTTTGCAGTGCTTATTTTGGTGTTTGTCATCGCGGGCAGGACGACGTCTTCCGTGTATGGCGATCCCATCGTGAACGAGTGAGCCTGGTCTGTCGGGTTGTAGAAGTGGATGATGAGTGTGTCCCCTCGGTTTACTGTGATCGTCATGGCTGAGAAGCCGTAGTCGGCTTTGAGCCCTGTCGTGTTCCCTGCGGGGAATCCCTGGTCGACCGCGAACATGTAGAAGTTGCGGGTCTGCGGTGCTGGAGCAGGGTGTAGGGCGTAGGTTACGCCCAGTCCGGTGACTCCTGCGATTGCTATTGAGAGAAGTACTGCCGTTATGATCGTGTTGCGCGGAGTCCAGGCCACCATAGTGCTATGCTTGTGGAGTCGGTTTAAAAGCTTTTACTTATGTAGAATGTTTGATGATAATCATAGATATCAGCGTTCGCATCAGGCGAGATGCGACTAAGAAACTGGTTTGGTCTTCTTCTTGTTCAGACCCCGTGTGTGCCAGCGTTATGAGCTGTACTTCTTGGCTGCCTCCTGCAGCTGCTCCAGTTCGAAGCTCATTCTGGTTCATTCTTGTACATGAATAGCATATGAGCGTGCCCAATTCCCAGCAACTCTTTTTTCTCGGTTTTTGTTTGATAGACGAGCGGGAAATCATAGCAGCCATTGGCTGCCGTACTCTCCTTGATTTTTTGGAAGAGGGCGACGCTGAGAGAAACTTGGGACAAGATGGTCTTAGGGACCCGTCAGCAAGAAGCAACTGACTGGTTCATTGCCTATGTGAAGAAAGACGAGAATGAAGAGTAGATACATCGTTTCAAAAAAAGGAGTCTGCTCCGTTAGGTCTGCCTAGGCTTCATCCCGGAAACTATGTAGAGGGCATCAGTAATGATAGTTGGATCCCCACGAAGTTTCCGATCGTCTGCGAGCAAGCCCTCAATCTTGGACACGTATCCCTTGTTGTACTCTGATACCTTTGCATTTGAAAGTCCGCCCGCTAGAATATACTTCCGGTCCTTCTCCATCCTCTCCTTGAAGAATGCGAGATAGAATCGAAGCTCCTCTTTGACATCGTTCGGCGGCTGTCGTGGGTCAGAGGCGAGGTAGACGTTATTCTGAATCTCCGCCTTCATGTCGACCAGTCCAGCCTCTTGAAAGATGCCTGGTAGTTTCTCGCCGATCCTGAACTCCTTTCCTTCCAGCTTACGTATCCCTCGTAGCTGTGCTTCCCATACTTGATCGGATAGGTGAGAGAAGCGCTCATCGTTCGGATCATAATAAATGCCCATCTTTCCCTGCTCCACCGCGACGACGTGTCCGGCTGGCTTCGTGATCCTCGCCATCTCTCTGACCGCCTTCAACGGGTCGTCGAGATGCATGAGCAAGGTACGGCAACATGTTAGATCGGCATAGTCGTCGTCTATGGGAATCTTGTAGGCGTCACCGAGCTTGTAGGATACAACATTGGACAGATGCGCCCTCTTGGTATCTGCGATTCCAGCCTTTATCGACTTCGGGTTAGAGTCTACCCCTAGAATCTTCGAATTTCCATCTGATAATCTGGCCAGGTAGCGAGTAAAATCTCCCGGACCACAACCGACATCAACGATCTTCTGGCCGGGCCTAATGTCTAGGAATGATTCGTAGAGCTGGTTCACCCACGGCCTGGAGTTTAGATATCGATTCCATAGCTTCCGGCTGCGTCGCAGGTATTTGACTCGAAAAGCCGACTTGGAAATACTCTCTTGACTCTTTCGCCTTTTCCTCTGAACCTGCACTGTCCTGGTTGCCGACAAAATGCAAAAGCCTGCAACAGACCAGACACGGCTAAAGCTTTGCATCAGATCCTCCTGAACGCAGATTTCCGACCTTTGAGACGGAGAGCGTCCTTCATGGCTGAACATGTTCGACCCGCTATGTTGTTAGAAGCCAAAGGTGAAGATGTTGCCGCGTGTGTAAACAATCTTCACGTTATACCAGGTACCCTGTGTGAGCGTGTTGAATGCGCCAGGCGTTCCGGTGTACGTGCATGCTGCGCCGCACCCACTTGGGCCAAAGCCGATGGCTATGTTCGCAGTGTAAAAGGCTCCAGGCGTGATGGGTCCAGCATTCCAGGCCTGGTTCTGCCAATAGTTTCCACTAGTGTCATTGATGGTGTAGGACACGAAGTTGATTGTGGTCGAGCCCAAGTTCTGCAACGAGAGCGTCACGTTCGTGCTGGACGTGAAAGCGTAGCCGTAATCGGACAGGGACTCGCCGGTCGAGGACGTGCCCGTGGTTTGCTGGAACTGTACATTGTTTGCCATGACAAAGAGGATCACGTGGCGATTCACGGATCGAAACGTGAACGGATTACCGGTTAGACTACATGACGTGCAAGCGGATCCTATCACGAGGGTCAATCTGGCCCCTGGGCCAGGAATGATGGATGTGGGGATCTAAGAGGACTGTGAGTAGACGTCGCCCTGCGCGTCCATTACATAGTATCTGGATAGCGTGATGTTGCATCCGGACATGTCATGGGCCCATACCGTCGCATTACTATCGTTGACATAGAGGACGGGTCCTATGGACAAGCTGTAGATGCACATCGTAGAATGCGCGAGTTGTGGAATGATGATATGGGGATTTCCGAGGACGATTGTCCCCGGGGATTGGGTGCACTTGAAAGAGAAGACGATCTCGCCGACTGGCGACTCCGCGTGCAGCACGACTAGCTCTGTGATAGTCGGGTCAGGGGTTACGGGGCATGAGGCGGCCGGAAGAACCAGCCAAGTCCTTCCCGTACCAATGGTGGCGCTGAAGTTGCCGTAAGGAGAATTGGCACCTGCTGTCGAGACGGCGTAGAAGTGAGAATTGGGAGAGTTGGCTGATAATACTATGATTAGTGTAGTGTTCCTTTCTCCAGTCTTGGGCTGGATATACCAGACTTCGTAAATGGTGCCGAGATTATTCTGTGACATTGACCGAAAATCGGCCTTCTCTGCCTGGTACGTGGGGCTGAGATAGGGTATGCCAGGAGAACCGGGAGCGAATACGAGGCCCGTAACAGTCCCAACGCTTGCAACGCTCGCTACGAGGGCGACGAGCAGGATCTTGCGTGACAGCTGCAACGGTCCAGGCCTTACGTCCCTTGAGGAGGAATCAGGTAAATGACTATCATGCAGTCCCCAAGCTTACGAATTGTGTTGTTTCCATGCAGTCTTAAAGACCTCTTGGCTTGGAGTTATTGATGAATATGAAAATCGTGCTCGACCACCAGGTTACGGAACGGTCGGTGCGCGCAGACCTGGCGTGGGAATTGTTCTTCAGGTCGAAGACGGAGATGCCGAAGGGACACGGTGAACCCTTGCTCCCTTTCGCCAACTGGTTTTGGGACGAGATGGGCCAGAGGGCTGGACGGCTGATGAAGTACTCGAAGGGGGAGGCAACGGTCACGATCCCTTCTCTGGCTCCTGAAGCCTTGGATTTCGTGGTGCGCTTGGCATCGTTCTGGGCTGACGAGGTCTATCTGAGGAGGAGAGGGTCTCTGTCGGGGAACATGTGGAGGAGGCCGGTGGTGAACGTTTTCGATGATGACACCCTCGAAGGAGCCGAGCGCCCGCTGACTTCGAAGAAGGAAACGGGCTCGATCGACAGGTTCCTGATGCCGCTCCTTGGACCTGGCCGCGGCTTCTTCAGGGTCAGAGTAGTCGAGAAGGACGAGAGCGCTGCTCGATTCCACAGTCATTCACACGTCGACGAATACTACTTGATCCTCACTGGGAAGGGGACGCTGAGATACAATGGCTCGGAGACAGAGGTAAAAGCGGGGGACCTAATCGGCAAACCAGCCGGGCCAGAGGTCGCTACGCAACTCATTGCCGACCGCGGAGAGCGGCTCCGAATACTCGATATGGAGGTCTGGCACGACCGGGCTCAAGTCTCCAAGGATGTCATAGTGAACCCAGACTTCAAGGAGCTCCTATTGAGTGGGTCTGGGTGGGGGGCCATCGTTCCAGAAGAGTCCTTGATTACGCCCGAGGATTTCTTCCGCCACTACGACCAGGGATACAAGAGGACGAGGGATGGAGGGTGGGTCCCGTCGAAGAACCGAGGCCACAAGCGGACACGCGAGAAATAACCATCCTCGGCTCCTACGAAATTATCTGATGTGCTGAAGAAACGAGCCGAGTTCTCTTTCGGATGGAGTTGAAGGCCGGCCCGACGAGGCTCGCTACCCTATGGGTTCGATTCGGTTGTCCTGTTCTTCGGTGCTTATGCCGGCGCGGTGATTTCAGGGAGGGTCAGATATTGCTGGACGAAGGCGAGTGATTTGTCGGCGACCTCCCGCCAGCCGTGGTCGACCGTAATCGAGTGACCCCGGTCCGGGACCTTTTCAATCTCGGTCACTAGGTTATCGCCTTCCTGCTGTTTGAACGAGGCGTGGGCAATCGCCCAGGGCACGGTGTGATCTTTCTCGCCGTCGATAATGAGCAGTGGCCCTCGTTCGGGATTCTTCTCGACCTTCACCTCCGTCCACGGGTTAAGATTGGCCCTGCTGGCCTGGAAGAGGGTAACACCGGATGCCGGCACAGCGAACTTCTCGTAAAGCTCCTTGGCTTCATCTTCCGTGACGGCGTTCGCGAACGCGTAGCGGAATTGATCGAACGTAAGCGGAACAGCTCGGTGTCGGTTCGACGGCTTGCGCAATACCGGCCAAGCAGACTTGAGCGAGGAGATCGGAAGCGGGAGCACTCCACGGAATGGAGCAGAGTCGATGGCAACAGTCACTGCAACAAGCCCGCGTCCAGCAAGGATTTGCGCGACCAGCCTGCCAGACGAATGACCAATAATCGCTGGCTTTCTCTTCAACCCGCGAACAATCTGTTCGAAGTGATCCGCCACCTCGCCGACTGTCTTGTTAGCAAAAACCTCAGGCTTCGCCTTCGCTTCATCGACCGTCTCAGGGTCGTCCGGCCACCCTGGAGTCAGCGCGGTGTAGCCAGCGTCTTCGAAGACTTTCGCCCAGCGGTCTCAGCTGCTCGGCAGCAACCAGAGGCCGTGCACGAACACGACTGGCGGCCGGCCTGTCGCGTTCGCTCGTTCTACCTGTTGCATTTCGTGTTCGACGATGGTCGTCGCAGCGGTCTGGGAAAACTTGGAATCGCTCATGGCCGGTGGCGCAGCAGATGGCCTGTTTGAACTTATTCGGGGAGGAAGATAACTTCGGCAAAACGATCAGTCACTCCCAGGTGTGCATGTAAGGTTCTAAAGCGGGCGGAGATTCCGATTTCGATTATGAGCAAGCAGGACGCTCAGGAAACTGAGCTGTCCCTACACGGACATCTGGCCACATTACCTGATAATCGTCAACATGAGAACGAACTTAGAGTTCTTGTTTGACGTTTGCCTCTCGTCGTTAGAAGAGGAGCACCCTTGTCAGGTTCCTCCACCCACGTTCTGTGAACTCTGGCTAGAGGATTGTCTGATACTCTTCTTAGAGGGTGAGGATAGCTGGTTCCAACTTAGGTCGACCACAGAAACCGAAACTGTAGCAATCGCTAGCCAGAACAGGAAGTCAAGGCCAACCAACGCTGGGTCGTAGGAGTACCCGCACCCGTTGAATGGATTGGGTGCCTTACACGGCAGGTTAGGATAGCTGTAGTGAAGGGGATACCCGTCTGATGCTCCCCAAGGCTCCCTAGTTGCGGAAGCATTGATGAGGAGCAGAAGAAACCCTAGCATCAGGGAAAGGATGAGAATCCTGGGAAAGCGTT
>Ga0209239_1001130_pt1 | contig 15726 bp, 16 predicted proteins | sample GraSoi013_2_20cm_FD_185824 | JGI IMG/M metagenome (GOLD analysis project Ga0209239, IMG submission 185824) | Grasslands soil microbial communities from the Angelo Coastal Reserve, California, USA - Sample 10_02_2013_2_20cm (SPAdes) (version 2) | ecosystem: Environmental > Terrestrial > Soil >...
TGCTCGATGCGTTCGCGTTCCGCGGACTCTCCTTCGCGGAGGCGACGGTGGTGCTGTTCCAGCAGCCATTCCCAGGCGAATGCCTTGCCGGCTCCGAAATGCTCGGATTCGAGCCTGGCTTGCACTACCGGCTCGCCGAGCTTCTCGCATTCGCGGCGAACGTCTTCGCGGCTGTCCATCGTCAAAGCGGAAGTCCTAGTAGCACTGACCTCCGTCGTCCGGGCGCCAGGGATTGGAGAAGGTGCTCAGCGATTCGAGGAAGACGACGAGGTCGGTCTGCTCTCGCGGCGTAAGGTCGAGGGGCTTCCCGGGGCGCCCGTCCTTCGCGCGCAGGCTCGCGGGATCGACGCCGGAGTAGTGGCGCACGACCTCCGCGAGGGTCTCTACGCCGCCGTCGCGGCCGTACGGAGCGGTGAGTATCAGGTTGCGCAGCGACGGCACCTTGAACTCGCCGAAGTTCGTCTTCTCCAGAGCCGCCTCGCGCGTGCGCACGGCGCTGGCTCCGCTCTTATCGTCGTTGTAGCGTCCGAGCAGATTGAAGCGGCTTTTCATGAGCTGCGGGATTTCGGCCCGGCGTCCGGGATCGGCTTGCCCGCGCGGAGCGAACCGCGAAAGGCCGGTGGCGAAGAAATCGCCGCCGGTGAAGTTGGGCCCGGAATGGCAGAGGGTGCAGCCGCCTTTCCCGATGAAGATCTTCAGTCCGCGCTGCGCCGGTTCCGAGTAGGTCTCGGAAGGAGGCCGTTCCGCCTTCGCGAGCGCGTCCCGAAAGCGATCGAAGGGCGTGCGTCCGCTCACCAAGGTTTCCTGGAACGCGGCCAGCGCCTTGCCGACGTCGACGAACACCGCTTCGTCGTCGCTCGCCGAAGGCGGAGCGCCGAAGGCCTTGCGGTAGCGGCAGGTGAGCTGCTCGTCGTCGCGCACGAGCTGCGCCACATGGCGCGGCGTCGCGGCCAGCTCGCGCTCATCCAGGATCGGGCGCAGGCTCTGCGACCACAGGCTGTCGGAGGCGCCGCTCCATCCGTACCAGCGGCTCGCGAGGAGGTTCATGAGCGTCGGCGTGTTGCGATCGACCTCGCTCATGCCGACGCCGCGCGTGAGGTTGTCGCTCCAGTTGCGCTCCGGAACGTGGCAGCTCGAGCACGACAGCGTTCCGCTCGCGGAGAGGCGCTGGTCGAAGAACAGGCGCGTCCCCAACTCGATCGCGTCCGGCTTCCCCGAGACGCGGTTGCTCGGATCGGCCTGCGCGGGCGCGGGCCACGGCCCGTGCGAGAGGATGATCTTTATCTCGGCGTCGGTGAAGACGGGTTTTGCGGCATCCTGCTGCCCCGCGCTGGTGCCCGCCAGCAATGCGCAGGCCCCGGCGCATGCGAGGTGAATGGCGATGCGTCCCATGCCTGCGCTCCCTTTGCAGGTCTCGATACGCCATCATGGCTGAAAACGGCCGGATTCGGAAGCTACTCGGCCGTGATCCCGGCGGCCGTGGCGATCTTGGTGAACCTCGCGATTTCGCTCTTGATGTGGGCGGCGAACTGCCCGGGCGAGCTCGGCGCGACTTCCAGCCCCTGGGCGGCGAGCGTGGCCTTCACGTCCGCCCGGCCCAGGACCTTGACGGTTTCCGCGTTCAGCCGGCCGATGATGGCGCTCGGGGTTGCCGCGGGCGCGACCAACCCGAACCACGAGGTGATTTCGAAATCCGGCAGCCCCGCTTCGCGCATCGTCGGCACATCGGGCAGCAGGGTCGCGCGCTTTTGCACGGTCACGGCGAGCGCCCTCACCTTCCCGGCTCTGATCTGCGACCCGATGTCCGCGACGTTGGAAAACATCATCGACACCTCGCCGCCGAGTAGGCCCGCGATTCCCGGTCCCGAGCCCTTGTAGGGGATGTGCTGGATATCGATGCCGGTCATAGCCTTGAGCAGCTCTCCGCAGAAGTGGTGCGTGCTGCCGTTGCCCGCCGAAGCGTAGTTCATCTTCCCGGGCTTAGCCTTCGCGAGCGCGATGAACTCCTGCACCGTCTTCACCGGCAAGGCCGGATCGACGACCAGCACGTAAGGCACCGATGCCACGAACGAGATCGGCGCGAAATCCTTGATGGCATCGTAGGGAAGCTTCGCGTACACCGCGGGATTCGAGCCGTGGGTGGAATTGTTCGCCATGAAGAGCGTGTACCCGTCGGGCGCCGACCGCGCCGCCACCTCCGTGCCGAGAGCGCCGCCCGCGCCCGGGCGCGCGTCGATCACGATCGGTTGACCCAGGCTCGCCGAGAGCGGGTTGGCGACCACGCGGCTGATGACGTCGGTCGCGCTGCCGGGCGCCTGCGCGATGACGATGCGCATCGGCTTCGCCGGCCAGGCCTGCGCCGATGCGAGACCCGGAATCAGGATGCCGACGACGACTGCGATCCAATGCCTCATGACGTCTCCTCCGTCAACGATCGCCGCATCATAAACCAGCGGCTGAAATGCTATCCTCTGCGCCGACTCGAAGGAAGGAAGCGATGAAAATCCAAGGACAATTCCTGATCCGGTGCCTCGCGGCAGCGGCGCTCGCCGGAGCGCTGTCAACTGCGGCGCTCCCCTGCTCCGCTCAGGCCTACCCCGCGAAGCCGATCCTGATGCTGATGCCGCTGCAGGCGGGCAGCGCGGTCGACGTGATGATCCGCATCGTCGCGCAGAAGATGGGCGAGGACATGGGCCAGCAGATCGTGATCGAGAACCAGCCCGGCGCGGCTGGCTCGATCGGCGCCGAGCGGGTGAAGCGCGCAGCGCCCGACGGCTACACCGTCGGCGTGCTGAACGACAGCATCCTCACCATGATCCCGAACATCCGGCAGGTGGCGTACGACCCGGTGAAGGACTTCGTGCCGGTGGGTGTGGTGGCGGCGATCACCTGGGTGATGGTGGTGAGCAACGAGCTGCCGGCGAAGTCGGTCGCGGAGTTCGTCGCGCTCGCGAAGAGCCGGCCCGGGAAGATCGACTACTCCTCCGGGGGCAACGGCAGCCCGCAGCACGTCGCGATGGAGGCGTTCAAGGCGGCGACGGGGATCGACCTCGTGCACATCCCGTACCGCGGCGCGACGCAGGCCGCGGTCGACGTGATGTCGAACCGGGTGCAGGTGCATCTGGGCGCGGTGTCGATCATGCGGCCGTACATCCTTGACGGCCGCATGCGCGCGCTCGCCGTTCCGAGCGCGGCGCGCTCGCCGCTATTGCCCCAAGTGCCGACCGTCGCCGAGGCCGGAGTGCCCGGGTTCGAGTGGCGCACCTGGGCGTCGTTCGTGCTGCCGCTCGCGACGCCCAACGCAATCGTCGAGCGGCTCAACGCCGAGATGATCAAGGCGGTGAGCTCACCCGACGTGCGCGAGAAGCTGATCGCGCAAGGCTTGGAGCCGATCGGCTCCAAGCCCGAGCTAGTCACGCAGTGGACTCAGGACGGCCTGAAGCGCATGCGCGACATCGTGCAGCGCGCGAAGATCCAGGCGGAGTAGGCCGGCCCGTGAGCCCTACGATCTTTCGCGAGGATGGATTCCGGTTCTTTTTCCTCTCCCGCGAGGAATCGCGCATGCATGTCCACGTGCATTGCGCAGACGGGGAAGCGAAGTTCTGGCTTGAGCCGAAGATCGAACTGGCGCAGAATTACCGCCTGGACGACCGCCAAATTCGGGCGGCCGAGGCACCTGATCCGGAAACGCGAACATGACATCCGTGCTGCCTGGCGCAAGCACTTTGGACGTTGAGGTAACGAACGTCTCGACTCACGGCTGGCTGATGCTCGGTGCGGAGGAGCTGTTCGTCCCGTTTTCGGAATTTCCCTGGTTCAAGGACGCTCCGATCGCGAAGCTCACGAACGTCGAACGCCCTCAGCCGCACCACCTCTACTGGCCCGACCTCGACGTGGATCTGGCCGTCGAATCGATCCGCCATCCCGACAAGTTCCCGCTGGTCGCAAGACCCGGAATCTGAGCGCCGGGTCACTCCCGCTCCGCCTCGAACGCAGCCATTCTTACCCGCATCGATCACGTAACGATCGGCGTCGCGGACCTCGCATCCGGGATCGCCGCGTACCGCCGTCTGGGCTTCGACGTCGACGACGTCGGCATAGCCCGCAACGACGGCGACCGCCTGCAGCTCGCGCCCGCCCCTCGCGAAGGCCTCCGGTCGATCGCCCTCGCGAGCGACGATCTGGCCGCGGATTCGGCCGCGGTGCACGCGCGCCACGGCATCGCCTACCTCACGCTGGTCGCGCCGAACGTACAACCGGCGAGCCGCCATCCCAACGGCGTGCAGCGCATCGAGCGCGTCTACATCGCCGTCAAGGACGTCGCCGCCGCCGCCGCCCACTACACCCGCGTGCTCGGCGTGCCGGCGCCGAAGATGGAGCGCGGCACCGTGATCAACGCCGACATGGCGATATTCCAGCTCGGCGCGACGGCGCTGGGCCTCGCGCAGCCCGCGGGGCCAGGCGTTTGCGCTGACGCCCTCGAGCGCAGCGGCCCGGGACCGTTCCAGATTTTGTACCGAACGAGCAGCATGGACGCTTGCGCGAAATGGATCGCCGACCACGGCCTCCCGCCGCCCGCGCGCGGAATCCGCAACACGGGCGAAGGAGCGATGCTCGTCATGCCCGAGCACGCGTGCGGGGTATATATCGGCTTCGTAGGGCCGGCGTAGGCCCGCCGCGCCGCTCTAGCCCCAGCTCTGCCCCGCCGGCTGTCTCACCGCGACGTTGAGCCGGTTCCAGACGTTGGTCATGGCGATCGACAGCACCAGCGCCCCGAGCGCCTTCTCGTCGTAGTGGCGCGCGGCCTCGTCCCAGACCGCATCCGGCACCGCGTCCGCCCGGTCGCTCAGCCGGGTTACGGCCTCGGTCAGCGCCAGCGCGGCGCGCTCGGCGTCGGTGAAGTAAGGCATCTCGCGCCACGCCGCCACCGCGAACAGGCGCTCTTCCGTCTCGCCGGTCTTCTTCTTCGCGAGGCGCGCCATGTCGACGCAGACGCTGCAGCCGTTGATCTGGCTTGCGCGCAGGTGGGCGAGGGCTAGTGTGCGCGGCGGCACGCCGGCTTTTTCCGTGGCCGCCGCCAGCGTCTGCAGCGCCTGCAGGGCATCGGGAACGATCATCGCGGGGTTCTTCATACGTGCTTGCATGGTGCTTCTCCTATCAGGTTTCGGTCTTGACTGTGTCACATTGAATGCGATCCACTCGTCATCGCCATGACGGATCAACGCGGGAGAATGTGACCGATGGACCAGCACGAAGGGCTGGCGCAGCGCTTCGAGGCCCAGCGCGGCCGCCTGCGCGGGGTGGCCTACCGCATGCTCGGGTCGCTCGGCGAAGCCGAGGACGCGGTGCAGGAGGCCTGGCTGCGGCTCGGCCGCGCCGACAGCGGCGGCATCGACAACCTGGAGGGCTGGCTGACGACGGTCGTCGCGCGGGTGTGCCTCGACATGCTGCGCTCGCGCAAGTCGCGCGGCGAGCAGCCGCTCGACGATCAGGCGCCGGACCCTGACCGCGGGCTGGCACCCGACCCCCAAGAGGAGGCGCTGCTCGCCGACTCGGTCGGCCTCGCGCTCTTGGTGGTGCTCGACACGCTAGCCCCCGCCGAGCGCCTCGCGTTCGTGCTGCACGACATGTTCGACCTGTCGTTCGACGAGATCGCCCCCATCGTCGGGCGCTCCACGGCCGCGGCGCGGCAGCTCGCGAGCCGCGCGCGCCGCCGCGTGCGCGGGGCGGCTGCGGCGCCCGACATCGCGCGCCAGCGCGAGGTCGTCGGGGCCTTTCTCGCGGCCGCTCGCGGGGGCGACTTCGAGGCGCTCGTCTCCGTGCTCGATCCGGAGGTCGTCTTCCGGCCCGACCCGGCGGCGCTGCGCGGAGGCCCGTCCGCGGAAGTGCGTGGGGCGCAGGCCGTGGCCAAGCTCTTCTCGGGACGCGCGCAGGCGGCGCGAATCGCGCTCGTGAACGGCGCGGTGGGCGTGGTCGTGGCGCCGCGCGGTCGTCTGTTCCTCGTGCTCGGGCTGAAAATCAGCGCAGGGAAGATCTCCGAGGTCGAGGTGATTGCAGACCCGGCGCGCCTACGGCGGCTCGACCTCGCGGTCCTGGATGGGTGAGCGACAAGGCGCCGGCCGGCGCCTTGTGCCGTTGGAATAAGCCTTCAGTAGCCCGACGAAGTCGTGCCGCTGCCGGCCTTGTATTGCGCGATCGCCTTCTTCAGGTCGCTGTATTCCGAGCACCCGAACCTGCACGCCTTGTCGAGCGCGGCGAGGCGCTGCTCGGCCTTCGCGAGGTCGCCCGTCTGCAGGTAGAGCTCGCCCGAGTATTCGAGCGCGCCGCGGTGTCTGGGGTCGATGCGCAGCGCTTCGTCGTAGAACTTCTCGGCTCCCGCGAAATCGGGCATCGGGGCCTTGCGCAGACTGTAACCCATCAGGTTGTTCCAGTCGGCGTCGCCGGTGTCGTTCAAGCGCTTGAGCTCGTCGATCGCGCCGGGCACCGCCCCGCGAGCACATAACAGCCCGATGCCGAACCGGCGACGGTGCCGGGACTTTAGTCGAGCGGCTCTACCTTCACGATCCGGTGGTCGTGGTTGCTGCCGACCCAGAACGTCGTCGGCGTCGTCGAGTTGTCGACGAACACCGTGCGCATGTTGGTGTCGGACGGCATCAGATATTGCACCGCATTGCCGGTCCTGGGATCGAGCCGCACGACCCGGTCGGTATGCATCGTCGACGCCCAGATTTCGCCGTTCTTGTCGAAATTGGCCCGGTACGGATAGGTGCGGGGCGGCAATTCGTATTCCGTGAATTTCTCCGCCCTCGTGTCGAACACCGCGACCTTGTTGCCGCGGTATTCGGTCACCGTGATGCGGTCCTGATCGTCGATGTTCATGCGGCGGCCGCGGGCGTTCTCCGTGGGGAACGGCCACCACGTCACCTTCGTCGTCTTCGCGTCGATCTTGCCGATATGGCCCTGGGTGAACTCGGCCATCCACAGGTTGTTCTGCGAATCCGAGATCACCTGGTAGATGCTCGCGCCCTTCCTCTTGTCCTCCGGCAGGAAGTCGGCCGGGTGGAAGCGCTCCCATTGGCCGGTCTTGATGTCGACCCGGAAGATATGCTGCGTGCCCACGGTCTTGGTCCAGACCTTGCCGTCGACGTCGTGGCGCAGCCCCGAGAAGTTGAGCTGCACGGTGTCGTCGTTCCATTCCTTCGCCACCGGGTAGTAGTCGATCTTGCCGGTCTTGGGATCGAGGCAGCCGAGCGAGCCCTGATACATGGTGTCGAACCAGATCTTGCCCTCGTGATCGAACTCGATCGAGAGCAGCCCGGTCGGCGCCTTGTCCTTGAACTTCCGGATCGGATATTCGACGAGCTTGAGCGTCTTCGGATCGAACTTGCCGATGAACATCTCGCCGAAATCCGTGTACCAGACGTAGCCCTCCTTGTCGACCAGCACGTCGTGCGGCTCGGTCGTCGGGCGCCCCATGTCGTACTGCGTGACGATGGCGCGGGTGTCGCGGCCCTTGGGACGCGGCAGCGTCTTCAATTCGTACGCCCAATGGTCGGTGGCGCTCAGGTTGATCGTCGCAAGATACTCGGCGGCCTTGCGGAATTGCTCGGGGGTCCCGGCGCGGTTCGCGTCCAGCATGCGCTGAGGCTTGATCGGCTGGCTCACGGCGCCGTAGCCCCGCATGCGGCTGATCACGTGCGTCCATTCGTCGGCATCGTGCGTCGAGCGCGCGACGCGCTCCAGCGTGTGGCAGCCTACGCAGTTGAGCAGCTCCGCCTTCTGGTCCTCGGTGCCGGGGAAACTCATCATCCACTCGGCGTTGCTGAGCTGGCCGGCGAGGTTCTTCGCCTTCTTCAGCTTGATGTCGGCCGCCGCGGCTTTTCCGTTCGCCACGGTCGCCCTGGCCGGGGAGTCGATGTCGTAGCCGACCGCCCGGATGTCGAGCGTGTATGCGCCCGGTTGCAAGCGGTTCCGCGGGAAGCTGTAGCGGCCCTCCGAATCCGTGGTCACGCTGACCTGGACGATAGCTCCGGGCCGGTGCGCGGTGACGACCACGCCTTCCATCCTGCCTTCGGCCTCGGAGCTGACGACGCCGGTGAGCGCCGCATCGGCTTCGGCCCGGACGATGCTGCTGGCCGGCGGAAACACCATCGCGGCTGCGGTGGCGGCAAGGGTCAACATCAGCTTGGCTCGCATAGGGTTCTCCCGATGAAAACTATGCGGTATCCTGCCACACTTTGGCCCCGCGGGGGTAGAGGGAGGAATCTCCTCATGCACACACGCTTCGTTTCAGTGATTTTCGGAATGGGGATCGGCCTTGCGGCCGCCGTCCCGCCGGCGCATGCCGCGGATGAGATCGAGGCGAAAGCGCAGCTCTGCGCGGCATGCCACGGCGACAAAGGCGTTCCTGCCGACCCCAAGACCACTCCGCCCATCTGGGGCCAGGAGCAGAGCTACCTCATGAAGCAGCTGCGCGATTTCCGCAACGGCGAGCGCGCGAGCGCGATCATGGCGCCCATCGCCAAGGGCCTGGACGAGGGCGACCTGCGCAAGATCGCCGCCTATTTCGCGGCCAAGACCTGGCCGGCGCGGCGGGCGTCGGCAAAGCCGCCCTCGCCGCCGAAAGGCATCGCCCAGTGTCAGGCCTGTCACCAGCCGAACTTCCAGGGCGGCATGCCGGCGCCGCGGCTGGCCGGGCTCAGTTATGAATACCTGGTCGGGGAAATGCGCGAATTTGCCAGCGACGAGCGAGCCAACAACCTCGACATGCCGAAATTCATGCGAGCGCTGAGCGAGCGCGAGCGCAACGCCATCGCGCGCTATCTCTCCGCGCTGTGACGGGATGAAGACTCCTGAACAGGGCGAAGCGCGAAGCAGTTATCATTGGCCAATTTGCAAACGAGGAGTCAAACGATGAAGACCGGAATCTGGCCGGCGATCGCCGGCGCGCTGTTCTCGCTGTCCGCGGTGGCGCAGACACCCGAAGTCACCCTGACCCGGATCGAATGCGGCACGGCCGCTAAGCCCACCAATGTCGCCGAGCGCTTCAGCGACACGTTCGCGTACAAGCCGGACCTCGCGCTGAGTTTCACGTTCAGCTGCTACCTGATCAAGCACGGTGACGATTACATGGTCTGGGACACCGGTTTCGCTCCGGGCTCGAACCCGAACGCGCCGAAAGTCGGCATCGTCGAGCGCCTCGCCGAGGTGAAGGTGAGGCCGGAGCAGGTGAAATACGTCGGCATCAGCCACTTCCACGCCGACCACACCGGCCAGCTCGCGCCGTTTGCGAATGCGACGCTGCTCATCGGCAAGGGCGACTGGGACGGCATCACGGCAATCCCGCCGATGCAGGGCGCGAACGCGGCGGGCTTCAAGGACTGGATGGGCGAGAATGCCCGCAAGGTCGAGGCCCTGACGCTCGACAAGGACGTCTGGGGCGACGGCACGGTGAGGGTGATCCGCACGCCCGGCCACACGCCCGGGCACTCGAGCCTCCTCGTGCGCGTCTCGTCGGGAAAGAATTTCCTGCTGAGCGGCGACGCCGCGCACTTCCACGAGAACTACCAATCGGACGGCGTGCCGGCCTTCAACTACGACCGCGCGCAGACGGTCGCGTCGCTCGAGCGGTTGAAGAAGATCGCCGCGAACCTCAAGGCGACCGTGATCATCCAGCACGACCTGCGCGACATCGGCAAGCTGCCGGCTTTTCCGGCTGACGCGAAGTAGTCGCCGTTTCCAGGAGCGAGGGCGGCCCAGGGTCGGATCAGCGCGTCAGGCGATAGATAAGCAAGGCCGCGCGAATCGTCGCGCGCTCGATCGACCCGGGCTCCAGGTCTTCGTCGTTGGTGTGCGACCCCTCGCCGCTCGCGCCGATGCCGTCGAGGCACGCGACGTAAGGAGCGACGAACTGGACGTCGCCCGCGCCACGCTGTCCCGGCGGCAACGCTTCGATGACACCGAGCCCCGCATCCACGCTGGCTTGCGAATACGATTCCAGCAGGCGCAGGTTCCCGGGCGTGGGCGACATCGGCGGATACGATTCGCTGAACGTGATTTCCGCTTTCGCACCGGGCAGGCTCTTCGCCACGATCGCGCGCATCCGGGCGTGGGCCCGATCGCGCTGCCCGTAAGTGAGATAGCGCAGGTCTCCCTGGGCGCGGAAACTCGCCGCAATCACATTGGTCTTGCCGAAGGCGCTGCCTTTGTTGACAGCGGGGTCGTAGGAAACCTCCGTGCCGCCCACCACGGCGCCGGGATTGAAGGTGAGATCCGCTTCGGCCACCTGCTCGCGAAAGGCGTTCAGAATGCGCGCGCCTTCATATATCGCACCGAAGCCCGAAGATTCGCTGAATACGCCGGAAGAATGCCCCGGCTTGCCGGTGACGGTGAGCATCCAGCCGGAGGCGGCGCGCCGGCCGATGGTCGCCGTATCCTTGCCCTCTCTGTCCTTCACGATGCCTTCGAAGCCCAGCGCGAGATCGCTTCTCTTGGCCGCGCTGACGAGCTCGGCGCGCGTGACCTCCAAAGGCGAGCCCGGCTTCTCTTCGTCGCCGGTGAACACGACGGTGATGCTCGTGTTGTCCAGCGCGTGCAATTTGGCGAGCGCCCGCAACGCCTCGACGATGATCACATCGCCGCCTTTCATGTCGGATACGCCCGGGCCGCGAATGCGATCCCCCTTGCGCTCCCAACGCTGGACCGGACTGTCCTTTTCGAACACGGTATCGAGGTGGCCGATCAAAAGAAGCCGCTTGCCCTGCTTGCCTTCGCGCGCCGCCACGAGATGGCCCGCCCGCTGCACGGCGGGCGGCAAGTCGACCCAGCGGGTGGTGAAGCCGAGCTGGTCGAATTCGGCGCGAAACATGCGCCCCACCTCGCGCACGCCTTCGGGATTCAAGGTGCCGCTGTTGACGTTCACCGTGCGCTCGAGAAACTGCAAGGCGGCACCGGAGCGTTCCTTCACCGCAGCGACGATCTGCCGCTCGGCGGCAGTGAGCGCGGCTGCTGCGTCGGCCGCAACCAATGCCAGAAGGGCGGCGAGCACCGCTCGCTGGCCGCGCTGCACATTCATGTCTCCTCCTCGTTAAGCCGCTGCGACGCTCGAAGCGGTCACCCCCGCTTCGCCTCGAACTCCCTCATGTACTCGACGAGCCGCTTCACCCCCTCGATCGGCATGGCGTTGTAGATCGAGGCGCGCATGCCGCCGACGGCGCGGTGGCCTTTGAGCTGCACCATGCCGCGCGCTTCCGCCCCTTTCAGGAATTCGCTGTCGAGCTTGGAGTCCGCGAGGTTGAAGGGGATATTCATGCGCGAGCGGTCCGACTTGCGCACCGGGTTCTTGAAAAAGGCGCTCGAGTCGAGAAAGTCGTAGAGGAGCTTCGCCTTGGCGATGTTCGTCTTTTCCATTTCCGCGAGACCGCCCTGCGCCTTCAGCCACTGGAACACGAGGCCCGCGATGTACCAGGCGTAAGTCGCCGGGGTGTTCGACATCGAGCCGCTCTCGGCGTGCACCTTGTAGTCGAGCATCGAGGGCGTGTGCGGAACCGCTTGTCCGAGCAGGTCTTCGCGCACGATGACGAGGGTCAATCCCGCCGGGCCGATGTTCTTCTGCGCGCCGGCGTAGATCAAGCCGAATTTCGAGACATCCAGCGGCCGCGAGAGAATATGCGAGGACGCATCCGCGACGAGCGGCACCTTGCCCGTATCCGGGATCCAGTGGAATTCCACCCCGCCTATGGTCTCGTTCGAGGTGTAGTGAACGTAGGCGGATTTCGGGTCGAGCCGCCACGTCGACTGCTCCGGCGCATAGGTGAAGTTCTTGCCCTCGGAGCTCGCCGCGATGTTGATCTCGCAGAAGCGGTTCGCTTCCTTGATCGCCTTCTTCGACCACTCGCCCGTATAGATATAGTCGGCCGACTTCTTTCCGCCGAGGAGATTCATCGGCACCATGCCGAACTGCAGCGTCGCCCCGCCCTGGAGGAAGAGCACCTTGTAGTGCTTGGGGACCTCGAGCAGCTCGCGGAAATCCGCTTCCGCTTGTTCCGCGATCGCGATGAACTCCTTGCCGCGGTGGCTCATCTCCATCACCGACATGCCCGACCCGTGCCAGTCGAGCATCTCGGAGGCGGCCTTCTCGAGCACCTCCTCAGGCAGGACCGCCGGCCCGGCGCTGAAATTGAACACCCGCGTCGCCGGCCTACTGCCCATTCGCCTGCCCGTTCTCCTCGTCCTCTTCCTTCTCGGCGACGCGCTCGACGCCCGCGAGCTTGGTGCCTTCGTCGAGGTCGATCAGGCGCACGCCTTGCGTCGAGCGCCCCATCTCGCGGATCTGCTTCACGCGCATGCGTATGAGCACGCCGCCCGTGGAGATGAGCATGATCTCGTCCTCGTCGCCCACGAGTACCGCGCCGATGACCTTGCCGTTGCGCTCGGTCGTCTGGATCGCGATCATCCCTTGCGTGCCGCGGCCGTGACGCGTGTAGTCTGAGATCGGCGTGCGCTTGCCGAAACCCTTCTCGGTCGCCGTCAGCACCGTCTGGTTTTCGCTGTCAGCGACCAGCATTGAGATCACCCGCTTGCCTTCGCCGATCTTCATTCCGCGCACGCCGCGCGCCTGCCGGCCCATGGGCCTCACGTCGCCCTCCTCGAAGCGCACCGCCTTGCCCGCGTCGGAGAACAGCATCACGTCGTGCTTGCCCTCGGTGATCGCGCCGCCGATCAGGTGGTCGCCGTCGTCGAGCTCGACCGCGATGATCCCCTTCTCGCGCGGATTGGAGAACTGCGAGAGCGGCGTCTTCTTCACCGTGCCGAGCGAGGTCGCCAAGAACACGAAATGCTTGTCGTCGTACTCCTTGACGGGGAGCACGGCGTTGATCTTCTCTCCTTCGGATAAGGGAAAGAGGTTCACGATCGGCTTGCCGCGGCTCGCGCGCGTCCCCTGCGGCACGTTGTACACCTTGAGCCAGTACACCCTCCCGCGCGAGGAGAAGCACAACATCGTGTCGTGGGTGTTGGCGATGAAGAGGCGCTCGATGAAATCGTCCTCCTTGGTGGTCGCCGCCTGCTTGCCGCGCCCGCCGCGGCGCTGCGCGCGGTAGTCGGTCAAGGGCTGCGACTTGATGTAGCCCGCGTGAGAGAAGGTCACCACGACGTCTTCCGCTGCGATCAGGTCCTCCATCTGCAGGTCCTCGGCCTGCTCGACGATCTCGCTCTTCCTCTTGTCGCCGTACTGAGCTTTCAGCGCCTTCAGCTCCTCGGAGATGACCGCCGTGATGCGCGCGGGCTTGGCGAGCATGTCCAGGAAATCGCCGATTCTCTCGATCAGCTCCTTGTACTCGGCGACGATCTTGTCCTGCTCCAGGCCCGTGAGGCGCGCGAGGCGCATCTCGAGGATCGCCTGCGCCTGCGCGTCCGAGAGCCGGTAGCCGGTCTCCTGCGGGCCGAATTCCGCGCCCAGGCCCTCGGGCCGCGAGGCGTCCGCCGCGGCGCGCTTCAACATCTCCTCGACCACGGGCGATTTCCAGGCCTTCGCCATCAGCGCGACCTTCGCCTCGGGCGGAGTCTGGGATTTCTTGATGAGGGCGATGATCTCGTCGACGTTGGAGAGGGCGACCGCGAGCCCTTCCTGGATATGCGCCTTCTTCCTCGCCTCGCGCAGGTCGAAGAGCGTGCGCCGCGTCACCACCTCGCGCCGGTGCGCGAGGAAAGCCTGCAGCATCTCCTTGAGATTGAGAACGCGCGGCTGCCCGTCGATCAGCGCCACCATGTTGATGCCGAAGGTGTCCTCGAGCTGCGTCTGCTTGAAGAGGTTGTTGAGGACGACTTCGGGCAGCGCGTCGCGCTTCAGCTCGATGACCGCCCGCATGCCGGACTTGTCCGACTCGTCCTGGATGTGCGCGATGCCCTCGATCTTCTTCTCGTTCGCGAGCTCGCCGATCCGGGCGAGCAGCACGGCCTTGTTCACCTGGTAGGGGATCTCGTCGATGATGATCGCCTGGCGGTTGCCTTTCTCCAGGTCCTCGAAGTGCGTGCGCGCGCGCATCAGGATGCGGCCGCGGCCGGTGCGATAGCCTTCGCGCACGCCGGACACGCCGTAGATGATCCCCGCCGTCGGGAAGTCCGGCGCCGGGATGTGCTTGATCAGCTCGTCGATCCCGAGGTCGGGCTTCTTGAGCAATGCCTGGCAGGCGTCCACCACCTCCCCGAGGTTGTGGGGCGGGATGTTGGTCGCCATGCCCACGGCGATTCCCGAGGAGCCGTTGATGAGCAGGTTCGGGACCTTGGTCGGCAGCGCCGAGGGTTCCTGCTCCTTGCCGTCGTAGTTCGGGACGAAATCGACGGTTTCCTTCTCGATGTCGGCGAGCAGCTCCGAGGCGATGCGGTCCAGGCGGCACTCGGTGTAGCGGTAGGCCGCAGCCGGGTCGCCGTCGATCGAGCCGAAGTTCCCCTGCCCGTCGATCAGCGTGTAGCGCATGGAGAAGTCCTGCGCCATGCGCACCAGCGCCTCGTAGGTGGCGTTGTCGCCGTGAGGATGGTATTTGCCGAGGACGTCGCCGACCACGCGCGCGCATTTCACGTAAGGCCGGTTCCACACGTTGTTCGTCTCGAACATCGCGAAGAGCACCCTGCGGTGCACCGGCTTCAGCCCGTCGCGCACGTCCGGCAGCGCGCGCCCCACGATCACGCTCATCGCGTAATCGAGGTAGGAGCGGCGCATCTCCTCTTCCAGGCTGACGGGAAGAGTTTCCTTGGCGAATTGATCCATGAGAGGGGTTTTTTTCGAGCCGGGCGGGCCTTTTAGAAGCTGAAATTTTATCAGCTTAGGACTTTTCGAACCACCGGAATCGCGCTCGCGATCGCGCGATTTTCCCTCTGGAAATTCGCTTGCCGCTCGCCCATGTGGTGTATGATCCCCGGCGTCGGAGAAGTTGCGCGCACGACTGGAAGCGCAGCGCGCGTCCACGACCAGGAGGGTCCCTTGAGCACGCTGAAACTCGCGATCGGAAGCGCTGTCCTCGGTCTCCTCGCATCCTGCGCCGCCGCCCCCGAACCGGCGCCGCCGCCCCAGCCGGCTCCCGCGCCTGCACCGCGCCAAGCCGCGCCGGCCCCTGCACCGGCTCCGGCGCCCGTAGCGGCGCCGAAGCGATGCGATGCGACGCTTGCCTTCCAGAAGGACGAGACATTCCCATTCGATCGATACGCGCTCACCGACGCGGCGAAAGCGCGCCTGGATCGCGACGTGATCGGAAAGCTCGCCGACTGCGCCGGCGTGGAAGCCGTCGTGATCGAGGGCCATGCCGATCGCATCGGCAGCCAGCAGTACAACCAGAAGCTGTCCGAGCGGCGCGCCGAGAGCGTCAAGGCCTACCTCGTCGGCAAAGGCGCCGATCGCAACGCGATCGAGACGATCGGCATGGGCAAGACCGTTCCGGCGAAGTTCTGTCCCGATATCCGCAAGCGCTCGGAGCTGATCGCCTGCCTCGCCCCCAACCGACGCGCCATCGTTTCGATCAAGGGCCCGGGAAAGTAAGAGTCCGTTTCGAAATTAACCGGCTGTCATCCTGAGCGAAGCGAAGGATCTGCTTGTCATTGCCGGTCGACCTCCTCGTCAGCGCGCGCTGGGTGATCCCGGTCGAACCCGCGGGAGCCGTCCTCGAGGATCACTGCGTCGCGATCGCCGCAGGGCGCATCGCCGCGGTGCTCCCCTCGGACGAGGCCGAGCGC
>Ga0209239_1001141_pt1 | contig 15621 bp, 14 predicted proteins | sample GraSoi013_2_20cm_FD_185824 | JGI IMG/M metagenome (GOLD analysis project Ga0209239, IMG submission 185824) | Grasslands soil microbial communities from the Angelo Coastal Reserve, California, USA - Sample 10_02_2013_2_20cm (SPAdes) (version 2) | ecosystem: Environmental > Terrestrial > Soil >...
CGTGGGATTCTGGACGCACACCAACTCGCTGTCGAACGAGCGCGGCATCACGATGGCGACGTCGCTCTCGATCTATTAGGAGGCAGGATGCGCGCGAAGTGGCTGTGCCTGGTGGCGCTGACGGCGGTGGCGGTCGGCTGCGGGGAAGGGCGGGCGATCTTCGATATCGACGTCTTCAGCTTCCTCAGTAACGCCAACGCGGACACGCTGCCGTACGTCGGGCCCCTGTCGGCCACTATTCCCGTGCAGACGATCAAGTCCATCGGGATCGGCGGCGCGTCCATTGTGGACACGGTTCGCCTCATCGGCTCGGTCGATTTCGTCAACGCCAGCGGCACCGGCAATGTGACCTTCCAGGTGTACTTCGACTCGGCGAAGAGCACGGTGTATACGGGGACGCCGCCGGTAAACGTGAGCGGCGCAGTCACTCCCAACGCGACGACCACGAGCTCCTTCGACGTCGACATCATCGATCCGGCCATGAGGCGGCTCTTCCTCGCCTCGACGGTGTACGTGGGCATCCGGGATTCCGCCAGCGGCGCGATATCGGGGACGGCCAAGCTCTCCGCGCTGCGGGCGAGGGTCGTGATACAAGACAAGATCTTCTAACAGAAGAGAAGCGTCGAGCAGGGACGTTGCACGAGAGCGTCGCGCAGAGTACGTGTCCGCGCGACGCCTTTGCTTGACGCCTCCGCGTGACGTCTCTGCTTGACGCCGTTTCGCCTTATATTGCACGCGTGAGCACGTACCAGCGGAGACAAGCCGTCGTCGTCGACGTGGGCGGCGTCAAAGTGGGCGGCACCCACCCGCTCGTCGTCCAGTCGATGACCAACACCGACACCGCGGACGTGGACGCCACCGCGGCGCAGGTACGCGCGCTGCACGAGGCGGGCAGCGAGCTGGTGCGGGTGACGGTCAACAATGAGGCGGCGGCCGAGGCGGTGCCGGACATCGTGGCCGGCGTGGCGGTGCCGGTGATCGGCGACTTCCACTACAACGGCCACCTGTTGCTCACCAAGTACCCGCAGTGCGCGGCCGCGCTCGCCAAGTATCGCATCAATCCCGGCAACGTCGGCGCGAAGCGGCGCGACGAGCACTTCCGCACCATCATCGAAGTCGCGCTGGCCAACGGCAAGCCGGTGCGCATCGGCGTCAACTGGGGGAGCCTCGACCAGCAGCTCCTCACGGAGATGATGGACGAGAACGCCCGCCGGTCGGATCCGCTCGACGCGCGTGAGGTGATGATCGAGGCGATGCTGGCGAGCGCGATGCGCTCGGCCGAGCTGGCCGAGGAGGCCGGGCTGCCGCACGACCAGATCATCCTGTCGGCGAAGGTGTCGGGCGTGCAGGATCTGGTGGCCGTGTATCAACGGCTGGCGCGACGCTCCGACTACCCGCTGCACCTGGGGCTCACCGAGGCGGGAATGGGCGCGAAGGGCATCATCGCCAGCACGGCGGGCCTGTCGATTCTCTTGCAGGAGGGCATCGGCGACACGATCCGGGTGTCCCTCACGCCCCGACCGGGCGGGGACCGGACCGAAGAGGTGCAGGTGGCGCAGCAGGTGCTCCAGTCACTCGGCCTGCGGAGCTTCACGCCGCAGGTCTCGGCGTGCCCCGGCTGCGGCCGCACCACCTCGACCTTCTTCCAAGAGATGGCCGAAGACATCCAGACTCACCTGAAAGAGCAGATGGTCGCGTGGCGCGAGCGCTATCCCGGGGTGGAAACGCTGCGCGTCGCGGTGATGGGCTGCGTGGTGAACGGCCCCGGGGAGTCGAAGCACGCGGACATCGGCATCTCGCTGCCGGGCACCTTCGAGGAGCCCAAGGCCCCCGTGTACGTGGATGGCAAGCTCAAGGTCACGCTCAAAGGTGACTCGATCGTGGCCGACTTCCTGAAGATTCTCGAGGAGTACGTCGAGACTCGCTACGGGGCAGCCTCACCCCCTGTCCCCCTGGTTCGGGGCTAAGCGATCCGGCTCCCCAGGGGCACGTCGCGCTCCGGGTGCACCAGCACGATGTCCCCGTCTCCCAGCACCACACCGAGCGTCAGGACTTCGGAGAAGAAATTCGCGATCTGGCGCGGCGGAAAGTTCACCACCGCGAGGACGAGCCTCCCCACGAGATCGCCCTTCTCGTAGTACTTCGTGATCTGCGCGCTCGAGCTTTTGACGCCGAGCTCCCCGAAATCGATCCGCAGCTGGTACGCGGGTTTCCGTGCTTTGGGGAAGTCCTCGGCCTCGACGATCCGGCCCACGCGGATGTCGACCTTCGCGAAGTCGTCCCAGGCGATTGGTGCCATGCGGGGTCGGTTCCGGTCGGAGTCGATGAAGTCTAAGCCCTCCGGTTGGTGCATCTTGACATGGTGCAGACAGCAACGTCAATTGGGGCGCAGGTGGCGTTTTTTGTCCCAGACCTCCGATGAAATGCTGAGCGCTCGTGCGGGCGCTCGACAAGCGACCCATTCCATGAGCCGTGGGATGGGTCGCGTTTTTTCTCCGGCTAGCTGCGGGAGAAGGCATTGTTGACGCATTTCCAACCTCTCGTGAGTGCACTCGTCGGGGCCCCCGGCCTGGTCCAGCGCTTCCATCACGAAGCCTTCTCGTACTACGACCGCCTGTCGCCGGTGCTCCGGTTCGTCACCGCGAACGTAGCGACGCCCATCTCGCTCGACGGCGCCGCGAAGGTTGCCGGCCTGGAGCGAAAGTACTTCTCCGCCTTCTTCCATTCCAAGGTGGGCGCGACGTTCACCGAGTGGATCCGCGTCCTCCGCGTGTGCCGTGCGATGGAGCTGATGCGTGCTCATGACGACTCGATTATCCGGACAGCGTTCGCCGCCGGTTTTCGGGACGTCCGGACCTTCGAGCGCGCCTTCAAGCGATACGTAGGCGTGAGCCCGATGGCGTATCGGGCGAGCGTCAGACCAGAACACGAGGGATGTCGCGAACCTCACGACTAACGCCGCGCCGGGGTCCTTCCGCATAACGCACATTTGGTCGGCGGCAATGATGAGCGCTCGGCCTGGGAGGTGACCTCATGCTCCGGCGGCACGCACTTCTTTCCCTGCTGGCCCTGTCGATCGGTACGACGCTGACTGCCCAAAGCCCCGCGCCGCGGACCGCGGACACGGTGCTTTGGAAGTTCGCCGCGACTCAGGACGTCACCTTCATGCGCCTTACGCCGTTCGGCACCGTGGTGGTGGGCATGCCCGACCGCGTGGTCGCTCTCGACCCGGCGACGGGTCAGCCGATCTGGACGCGCGAGGATGTCAAGAACCTGAGCGCCGGAGCCTTCGACATCATCCCGCTGACCCCATACGGCGTCGTCCGATCCAGAAACAGCGTCGCCGTGCTGGACGTGCAGACCGGTGCTACGCTGTGGGACTCCAGCGCCGTTCCGCTCGACGACGTACGCGGGTACCTCCCCGTTCTCGAGCATCGCATGCTGCTGGTGTACGGGCACAAGAAGCCCGATGGTCGAGCCCTTGTGGCGATCGACATCGACAGCGGCAAGGTCAGATGGCGGCAGCACGCGCTGCTCCGCTCCGACCCGGAGCTCTGGGAAACCGACGACATTCACTCACTCAGTGGGCATCAACCGCCGCTGGTGGACTCCGACACGACCCTCATCCTGTACATCAGCAAAGACGGGCCGTTCAGGATCCACGCGAAGACGGGCCAGTTGCTGTGGCGCGTGGACCAGCTGGGAGGGGAGGACCCCCCGACGCTCGCCAAAGGGTACCCACCGATGGCGCTGGGCGAGACCATCCTGGTCGTGCCGTACGGCAAGAAGCTCATGGCCGTGAATCCGAGCGATGGACGGGTCGTGTGGGACCATCACGATAACTTCAAGAGCCCCGTGTCGCAGATGCGACTCACCGCGCGGGGCGTCTTGGTGCGCGGCGCGCGCCCCCTGGACCAACAGAAGAAGCTGAGCCAGCCCGATGCCTTCTTGGATCTGCTGGACACGAAAGGAGGAGCGTCGCTCTGGCCGAAGCCATTCATGGAAATGAAGCACGACGCGATTGCGCCCTTCCTCGTGGTTGGCGACACGGCGTACCTGGGCGATCGCGAGCGCCTGTTCGGGATCGCGCTTCAGGATGGGGCGTTTCGGCAGGTGACGACCTACAAATTCGAAGGCGGGGAAGAGCCGGTCACGGTCGAGCCGCGAGGTGAGCAGCAGCTGCTGCTGCTGTCGGCGCACAATCTGGTGCTGCTCGGTATGCGCGACGCTCACCAGGTCGTGCGGTACTACCCGGCCCCGGGATCGAGCTTCTTGAGCAAGCTGGGCAAAGCAGCGCTGTTCACGCTGAGTGCGGCGTCGCAGGCGGGCGCTGCCAATCAAGCGGGGCGTCCCGGCCTGCACGTAACCGGGAGCTTCGACTACAACCCGTTCATCAAGCAGCGCATCCAAGGCGTCGTGCGGGCGGCGGAGACCTACACGTTCATGTACACCAGGGCCGCTGACGCGGCGGGTCGTGAAGGATTCAGTCTCGTCCGACTCCGGAAAGCCGATGGTGTGGAGGCGGGGCGGCTGTGGTTCGATGACCGGTCGCCGGAATACCTGCTGGACGTAGCCTCGAGCGCCGTGTACTGGAAGCGCACCGAGCGGGAGATTGTGGCGCGGACGATGGTCGAACCGTAAGCGATTGTGAGGGATGCTCCATGGGACGGGTCGCGCTGTTTGCCTCATTTGCCTTGTACCTTGCAGGTGTCGTGCCTCCGGGGGCGCAGGCGCAGACCCCGGGCCCGCAGCGGGACTCTGTGCTCTACGCTGCCTGCATACCGGTGTACGCGGACGAATTCAAGCAGAAGGGAAGTGAAGAACAGAGAGCGCAGCTCATGGCGGGTATGATGTGCCAGATCGTCGCCGGTGGCTGTCAGAAGGAGCCTGGTGGCGAACCGTGCAAGAAGAGCATGCGGCAGATTAACGACAAGCTCGAGAAGTCCGGCCAGTCGCTGACCTTCAAGGCCGCGTCTGCAGGAAGGACCGATCTGATCAACCGGTTGATCGAGATGAAGGTCGATGTCAACAAGCCGGTACACGGACCCGCAGACTCGGGGGGCTCCGGCTGGACGCCGTTGATGATCGCTGCGGCCGAAGGGCGTGTGGAGACGGTGTCTGCGCTGGTCAAGGCGGGTGCCGATGTGAATGCCACCAACGGGTTGGGTCGCACTGCGCTGATGTTTGCCTCTTCGTACGGCTTCCTGGCCATCGTGAAGGACCTGCTCGATCACCGCGCGGACGCGAACATCGTCCCGAAAGACAGCACCGGATGGACCGCACTGATTGGCGCTGCCCATAATGGACACCTCGAGGTAACGAGGGTTCTGCTCGATCACGGGGCCGATTCATCGCTCAGAGACAAGGAAGGGAAAACGGCTTTGGCTTGGGCGGAAGCGCAAGGACACGTGGAAGTGGCGCAGGCGTTGAGAGACGCAACCGCAAAGAAATGATTCGCTCGCTGCTGTTCGGTGCCCTGTTAGGCGTCGCGGTCGCAGGGCCTGCCACGTCGCGTTTGAGGGCGCAGCAGGAGCGGCGCTGGGGCGGACCCGAAGTCGGCTTGAACCTGGCGCTGGGGCTAGGACGAGGTCGGTTCCAAGACTTCGTGAAAGCCGCCGGTGGCTTCGGAGCGTACGCTACCGTTCCGATCGCGCTGCAGGGCGGGTTGGCCTTACGGGCGGACCTCTCAGTGTTGTTCCACGACTTCGAGACGTGGTCGGGCTTCCCGCCGATTAACACCAAGTCCTACATCACCTCGCTGCGCGCTGGGCCGCAGGTCGCGCTCAGCGCGGGGAGGCTCCAGCTGTACGGATTCGGGGCGGGTGGTTTCTCGTACTTCGCGACTGACGCCGAGGTCGAGAGCTCGTGCGATTGCAGTTTCACCACGACCCTGCGCGACGATTGGACGTGGGTGACCGAAATCGGCGGCGGCGTGCGTGTGGGGCTGGGAGCGTCGAGGTCGAAGGTCGCGCTCGATCTCGGGGTCCGCGCGCTGCGCAACGGCGAGGCGACCTACGTCACGGAGGGCGGCGTCACGCAGAATCCCGACGGCTCCTTCACCATTCGCCCACACCGCACCGAAGCGCACCTCCTCGTGATTCATCTGGGTGTCAGCGGGTGGGTGCGGTGAGCCCGTTCGCGCAGCCGGCTGAGCGCGCCCCCCTCCATTCCGCACCTGCCATCATTCTTTTCTTCCTGGGGTTCGCGCTGTGTTCGCTGCCGAGCGGGGCTCAGAGCAGCAGCGATTCCGCTGCTTGCAAACCAATCCGATTTCCCATTTTCGACGGCAGCAAATGGGGATACATCGACACGACCGGAACGGTGGTCATTACGCCCCAATTCGTGGCTGCCGACGAGTTTCAGAACGGGGAACGCTTTGCGCGGGTCCGCGTCGGACCCTCCCTCAAGTCGGCCAGATGGGCCTTCTTGGACGCCACCGGACGAATCCTCCAAGGGCGGCTCTTCGACGACGCCACAATCTTCTGGCAGGGATACGCCTACGTGCTGGTCGGCCGCGAGTGGGGGGTCATTGATACCGCGGGCACCGTCGTCGCGCAGCCACGGTACGATTTCTCAGCCCCGTTTTTCCGTGAGCGTCGCCGCAGCGTCAAGGTAGGAGAGAAATGGGGTTTTATCGACCCCAAAGGCGTTATGGTAATCCCGCCGCGCTATCCGAGCTATCCAGGCGATTTTGCGGAGGGCCTGGCTGCTGTCCAGGTGGGCGAGAAGTGGGGCTTCGTCGACACGACCGGACGCGTGGTGATCGAGCCCCAGTTCGACGAGGTTTACGGGGTTCCCGGCGGGGTCGACTACCAACTCCGCGGGTTCTCCGAGGGTCGCCACCCCGTCGCGATCGGCCATCCACCGAGCCAGAAGTGGGGATACGTCGATCGTACGGGACGCCTCGTCGTTCCTCCCCAGTTCGAGAGGGCCGCGGCGTTCTCCGAGGGCCTCGCTCCCGTGAAGCAAGGCGGTAAGTGGGGCTACATCGACACGGCCGGCGTCGTCGTGATTTCCGCGGAGTTCGACGGCGTCGGGCGCTTCTCCGATGGCAGAGCGACAGTCACAAAGTGGTCCCCTGAGTCGGCGCGGGTGTTGTGGGGTTACATCGACCGCCGGGGAAAAGTAGTGGTGTGGCTTCCGAAGGCGGATAGGACAGAGTGGTTCTCCGAGGGATTGGCTGCGCTCTCGATCGACGGCAAGAACGGGTATGTCGATACGACCGGCACGGTGGTGATCGCACCTCAATTCGAGACCGCCGAGGCGTTCGCCGGTGGCGTGGCGAGGGTCAAGTTCGACGACGGAGCCTGGGGCTACCTCAATCGATCGGGCCGTGTCATTTGGAAATCCACCTCGCCCCAGGCCGCGGCGCTCACCAGCCAACCGATGACGGGGGCCGCAGGCCCACCCGACACGAGCGGCCTCGCGGGGTCGGGCCCGCTCGTCGAGCGCGTGGCGCGATTCGTGGAGCGGCTCGAGAACGCTGAGACCCGAGGGGGGCTGGGCGTGGTTGCCTTCGGCCCTACACCGCTCCTCCCACAGCTCGTGGGAGCCGACCGCCGCGTCCGCGCCTACGCGGACACCCACCCGGACGATGCTCGCCTCCTCATCCTCGCGGCGCGCCTCGGACGACTGCGTTGGGTGGCCGAACCAATCGTGTTCTCGAAGGAACACCAGCCGTCGCTCGACACCCTCGTCGCGGAGCACGCCCCCCTGCATGCCCATCTTGACCGCGCACGTGCGCTCGAGCCGAACAACGCCGAGGCGCACTACTGGAAGGGCCGGTTGTACGGGCTGACCTTCAGCTGGAGGAAGATGTTATACGGATTCAACGACCCGCCGGACTCGGTGGCGCGGCGGTTCAGCGCCTATGCCGACTCGGCGCTGCTGTTTGGACGGCGCGCCGTCGAGCTGGTGCCGCAGCAGGTGTCCTACCGTGAAGCACTCGCGCTCTACTTCGTGTTCGCCGAGCGGCCGGACGAAGCGGCTGTCGTGGTGCGCGACGTTGCGGGTGGGCGACACCCGATCTACCTCCTGCTGAGTGACTGGCAGATGCTCCCCCTGCCCCCGGGGGCCACCCCCTGGCCGAGCCAGACGCGGCTCTACGCGGGCATGAAGAAGGAGGAGGGGTGGAGCTACGCGGAGCTCCGCGTCCGGTGGTACGTCCTGGCGACATCAGCAGCCCAAGTAGAAGCGTTCTATAAGACCCGCTGGCCCAATTTGCGTTTCTTTGAGATCCAGGGTGGGGAAGAGGAACTCCCCGGGGCGCGCGCGCTGACGCAGTTCTTCCGAATGAAGGGCGCCGCCTTGGAACCGAGTCAGCGCAAGAAGGATGTGGAGCAGTCGCCCGACAAGTTGCCCGACGGGTTCATGGTTGGACTGGTCGAGATGACCAACGCCCCCGAGGAGGTCCGCAGCAAGCTTCCAGTCACGGTCGGTGGCACCTTCTCCATTCTTAGCGTGATGAACGTGCGGCGGGTTCGGTGAGGAATCCCACCTAGCCGACCGTGAGGGGGCTGAGACCGCGCTATGCCGCCCCCCACTGCATGAGTTCGCCTACATCGTCTTCGCGGTTCCGTCGTATCCTCCTCCCATGCTCGCCCGCGTCCGCTCCGCCGCGGTGCTCGGGATCGACGCCTATCTGGTGGACGTCGAGACCGACATCGCGAACGGCCTTCCCACCTTCGCCACCGTCGGGTTGCCGCAGGGTGCCGTCAAGGAAGGACGCGGGCGCGTGTACGCCAACGCGCACATGGCGGCGCGGGACATCCGGACGTTCTGTCGCGTGTCGGACGGGGCGGACGCCCTGTTGCGCACCGCGATCAAACCGCTCGCCCTCTCGGCCCGGGCGTATCACCGCATCTTGAAGATCGCGCGCACCATCGCCGATCTCGCGGGCGTGGCCTCGCTCGACTCGCGACACGTGAGCGAGGCGATTCAGTACCGCAGCCTGGACCGGCGGGGGCTGGGAGAGGGCGGGGCTCACGGATGGCCCGCTGGGAAGCTACCGTTCATAGGTCCCGGCGCTCCATGTACGCCACCGTACTCTGGTTTCTTCTCTTTCTGTTCTGCCTGCGCGTAGCGGGGCAGGCGCTGGTGGCCGCGTTCGCGGTCCCGTTTCTGCCACCGATGCAGCAGTGGTACTCGGGTGTCCTCCCCTACCCGATCCTGCTTCCCGTGCAGATCCTCATCATCGTCTTGCTCGCAAAGGTGGCGACCGATTTCACGCGGCGCCGCGGATTCTTCGTCGTGCCGCGCAGGACTATGGGACGGTTGCTCCAGTGGTCCAGCTATCTCTACTGGGGTGGGATGGCGGTGCGATACGTGGTGAGCATGGCACTACATCCTGAACGCCGCTGGTTCGGGGGAACCATTCCGATCTTCTTTCACTGCGTGCTCGCGACCTTCCTCTTCGTGGTAGGCCGTTACCACACGCGGCTCGCGGTCTCGACCCCTGCCGTTCCCGCGGGATGACCGAGCCCGACGTCGCCCTCACGGACTACGCGCTCGCGATCGAGTGTGCCCTCTTCGCCTACCTGGTCCGGCGCAGAGAGCACGCTCTCTTCTTCGGGTCGGCCGCCGTCGCGTCGCTCGCAGGAGGGACGGTCCACGGTTTCTTCCTGGACGCCCGAACCTTGGGGAACGAGATCCTCTGGCGGATCACCTTGATTGCGATCGGCGTCACGGCGGCGAGCGCTTGGGCGATCGGCGCGAGAGTGTTATTCCCCGCGCCCATGGCGCGGCGCATCACCATCGCGGCCGCCGCGGCGTTTGCGGCCTACTGCGTCCTCACGTTGTTCATCACCCAGGATTTCCGCGCGGCGGTGGTTTTCTATCTCCCGGCCACCGTGTTCTTGTTGGTCGTCTTGTCCGTCGCGTATGCACGCGCGCGGGAGCGGCGCATCCTGGTCGCGATTGCAGGGCTCGGCCTCATGTTCATCGCAGCCGGGGTGCAACAGGCGAGGATCGCGCTGCACCCCACCTACTTCAATCACAACGCGCTGTACCATCTCATTCAGGCGGTGGCCCTGTGGCTCTTCTTTCTTGGCTTGAGGAGGCTCCATGCTGACGCGACGTGAGTTTCTCGAGGTCGGCGCTACCGCCGGCACGGCGATCGCCCTCGCGCCCTACGGCTGCGCTGGGGAGCGGTCCGCGCCCGGCGTCGTCGTCAACGACATCCACTCGCAGCTCAATGCCACCCGGGTGCACCGGGTCGTGAAGCCGCCCTCCGTTGACGCGGTGGTGCAGCTCGTCCAGAGCGCCAGGCAGGAGGGCCGCCCGCTGAGTATCGCGGGCGGCCGGCACGCCATGGGAGGACAACAGTTTGGCAGTGAGACGACGCTGGTCGATATGGGGTCGATGAACCGCGTGCTCGGCTTCGACGCTGCCCGCGGTCTGATCGACGTCGAGGCGGGAATCCAGTGGCCCGAACTGATGCGCCATCTGGTGGACGCGCAGCAGGGGGCAGCGCAGCAGTGGGGCATCCGACAGAAGCAGACGGGAGCGGACCGTTTGAGTATCGGGGGCGCGCTGGCGGCGAACGCGCACGGCCGCGGCCTGCTGTTCAAGCCCTTCGTCGGGGACGTCGAGTCGTTCGTGCTGGTCAACGCCGACGGGATCCCCCGCACCTGCAGTCGCGAGGAGAACGCCGAGCTGTTTCGACTCGCGATCGGCGGGTACGGGCTGTTCGGCGTGGTCACCTCCGTCCGGCTGCGGCTCGCGCCGAGAGTGAAGGTGCAGCGCGAGGTGCAGATCCTGGAGATCGAGGATCTCATGCCGGCGTTCGCGCGGCGCATCGCCGCGGGGTTCACCTATGGCGACTTCCAGTACCATACGGACCCCGACTCCCCCGACTTCCTGCGGAAGGGGGTTTTCTCGTGTTATCGCCCCGTCGCGGCCAGCACGCCGATACAAGAGAAACAGAAGGAGCTGTCCGCGGACGACTGGAACGAGCTCATCTACCTCGCGCATGCCGACCGTACGCGGGCGTTCCAGGCCTACTCGCGCTACTACCTCTCGACCTCAGGACAGGTGTACTGGTCGGACACGCACCAGCTCGGTCCCTACCTCGACGATTACCATCGCGCCCTGGACGTCCGGCTCGGGGCGTCCGAGCCGGCCACGGAGCTGATCACCGAGATCTACGCGCCGCGGGATGCGCTGGCCCGCTTTCTCACGGACGTGCGCGAGCGGTTCCGCGCGCAGCGCACCCCACTGATCTACGGCACCATCCGTCTCATCGAGCGGGACGACGAGAGCTTTCTTGCCTGGGCCAAACAGCCGTACGCGTGCGTGATCTTCAACCTGCACGTCGTGCACAGCCCCGCGGGGCTCGAGCGCGCGGCCACGGAATTCCGGCAGCTCATCGACGCGGGGATCCGCTACGGTGGGAGCTACTACCTGACTTACCATCGGTTCGCGACGCGTCAGCAGGTGGAGGCGTGCTACCCACAATTCCCAGCGTTTCTTCGCGCCAAGCGACGCTACGATCCCGACGAGCGATTCCAGAGCGACTGGTACCGCCACTACAAACGCATGTTTGGAGAGCTGCTGTAGGCCGGGCTGCGAAGCACGCATGACTCGGGTTTGCCTGGGCCGACGCTGACCGCAGGTGCGTCATTTAACGGTCAGGGTTCTCCATCTGTCTCAGGGCCTTTTGCAGATCCCTCATGAATGCCAGAAAAAAACCCTGGAACACGCAGGCTCGCTCCGGCCGCCCGGTGCTGAATGTGAAGAGCAGGTCGTTGGTCTTGGCGGCAGCCTTGCCGATCTTGAATATGACCACGGTCTTGGCTGGCCTGGTGGGAAACAACAGCAGACCACCAAACGTCGACGATCTTATCGCTATCCGAGGCACTTGAGGCGTCGGAGCGTGTGACGTAAAGATCTCTTCGACCGGCCGATCGAGGTTGTCTCTCAACCTCAGCAACGTCCCAACCGCCGCCTGTACGACCTCCCCGATGTTGTGAGCGACGTCGAGAACGTGGGCGTCTTTGGGAAGCCTCGCGGCACAATGAGTCATGACGCGGTGCTGCGCCCGTCTCGCGGCTAGGTACCTCCAAGGAAGGGCGGCCTCGCCGAACGTCTGTAGGGTACACTTTGCAGCTTCGGTTATCGGAGGCGGAATCTCCTCCCCGAAGAATCGCTGATTTACCACCTGCACCATTTCGTGAGCGACGACATCCTCGTCCGCGTTCGCGCGCAACAGTCGGGCGATCCGGTCGACGTCTTCTTGCGTGTAACCAGTTGAGACTTTGTCTTCGAAATAGGAGCGTCTTCCCGCGTACGAGGGATCGGAGGTCGATTCAAGGGGCAAGAACCACAAGTCGCGTTCTTCGTCGTAAAACTTTGTCGCCCGAAAATAGAACCTTACCCACCACGGTAAGGCCCGGCTGCTGTACGTGTGGAGGCGGTCGACATCCCCTGAGGCCTCAATCCGCTTGATGTGTTCCGGATCGGACACCATAATGACATCTATCACATATCACATAAGGGATGTAGATCCGCAGAGGGTAGAACCAGGACTTGATGAGGTTCAACACGAGGCAACGATCAGCCGGCGAGCGCGCCTCCGTCAAGACCTGGCTTCGCGGTGGGAGGCTCCATGAACAAGAAGCGGCTCCTGATCGGCGTCCCCGTGGTCGCCGCGTTGTGTGTTGGCGGCTACCTCGTGTGGCCCAACTCCGTAATAGGCCCGTGCCTGCGGCTCGCTCAGGGTGGGTTCAGACCCGTCGCGGCCACCAGGATCGAGCGCTTCCTGGGCAAGGTCCAAGCCGCCACGGCTGCGTGCCGGGGCGGCGACCACGCGCTGGCGTTCCGAGCCACGCCCTGGGTCGACTGGTCTAACTACTGGGCGACCGGGGACTCGACCACCAAGTCCACGTGGTTCATCCCCCTGCCCAAGCACGTGAGCAGAAACGGTCGCGGTCAGGATGGAGCATTGCTCGATCTCGAGTACGCGCGGATCGAGCTGATCAAGTTCAATCTCTTCGACAACTCCACGTTTGAGCACTACGTGAACGGCAGGAGCGACACATCGGGCCGCGTCTTGAAGGTCTGGGACGAGATGCGCTTGCCTCACGATCATCCGAGCTATCAGGACGTCGGTGGCGCCGGGACACAGCTGTGTCGCGGCGATCTCATTCGGTTCCGAACGCTCACGGGTATCTGTAACGACATCAGGAACCCGGCGATGGGTTCCACCAACCAGCGGTTCGCCCGCAACGTCCAGTTCGAGGCGACGTTCCCCGATCTGAGTGAGCAGCAGCTCGCCCGCAACCGTCATGGCGACCGCTTGGGCCTGCTCAAGCCGGATCCTCAAGTCATCAGCCGGAAACTGTTCACGAGGGCAGCGCCGGCCGACGTGAGCTGCAACGACGGCCATGGGCTCCCGGACTACTCACCGCGGGCCAACTGCGACTACAAGAAGGCCCCGTTCTTCAACGTGTTGGCCGCCTTCTGGATCCAGTTCATGACTCATGACTGGTTCTCGCACCTGCAGGAGGGTCACAATCGACCCGAGCAGGCAGCTGTGGGATGCTCAAGCCAAGACGGCGCACGCGTCGGATGCCGCCCCGGCGACCGGATGGAGCCGGCGTACTTTGCCGACCAAGGGCGGCCCCCGACGTTCACGCAGGGCGGACGGGAGTATCTGGCCCGAGCGTACAAGACGACGCGCAACACCGTTACCGCCTGGTGGGACGCATCGCAGATCTACGGCTACGACTCGATTTCGCTCCGACGCGTGAAGCGTGATCCCACCGACCCGGCGAAGCTCTTGATGGTGCGCAGGGCCGGTCGGAGCGGAGGCGGCGAGCAGTACGGTTATCTCCCGGTGTTCCAGGCTGGAGATCCGATCAACCCTGCCTGGGCCGGTCAGGAGGCGACGGCGTTTCCTGACAACTGGACCGTCGGGCTCAGCTTCTTCCATAACCTGTTCGTCCGTGAACACAACATCTTCGTCGAGAAGTTCCGGGAACGAGCTGCGCTGCTGCCGGACGACGATTCGGGTCTGCGGAATCCCAATGACCCGGACCACATCATCCGCTATCGAGACGTGACCCCGGACGAGCTGTTTCAGATCGCTCGGCTCGTCGTGGCCGCGGAAATCGCCAAGATCCACACGATCGAGTGGACCCCTCAGCTCCTGTACAACGACGTGATGTACAACGCGATGAACGCGAACTGGTTCGGGCTCGTTCGAGGAGAAAATGTCGTGTCCCGCGCCCTCGGCACGGTCGTGGTCGAAGGCTTGGCCAGATCACGAGACCCGACGGACGCCAGCCAGTGGTACTCGGTATTTGCCTCCGGCCCAGGCATTTTCGGGTTGGGCAGCAAGCGCTACGGGTCTGGCCTCCTGGCGTCGCTGTTCAAGAAGGACCTGTGGGACTTGAGGAATCCGGACCACGTCAACGACGGCGTCAACCATTTCGGCTCGCCGTTCAATTTTCCGGAAGAGTTCGTGACCGTCTATCGCCTGCACCCGTTGGTGCCCGACCTGCTCGAGTACCGGGAGTGGGACAAGGATCCCAACGTGATTCGGAAGAAGATCCCGGTCGTGGACACCTTCCGCGGGAAGGCCACCCCGTTCATGGCGGACGGTGGCATGGCCAATTGGGCGCTCAGCTTGGGTCGTCAGCGCCTGGGCCTGCTGGCGCTCCAGAATCACCCGCGGTTCCTCCAGAACCTGGCGATGCCGCACTTGCGGTCAGCGACCAATCAGCTCGACATCGCGGCGCTCGATCTCATCCGGGATCGCGAGCGGGGCGTTCCCCGGTTCAACGAATTTCGCAGGCAGTATGGCCTCAAGTCACTGACCGACTTCGATGATTTCGTCGATCAGCGGCTGCCGGCCGACGCCCCGGCGCGCGCTGAGCAAGTGCGGCTCGCGGCGCTGCTGCGGGGGGTGTACGGTCAACATCGGTGCGATGCCGGCAAGATCATTACGGAGGCCCAACTCAACGATGACGGGTCAAGCATCAACGACTGCCTGGGCCATCCGGACGGAGCCCTTGTCGACAATATCGAGGACTTGGATACCGTGGTCGGCTTCTTAGCGGAGACGACACGTCCCCACGGGTTTGCGATCTCGGAGACGCAGCTTCAGGTCTTCAATCTCAACGCGTCCCGACGCCTGTTCAGCGATCGGTTCTTCACGTCCAGTTTCCGGCCGGAGTTCTATTCGCGCTTCGGCGTCGAGTGGGTGACGAATAACGGGCCGGACGGTCGGATCATGGAGCCCGGGACAGACAACGGTCACGAGATGGAAATCTCGCCGTTGAAGCGCGTACTGTTGCGGGCGGCCCCCGAGCTGAGACCGGAGCTGGAGGGAGTCTTCAATGCGTTCGATCCGTGGGCCAGAGACCGCGGAAGCTATTACTCCCTGCGGTGGACTCCCAAGCCCCGTGCGAGGGCGGACGAGAGCTTCTGAGGCTTGCTTCGCGGCAGTCGCTGGCTCACCGCTCGCCAGCGCGCTCGCGCACCGCCGCGCTCAGGTTCCGGACACGTTCTTACACTGGCCCCTGACGCATCATGACGGCGCCGTCATATCGTGGTTACCGCCTCACGGGGGTCGGCGCAGTCGACCTTGGCGAAGTCGTCCCACGTGAGCGCGGGCATGTG